>JACCDO012063359.1_pt1 | contig 54539 bp, 54 predicted proteins | sample 7446101 | NCBI WGS metagenome assembly JACCDO01 (sample SAMN15323440, study PRJNA562643) | freshwater metagenome | isolation source: river surface water | place: USA:Blue River Watershed | collected 2017-08-16 | reverse complement strand
TTTAAAGGCGTCGACCACCGCTTCGGATGTACCGTCACCTCTGGTGTTGCGTTGGCGCGCCCAGCGTTATCGCCGTCAGATTCGTTGACCCGCGTATTTCGCTCTTTGATGGTGGACGCGGCAGGGTCTGGTATTGCTCAAAACCACGGACAGTCTTAGACTACGGTCGATCGCTATGAGGAGGAACCATGTTACTTACAGCCGTATTGACCCCAGCGGAGGAGGGTGGCTTTGTTGCTCTCAATCCTGAGACAGGTACGACCACTCAGGGAGAAACCGTCGAAGAGGCTGTTAAGAATCTCAAGGAAGCGACAGAGCTCTTTCTCGAGGAATTTCCCAGTCATCAGATGCCTCACCCTGTGGTGACGACCTTTGAAGTAGCGCATGCCTAAATTTCCCGGGCTGTCTGGCGCTGACCTTATGGCGGCGCTAGAAAAACTTGGGTTTAAGAAAGTTCGCCAATCCGGCAGTCACGTGGTTATGCGTCGAGCGTCTGCGGGGTGTGTTGTTCCAAGCCATAAAGAACTCAAAGTTGGAACTGTTAACGGGATACTCCGACAAGCCGGTGTTTCTGCTGAGGAGCTAAAGGCGGTTCTGTAGAGCGAGCCCCGCCATGATGTGTGCGCTTTGGTGGACGCGGCAGGGTTCGAACCTACGACCCCCGCCGTGTGAAGGCGGTGCTCTACCACTGAGCTACGCGTCCGGTAAGACTAAAGAAAAGCTTGCCTTAGGCCGCCAAATTCTAACAGTTCCCGGTTGTTGAACAGAAGGGTCGTAGCCGATGCTGTCGTGCGGGGCTGACGGTTTGCTGAGGATCATTAAAATACCGCGGTTATGACGTCACGTTTTCCTATCTGGACTGCTGTGCTGCTGGCATTATTGTCGGTGCTGTTGGCCGTTTCCGCCCCCACTGTTTCCAGCGTACTGCGTGCGGGGCAGTCCGGCATGTCCGGTGCCTACGTACTGATGTGCGGCGCCGATGGCGTGCATCGGGTGCTCGCGAAGGACGTCGATGGGGTGTTGCCCATCATCCCGCTGCCCCAGGTGCCCTCGCCAGGCGTGCATGATGGACAGTGCCCGTTTTGCCATCTTCAGACGGGATCGCCGCCCGTCGATCTTCGCTTGCGTTTTGAACATCCCGGGCATCCGGTATTTGTTTCAGACGTTTGTTGTTCGCCCCGGCCGTTGTTGGCCTGGGTACTCATTCCCGCACGCGCACCCCCTGCCGTCGTTTGATGCGTCACGAGTGCCATTGCGCCGTCATCGTGCGGAATGGTAAAGCGGTATTCATTAAACGTATTTTTGTGGAGAGTGTGTATGAAAACCTCATTATCGGTTGTGGGCGTTCTTCGCCACTGGGTCGGTGCGGCGCTATTGGTGGGCCTGAGTGCAGTGGCTGTAGCCCATGAGTTTAAAAGTAAAGATCTGGTGATTGATCATCCTTACGCGATGTCCACTGCGCCCGGTCAGCCCCATGGCGGTGTGTTTGTCACCAGCATTCGTAATACGGGTCTGAATGCGGATCAGCTGATCGGTGGCCGAGCGACGGTCTCAAAGTCCGTCGAGGTGCATCGAATGGAGATGAGCAACAATATGATGAAGATGCGCGAGATTCCCGGCGTGGACCTTCCGGCTAAATCTGCAGTGTCCATGGCCCGAGGCAGTAAGGAGGGCTACCACCTGATGCTGATGAATCTCAAGGCACCGCTGAAAGAGGGCGACAAGTTTCCCATGACCTTTGTCTTTAAGAATGCCGGCGAGGTCGAGGTGATGGTGTCGGTGGAAAAACCGTCCATGCCCGCGCACGGCAGCCATAAGCACTAGGGCGGGATAAACTCCGGGGTATGACGTCTTCCAACCTCTCATCCCCCGTGCGCACCCGATTTGCGCCAAGCCCCACCGGCTATCTGCATGTCGGGGGCGCCCGTACCGCCCTGTACTGCTGGGCCTTTGCCCGCCATTTTGGCGGCCAGTTCATCTTGCGCATTGAGGATACGGATCTTGAGCGTTCCACGCCCGAGGCCGTCAAGGCCATTTTGGACGGCATGGAGTGGTTGGGATTAAGGCCGGACGAGGGTCCCGTTTATCAAATGCAGCGGATGGATCGTTATCGCGAGGTGATTGCGCAGATGTTGGCCGCCGGAACCGCCTATCACTGCTATGCGTCGCCGACGGAGTTGGAGGCCATGCGTGAAGATCAGCGTGCGCGCGGATTGAAACCCCGCTACGACGGTCGGTGGCGGCCGGAAAATCTCGCCCGACGAGGGCTCTCCGCGCCCCCGGGCGTAAACCCCGTGGTTCGGTTTCGACACCCGGAGGTGGGAGTAGTGAGCTGGGACGATGGGGTGAAGGGGCGCATCAGCATCTCCAACGAAGAACTCGATGATCTGATCATTGCCCGTGGGGACGGTACACCCACCTATAACTTCTGTGTTGTGGTCGATGATATGGACATGCGGATCAGCCATGTCATTCGCGGTGACGATCACATTAACAATACGCCTCGGCAGATCAATATTCTGAAGGCGCTCGGAGCGAGCGTTCCGCAGTATGCCCACCTGCCCATGATTCATGGGCCGGACGGTGAGAAGTTGTCCAAGCGCCACGGCGCTGTGTCCGTCATGCAGTACGACGAGGATGGCTATCTGCCCGAAGCATTATTAAATTACTTGGCACGCTTAGGCTGGAGCCACGGCGATGATGAAATCTTCTCGATGGATCAGCTCCGGGAGTGGTTCACGCTGGATCATTGCAGTAAATCCGCTGCCCAGTTTGATTTTGAAAAGCTTAAATGGCTCAACAATCATTATCTGCGCCAGAAAAGCGGTGAAGAGTTGGCCAAACGAATTGCCTCGCGTGTGCGCGAAGAGGGGTTCTCCTTGTCGATGGGACCTTCTTTGGCCAGTGTCTGTGACTTGTTAAAGGATCGTGCCCATACCCTGAACGATCTGGCCGAAGAGGTGGCGATGTTTTACATCACGCCACCGGTTCAGTCAGCGGAGTTGGCAGAGAAGCTCAACGGTGACGGCGGGCGGGTGATCGAGGCGTTTCTGAATGCGTTGCCGGACCAGTGGACGTCTTCGGAATTGTCGGTGGCGATGAAGTCCGTATTGGGTCAGTTGGGTTTGAAAATGCCGCAGCTCGCCATGCCGCTTCGGCTCATGCTCATGGGCCGCACCGACACGCCGTCTATCGACAAGGTGATGGCGGTGCTGGGCCGCGAGACCGTGGTTTCTCGGTTACAGGCGTGCATGGCTGCGCGGTAGAATCGCGCCATGTCTGGAAATACCTTCGGCCACCTATTTGCGGTGACCTCCTTTGGAGAGTCGCACGGTCCGGCGATCGGCTGCGTGGTGGACGGTTGCCCCCCGGGGCTTGCGCTCACCGAGGCCGATATTCAGCCCGAACTGGACCGTCGGCGTCCGGGTACTTCGCGGCATGTGACCCAGCGCCAGGAGCCGGACACGGTCGAGATCCTCTCGGGGGTATTCGAGGGCAAGACCACCGGCGCACCAATTGCATTGCTCATTCGTAATCAGGATCAGCGCAGCAAAGACTACGGCGAGATCATGAACACTTTTCGGCCGGGTCATGCGGATTACACTTACCTGCACAAATACGGCATCCGAGACTATCGCGGGGGTGGGCGTTCCTCGGCGCGGGAGACTGCGGTTCGCGTGGCGGCTGCAGCGATTGCAAAAAAATGGCTTCATGAGCACTACCAGATTCAGATCCGGGGCCGCATGACCCAGCTCGGTGAAAAAACAATTGCATTCGAAGACTGGGCCGAGGTTGCTCAGAATCCGTTTTTCGCGGCCAATCGTTCGCAGATCGCGGAGCTCGAGGCCTATATGGACGGCCTTCGCAAGGCGGGAGACTCCTGTGGGGCGCGCATCGCGATTGAGGCGCTCCATGTGCCGATTGGTTTAGGCGAGCCGGTATTTGATCGTTTAGACGCCGACATAGCGCACGCCATGATGGGCATTAATGCCGTGAAAGGGGTGGAGATCGGCGCGGGTTTTGCCTGTGTGGCGCAAAAAGGTTCCGAGCATGGCGATGAGCTGACCCCGCAAGGGTTTGTTACGAATAACGCCGGCGGTGTGCTCGGTGGCATTTCGACCGGTCAACCAATCACGGTGTCGATTGCGATTAAACCCACCTCCAGTATCCGAACCGCGCGTCGCTCTATTGATCTTCAGGGGAACCCCACCGTGGTGGAGACCCATGGCCGACACGATCCGTGCGTGGGCATTCGTGCCACACCGATTGCCGAAGCCATGCTCGCCCTGGTGCTGATGGATCACGTGCTGCGTCACCGTGCTCAGAATGCCGATGTTCGGGTAGCGACCCCGGTCATTCCCGGCTCGGTCGCGTAAGCACCGTTTTTCTGTATTGCGCTGGAGTGCCTCGGGTGTGAAACCAACCACACGGCTTGCCGCCTTCTTTGGCGCGTATTTCGCCTATGTCGGGCTGTTTGCGCCGTATTTGTCCCTCTGGCTCAGCGGCCGCGGGTTTAGTCCGGCGGAAATCGGCGTGTTGATTTCGCCGATGCAATGGGCACGGATCGTGGGCCCGCCCGCCTGGGGATGGATGGCCGATCATGTGCGGGGACCGCGTGCCGTGCCACGCCTGATTCAAATCTCCGCCGTATTGGCGTTATGCACGAGCTTGTTGCTGCTCACAGAGCTTGGCTTTTGGCCGCTGTTTCTGGTTTTCTGTGTGATGAGTTTTTTCTTAAGCGGTCAAGTGCCCATCACCGAGTCTTTGGCCATGCAGGCCAGCCGCGGAAGCCTGCGCGATTATGGCCGCATGCGGGTCTGGGGCTCGATTGGGTTTATTGCGGCCGTGACGTTGGGCGGCCCGTGGTTTGATCGTGTTGGTATTGCCTGGCTGCCTGCGTCCTTGATCGGGATGCTGCTGATCGTGCTGGTGGTGACGTTCTGGTTGCCGCATCGGGAGGTGCATGATTTATCCCCGCAGCCGGCGCTCTTGCGGGACATGATTCAGGATCGACGGGTTCAGCGATTCCTGGTGGCCTCGTTTCTCATGTTGTTGGCCCATGCCCCGCTGTACACCTTATTTTCTCTGTGGCTGTTCGAGCAGGGGTTCAGTCGGACCGAGATTGGTCTTTTATGGGCGCTCGGTGTGGTGGCGGAGATTGTGATGTTCCGATTCCAACACCGCTTATTCGAGCGTTTTTCAGTCGGCCAGTGTTGGATTGCATCGTACGTGGTCACGGCCATCCGCTTTCTGATGATTGCGTTTTCCGGTGGTTCGGTGCTGGTGATTGTGCTGGCGCAGGTGCTGCACGCCGTGACATTTGGCGTTCACCATAGTGCATCCATGTCGTTGATCCGGACGTGGTTTCCCGCGCAGGCCCAGGCGCGTGGTCAGGCGTTTTACACGATGGCGTCGTATGGCTTAGGGGGATCCTTGGGCGGGATAGCGGCCGGTTGGTTGTGGGAAGCCGTGTCGCCGGAATTTAGTTTTTTGGCGGCGGCGCTTGCGGCTGCTTTAGGTGTTTTTGTGGCAGGCCGCGCCCTGCGAGCGCCCGGCAGCACTCTGGCGCCGTAGCGCTCCAGCAAAGGCATAATGGAGGGTTTCCGATGCTTCTTTTGCCCTCAGGAACCCGTTATGTCAGGACGCACGCTGTACGACAAACTCTGGGATGAACATGTGGTTCATCAGGAGGCAGATGGCACCTGCCTCATCTATATCGATCGTCATTTGGTGCACGAGGTCACCAGCCCCCAGGCTTTTGAGGGCCTGGAGATGGCCGGCCGTGGTCTGTGGCGCAATTCCGCCAATCTGGCCGTGGTGGATCACAACGTCCCCACCACAGACCGCTCGCAAGGCATTGCCGATCCGGTCTCTCGTTTGCAGGTCGAGACGCTCGATGCCAATGCGAGGAAGTTTAATGTCACGTATTTCAATATTCAGGATCACCGACAGGGCATCGTCCATGTGATTGGGCCCGAGCAGGGCGCCACCCTGCCGGGCATGACCGTGGTCTGTGGTGATTCGCACACCAGCACGCACGGCGCCTTCGGATGCCTGGCGCACGGCATTGGCACATCTGAAGTGGAGCATGTATTGGCCACACAGTGCCTGCTGCAGAAAAAAGCCAAGCGCATGCTGGTGCGCGTGGACGGTGCATTGCCCCTCGGTGTCACCGCCAAAGACATCGTGTTGGCGGTCATTGGAAAAATTGGCACGGCCGGCGGTACGGGCTATGCGATTGAGTTTGGCGGCAGTGCCATTCGCGGGCTTTCGATGGAAGGCCGCATGACCATCTGCAATATGGCCATTGAAGCCGGTGCGCGGGCCGGCATGGTGGCAGTAGACGATAAAACCATTGCGTATGTGAAAGACCGGCCGCTCTCGCCCACGGGTGCCGACTGGGACAAGGCGGTCACGTATTGGAAGACCTTGCATTCGGATGCGGATGCCCAGTTTGATCGGATCGTCGAGCTGCAGGCGAGCGCCATTGAGCCACAGGTCACCTGGGGCACGTCGCCGGAGATGGTGTTGCCGGTGGGTGCGTCCGTTCCGGATCCGCAGCGGGAGTCGGACCCCACGCGACGCGAGGGCATGGAGCGGGCACTGCAGTACATGGGCCTCATGGCCAACACACCGCTCACCGAGATCAAGGTGGATAAGGTATTCATCGGATCGTGCACCAATTCCCGGATTGAAGACCTGCGCGCTGCAGCGGCGGTGATCAAAGGGCGAAAAAAGGCCGCCAATGTGAAATTGGCGCTGGTGGTGCCAGGTTCTGGACTGGTCAAAGCACAGGCGGAGCAAGAGGGATTGGATGTGGTGTTCAAGGCCGCAGGCTTTGAGTGGCGAGAGCCCGGATGTTCCATGTGTCTTGCGATGAATGCCGATCGACTGGAAGCGGGCGAGCGCAGTGCATCCACGTCGAACCGTAACTTTGAGGGTCGACAGGGCGCAGGGGGCCGCACCCACTTGGTATCGCCGGCCATGGCGGCAGCGGCAGCCCTCGCTGGACATTTTGTCGATGTGCGTTCTTATTGAACGCGCGACCGTGACCGAACAGGAAACCCTATGAAACCATTGAATCTGCATCGTGGCCGGGTCGCACCCATGGATCGCGCCAATGTCGATACCGACGCCATCATCCCCAAACAGTTTTTAAAGTCGATCAAGCGCAGCGGTTTCGGGCCGCATTTGTTTGATGCTTGGCGCTATGAAGACGAGGGTCAGCCCGGCATGGAGTGCGCTAAGCGTCCGTTGCGGAAGGATTTTGTGCTGAATCAGCCGCGCTATCAGGGCGCGAGCATCCTGTTGGCGCGACAGAATTTCGGATGCGGATCGAGCCGTGAGCATGCGCCGTGGGCGCTAGAGGATTTCGGATTTCGCGTGCTGATCGCACCGTCGTATGCAGATATCTTCTTTAATAATTGTTTTAAAAATGGAATCTTGCCGATCGTGCTGTCGGATGCCGATGTCGATGCCCTGTTCCAGAAAACCCAGGCCACGGAAGGATTCGAGCTTCAGGTCAACCTGCAAGCCCAGACTGTATCCACTCTGGACGGAGGTTTTACCCGCTCCTTTGACGTGGAGCCCTTTCGCAAGCACTGCCTGATTCACGGCTTGGATGACATTGGTTTAACGCTTCAGCATGCTGACAAAATCAAGGCCTTTGAAGCCAAGCGCTTGGCGGATAAGCCGTGGCTGGGCACCGATCTTCATCGCGTGATGGACCGTCCGTGATGAAAAAAAATCTCACGATTGCGGTTCTCCCTGGTGATGGCATTGGGCCGGAGATCACGCGGCAGGCGGTACGCGTGTTAACCCGGTTATCGGAGCAGGGGATGTTTGACCTGACCATGCAAGAGGCTCCTGTCGGAGGCGCCGGCTATCGCGCCAGCGGACACCCCTTGCCGGGGCCGACCTTACAGCTGGCCAAACAAGCCGATGCCATCTTGTTTGGCGCGGTGGGAGATTTCAGTCTGGATCACCTGGCCCGTGAACTACGTCCTGAGCAGGCCATCTTGGGATTGCGCAAGGAATTGCAGCTGTTTGCGAATCTGCGACCGGCCACGATTTTTCCGGAGTTGGCGGATGCTTCTACTCTGAAGCCCGAGGTGGTATCCGGCATGGACATCATGATCATCCGTGAACTCACCGGAGACATTTACTTTGGGAAGCCTCGAGGTATTCGCATTCTGGAGAATGGCGAGCGCGAGGGGTTCGACACGATGGTGTACCGCGAGAGCGAAATCGCGCGGATTGCCCATGTGGCGTTTCAGGCGGCGCAAAAGCGCGGCAAACGGCTCTGTTCGGTGGACAAGGCCAATGTCCTGGAGACCACCCAGTTGTGGCGCGATGTGGTGACGGAGGTGGCCAAGGACTATCCCGATGTCGCATTGACCCACATGTATGTGGATAACGCCGCGATGCAGCTGCTCAAAAATCCGAAGCAGTTTGACGTCATGGTGACGGGCAATATGTTTGGCGATATCTTGTCCGACGAGGCATCGATGTTGACCGGATCGATCGGAATGCTGCCCTCGGCGTCACTGGATGCCCATAACAAGGGCCTGTACGAACCCATTCATGGATCGGCGCCGGACATTGCCGGAAAAAATCTTGCCAATCCGCTGGCCACGATTTTGTCGGCGGCCATGATGCTGCGCTACAGTTTTGGCTTGGCCGATGCGGCCAGTGCGGTCGAGGTGGCGGTGCGCAAGACCTTGGCATCTGGTGTGGCCACGGGGGATATCTTCCGTGAGGGATGCACCCGAGTGGGCACCGATGCAATGGGCGACGCGGTGTTGAAGGCATTAGGCTAATCGAGACGAGAAATAATCATGAAGAAAGTCGGTTTGGTGGGTTGGCGCGGCATGGTGGGATCGGTGCTCATGCAACGCATGCAGCAGGAAAGTGATTTCGCTTTAATTGAGCCGGTGTTTTTCAGCACCTCGAATGCGGGCGGCGCTGCCCCTGCGTTTGCGAAATCTAACGAGCCATTGAAATCGGCCACGGATATCGCGGCCCTAAAGGCCATGGACATTGTCATCACCTGCCAAGGGGGCGACTACACCAAAGAGGTGTTTCCGAAGCTGCGTGCCGCCGGCTGGCAGGGGCATTGGATTGACGCGGCCAGTGCGCTGCGCATGGACAGTGATGCCGTCATCATTTTGGATCCGGTGAACCGGGCGGTGATTGATGCGGCGCTGGCCAAGGGAGGCAAGAACTGGATCGGTGGGAACTGCACGGTCAGCCTGATGCTCATGGCCATGGGCGGGCTCTTTCGTGAGCATCTTGTGGAGTGGGTCAGTGCCATGACCTATCAGGCGGCCTCAGGTGCCGGTGCGCAGAATATGCGCGAATTACTCGCTCAGATGGGCCAACTGCATCGGCTGGTCGAGCGTGAGTTGGCCGATCCGTCATCGGCGATTTTGGACATCGATCGCAAGATCAGTGAGTGCCTGCGCAATCGGGATCTGCCTGTTGAGAATTTCCGTGGGGTTCCCCTGGCCGGCAGTCTGATTCCGTGGATTGATGTACCGGTTGACCATGGACAGAGCAAAGAGGAGTGGAAGGGCGGCGCGGAAGCCAACAAGATTCTGGGAAAACCGGCGTTTCGTTCTCCTGGCTCGATTCCGATCGATGGATTGTGCGTGCGTATCGGTGCCATGCGCTGTCACTCCCAGGCGCTTACGGTCAAGATGACTAAAAATGTGCCGCTCGATGAGATCCACGACATTCTCGCCAGTGCGAATGATTGGGTGCGTGTGATTCCCAATGAGCGCGAGCGCACCGAGCGAGAGCTGTCGCCGGCGGTGGTCAGCGGCACGATGCAGGTGCCCGTGGGCCGTTTGCACAAAATGGCCATGGGCCCCGAGTACCTGGCGGCCTTTACGGTGGGCGATCAGCTGCTCTGGGGTGCGGCCGAACCCTTGCGCCGAATGCTTCGGATTCTGCTTGACTAGACTCGCACTCGGCCTGGAGTACGACGGCACCGATTGGAATGGTTGGCAGACCCAGCCCAACGGCCAAACAGTCCAGGACCAACTGGAAACCGCCATTGCCCAGTTCGCGGGCAGCCCGCATCCCACGACTTGTGCAGGCCGCACCGATGCGGGTGTCCATGCCCGGGGGCAGGTCGTGCACATCGATACCACGATTGATCGCGCGGACTGGAACTGGGTGCGCGGATTAAATGCCTTGCTCCCATCGAGTATCTCGGTGGGCTGGGCCCGCCATGTATCCGATGGGTTTCATGCCCGCTATTCGGCGGTTTCACGAGAGTACTGCTACCGCATGTATTACTCGCCGGTACGTTCACCATTGCAGGACCGTTTCTCGGTCTGGAGTTTTCGGCCCTTGGATGTCCCGCGCATGCGTGAGGCGGCCCATGTGGTGATGGGAGAGCATGACTTCAGCGCCTTTCGCTCGGCCGAATGCCAGGCGGCTTCTCCCGTGCGGACCATTGATCTTTTCGACATCACCCCGAATCACACCGAGATCGAATTTCGGATTCGAGGCAATGCGTTTTTGCACCATATGGTGCGCAATCTGATCGGGTCCATCGTCGAGGTGGGTCGCGGTGCGCAGCCGGTGGAGTGGATGGCCCAGGTGTTGGCCTCACGAGATCGGCGTCTGGCCGCCCGAACATTTCCTGCCCACGGCCTGTGCCTGACCCAGGTCGAGTACGATTCGCAGTTATTACCGGAACAAGCATGCGAACCCGAATCAAAGTCTGCGGAATAACCCGCGAAGAGGATCTGGATGCGGCGGTGGCCGCCGGCGTGGATGCGATCGGTTTCGTTTTTTACGAAAAGAGTCCGCGCGCGGTATCCTTACAGCAGGCCCAGCGCCTGGTGCGACGACTCCCGGCCTGGGTGGCCAGCGTGGGGCTGTTTGTCAATGCGCCACGGGCCATGGTTGGGCAGGTGGCCGATCAGGTGGGGTTGTCCCACCTTCAATTCCATGGCGATGAGGCACCCGAGGACTGCGGCGGATTCGGACGGCCGGTGATCAAGGCGCTGCGGTTGTCCACCGGGTCGGCACGACCGTCCTCATTGGCAGGCGCGGCATTCCCCGGCCCGGTATCGCAAGCGCGTCTGGCCACACTGGCCGATCGGGTCGCCGCCTACGTGAATTGTCAGGCCGTCTTGTTTGATGCGGACAGTGCGGGTTTTGGCGGCAGCGGCCAGTCGTTTGATTGGTCCGTTCTGGCCGGCGCCTTCTCCAAAGCCCCCGGCCTTGGGGCCACCTGGGTACTCTCCGGAGGGCTAGAATCCGACAATGTTGGAGAGGCGATTGCGCAGTTGGCGCCCCCCTGTGTGGATGTGAGCAGCGGAGTGGAGCGCCTGGAGGCCGGCGGGCCCGTAAAAGGCATCAAAGACGCAACGCGTATTGCCCAGTTTGTGGCCGCCGTTCGGGCGGCGGATCAACACTCAGCATCATGAAACCAAACGATCTTCCGAAAACCGAGCCTTATCACTATCCCGATGCCCGCGGCCATTTCGGACCGTATGGGGGCAGCTTCGTGTCCGAGACCCTGACCCAGGCGCTCGAGGAGCTCCGTCAGGCCTACGCCCACTATCAGCAGGATCCGGAGTTCTTGGAAGAGTTTCACCGTGAACTGAAACATTTCGTGGGTCGACCAAGCCCCATCTATCACGCCAAGCGCTGGTCGGAGATGCTGGGCGGTGCGCAGATCTATTTCAAACGGGAAGATCTGAACCATACGGGCGCCCACAAGGTGAACAACACCATCGGGCAGGCCTTGCTCGCGCGACGAATGGGCAAACCCCGTGTGATTGCGGAGACCGGTGCCGGGCAGCATGGTGTGGCATCGGCAACCGTCGCAGCCCGCTTCGGTATGGAGTGTGTGGTCTACATGGGGGCCACCGATGTGGCCCGTCAGGCCGCCAACGTGTATCGGATGAAGCTGCTCGGCGCAACGGTGGTGCCGGTCGAGAGCGGCTCCCGAACCTTGAAAGATGCCTTAAACGAAGCCATGCGTGACTGGGTCACGAATGTGGAGAACACCTACTACATCATCGGAACAGTGGCGGGGCCCCATCCCTATCCCATGATGGTGCGAGACTTCAATTCGGTGGTGGGCAAGGAGTGTCTGTGGCAGATGCCCGAGATGGTGGGACGGCAGCCCGACATGATCGTGGCCTGTGTGGGGGGTGGCAGCAATGCGATGGGCATTTTCTATGACTACCTCAACATGCCCCATGTGAAACTGGTGGGCGTGGAAGCCGGTGGCGAGGGACTGCAGACAGGACATCACGCCGCCACCTTGTCGGCCGGTACGCCCGGCGTGCTGCATGGAAACCGCACCTATCTCATTCAGGATGAAAACGGTCAGATTCTGGATACGCATTCGGTATCGGCGGGATTGGATTATCCCGGCGTGGGACCGGAGCACGCCTGGTTAAAAGATTCAAAACGTGCCGAGTATGTGGCCATCACGGATCAAGAAAGTCTGGATGCCTTCCACACCTGCTGTCGCATCGAAGGCATTATTCCGGCACTAGAAACCAGCCACGCCTTGGCCTATGCCGCCAAAGTGGCCCCCTCGCTGCCGAAGGATCAGATCATCTTGGTGAATCTCTCGGGTCGCGGCGATAAAGACATGCACACCGTTGCTTCTCGAAGCGGCATCGCATTCTAAGGACGGTCGCCCCGGTGTCCCGTATTCAGTCCACATTTCAGCGCCTGCAACAAGAAGGCAGAACCGGACTGATTCCCTATGTCACAGCGGGGGATCCTGATCGGGATTCGGTGGTGGCCTTGATGCATGCACTGGTGCGTCATGGTGCCGATGTCATTGAATTGGGTGTGCCGTTTTCGGATCCGATGGCCGATGGCCCTGTGATTCAACGGGCCAGTGAGCGGGCCTTATCCCGGCATGTCACGTTGACCGACTGCCTGGCGTGGGTTGGCGAGTTTCGTGCCACCGATCGTGATACGCCAGTGGTTTTGATGGGGTATGCCAATCCGATTGAGCGCTACGGCATTGATGCGTTCGTGGGCGCAGCGAAACGCGCGGGTGTGGATGGCACGATCATCGTGGACTACCCGCCGGAAGAATCGGAAACCTATAGCGCTCTGTTGCGTGGTGCCGGCATGGATCCCGTGTTCTTGTTGGCACCGACGTCGACCGAGTCGCGCATGCAGGATGTGGCCCGACTGGGATCTGGGTATCTCTACTATGTGTCGCTGCGTGGTGTGACCGGGGCAGGGCATTTGGATACTGAAGCGGTGCGCACGCGGGTAGCCTGTATTCGTTGTCATACGTCGATGCCGATTGGTGTTGGGTTTGGCATCAGCGATGCAACTTCCGCCGTGGCCGTGGCGCAGTGCGCAGATTCGGTGGTGATTGGCAGTGCGCTGATCCGCGTTATGGAAGAGGCACAGCAGGCCGCACAGGATCCGATTCTTCGGGCGGGTGAGTTTATGGCGGGTATCCGCCAGGCGCTGGACCAGATGCCGGCAAAAATCAGGGAGATTGCATGAGCTGGATTGACAAAATTCTGCCCCCGAAGATTCAACGCACGGAGGGGCCGCGCCGAAGTGTTCCCGAGGGACTGTGGTTGAAATGTCCCGCCTGTGAGGCGGTGCTCTATCGCACCGATCTGGAAGGTAATCAGCAGGTCTGCCCTAAATGCGATCACCACTTGCGCATTCGCGCCCGGGATCGATTGGACAAATTGTTGGATCCTGAGGGGCGCTATGAAATCGGTCAGGAAGTCTTGCCGGTCGACACATTAAAATTCAAAGACAGCCGCAAGTATCCGGAGCGGCTCACCGAGGCGATGGAGCAGACGGGCGAAACCGATGCCTTGATCGCCTTAGGCGGATCCATCAAATCCGTGCCGGTGGTGGTGGCCTGCTTTGAGTTTGAGTTCATGGGTGGCTCCATGGGCTCGGTGGTGGGCGAACGGTTTGTGCGTGCCGCCGAGGCGGCCATTGAGGCGCGAGTGCCCTTCATCAGTATCGCGGCCAGTGGTGGTGCGCGCATGCAGGAGGGGTTACTGTCCCTGATGCAGATGGCCCGTACCACGGCCGTGTTGCAACAGTTGTCCGAGCGACGGATTCCTTATATTTCAATTCTCACCGACCCCACCATGGGCGGTGTGTCGGCAAGCTTTGCGTTCCTTGGCGATGTGGTGGTGGCCGAGCCGCGCGCGCTCGTAGGATTTGCCGGTCCGCGCGTGATCGAGCAGACGGTACGTGAGAAGCTGCCGGCCGGATTTCAGCGGGCCGAGTTCCTGTTGGAAAAAGGGGCTATCGATCGGATCGTCGATCGTCGAAAAATGCGCGATGAGCTCGCGGATTTGTTAACGCTCCTCATGCGCCAGGCGGCGGATGCCGTGCGTTGATTCGCACGTGACGCTGTCCGACTGGCTCTCTTCGATTTCCTCTCAGCACCCTAAGACCATCGCATTGGGTCTGGAGCGGGTGAAGCGCATGGCGCATGCCATGGGCTTTGTGTGCACCGATCACGGCATTCGGTTGGGTACCCACACCATTGTGGTGGGAGGGACCAATGGCAAGGGATCCACCTGCGCGATGTTGGAATCCATTTTGTTGCAATCCGGATTTCGTGTCGCCACCTACACCTCACCCCATTTAATTCGGTTCAATGAACGGCTGCGCATTCAGGCAGAAGCCGTCGATGACCAGACCCTGACCGAGGCGTTTGAGCGCGTGGAGGCGGCCCGCACGGCCCTAAACTCTGCGGCGGCCTCTGCAGAGCATGCGGTGGCGTTGACTTATTTTGAATTTTCGACGCTGGCGATTTTTGACATCATTCAGCGCAGTAATGTCGACGTGGCGATTCTTGAAATAGGTTTGGGCGGCCGTCTCGATGCCGTGAACATTGTGGATGCCGACTGTTCCGTATTGGTCTCGGTGGACCTGGATCATCAGGAGTACCTTGGCGACACCCGTGAACAGATCGGCTGGGAAAAAGCCCACATTGCGCGACGCGGTCGACCGTTCATCTGTGCCGATCCGCAGCCCCCCGCATCGGTGGGTCAGGTGGTTGCGCAGATCGGTGCCGATTTATGGCAGTTTGGCCGAGACTTTAATTTCCAGGGTGACCCCCAACAGTGGAGTTGGGCAGGCCGCGGTCAGCGTCGCAATGCGATGGCCTATCCGGCGCTGCGTGGCGTGAATCAACTCTTAAATGCATCCGCGGTGTTGGCCACCTTAGCGGCCTGTCGTGAACAACTTCCCGTGTCACAGGGTGCAGTGCGCGCCGGGTTTGCGATGGTGGAGTTGCCCGGCCGATTCCAGGTGCTGCCCGGTCAGCCCGCGGTCGTGCTCGACGTTGCGCACAATCCTCATGCGGCGGCAGTCCTGGCGGCCAATCTGGACCAGATGGGCTTTTTCCCCAACACGGTGGCGGTGGTGGGCATGGTGGCGGGCAAGGATGCCAAGGACGTGTTTCGCCGCATTGGCACACGAGTCGATCACTGGTGTTTGGCCAGTCTGTCCGGTGCTGACACGAACGGCCGACCCCAATCGGCACACACCTTACGTGCAGAGTTATTGGCGGTACTACCGCAAGCCTCGTGTGACTGTTTTGATTCTCCGCAGCAGGCGTACGCGACTGCACAAGAGAGAGTGGCCTCGAATGATAGAATCGTCGTCTTCGGATCCTTTGTGACCGTTGCCGAGATTCTCTCTATCCGTCATGCCCGCCGATAGCGACTCACGTTCCACACGCGAACCCCAAGGCGCTGATCCTATGGCCGAGCACAAGCGTCGTGCGCGTTGGCGTTTACTTGGGGCGTTGATCCTGACCGGGGCGGTGGCCGCCATCGCACCGGTGTTATTAGAGGACCAGGCCCGACCACTGTCTCAGGATCTTCTGATCGAGATTCCGTCGAAGAATTCGGTCTTCAGCAAGATTGAATCGTTAAAGCCAGCGGCACCGGCCACGGAGCCCTCGTCCGCAGTCGAGCCGAAAGTGGAGGCGAAAGCAGAGTCCAAGGCGGAGCCCAAAGCCGAACCCAAAGCGGCGCTGAAAGCAGAACCTAAGTCGGAGACCAAGTCAGCGACAAAAGCCGAACCCAAGACAGAGCCGAAAGCAGCCCCGAAGGCGGAACCCAAGACAGAGCCGAAAGCAGCCCCGAAGGCGGAACCCAAGAAAGAAGTCGTTAAAGACAGCGGGAAGGGTCAGTTCCTGGTTCAGGTGGGCGCGTATGCAAAGCTCGAGTCCGCCAATGCGGTGCGCGCGAAGTTGGTCTCCGGTGGACACACGGTGCAGATTCAGACCATCACGCTTGACGATGGCAGCGAACGCCATCGTGTGCGCATCGGGCCGTTTGAGTCGCGTGATCAGGCCGTGGCCGTGCGCGACCGGGCGAAATCCCAGGGCTATGACGCGGTTGTGGTGACACCCTGATGTCGGTGTTCAGTGATCTCACCTGGATCGATGTGGTGGTGATCACCGTGGTGGTAGCGTCCACACTCCTTTCCTTGGCACGGGGATTGATTAAAGAAATCGCCTCCTTGGCCGTCTGGGTGATCGCGATCGTGGGCGCGAGCCGCCTGGCCCATGTCGCCGCTGATCTGCTGCCGGAATGGCTCACGGCGCCACTGCAACAGACGGTCGGCTTTCTTCTGGTTTTGGTTGCGATTCTGGTGATCGGTCGATTGATTACGATGGCCTTAAAAGAGTTGGTGAATGCGGCCGGCATCAGCACCATCGATCGCGTGTTGGGCATGGCTTTCGGACTGGCGCGTGGTGGATTGATCGTGGTGGTATTGGCCGTGCTGGCGGCCATGACCCGACTGCCCACGCAGCCGGTCTGGCAGTCCGCAAAAACGCGGGGGTTTTTAGAGCTAGGAATTCGTACGGCCACGCCCTGGCTGCCGTCGTCCATCGAGGAGCGGTTGCGCGTACCGCCGAATCCCGGAAAATCCTCTGGCGTGGATCATAATGGTGCCTCACAAGTGCAAGGAGCCCCCGCATGTGTGGTGTGATTGGTATTGTTGGCCATTCGGCGGTTAACCAGCTGCTGTATGACGGGCTGTTGTTGTTGCAACACCGTGGCCAGGATGCTGCAGGAATCGCGACTGCACAGGGCAAGCGCATCCATATTCATCGTAACAATGGTCTGGTACGCGATGTGTTCCGCACCCGGGACATGCGCAACCTGCAAGGGCCGATGGGCATTGGTCATGTGCGTTACCCCACGGCCGGCAGTGCCTCGAACTCTGAAGAAGCCCAACCCTTCTATGTGAATGCCCCGTTCGGGATCGTGCTGGGGCATAACGGCAATCTGACCAATGCCGACGAGTTGCAGCTCGATATGTATCGGCGCGATCGGCGGCACATCAATACCGAGTCGGATTCCGAGGTCTTATTAAATGTCTTTGCCCACGAGCTGCAGCAGGCCGTCTCCGGTCTGTCGCTCGATGCCAATTCCGTGTTCTCTGCGGTATCGGCCGTGCACTCCCGGGTGCGTGGGGCCTATGCCTGCGTTGCCATGATTGCCGGCTTCGGGGTGGTGGCCTTTCGCGACACCCATGGCATTCGCCCCCTGGCCTTGGGGCAAAACCGCACCGATCTGGGTGATGAATGGATGGTGGCCTCGGAGTCGGTGGCCATTCAGGGCCTTGGATTTACGCCGGTGCGTGATATTGCGCCGGGCGAGTGCGTGATCATCACCCTGGAAGGGGAAGTCCACGCGAAGGTGTGCGCCCAGAACACGGTGCTCAATCCCTGTGTGTTCGAATACGTCTACTTTGCCCGCCCCGATTCGGTGATTGATGGCGTGAGTGTTTACGATGCCCGGTTAAAAATGGGGGAGTCACTGGCCGAGAAAGTCCGTGCGGCGTTTCCCAGTGGGGCCATCGATGTGGTGATGCCCATTCCGGATTCGAGCCGCCCGGCGGCCATGCAGCTGGCCATGCATCTGGGCATTGATTATCGGGAAGGGTTCATCAAGAACCGCTACATCGGCCGTACCTTCATCATGCCTGGCCAAGCGGCGCGCAAAAAATCGGTGCGTCAGAAATTAAATGCCATTCCCTACGAGTTCAAAGGCAAGAGCGTATTGATCGTGGATGACTCGATCGTGCGGGGCACGACCAGTCAGGAGATTGTCCAGATGGCCCGGGATTCGGGTGCCAAGCGAGTGATTTTTGCCTCGGCCGCACCGCCGGTGCGGTTCCCCAATGTCTATGGCATTGACATGCCCACGCGCAGTGAACTGATCGCCTTTAATCGTTCAGACGAGGAAATCTGTCGTGCGATTGGTGCCGATGCCCTGATCTATCAGGACATTGAGTCCATGCGCGGCGATGTGATGCGGCTTAACCGCGGGATTTCGGGCCTGGAGGCCTCGTGTTTTGATGGGCATTACGTGACGGGCGATATCACCGCCCGTCTGCTCGACATTCTCGAGTCGTCGCGCATCCATGGCGGGGCGGAGGCCACGCGCAAGCAGTTGGCCTTAAACTTGTCCCATGACGACGAATAAAAAAACGCCGAAGTCCGCTTCCGAGCGCCGTTTAAAGTTCGCCACCCGCGCGGTGCGGGCGGGCACGGTGCGCTCGGACTTTGGCGAACACTCCGAGGCCCTGTATCTGACATCGAGCTTTGTCTTTGATGATGCAGAGCAGGCGGCCCGTCGTTTTCAGAATAAAGAAGCTGGCGTGGTCTATTCCCGGTTCACCAACCCGTCGGTGCAGATGTTCGAGGAGCGTTTGGCATCCTTGGAAAACGCCGATCGATGCGTGGCCACGAGTTCGGGAATGGCGGCGGTGCTGGCCACCTGCTTAGCGCTATTGAAAGCCGGTGACCACATCGTGACCACGCCGAGTCTGTTTGGCTCGACCGTGCAGTTATTTGATAACTACATGACCAAGTTTGGCGTACCGGTGAGTTATGTAGCGCTGACCGATCCGGCTGCCTGGCAGGCCGCCGTGCAGTCCAACACACGATTGTTTTATCTCGAAACGCCGTCCAATCCGCTCACTGAGATCGCCGACATTGCGGCCATCAGTGCGATCGCCAAGGCCCATGGAATTATTTTGGTGGTGGACAACTGTTTTTGCACACCGGCCTTGCAGCAACCCCTGGCCCTGGGCGCGGATCTGACCTTGCACTCCGCCACCAAATACATTGATGGTCAGGGCCGTGTGTTGGGCGGGGCCGTCGCGGGCCGTGCCGAACTGATCGACCCGATCCGTCAGTTCGTGCGCACTGCCGGCCCCTCGCTGTCACCGTTTAATGCCTGGGTCTTGCACAAAGGTCTGGAGACCTTGGACATCCGCATGAAGGCCCACAGTGCGTCGGCCTTGGCCCTGGCCACGTGGCTGTCGCAGCATCCGGCGGTCTCCCGTGTGCTGTATCCGGGCTTGCCGTCGCACCCACAACACGCATTGGCCATGCGGCAGCAGTCCTTAGGGGGTGCTGTTGTGTCGTTTGAAGTGAAGGGGGTCACGCCCGAGGCGCAACGGGCGCGTGCTTATCAGGTGATCAATGGGGTCGAGGTGATGTCGGTCACCGGTAATCTTGGCGATACGCGCAGCATCATCACGCATCCGGCCACCACCACGCACGGGCGGATCTCGGAAGAGGCCCGCGCCCGCGCCGGCATCTCACAGGCATTGATCCGCGTTGCGGTGGGCCTGGAAGATGTGGAAGACTTAAAGGCAGATCTCGACCGCGGTTTGTCCGTCTGAGGCTGTCGTGCAGCGCTGGGCCTCCACCGAACCGGCACCGCATCGTGATTTGTGCACCGACTGTGGTGTCTCCCGAACGTCTCAGCCCAAGCGGTGCGCGACCGCCTGTCAGTTCATCGCACCGGATTATCCGGCAATGGAGCGACAGGTGCACGGTCGGGCGCGTCGTCTTCATCAGGCCGATGAGCGGTTTTTTGGTCCCTATCAGATTCTGTGGCGCGCCGCGTTGACCTCACCCTTGCCCGGGGCCCAGTGGACCGGGATCACCACGCGGATTGCGGAGCGATTACTGGAAGAAAAAATGGTCGATGCGGTACTCACCATAGCACCGGACCCAAACGATGCATGGCGACCGGTGCCCACGCTCGTGCGCACCAAAGAGGATCTCGCCCAGTGCCGGGGCATGCGCATGGGGTATGCACCGCTTCTGGCCATGTTGGAGCCTGCCCGGGCCCAAGGGATCGAGCGGCTCGCGGTGATCGGGATTCCCTGTCAGGTCTATGCGCTGCGCGCTCTGGAAAAGGAACTCGGGTTTAAGCGTCTGTATGTGATCGGCACGCCGTGCTCGGATAACACCACCACGGAGCGGTTTCATGAATTCCTGAAACTGATCTCCGATCAGCCCGAGACCATCACCTATCTGGAGTTTTGTGCGGACTATCACGTGGAGATCCGTACCCAAGATGGCAAGAAAAAACGCATTCCGTTTCTGATGCTGCCGCTCTCCAAATTGCCGGCGGATTTTTTCCCGCTCACCTGTCGGACCTGTGTGGATTACACCAATGTGCTGGCCGATATCACGGTGGGGTATATGGGCGGAGAGGGTGAGCAGTGGTTGATTGTCCGCAACGACACCGGTGCGGAGCTCCTGTCGTTGCTGGGCAACGAGGTGCGTGTCGCAAGCCCAGGCAGCCGTGGCCAGCGGGCGGGACCCGTGAAAGGATTTCTAGAAAACACCCGCCGGGCCGCGGGTGGCTTGCCCTTGCGGTCGATGCCCAACTGGTTGCGACCGATCGTGGGCTGGCTCATGCCCAGGGTGGGCCCGCGTGGATTGGAGTTTGCGCGGGCGCGTGTGGAAATGAAGGCGGTAGAGACGGTATTGCATTTACGCCGCGAGGAACCCCGGCGCATGAAATCCATGGTGCCCGGCCATGTCTGGGATCTGGTGAAACCCTATGGCCTCACGCCCGACACACCGGAAATTCGCGACTGAGTTTGTTTTAGCGCAAAGACGCACCGGGCGAATCCGCTCACAATCGTAGGCACTGATCACGTGAAGGGGGAGTGCGTATGTTTAAGAATATTCTGGTGCCGCATGATGGTTCGGAGTTATCCCAACGCGGATTGGGAAAGGCGGTGCAACTGGCCAAGGCCACGGGGGCGACCATCACCGGGTTTCACGTTGCCCCGGATCTGGATTCGAGCGTGCGGGCCTATCTGCCCGAGGCGGCCTATATCCCCGAGGATTACAAAGAGCAGGCCCGTGCCGCGGCCAATGACATGTTGAAAGAGGTCACCGATGCCTGTACGGCTGCGGGCGTGGCCTGCCGCACATCCTCGGTGGTGAGCGAATTTATTGCAGATGCCATTTTGCAGGCCGCAAAAGACCATCGCTGTGATCTGATTGCGATTGCGTCCCACGGCCGCACGGGATTGGCCCGGGTCATGTTGGGCAGTGAAACCCAAAAGGTGCTGGCCCATGCCGAGATTCCAGTGTTGGTGATGCGTTAATGAAAATCCCGGGAGTGGGTGGTCAGACCGCCCACCGCCCGATGCAGTAACGACGTGTGGTCTTCCACGCGCTGTGCCAATAGATTGCGCACCTGACCTGGGGCGTTCGGATCAATCGTGGTGTCCCGCTGCCATACCCCCCAGACCATCATGAGCTGGGAGTACAGCACCGCCTCATAAAACCGTTGCAGCACATCTGGCCAAACGATCACATTGATCATGCCGGTATCGTCTTCCAGAGAGATAAACAGGGTACCGTTGGCCGTGGTGGGCCGTTGACGGTGCGTGACCAGCCCTGCTGCACGGGCCAGTTGGCCGTGTCGATGATGGGCCAGCGTGGCGGCGGGCATCACGCCCAGTGCGTGGAGTTGTGGGCGCAGTAATGCCAAAGGATGGCGGCCCAGTGTCAGTCCAAGATGGGCATAGTCGGCCACGACATCGTCGGCCTCGGAGGGGGCCGGCAACTGCAGGGCCGGCTCATGAATCTGTGTTGCACGCAGCACAGCGGGCATGGGGGTGTGGCCGCTGGCCTGCCAGACGGCCTGATGCCGGTTGCCCGCAAGACTGGCCAGTGCGCCGGCCGCTGCCAGGGCCTGCACATCCTGCCGATTTAACTGCGCCCGTTGACACAGGTCGTCGACATGGACAAAAGGTTGTGCGACAACAATTCGCTCCATGGCCTCCTGTGATAACCCCGCAATTCGATTCAGTCCAAGGCGAACCGGCCATCGTGCATGCTCGTGAGGGGGCGGATTGTCGTCCATGGTGGGCCGCTCCAAATGGGTATCGATGCGACTGGCGTTGACATCCACCCCTCGCACGGTCACGCCATGGCGCTTGGCATCCTGCACCAGTTGCGAGGGGGAATAAAACCCCAGGGGCTGGGCATTGAGCATGGCCGCTAAAAACGCATCCGGATGGTGGCATTTAATCCAGCAGCTCACATAGACCAATAACGCAAAACTCGCGGCATGGGATTCCGGAAAACCGTATTCCCCAAACCCCTCCATTTGACGAAACACGCGTTCGGCAAACTCACGCGTATAACCGCGGATCAACATGCCGTCGACCACACGGTCATGAAAATGTTCTAACCCTCCCTTGCGCCGCCAGGCGGCCATAGAGCGGCGTAACTGATCGGCTTCGCCGGCGGAAAAGCCGGCCGCCAACATGGCCAGTTGCATCACCTGTTCCTGGAAGATGGGCACGCCCAGTGTGCGGGCCAGTGCCTCGCGCACGGCGGGGCTTGGATAGTCCACGGGCTCTAAGCCCTGACGTCGACGCAAATAAGGATGGACCATGCCCCCTTGAATCGGGCCGGGCCGCACGATGGCCACTTCGATCACCAGATCGTAGAAACATCGTGGTTGCAGTCGTGGCAGCATGGACATCTGCGCCCGGGATTCAATCTGAAATACGCCCACTGTTTGCGCCGCACAGATCATGTCGTAGGTCGCCGGATCCTCCGCGGGCACATTCTGCATCTGGACATCCGTGCCTTTTTTCTCACCGATCCATCGCAGGCTGTTACGAATGGCCGAGAGCATGCCCAGTGCGAGCACATCCACTTTAAGCAGGCCAAGGGTTTCAATGGCATTTTTGTCCCATTGAATGACACTGCGATCGGGCATGGCGGCGTTTTCCACCGGCACCAGATCCGATAAGCGGTGACGGGCAATTACAAAACCACCCACGTGCTGGGATAAATGACGGGGAAAACCGATCAGCAGATTGCACACCATGGCCCAGCGCGCACAGAGCATGGGGATATCGGCCATGGCGGTGGACAGGGTATCGGGCGATGCATCGGGATGGCAGAGTGCTTCCGATAACTGGCGGTGCAATACCGTGGCCTGGACCTGTCGCCCGTCCCACCATTGATGGTGTTTGGCCACATGATCCACCACCGGGCCGGGCACACCCAGGGCTTTGCCGGTGTCCCGCAGGGCGGATCGCGGCCGGTAAGTGGTGATCGAGGCGGCGAGTGCGGCACGTTCACGGCCATATTTCTGATAGATGTACTGAATGACTTCTTCACGGCGTTGATGTTCGAAGTCGACATCGATATCCGGCGGCTCGTTACGCTCCTTGGAGATGAAGCGTTCAAACAACATATTCATGCGGGCAGGATCGACTTCGGTGATGCCCAGGCAGTAGCACACGGCCGAGTTGGCGGCCGATCCACGGCCTTGGCACAAAATCCCCTGGCGTCGTGCAAAGGCCACGATGTCATAGACCGTTAAAAAGTACGCCTCATAGCGCAGTTCATGAATCAGGGCGAGCTCATGTTCGATCTGTGCACGAATGGCGCTGGGCACGCCATCGGGGTAACGTTCACGCGGGAAACGTTGTTGTATTCCGGCCTCGGTCAGATGCCGTAACCATTGGGTGGGGGTAAGCCCCGCAGGCACAATTTCGTCGGGGTATTCATAACGCAGCTCATCCAATGAAAATTGACAGCGTTTGGCAATGGCCACACTGGTGGCGAGCATCTCCGATGGGTACAGACGTGCCAGCCGAAGCCGTGTGCGCAGATGTTGTTCCGCATTGGGCATGGCACGACGGCCGCAGGCCGGAATGGTCAGTCCGTGCCGTATCGCGCACAGGGTATCGGCCAATGGTTTGCGTGAACGCACATGCATCACCGCATCGCTGCTTGCGGTGACCGGAACGCGAGACCAGGCACCCAGGGCCTGCATCTGTTCACGCCACAGGGCATCGTGACCCCGCAGCAGCAAGGTGCAGGCTAAAAATAATCGATCGGCAAAGACGTGCTTGAGCCGCTGCACCACCTGGTGGTGGCACACGGTGCTCGCCTGTGGGTCTGGCATCCACAGTGCTAAGCAATCGGGAAGCCCGGACTCGAGATCGGCCATGGTCAGTCGGTAATGCCCTTTGGCTTCGCGGCGACGGGTCTGGGTGATCAGATGGCCCAGTTGGGCATATCCCTGGCGCGAGGTGGCCAGAATGGCCATGCGTCCGTGTAATTCGGGGGCGGCAAATTGCGCACCGATGATCAGGGGCATGCCCAGGGATTTGGCCATGGCATGGGCTTGCACCACGCCGGCCACCGATGATTCATCGGTGATGGCCAAGGCCTGATACCCCAGGGCATGGGCACGCTCGATCAGTTCGGCCGGATGAGAAGCACCGTGCAGAAATGAAAAGTTAGAGCGACAAAAAAACTCCGCAAATTCCATGGGTTAGCTAAAAAACCCGTGCATATACCAGTCGTGTGCGGGTGTGCGAAAAATCCACAGCAGTTCATCGTGACGCGAACGGGCGATGAAGTAGTCCCGTTGGGCGTGATCGTCCAGGTGGTCTTCCCACCAACCGATTTCAATGCGCTCGGGACCCGATAGCAGTTGCAGGGGGCCGTGATACGTGGGCCGATGATGGTGAACGGTCAGTCGGGTGGGCCGCGCCAGCAGCCACACCGGACGATGCGGGCTATCGGGTAAGAGTGCGCAATCGGTCACGCGAAGATGGCGTGTGGATCGCGGGGCGGCTAGGTCGGCGGCGATCAAGGTGCAGGCTTTTTCCGGGCGATGATCATCGGTGTGATGCAGGCGCTGCACCTGGCCAGGCCCTAGGCGTGCCTGCAGGCGTTCCATGAGTTCAAGGAGTGCCGTGGGCGTGTGGGCGGGGGTACCTAAAAAATCCGGTGTCTCATGCGGATGCACCACCACATCGTGTGCACGCAATTCCACGTCGTAGACCGGGTGGGGCAATACCAATCGAGTGAGTCGCTCATGCAGGACATCACCAAAGCGACGTGCATCCCGTGTCGGATTTGAAAAGCCAAGCGTCAGTGCTGTGGGGGGCGGTGCATCGTGATGCAGCACGATGTCCAGGCGCTGCAGTCCGCATTGACGGGCATGCAGCCAGGCGGCCAGTTCCTGGAAACCGCGCCGCAGCGCCTCTTCGATCATGGTCGTGTGTTCGGCGCGGGCAGGCAGTTCACGGCGCCATTGAAAGGTCGGCGGTGCGGTGATCCAGGCATAGGGGTCCGGTGTGCGGCCAAAGGCGGCATCCAGGGCCTGCAGGCAGGCGCGGCCGAATCGTCGCGTGACGCCACCGCGCGGCAGTCCATCGAGTTGACCAATGGTGCGAATGCCCATGCGCTCCAACATCGATTGATGCGGTTGTAACTCTGCAATATCGCTCAGGGGCAGACGCTGCAGTGTGGCTACAAACGTGTTGGCACTGGGTATCGGATTCGATAAGGCGATCCATAAGGCGCCACGGGCCGTGGGGGCCATGGCGATGCGCACGGTGTCCGGGGATTGCCATCCGCAGGACTGCCAAAGGTCTTCTATTCGATGGCCCAGAAGCACCGGGCCACCCCATAAGCGAAGGCTGGCCTGCACTTCCATCAGCACTGCCTGTCCATCGTGGGCCAATGCAACACAGGGCGTGAACTGCAGGCCCATCTGGGCCATGCGCATTACGGCCTGCGCAGCGGATTCATTGGCGTGCTGACGAACCGATGGTGGCAGCGGATGACGAAAGGGGGTTCGGTAACGAACGGGAATGACGGAGGCGATCCACAGCATGATCAGGCGTGCGTGGTGTGGCCACGATGGCATCGTGATCCTGAATGGGGCGCAGGCCTGCCCCCGGAATTGGAATGGCAATGTCGATGGGAGCGGACATCACCGGCCCACGACGCTTGATGATCTGCACCGCGAGTTCCGGATAACGACGCGGCAATAACAGCATGCGCAGTGGTGCAGGAGAAGGATGGTGTTGGGCCGCAAACGGACGGAATGCGAACACCAGTCCTTGGGTGCGCTGGGCGGCACACTGCAGGCGACGGATACGATCGGGACGTGTTAGCCCTGCGGGAGCGTGATGCTGTGGATGGTCATGGGGCAGCTCATCCAGCCAGGTGATGAGCGCGCCAAATGCATTGCTTTTCATGGCCTGCTCTACTGCCCACAAACGGTCCACCGGTTGTTGGGCATGCACCACCAGAATCTTGCTGGAATCCACACCCAGCGCATCGAAGGCGTGTGCATAGGGCAGATGCGGCGGTGTCAGTAACACCACGTGCTGGCCGGATTGGGTGAGTGTGCGCAGTGTGGGCGCTAAAAATCGAAACTCTCCGATGCCCATGGAATTGACCAGCAGTTCGATCAGGGTGCCGCGTGGCCATCCTTGGCCGGGAAGTTCGCGGTCCAGCAAACGAAAGGTGCTGCGGATGCCCGGCGTTGGGGTGTGATGCAGGGCCTCGCCTTTCCAAACGGCAGGATGGGGAGTGGTCACGACAGCCCCTTGGGGTTGCGAATGACCCCCACGCCCAGTCCTTCGATGGCGAAATCGTGTTGATCGGGGGTGACCACAATGGGGGCAAATTCAGGATTTTCCGGCAGCAGTTCAATCGTGTTGCCCTGGCGTTTAAACCGTTTCACCGTGACATCGTTTTCAATGCGGGCCACCACGATCTGGCCATTGCGCACGGCACTGGCACCACCGGGAATTTTTTTCACAGCCAGCAGATCGTCTTCCAGAATGCCTGCATCCCGCATGCTCATGCCGCGCACTTTCAAAAAGTAATCGGGCATCGGCGTAAAGAGTGCGGGATCAATGGCGTAGCGGGCTTCAATGTGTTCCTGCGCCAGGATGGGTTGACCGGCAGCCACGCGACCCACCAATGGAATACCGATCATGTCGGCGGCCTCGTGCACGGCCTGGATCAGGGTTTTGGCACTGTTGCGGGCGGCGGGTTTGACCAAACGAATCCCCCGGGAGGTGCCGGAGGCGAGTTCAATCACGCCCTTGCGTGCCAAGGCACGCAGGTGGTCTTCGGCCGCGTTGGGAGACTTAAATCCCAGGGCATTGCAGATGTCCATCCGGGTGGGGGGAAAACCGGTCTGATCGATATGACGGCGGATCAGATCCAGGATTTCCTGTTGGCGGGCGGTCAGTTCTTTCATGGCGGGCACCTTTTAAGGGGCGGTACGGTTACTGGACAGATGTACAGTATCGCGTCCGCAGATAAACTGCAAGTCCTTACAGCACTTTTCCGGATGGCTATGTTTTTTTCGAACCTGCCGATTTCGTCGTTTGCCATGGTGATGGGCTTATCGGGCCTGGCCTTGGTCTGGGGCCGGGTGGCCAATCTGGGCTGGCTGCCGGGGGTGGCCTCGGCGGTGGCGGTGGGCCTATCGATGCTGGTCGCGGTGGTGTTCACCGGACTGCTGGTGCTGTACATCAGAAAATGGATCCGGCATCGTCAGCACGTGGTCGAGGAGTGGCAGCACCCGGTGAAGTCTTCGTTCTTTGCGGCCGTTTCCGTGTCCTTTGCCTTGGTGGCCACCGTGGCCTTAGGAGCGTTTGCACCGTTGGCGCTGCCGTTGTGGGGAATTGGTGCGGTGTTGCAGATCGTGGCCATGGTGATGGTGCTCAATGCCTGGGTGCATCGTGAAAATCTTCAGCCCGCGCATGCCACGCCGGTGTGGTTCATTCCGGCCGTGGCCAACGTGGTGTTGCCCTTGGCCGGTGTACGACTGGGATTTTTAGAACTGTCGTGGTGGTTTTTTGCCGTGGGCATTGTGTTTTGGCTGGTCTTGCTGACCTTGGTGCTGCATCGCCTGTTGTTTGTTCAACCTCCGTTGCCCCAGCGGCTCATTCCCACGCTGTGCATTTTGTTGGCCCCCCCTGCGGTGGGGTTTTTATCGTGGATTCAGTTGACGGGCCAGCACGCGAATACCGGCACCGGGGCGATCGGACTGGATGCGGTGGGCCATATGCTGTTCGGGTTGGCGGTGTTTTTTGCATTGTTTCTCGCCACACAGGTGCACCGGTTTGCGCGTTTACCGTTCTATTTGTCGTGGTGGGCCTTTTCATTTCCCACCGCGGCCTTCACGACCGCCTCCCTGGTCTATGCGCAGTTTGAACCGGGCCCGCTGACCCAGGGCTTGGCGGTGGTGATGGTGGCGGTGTCCACCACCTTGATCATGTGGTTACTGGTGCGCACGGTGGTGGCCGTGGCCCGCCGTGAGCCGGAGCTTACGGATTAACGCAGCACCCCGGGTTACGTGGTACGGTCGCTCCACAGCACGCCGCCGGTGGCCCAGTCGGATTTTTTAATATCGAAAAACAGAATGTCCACGGCATCGGGACTGCCGCCCAAGGTCTGCACGGTGGCCTCGGTGAGTGCCTTGGCGTAAGCACGCTTTTGTTCCTCTGTGCGGCCTTCAAATAATTCAACGCGAATGGTGGGCATGATGCTCTCCTGTAATGTGGTGTAAAGAAAATCAGTGGGTGTAATCGGGGTCGGTCCGCTGCAGCGTACGCAGTAATGCCGGCCATTCGTCGGCCCCTTCGGGAGTGGCCTGTGGTCCGATCCACTGGGCATAGGTGCGGCGGGCCACCTCATCGGCGGCGCAGACCAGCCCACTGCCCGATGATCTGGCCGTGAGTTGAATGCGGGCCGCACGTTCAAACAGATGCATCAGCACAAAGGCCTCGGCCACGGTGCGGCCCACCAGCAAAATGCCGTGGTTCTCCAGGATCACACCATCGCGATCGCCCAGTGCCGCGACCAGTCGTGCCTGTTCGTCTGCGTGAAATGCCAGCCCCTCATAGGCGTGTCGGCCAAGCCGTTGATAAAAACGCATCGCCGGTTGCGAACAGGGCAGCAGGTCCTCACGGATGGCCGCAAACGCCTGCGCCCAGAACGTGTGGAGATGCAGCACGCACACCGCATCGGGGCGCGCGGCATGCACGCATCCGTGAATTGCAAAACCACTGGGATTAATGGGCGCATTGGAGCCATCGATCACCTGACCGGCCACATTGACCTTCACTAAATTGGAGGCCGTGATCTCGTGAAACTGCAGACCAAAACGATTGAGCAGATACGCGTTCGGTTCGCCGGGCACGGCCGCCGAAATATGGGTCCAGACCAGGTCATCCCAGCCGCGATGGGCGGCCAGACGATAGGCGGCGGCGAGATGCTGGCGTTGGGCCTGCTCGGAGTCGCTCGGCGCTGTCCGCACTGGAGTGTTCTCGTGCAGTGCGGGCATTACATGCCGGAGTAGTTGGGCCCGCCACCGCCTTCGGGGGTCACCCAGACAATGTTTTGCGTGGGATCCTTGATGTCGCAGGTCTTGCAGTGCACACAGTTGCCTGCGTTGATCTGTAAGCGTGCGCCATCGGCGGGCGAGTCCACGTTGTTGCCATGGGCATCTAGGTATTCGTACACTCCGGCCGGGCAATAGCGGCTCTCGGGCCCGGCGAACTGTTGCAGATTCACGGCCACGGGCACCGAGGCCTCTTTTAAGGTCAGATGCACCGGTTGGTTTTCCTCGTGCACGGCACCGGACAGAAACACCGATGACAATCGGTCAAAGGTGATCTTGCCATCGGGCTTCGGATAATCAATGCGCGCACACTGTGCTGCCGGTTGAAGACTGCTGTGGTCCGAGTGGGTGGTGTGCATGGTCCAGGGCGCTTTGCCACCAAAGACCTTCTGGTCAATGCCCACCAACAGGGTGCCCAGCCATAGGCCTTTGCTCATCGCGGGCTTGAAGTTGCGTGAACGATAGAGTTCGTCGTACATCCACGAGGACTCAAACCGTTTTGTGTACCCCGTGAGCTCGGTGGCGGGCGTGTCCTTGGCCAGTTCCTCGGCGATGGCCTCGGCGGCCAACATACCGCTTTTGATAGCAGTGTGGCTGCCCTTAATGCGCGAGGCATTTAAAAAACCGGCATCGCAGCCTAAGAGGGCGCCACCGGGGAAGGTGAATTTCGGCAGGCAGTTAAGGCCACCGGCCGTGATGGCACGGGCGCCATAGCCAATGCGTTTGCCACCTTCTAAAAAGGGGCGGATCTTCGGGTGGGTTTTGTAGCGTTGAAACTCCTCGAACGGAGAAAGCCACGGATTGGAATAATTCAGGCCCACCACGTAGCCAATGGCGATCTGGTGGTTGTCCATGTGATACATAAACGAGCCGCCATAGGTGTGCGCATCCAAGGGCCATCCTGCCGTGTGCACCACGAGTCCGGCCTTATGCCGTTTCGGATCGATCTCCCAGACTTCTTTCAGACCGATGCCGTAGGCCTGTGGGTCGCGCCCGGCATCGAGTTTGTAGCGTGCAATGACCTGTTTGCCCAGATGACCGCGTGCGCCTTCGGCCAACAGGATGTAGCGGCCCAACAATTCCATGCCGCGCTGAAAATTGGCGGTGGGCTGGCCATCGCGGCCCACGCCCATATCGCCGGTGGCCACACCTTTCACACTGCCGTTATCGGCATAGAGCACTTCGGCCGCCGCAAAGCCGGGAAAAATTTCTACGCCCAGCGCTTCGGCCTGCTGGGCAAGCCAGCGTGTGAAGTTCGATAGGCTCACCACATAGTTGCCGTGGTTGTGAAAGCAGGCCGGCAGCATCCATTGGGGAAATGTGGTGGCCCCGGTTTCCGACAGCAGCATGAACCGGTCTTCGCAGACCGGTGTGGTCAGTGGTGCGCCATCGGCCTTCCAATTGGGCAACAGTTCATTGATCGCGATCGGATCCATCACCGCACCCGACAAGATGTGGGCGCCGGGTTCGGATCCTTTCTCCAACACGCAGACCGAGATGTCCCGGCCGGACTGTTGCGCGAGTTGTTTAAGGCGGATGGCGGCGGACAATCCCGCAGGGCCGGCGCCCACCACCACCACGTCGTATTCCATTGATTCACGGGTCTCGTGCACGATGCCACTCCTCCAGAGAAAACAGGCTGATGCCGTTACACTAGCAGGGTTTTATCCCTCATCTGTGGAGTGTTCATGAATAAGGTGTTTCCAGACGCCGTCGCCGCGTTAAAAGACGTGTTGCGCGATGGTCAGACCTTGGCGGTCGGTGGGTTCGGTCTGTGCGGTATTCCGGAGGCGTTGATTCTTGCGGTTCGGGAATTGGGCCCCAAGCATTTAACCTGCATCAGCAATAACGCCGGTGTTGACGGCAAAGGATTGGGCGTCCTGCTGGAATCCCGTCAGGTGAAAAAAATGATTGCGTCCTATGTGGGCGAGAACAAGGAATTTGAGCGGCAATTCCTATCGGGCGAACTGGAACTGGAATTCACGCCGCAGGGCACGCTGGCCGAGAAACTGCGGGCCGGAGGTGCCGGGATCCCGGCGTTTTACACCCGCACCGGCGTGGGCACAGTGGTGGCTGAAGGCAAAGAGACCCGTCAATTTCACGGCAAGTCTTATGTGATGGAAGAGTCACTGTTTGCCGATGTCGCATTGGTCAAAGCGCAGAAGGCCGACCGTGCCGGTAACCTGGTCTACAACCTGACGGCGCGCAACTTTAATCCCAATGTGGCCATGGCCAGTCGCATGACCGTCGTCGAAGTGGAAGAGCTTGTGGAAAACGGCGCGCTCAAGCCCGATGAAATTCACACCCCCGGTATTTTTGTGAAACGCATCGTGGTCAACTCCCATCCCGCCAAGTACATTGAAAACAGGACGACACGATAATGGCCTGGACACGTGAAGAAATGGCAGCCCGCGCGGCCAAAGAATTGCGCGATGGTTTTTACGTCAATCTGGGCATCGGACTGCCGACCCTGGTCGCCAACTACGTGCCCGAGGGCGTGACGGTCTGGTTACAAAGCGAAAACGGTTTGTTGGGCATCGGGCCGTTTCCCACGGAGTCCGAGGTCAATGCCGATCTGATCAATGCCGGTAAGCAGACGGTGACCACCCTGCCGGGGTCGGCGATTTTTTCGAGCGCGGATTCCTTTGCCATGATTCGTGGCGGTCACATCAACCTGGCCATTCTGGGGGCCATGCAGGTCTCCGAGAAGGGCGATCTCGCCAACTGGATGATCCCTGGCAAGATGGTCAAAGGGATGGGCGGGGCCATGGACCTGGTGGCCGGCGTTGACCGGGTGGTGGTGCTCATGGAGCACACCGCCAAGAAAAAAGACGGCACGGAAGACTTGAAAATCCTGCCGGCCTGCACGCTACCGCTCACCGGTGTGGGGGTGGTCAACGAGATCGTGACCGACCTGTGCGTGCTCTCCGTCACCATCAAGGGCCTGGAGGTCCGCGAGCGGGCCCCTGGGGTGACCATCGAGGAGGTCCGCGCCAAGACGGGCTGCCCGGTGATCGAGTGATGTCTTTGTACAATCGGGGGTTTGGACGCGAGATGACATGACCAAATACGTATTCGTGACCGGTGGCGTTGTTTCATCCCTTGGAAAGGGGATCGCCGCCGCGTCGCTGGGTGCGTTGTTGGAGTCCCGTGGTCTGAAGGTGACCATGGTGAAAATGGATCCTTACCTTAACGTGGATCCGGGCACGATGAGCCCCTTCCAGCACGGCGAGGTGTTCGTGACCCAAGACGGTGCAGAGACCGATCTAGACCTGGGCCATTACGAGCGCTTCATCAGCGCCCGCATGCACAAGCACAACAATTTCACCACCGGCCAGATCTACGATGCCGTCTTGCGCAAAGAGCGCCGTGGCGAGTACCTGGGCAAGACCGTGCAGGTCATCCCGCACATCACCAATGAGATCCAGGAGTTTATTGCCCGTGGGGCCCGCATCGGACAGCCCGACGAGGCTCAGGTCGCCATTGTGGAAGTCGGTGGCACCGTCGGCGATATCGAATCGCTGCCATTTTTAGAGGCCATTCGCCAGCTCAGCCTGCGGCTGGGTCGGGGCAACACCTGCTTTGTGCATCTCACCCTGGTGCCGTTCATCTCGACGGCCGGTGAACTGAAGACAAAACCCACGCAGCACTCGGTGCAAAAGCTGCGCGAGATCGGTATCCAGCCCACGGTGTTATTGTGCCGCGCGGACCGTCCGATTCCGGAAGAAGAGAAAGACAAGATCTCTTTGTTTTCCAACGTCCCCCGCGAGGCGGTGATCTCGGTCTGGGATGTCCCATCGATTTACCGCATTCCGCGCATGCTCTCGGAGCAGGGTCTGGATGCGCTGATTTGTGATGCCTTGAACCTGACCACACCGCCCACCGATCTGCGGGTCTGGGATGACCTGGTCGATCGTCTGGAGCATCCCCAGATGACCGTGCGCATCGCGATGGTGGGTAAGTATGTGGATCTCACCGAGTCGTATAAGTCGCTCACCGAAGCCCTGATTCACGCGGGCATGCATACCCGATCCAAGGTCGCCATCGAGTACATCGACTCGGAAAGCCTTGAGAAGAGTGGCACCGAGGCACTGCAAGGCTTTGATGCGATTTTGGTGCCCGGCGGATTTGGGCGCCGTGGCGTAGAGGGCAAGATCGCCGCGATCCGCCATGCCCGCGAGAACAAGATTCCTTACCTGGGCATCTGCCTGGGCATGCAACTGGCGGTGATTGAGTTTGCGCGCCATCGGGCGGGCCTGGGGCAGGCCAACTCCACGGAGTTCGACCCGCAGTGTCCGCAGCCCATGATCGCCTTGATCACGGAATGGAAAACGGCCGACGGCCGCATTGAAACCCGGGACGCGACTTCGGATCTCGGTGGCACCATGCGACTCGGTGCACAGCAGTGCCCGATTCGTGCCGGCACGCTGGCCCAGAGGATCTATGGTGATGCGGTCAATGAGCGGCACCGCCACCGTTATGAAGTCAATAATGTGTTGCGTCCCAAGGTGGAGGCGGCCGGCCTGGTGGTGTCGGCCCAGACGCCCCATGAACAGCTGGCCGAGATTGTGGAACTGCCGCAGTCCGAACATCCGTGGTTTATGGGCGTGCAGTTTCACCCGGAATTCACGTCCACCCCGCGCTATGGTCATCCGCTTTTTACCAGTTACATTCAAGCGGCCATTGATCAGCATGCCCGCATGCACCGCGTTGTTCCATCGACTTAACCAGGAGGGGCCATGAAACTCTGCGGATTTGATGTGGGACTTGACCACCCGTTTTTTCTGATCTCCGGCCCCTGTGTGGTGGAGTCTGAGCAGTTGCAGATGGATACGGCTGGTACGCTTCAAGAGATCTGTGCGGGCCTGGGCATTCCGTTCATCTTTAAATCGAGCTATGACAAGGCGAACCGTTCATCGGGCACCTCGTTTCGTGGCCTGGGAATGGACCGTGGCCTGGAGATTCTGGCCACGGTGCGCGCCCAGCTCAAAGTGCCGGTGCTGACCGATGTGCACAGCGATCACGAGATCGCGGCCGTGGCCGCCTGCGTGGACGTGCTGCAAACCCCTGCGTTTTTATGCCGCCAGACGGATTTCATTCGTGCCGTGGCACAAAGCGGAAAACCGGTGAACATCAAAAAGGGCCAGTTCCTGGCGCCTGGCGATATGCGCAACGTGATTCAGAAGGCCCGTGATGCCGCCCGTGAGGCCGGACTGCCGGAGGATCGTTTTATGGCCTGCGAGCGCGGCGTGAGTTTTGGCTACAACAATCTGGTGAGCGATATGCGTGCGCTGGCCATCATGCGGGAGACCCAGTGCCCCGTCGTGTTTGATGCCACCCACTCGGTGCAACTGCCCGGCGGGCAGGGCACGTCCTCGGGTGGACAGCGGGAGTTTGTGCCGGTGTTGGCGCGTGCTGCGGTGGGGGTCGGGGTGTCGGGCCTTTTTATGGAAACCCATCCGAATCCGGCCAAGGCGCTCTCCGATGGGCCCAATGCAGTGCCGCTCGCGCGCATGAAGGATTTATTGGAGCAGCTCGTGGCCATCGATCGGGTGGTGAAGAGCAGACCCTTTTTAGAAGAGAATTTTGACTAAGGAATTGACATGACTGCAATCGTTGACCTCATTGGCCGTGAAATTATCGACAGCCGCGGCAATCCGACCGTGGAGTGCGATGTGCTGTTGGAAAGTGGTGTGATGGGCCGTGCGGCCGTGCCCAGCGGGGCATCGACCGGCTCGCGTGAGGCCATCGAGTTGCGTGATGGCGATCGGGGCCGTTATCTGGGCAAAGGCGTGCTGAATGCGGTGGAGCACATCAACACCGAGATCTCGGAAGCCCTGATGGGGCTCGATGCCAGCGAACAGGCCTTCATCGACAAAATGCTGATCGAACTCGACGGCACGGAAAACAAATCCCGTCTCGGTGCCAATGCCATGTTGGCGGTGTCCATGGCCGTGGCCAAGGCCGCCTCCGAACAGTCCGGACTGCCGCTGTACCGCTACCTTGGCGGCTCGGCACCGATGAGCCTGCCTGTGCCGATGATGAATGTGATCAATGGCGGGGCCCACGCCAACAACAATCTCGATCTTCAGGAGTTCATGATCATTCCGGTGGGTGCACCCACCTTTCGCGAGGCGCTGCGCTACGGGGCCGAGGTCTTTCACAGCCTGAAAAAGATCATTCACGATCAGGGCATGTCGGTGGCCGTGGGCGATGAGGGTGGGTTCGCGCCCAATGTCCAGAACCATGAGGCCGCCATCCAGATGATTCTGAAGGCCATCGAACAGGCGGGCTACGAGCCGGGTCGTCAGGTGGCCTTGGGTCTGGACTGTGCGAGTTCGGAGTTTTTCAAAAACGGCAAATACGAACTTGACGGCGAGGGCCTGAGTCTTCCCTCCAAAGACTTCACGCATCTGCTGGCGAGCTGGGTCGACAAGTACCCGATCATCTCCATCGAAGATGGCTGTGCGGAAAACGACTGGGAGGGGTGGGCCTATCAGACCCAGGTGCTGGGCAAAAAAGTCCAGCTGGTGGGCGACGATCTGTTTGTCACCAACACCCGCATCCTGCGTGAAGGCATTCAAAAAGGGGTCGCCAATTCTATTCTGATCAAGATCAATCAGATTGGCACGTTGTCGGAGACCTTCGCGGCCATCGAGATGGCCAAGCGGGCGAACTACACGGCGGTGGTCTCGCATCGTTCCGGCGAAACCGAAGACACCACCATTGCGGATATTGCCGTGGGCACCAATGCCTTGCAGATCAAAACCGGATCGATGTCCCGCACGGATCGCACTGCCAAGTACAACCAGCTGTTGCGCATTGAAGAGGATCTGGGCGATGCGGCCCACTATCCCGGACTCGATGCGTTTTACAACATCCGCCGGTAAGTGGTCGCCAAATTCCCCAAACCCAGTCTGACCAATGTGCTGTTGGGCGCACTGATCTTGCTGCAGTTTCCCTTGTGGTTTGGCGATGGCGGATGGATTCGGGTGTGGCGGTTTGAGCGCCAGATTGAAGCGCGGCAGATGGACAATGATGCCAAGCGGCTGCGCATCGCCGAATTGGAAGGCGAGGTCCGTGATTTCAAGAAAAGCCCGCGGGCAGCCGAAGAGCGTGCCCGGTATGAACTCGGTCTGATTCTGCCGGGCGAGCGCTTCGTGCAGTGGGGTGCCCCGGTCGATCCGACGGCATCGGCCGCGACAAAAGGGGCTAATGCAGGGTCGTCGACCCCGCCGAAGAAGGCGGGCACTCGCGAGTAAACAGTTCGGCACAGTCCACGGCATCAAATGCATAGGCCGTGTTGCAAAAGTCGCAGTTGACTTCGACTTGTCCTTGTTCTTTCAAGATGTCGTGGACTTCGTCCTGACCGAGTGTGATCAACATCTTTCCAACCCGTGTGCGTGAACATGAGCAGGTGAACTGCACGGGTTTATCGTCGATGAGCCGTGGCGACTCTTCCCAGAAGAGCTGGTGAAGCAGCGTGGTCGCATCGGTCTGCAGCAACTCCTGCGGGGTGATGGTGGACGCTAAGGCCACGAGCCGCGACCAGTCCTCTTCTGCGCTTTGACCTGGGACAATTTTTTTACCGCCCTCATCGGGCATTTTCTGCAGCAGTAACCCCGCGGCCCGATCTCCGTCGCAGGCCAGCCACAAGCGGGTGGGCAGCTGCTCGGATTTCAGCATGTAGTCTTCTAAGGCCTGGGCCACCCCTTCATCGTGCAGGGGCACGATGCCCTGATAAGGGGTCTGGGAGGGCGCCTTGGGGTCGAGCACTACGCTAAAGCGCCCCATGTTCTGTTGATTCACCAGATCGCGCCAGTTGGCACCCGGTGGTACACGAACGGTATCGGAGAGTTTTACGGTGCTGCGAAATCCGAGCTGGGCGGTGCATTCCGCCACGGCCAGTCGGACCGGCCCGTCGCCGTGGATCTGAAGAATCACGGATCCGTCAAACTTCAGACTGGCAGATAGCAGAATGGAGGCGCAGCTCATCTCGCCCACCAGTCGCATGACCTCGGGCGGTGCATCGTGGCGATGGGCCACTTCGAGCCATGACCGATCCAGGCGCACGAGATGGGCGCGCGCTGATACTTGGCCAAACATCAGTCGCAGCAATCGATCGTTCGATGAATCAGCCAATTTTCTTTAGGTCCTTGCGAAAGGTGGCTGCGCGCGTGACATAACTGCGGATGCCGCGATGCATGTTGGCAATTTCCTCATCGGTGAGTTCGCGCACCACTTTGGCCGGCGAACCCAGCACCATAGAGCGATCGGGAATCCTGCTGCCGGTGGTGACCAGTGCACAGGCACCGATCAAACAGTTTTTTCCAATCGCGGCGTCATTGAGCACCACGGCCTGAATACCAATCAGGCTGCCATCGCCCACAGTGCAGCCATGCAACATGGCCTGATGGCCCACGGTCACGTGATCGCCGACGGTCAGTGGAGATCCCGGATCCGTGTGCAACACCGCGCCCTCTTGCACGTTGGAGCCCACCCCAATCGTGATCGGTTCGTTATCGCCGCGCAGGGTCGCCCCGTACCAGATGCTGGAGTTCTCTTTGAGCACGACTTTTCCGATGACGGTGGCGGTTTCCGTGACCAGTGCTGTGGGATGAATGTCGGGGCGGGAATCGCCAAGGGCGTAGATAGACATGCGCAAAAGCTCCAAGGAGTGCAAAGCAGGTTTTTACCATGGGCCCCTCGGATTTACGCGAAAATGAGGCATGGCCAGTCTCTATCCTCACGACCTCAACGTGGATCTGCACATGCACTCCACCGCCTCCGATGGTGCGCTCGATCCGGCCGACCTGGTGGCCCGCGCGGTGGCCAATGGTGTGCAGATCATGGCCCTGACCGATCACGACACGGTGGCCGGTCAGGCCGCTGCCCGCGAGGCGGCCCAGCGCAGCGGGGTGCACTACGTGCATGGCGTGGAGATCTCCGTGACCTGGGGTGGCGAGACCATTCATGTGGTGGGGCTGGACTTTGATCCGAACCACACGGGCTTATTGGAGACCTTATCGGCGATTCAGGTGGGGCGGCTGGGGCGCGCCCGAGCGATGGCCCGGGGCCTGGTGGATCACGGCCTGCCGGATGTCTTTGATCAGGCGATGGGGTATGCGCAAAACCCGACCTTGATTGGGCGCACGCATTTCGCGCGGGCGCTGGTGGCCCAGGGCATCTGTTCCGATATGAACACCGTATTTCAGCGGTTTTTGACCCCCGGCAAGCCCGGATACCTTGCCCATCAATGGGCGAGCCTGTCCCAGGCGGTGGGGGCCATTCGCGGGGCCGGAGGGGTCGCGGTACTGGCACATCCGGCACGCTATCGGCTGAGCGCCATCGGCCACTGGGCGTTGTTGGACGAATTTAAAGCCCTGGGGGGATCGGCGATCGAGGTGGTGACCGGCAGCCATACCGAAAAGGAAGCCCGACGGTTTCAACAGGTCGCCGTGGAGCACCAACTGCATGCGTCGCGGGGCAGTGACTTTCATGCCGTGGGCGAAAGCCGTTTTGACGTGGGGGCGGTACCGCCCTTGCCCGATGCCACTCGGCCGGTCTGGCACGGCTGGGCCCACTGATAAAATCGGGATCAATGTATCCCCAACGCGTCTTATCGGGCATGCGGCCCACCGGGGCCCTGCATCTGGGCCACTACCACGGCGTCCTCAAAAACTGGGTTCGGCTTCAAGCCGAATACGAGTGTTTGTTCTTCGTGGCCGATTGGCACGCCCTGACCACCCATTACAACGAACCGCAGATCATTTCGGAAAACGTCTGGGGAATGTTGACCGACTGGTTGGCCGCCGGTGTGGATCCCGCCCAGGCGACCCTGTTCATTCAATCCCGGGTACCCGAGCACGCCGAACTGCATCTGCTGCTGTCGATGTGCACGCCCTTGGGCTGGTTGGAGCGGGTTCCCACCTATAAAGACCAGCAGGACAAGCTCGCCGATCGCGATCTGGCGACCTATGGGTTTTTGGGCTACCCCTTGCTGCAATCGGCCGATATCCTGATCTACCGCGCCGCGCATGTGCCGGTGGGGGAAGATCAGGTACCGCATGTGGAACTCACCCGAGAGGTGGCCCGACGGTTCAATCACCTGTACGGCCGTGAGACCGATTTCGAGGAAAAGGCCCAGGAGGCCGCGAAAAAACTGGGCTCCAAGCGGGCCAAGCTCTACGCCGAGTTGCGGGATCGTTTCCAGGAAAAAGGGGATGACGAGGCCTTGGAGCAGGGCAAGGCCTTACTGCAGGAGGCCCAAAACCTGACCATGGATGACCGGGAACTGCTCTTTGGTTATCTCGAGGGTGGCCGACGACTGATTCTGGTCGAGCCTCAGGCCCTGCTCACCGAGGCCTCGCGCATGCCGGGCCTTGACGGTCAGAAGATGTCCAAGAGCTACAACAACACCATTGCGATGCGTGAGCATCCCGATGCGATCGTGCAAAAAATGCGCAAGATGCCCACGGACCCCGCCCGCGTGCGCCGCTCGGACGCGGGCAATCCGGAACGCTGTCCGGTGTGGCAGTTCCACGAGGTCTACTCCGATGAGGCCCGAAGGCAGTGGGTACGCGAGGGTTGCACCTCGGCCGGCATTGGTTGCCTGGAGTGCAAACAGCCTCTGATCGATGCCGTATTGGAAGAGCAGAAAATCTTTCTTGATCGGGCCAAGCCTTACGAGGAAGATCCCGATTTATTACGGGGCATCGTGGCCGATGGCAGCGAGCGCGCCCGAGACCTGGCCCGCTCCACCATGCGCGATGTGCGCGAAGTGATGGGCCTGGATTACAGCTAACGCGATTCGAAAGCAGACACATGATTAAAGGAAGTCTGGTGGCCATCGTCACCCCCATGCATGAAGACGGCAGTCTGGATCTGCAGACCTACCGCGCCCTAGTGGACTGGCACGTGGCCCAGGGCACCAATGCGATTGTGGCGGTGGGCACCACCGGAGAGTCCCCCACGGTCGATGTGGACGAGCACCTGGAATTGATTCGGGTCACGGTGGAGCAGGCGGCCGGCCGCATTCCGGTGATCGCGGGGACCGGGGCGAACTCCACCCTGGAGGCCATTGAACTCACCCGCGAGGCCAAGGCGTTGGGAGCACAGGCCTCGCTGCAGGTGGTGCCGTACTACAACAAGCCCACTCAAGAGGGGCTCTATCAGCATTTCAAAACGATTGCCGAGGCGGTGGATCTGCCGGTGATTTTGTATAACGTGCCGGGTCGCACCGTGGCCGATCTGGCCCACGAGACCACCATGCGCTTAGCCAAGATCCCCAACATCGTGGGCATCAAAGATGCCACCGGAAATATCGAGCGCGGGGAGTGGCTGATTCGCGAGGCCCCGGAGGGGTTTGCGGTCTACAGCGGCGACGATGGCACGGCGGTGGCCCTGATGCTGTTGGGCGGACACGGCAACATCTCGGTCACGGCGAACGTCGTGCCGGACCTCATGTCAAAGCTCTGTGGGTTGGCCATGGCGGGCAATGCACGTCAGGCGGCCGATCTGCAGTTAAAGCTCTTGCCGCTGCACCGCGCGATGTTTATTGAAGCCAATCCCATCCCGGTGAAGTGGGCCTTGACCCGTATGGGCAAGATCAAGTCGGGCATTCGTCTGCCGTTGGTGGGGCTGTCGAATAGCCAGCATGCCGTGGTGGAGTCAGCGCTGAAAAGCCTAGGAGTGATGTGATGAAGCAGTGGATCCAGACCGCCGTCTTCGGTGCGACCGTGTTGGCCTTGGCCGGCTGCAGTGTGCTGCCAAGCACCGATATCGATTACAAATCGGCCTCGAACGAAAAAGTAAAACCCCTGGAGGTGCCGCCCGATCTGATTGCGCCGGGCAAGGACGACCGGTTCTCCATGCCGGCCTCGGGCACGGCCAGTCGTGTGGAGTTTGAGCGCAGCCGTTTGGAGCCGCGCCGATCCGATGGTGCCGTATTGCCTGCGGTGGCCGGCATGCGCATTGAGCGCCAGGCCGATCAGCGTGTGCTGGTGGTGGATCAGCCCGCCGAAAAACTCTGGCCGGTGGTGCGTCAGTTCTGGCTCGATAACGGGTTTGTGCTGGCGACCGAAAATCCGGATACCGGTGTGATTGAAACCGACTGGGCCGAGAACCGCGCCAAGATTCCGGAAGACATTCTGCGTAAAACGCTCGGTAAATTATTTGATCGACTCTACGACACGGGCGAGCGTGACAAATTTCGCACCCGACTCGATAAGGTCAGTGACACCCAGACCGAGATCGTGATCAGCCATCGTGGCGTGATCGAGATTGCCTCGGTGACCGCCTCGGATGTGAAGAGCACCTGGACCAATCGGCCGCCCGATCGTGAACTGGAGGCGGAATTCCTGCGTCGGATCATGCTGCGTCTGGGGGCGGATCAAAACCGCGCACAGGCCCTGTTAGCCCAGTCCGCCTCGGCCACGCCGAAGGCGCAGATCGTGCGTACGGGTGAGCAGTCCTCCATTGAGATTGCCGAGCCCTTTGATCGCGCCTGGCGCCGTGTTGGCGTGGCGATCGACCGCTTGGGCTTTACGGTGGAAGACCGGGATCGCAACAAAGGCGTGTTCTTTGTGCGCTATCGCGATCCTACGGTGGAGCAGAAAAAAGACGACAAGGGATTTTTCTCCAAGCTCTTTTCGTCGGATAAACCATCGGAGTCGGCCGAGCAGTACCGCATTGTGGTGACGGCGAATCAACAGGAGGGCGCCCGGGTCACGGTGTTGGATAAGACCGGCAAACCGACCAACGATGTCTATGCCCAACGCATGTTGACGGTGCTCTTCGATCAACTGAAGTAATTGCGATTCACCAGTCTTTCTTCGGGCAGCGAGGGCAATGCCCTGGTGGTGGAGTCCGCATCGGGTCGCCATGGCGACCCGACCCGACTGCTGGTCGACTGTGGTCTCGCGCTTAAAGAGGTCACGGCGCGCCTGGCCCAGCGTGGGCTGGCCATCTCCGATATTGATGCGATTTTTGTCACCCATGAGCATAACGATCATGTCGGGGGTGTGGCGCGCTTAGCCCGCGCGGGGGGCCTACCGGTGTTGTGTACGCATGGCACGCGCGCCGCGTGTCCCGATGAATTCTGGTCGGGCGTGCAGGTCTCTGAGGTCGATACCCATGCCCATATTGAGCTGTGTGATTTGCAGCTCCGGTGCTTTCCAGTCCCTCACGATGCCCGTGAGCCGGTGCAACTGGTGATCGAGGAAATTCACTCGGGCGCAACGGGACATCGCTTGGGGGTGCTCACCGATGTGGGCAAATCCACGCCATACATTGAAGAGGCGCTTTCCGGTTGCGATGGTTTATTCCTGGAGGCCAACCACGATGAAGCGTTGTTGGCGGCCAGTGACTATCCACCGAGTCTGAAGCAGCGCATCGGCGGTCCCTTTGGTCATCTCTCGAACACCCAGTCAGCGGGCGTGCTCGCAGCGGTGGATCAGTCGCGACTGCAGATCGTGGTGGCCGCCCATTTAAGTCGGCATAACAATCGTCCGGAGCTGGCCCACGATGCCCTGCGCCCGGTGTTGCGCGCGCAGTCGCAGCTGCATATTGCCTCGCAAGCCAGTGGATTGGATTGGGTGGCGCTTGCGCGTTAGTCAATAAAAAACGCCAGCAATTGCTTGCTGGCGTTTGTCGCTGAGGTGGCCCATGACGGCGGCCACCGGAGCATGCCGTGAATTACTTCTTGGCTTCTTCAGCTTTGGGCGCTGCGTCAGCAGGCTTTTGCTCAGCAGCAGGAGCGGGAGCGGGAGCAGCAGCTTCTTGTTTTTTGCCGCAAGCAACAACGCCGAGGGCCAGGATCATGGCAGCGAGAAGTGACTTCTGCATTTCTATATTTCCTTCGAAAGAAAAATTTTGACTAAAAGAGGAGTGTTTTCCGAAAATGTCCCTCCGGAAAACCCCCTAATCATAAACGATCCAGCCCGATCGATACATGTCATAAAGCACGTCGAGCGCCGTATTCCCACAGTCCTTGGGTAAAAGTGCGCGTGCATCGGCCAGGGTCCGCAGGGCCTTGCCCGCCCCCCGAGTTCGCCCAAGGGTGACGGGTTCCCCATTCATGAAAAACCGATCGTCGCAGTAGAGCAGGCGGGTGGCGCTGGCCAGTCGCAGGCCGGATCGGGCAGCGGCAGCCCCAAACTGCCGCCGGCTGTGACAGGGCTTGGGGGCGTGAAAGATCGCCTGGGGTGCGGGTTCGCTCAGCACCTGGGCGACCACCTGGGCAATGACCGCCTTGGAGGGCAGTTGCGCATGGACCTGTTGGGTGAACGCCTGGAGCAGTCGTGCGGGGATTTCGCCGGGGCGGGAGGTGGCGCCGAGCCAGGGGTCCCGCCAGTCCGCATCGACCAGCGTATCCAGGTGCTGGGACCAGACCGCATCGGCCAGTGATAGGCGATTGGGTGCCCGAAAACCGACCGACCAGGTCATGCAGTGAGCGCCGACCGCAGTGCCCCGATGGGCCACCTGAGGAGGAAGGTAGAGCAGATCGCCCGGCCCCAAGACCCAGTCCTGTTCCGCGCGAAATCGTTTCAGTATCTTCAGTGGCACATCCTCGATCAGATCGTGATCAAAGGTCTGTGCGATTTCCCAACGGCGTTGGCCGGCCGCCTGCACCAGAAACACATCGTAGGAGTCGACATGTGCACCGATGCCCCCATCGGGTCCGGCCACGCTCACCATCAGATCATCCAGCCGGGCTTCGGGAATGAATCGAAAGGCATCCAAAAAACGATCGGCCTGAGGCAGGCAGGTGTTCACCTGTTGCACCAGCACGGTCCATCGGGCTGCGGACAGCCGGGGGAATTGGCGGCGGGTGAAGGGCCCGTGATCCAGGGTCCAATGCGCGCCTGTGGCGCGCACGAGGCGTGCCTGCACATGATCGTCCGCACATAGGCCAAGGATCTCGTCGATACCGAGGGGTGCAAAGTCGTCGGGAAAGGCATTGCGCACCAAGAGCGGTTTTTTCTGCCAATACGTGCGCATGAATTGTCGAGGGGTCAGTCCTCCGAGCCAAGGCACCGCCTCGGTCGGGTTGGGGCGCCACCACGGGCGTGACATGGACGTCGTCATGATCAGAACAGGTTCATCTGTGGTTTGATGGACGCGGGCGTGAGGAGCTCCGCCTGCTTGGCGTTGGCCAGGGTCATCACGGCATCGGGCAGCCCGGCTAAACGGGCCACTTGAATCCCGAAACTTCGGCTCGCGGGCCCCGCTTCAACCTTGTGCAAAAACACCAAGGTATGTTCATGCTCCACTGCGCCCACATGCACGTTCACCACGCCCGGGGTTTGTTTCTCCAGCGCGGTGAGTTCGAAGTAGTGGGTCGCAAATAAACAGCGGCACTGGTTCTGTTCGGCCAGGGACTGGGCAATGGCCCAGGCCAGGGCCAGGCCATCCGAGGTCGACGTGCCCCGACCGATTTCATCCATCAGCACCAGACTGCGTGCGCTGGCCTGGCGAAGAATCATCGCGGCCTCGGTCATCTCGACCATGAAGGTGGATCGGCCACCGGCCAGATCATCGGCCGCTCCGATGCGGGTAAAGATGCGATCGATCTCGCCAATGGTTGCCGATCTAGCGGGCACGGCCGCCCCCATGCGGGCCAGAATGGTGATCAGGGCCACTTGCCGCATGTAGGTGGACTTGCCACCCATGTTCGGGCCGGTGATCACTTGCATGCGCTGCGTGCTGCTCAGATGGGTATCGTTGGGCGTGAAGTCCGGTGTGGTGAGGGCGAGCATCGGATGCCGGCCTTCGGTGATCCGAATGTCATGGGTTGTGCCGAGTGCAGGCAGCACCCATTGATGATCGGTGATAAAGGTCGCCAAGGCCGCGCAGCAGTCCAATGTGGCCAGTGCTTCGGCGGCCGATTGAAGCGGGGACACAAAGGCATCGAGTTGCGCGAGCAGTTCATCGAACAGGGCTTTTTCCCGTGCCAGTGCACGTTCATTAGCCGACAAGGCCTTTTCTTCAAATGCCTTTAATTCTGGTGTGATGAATCGCTCGGCGTTTTTCAGGGTCTGGCGGCGTTGATAGTCGAGCGGGGTTTTGGCGAGCTGCCCGGCCGTGATCTCGATGTAATAGCCGTGGACCGCGTTAAACCCGACCTTGAGATTGGCAATCCCAGTGCGCTCCCGCTCACGTGCCTCCATCGCCAAAAGAAATTCGCCGCTATCGGTTTGAATGGCGCGCAGTTCATCCAAGGCGTTGTCGTAGCCCTGGCGTATCACACCACCATCACGAATCTGAAGTCCGCACTGATCATCAATGGCGCGCTCCAGCAGGGCCTGACAGTCACCAAGACCTTCCGCGGCGATTGCAGTGATCATGGATTGCACGAGCGTTGGCAGTGGCATGGCACGCGCCAGGAGTTGTTGCACCTCGCGCATGGCCTGTAAGGACTGCCGAAGGGAGAGGCATTCCCGCGGGCGGACATTGCGCAGGCTGATGCGGCCGGCAATGCGACCGATATCCGACATGGATCCGAATGCCTCGCGCAGACGGGTGAGCAACTGGGCGTGGGATTGCTGGCGGGCGAGCCACTCCAGTACGGCCTGACGTTCGAGGGCCGGCGCATTCAAGCGCAGTGGCGCGATCATCCATTGCCGTAGCTTTCGGCTTCCGGCCGCAAGCACGCAGCGATCGATGGTGGACAGCAGCGTGGTGTGGGCCGTCGTGTCGGAAAACAATGGCGACACCAGCTCCAGAGTCCGCCGCGCAATGGTGTCGATCACCACCGTGTCATCGCTGCGAAATGGAATGGGTGCCTGCAGGTGGGCGAGTGCCCGACCCTGACTTTTTTCCGCATAAGTGATCACGGCGCAAATGGCCCGCATGGCCAGTGGTGCGTCTTCTAATTCAAATGCGGCGAGGGACGCCACCCGCAATCGTTGCTTGAGTAACTCTGTGCCGCGGCTGGCATCGAACTCCCAGGCGGGCCGTGCCGTGATCACGCCGTGAGCAACGGCTGTGATCGGACTGGAATCCTGGCGCAGGGCCGACGTCTCGTTGATCAGAATCTCGGCAGGCGCCACTTGCGCGAGCAGTGCCGTCCAGTCGGCCTGCGTGGCGCACCGCGCCCAGAAGAGTTCTCCGCTGGCCACATCACACCATGCCAATGCAGCCGAACTGCCCTCGGTATCGAGCGCCGCGCAAAAGGCCTGGGCGCGATCAGGAATGAGCCCCGCTTCATTGAGAGTGCCCGGGGTGATCACCCGCACGACCTTTCGCTCCACCGGCCCTTTCGAAGTGGCGGGATCGCCAATCTGCTCGCACAGGGCCACCGAGTGACCGTTGGCCACCAGTTTGGCCAGATACCCTTCGGCGGAATGAAACGGCACACCGGCCATGGTGACGGGCTGACCGTTACTCTGACCGCGGGCTGTCAGTGTGATGCCCAACAGACGCGAGGCGGTCTTGGCATCGTCATAAAACAGTTCGTAGAAATCCCCCATGCGATAAAACAGCAGCATGTCGGGGTACTCCGCCTTCACGGCCAAGTACTGGCGCATCATGGGGGTGTGCTGCGTGCCGCTCATGAGGGTGCTACCGTGCATCCATGGCCGCTTTAGCGGCTAAGCCTTTCGTGGGTTCGGGTAGGGTGTAGCGCGATAACAGCGTGACCAATTGACCAAAGATTTTCGGCGATGCGCCGATAATGTTTTCGTGAAACAGATAGTCGGCATCGCCCTTGAAGTTCCCGATCAATCCACCCGCTTCGGTGATGAGCAGACTGCCGGCCGCTGCATCCCAGGGCATCAGTCCCATTTCAAAAAATCCATCCAGCCGACCGCAGGCCACATAGGCCAAATCCAGGGACGCCGCTCCCGGGCGCCGCAGGCCGGCGGTTTTCTGAGTCAGCTCTTTGAACATGGAGACATAGGTCTCCAGGCGGTCGAAATCACGAAACGGGAAACCGGTACCGATGAGTGAATCGTCGAGTTTGTCGCGACTCGACACCCGAATGCGCCGTTCATTGAGCATTGCGCCTTTGCCTTTCGAGGCCACGAACAGATCGTTGTGCACGGGATCGTAGATCACGGACTGGGTAATCTGTCCGCGGTACGACAGTCCAATGGACACCGCGTACTGAGGAAAACCGTGAATGAAATTGGTGGTGCCGTCGAGCGGGTCAATGATCCAGACATAGTCTGAACGGGGGCGCTTTTGCGCCCCGTGTTTGCCGCCGCCTGCCCGATCCGTCTGCGCTCCTGCGGTGCCCGTTTCTTCGGCCAGAAAATCATGATCGGGATAGGCCTTGGAGAGGACCTCGATGATGGCGGTCTCACTGGCCTGGTCCACTTCGGTGACAAAATCATTTGGGGCCTTGCGACCCACACGCAGCAGGTCGAGATCGAGACTGGCGCGGTTGATGATGGCGCCGGCACGGCGGGCAGCTTTCACTGCCGTATTGAGCAAAGGATGCATGGTCGGGTCTTTTAAGGAGCGGGGTAAAAACAAGGCATGATGGCGCCCATGAGTGATTCTAGGCGTTTTCAGGACCTGCTTTCGCGGGTGCGCATTGTGCTGGTCAATCCCAGCCATCCCGGTAATGTGGGTGCGAGCGCACGTGCCATGCAGGCCATGGGGTTTTCGGATCTGCGGTTGGTGGATCCCGAAGACGTCAAGATCGCCCAGCGCTCCGATGCGGTGGCGCTGTCCTCGGGCGCGGCCCGGGTGCTCGAGGGCGCCCAAGTCCAGGACTTGTCGCAGGCCCTGTGCGACACCACGTGGCGCTGCGCCATGAGTGCGCGCACCCGGGAGTTCGAGCCGCCGCGATTGACCCTGGAGCAGGCGTGTGAAGCTGTGTTGGCGCATCTGCAGGCCGAGTCACCGGCCCAGGCCGCGTTTGTGTTCGGGGCAGAGCGTCATGGATTGACCAATGAACAGGTATTGGCCTGCACCCATGTCTGCAGTCTCGATGTCGATGAGAAGTTCAGTTCCCTGAATTTGTCCCAGGCCGTGCAGGTGGTGGCCTATGCGTTGCGCCGCGCCGCGCGCGGGGCCATGCGATCGATGTCGGCCTTCTCTGCATCTTCGATCACCCTGGAGGGCACCACGGCATTGGCCTCGTTAGAGGTAGCGATCGACAATCTGGAAGCGCGCCACGGCAATAACCGGGAGACATCACGTCCCGCCACCCACGAGGCCATCATGGGCCTGCACGATCACCTGGTGCGTGTGGCCCAGCGGGTCGGCTATCTGGACCCGGCGGTGCCGGGGCGGTTTGAGGATCGGCTCAAACGGCTGTTGGCACGCAAGGCCATGTTGGAAGATGAAGTCCAGATGCTTCGTGGGCTTTGCACGGAAATTGAACGGCGCACCTGATACCCTTCACCCTTATGTTCTCAACCCTACGTGAAGATATCTGGGCTATTTTGGACCGCGATCCGGCGGCCCGCAGCACCTTTGAGGTGCTGACCTGCTATCCGGGTCTGCATGCCCTGTGGTTGCATCGCATCGCCCATGTCTTGTGGCGATCCGGCATCGCGCCGTTGAAATGGTTGGCGCGCTTCGTGGCCATGATCTCGCGTTGGCTCACGGGCATTGAGATTCATCCCGGAGCGCAGTTGGGTCACGGGGTATTCATTGATCACGGCATGGGCGTAGTGATTGGGGAGACGACGGAGATCGGTGACCATTGCACGATCTATCAAGGGGTCACCCTTGGGGGCACGTCCCTGGTGAAGGGCAGTAAACGCCACCCGACACTGGAGGCGCGTGTTGTGGTCGGTGCGGGCGCCAAGGTATTGGGCCCGTTCACGGTGGGCGAGGGGGCCAAGATTGGCTCAAATGCCGTGGTGGTCAAGGGAGTGCCCGCGGGCGCGACCGTGATCGGCATTCCCGCCCGCATCGTCGATGAACAGTACGCCGACTCCATGGCCCGGCAAACCGAGGGCGATCGTTTTGCGGCCTACGGCGTGATGCCCGGTGCGCAAGATCCAATTGACATCGTGCTGCATCAGTTGGTCGACGAACTGAAACGGCAACAAGAAGAAATTGAAAAACTGAAGCGTCAGTGAGGGGTGGATCCGTCGACGGGCCGCACGCCGGTCGCGTCGACCCAGAGCCCGCCGCCACGTTTAAGTTGCCCTTGGGCATCCATCTCCCAGTCGGGCAGCACCCAACGGACTTTGCCATTGGGCAGGGTGCTGCATCCCGGACGGTGGGTGTGGCCATGAAGCAGCATGTCGGCATCGAGCCGCTGAATCAAGAGTTCACAGTCCCGCGGCGTGACATCCATGATGGTCATCGGTTTGCCGGATTTCGCCTGCTCACTTTGTTCGCGCAGTTCGCGCGCAATCGTTAAGCGTTCGGTGAGCGGTTTGGCCAGAAACTGCTGCTGCCAGGCGGCAGAGCGCACCTGATTGCGAAACTGTTGATAGGCATGATCCTCGGTGCAGAGCTGATCGCCATGGGTCAAGACTACCGCCGGCCCGTTGTCGACCTGCATCACGGTGGGGTCTTCGAGGAGTTGCGCACCACAGGCCCGTGCCATGTCCGAGCCCAAAAGAAAGTCACGATTGCCGTGCATCAGGTAGACACGCACGCCGGTGCGTTCAATGGCGGCGAGTGCGGCCACCACCTGTTGACCGGTGCCGTGGGCGACGGCCGACAGGTGATCATCGCCGACCCAGGCGTCGAACAGATCGCCCAGGATAAGCAAGGCGTCGGGCGCAGTGGTCTCGGGCGGACACGGCCCGGCGGTGCACGCTCGGGTGATCCATTCGCAGAACCGTTGGGTCAGTGCCGGTTGCGCCTCATGGAGATGGCTATCCGACACCAATAAGGCCGAACGCACTTCGATGCGTGGCGCGGACATGGCCCTTGCTCCGATGCAGGCGGTTTACGCCCTTATTTCTCTACGACACTGGCCTTGAGGATAGTGACCGGTTCCAATGGAACGTTCTGGTGAAACCCGTTGTTGCCTGTTTTCACTTTTTTGATTTTATCGACCACATCCGTGCCTGCCGTGACTTTGCCAAACACGGCGTAACCCCAGCCGCGCTCGGTGGGCGAGGAGAAGTTAAGAAAATCATTGTCGGCCACGTTGATAAAAAACTGGGCGGAGGCCGAATGGGGGTCGCTGGTGCGGGCCATGGCGATCGTGTACTTGTTGTTCTTCAGGCCGTTGTCGGCCTCGTTTTTAATCGTTGCTTTCGTGGGCTTTTGCACCATCTTGTCGTTAAAGCCGCCGCCCTGGATCATGAAGTTGTCCATGACCCGGTGAAAGATCGTGCCATCGTAGTGACCCGCCTTCACGTAGGCCAGAAAGTTTTTGGTGCTCTCGGGTGCCTTCTTGTCGTCCAGTTCAAGGGTAATGTCGCCCATGGATGTTTTTAAAATGACGTTCATAAGTGGATTCTCCGTAGTAATGGGGTGGAAAGCGCCGGGCTAGCGGTTGGTCAGAATGCGCGTGGCCCGGATCGCGGGCATATTGATCAAATAGTCGAGTTTGAGTCGCACACTCGGTGACGGCTGATTGGCCTTGGCGGCTTTTTCATACGATTGAATCGCCAGACGCGTGTAGATGTCGGCCAGGTTCTCATGGGCCAGTGCGTAATCGGGCCGATTCTGGATGGCCCGCTCCAGCAGTAAACGGGCCTTCTGAAGCTCGTTTTGATCCACGTAGAGTGCCGCCAGATTGTTATAGGGTTCGGAGAGCTCCGGAAAGTCTTCAGTGAGCAGCTCAAACGTGCTGATCGCCTCATTGCGTTTACCGATCTCTGCCAAGAGCACGCCTTGTAGAAAACGCCATTGCGGATCGCGTGGCCGTTTGGCCAGTGCCGCCTCGATGCGTTCGGCCGCTTCCACCCAGTTCTGGCGGGCGATGAACTCACGGGCCTCGATCAGTTCCGGCGAGGCGCTCGGTGCCATGGGACGGCCCTGGATCAGACCGGTCGAGCTCGTCGGGGAGGAGCCAGGTTGGGCCACGGACTGCAGCCGCTGGGTCTGTGCGTTCGCCATCAGGGGCGCTGCGGTGGCGCAGACCATCAGTGCGGTCACAAGGGGTTTTGGAATCATTCCCATAAAATGCGGGCAAGAGCTCTTAAATCGCGAGCCGCTCAGTCTAGCATGGTGAATTCTTGAAGATTTTCAATACCTTAACCCGTAGCAAAACGGAGTTTGTCCCCATCGAACCCGGTCGGGTGCGGATGTATGTCTGCGGGATGACCGTTTATGACTTCTGCCATGTGGGGCATGCCCGGGTGCTGGTGGTCTTCGATATGGTGACCCGATGGCTGCGGGCCAGCGGACTCTCGGTGACCTATGTGCGCAACATCACCGATATCGATGACAAAATCATTAAACGGGCGGTCGAGAACAACGAGCCGGTGGCTGCTCTGACGCAACGGTTTATCCGGGCCATGAACGAAGATGCCCGGGCCTTGGGCGTGATCGCGCCCGATCATGAACCGAGGGCCACCGAGTATGTGCCGGAGATGCTCGCGGTGATCGGAGCGCTCGAGCGCAATGGATTGGCCTACCAGGCGCAGTTACCGGACGGCCGCGACGGTGATGTAAATTTTTCGGTGCGTGGGTTTCCCGGCTACGGAAAGCTGTCGGGCAAGTCCTTGGATGAGCTGCGTGCCGGCGAGCGGGTGGCCGTGGGCGATGGCAAGCGTGATCCTTTAGATTTTGTGCTCTGGAAGCGCAGTAAAGCCGATGAACCGGCCGAGGTGAAGTGGCCTTCGCCTTGGGGCGAGGGGCGTCCAGGTTGGCACATTGAATGCTCGGCCATGAGCTGCAGTTTATTGGGCCAGCACTTTGATATTCATGGTGGAGGTGCGGATCTGCAGTTTCCTCATCATGAGAACGAAATCGCCCAGTCCGAGGGCGCGTATTCCCGACAGACGGGCAAACCTTTTGTGAACACGTGGATGCATAACGGGTTTGTGCGGGTGGATGATGAAAAAATGTCCAAGTCTTTGGGTAACTTTTTCACCATTCGTGAGGTGTTGAAGAAGTTTGATGCCGAAGTGGTGCGTTTTTTTATTCTTCGTGCCCACTACCGTAGCCCCTTGAACTATTCCGATGCGCACCTGGAGGATGCCCGTCAAGGGCTGAGCCGTCTTTACACGGCTTTATCCGCCGCGGGCATCACGTCGGCGCATCCGTATCACGTGCACCCCATCCATGGTGCTGCCCTGGCCGCGCAGTGTGCCGATTGGCCACGGGTCGGTGCCGCCATCACGGCTTTTATGGAGGCCATGGACGATGATTTCAATACGCCCATTGCAATTGCGGCCCTGTTTGATATCGCCACCGAGGTGAACAAAGCGTCCGAGCCTGCCCAGCGCCAGCGGGGCGCGTTAATCCTGCGGGCACTGGCCGCCACGCTCGGCATTTTGGAGCGGGCCCCGGCGGAGTTTCTGCAGGCGGGTGTGGCCGGATTGGACACCGCAAGCATCCAGGCCCGGATTGCCGAGCGCGCCGCCGCCAAGAAAGCCAAGGAATTTGCCCGGGCCGACCAGATCCGGGCCGACCTGCTGGCCCAAGGCGTGGTGCTGGAGGACGGCCCGGGCGGCACGACCTGGCGGAATTTGTAAGACAATACGGGCCTCATGAGCACCCAGACCAAACAGACGTTTCTGGAGTTCGAGCAGTCGGTTGCCGAACTGGAGACCAAGATCGAGGAATTGCGGTTTGTTCAAAGCGATTCTGCGGTGGATATTTCAGAGGAGATCGATCGGCTACGCGGTAAGACCGAGTCTCAGCTCAAAGACATCTACGCCAAACTGACCCCCTGGCAGATTGCCCAGGTGGCCCGCCATCCGCAGCGGCCGTATACCTTGGATTACATCGGCCTGATGTTCACGGATTTTTATGAGCTGCACGGGGATCGCTCCTTTGCCGATGATCCGGCTATTGTGGGGGGGCTGGCCCGATTCAATGGTCAGAGCGTGATGATCATCGGCCATCAAAAGGGCCGTGATCTGAAAGAGCGCACCTATCGCAATTTCGGCATGCCGCGTCCCGAGGGCTATCGCAAGGCCGAGCGTCTGATGCAGTTGGCAGAGAAATTCAAAATCCCGGTGATCACTTTGGTCGACACTCCGGGGGCTTATCCGGGCATCGGCGCCGAAGAGCGCGGACAGTCCGAAGCCATCGGCCGCAATCTGTTGGTGATGGCAGGACTCAAAGTGCCCATCATTTCGGTGATCATTGGCGAAGGCGGATCGGGGGGTGCATTGGCCATCGCAGTGGGAGACGCCTTGATGATGTTGCAGTACTCCACGTATTCCGTGATCTCCCCGGAGGGCTGCGCATCGATTTTGTGGAAGAGTGCTGACAAAGCACCCGAGGCCGCGGAGACGTTGGGCATCACCGCCCCACGGTTAAAGTCCTTGGGCCTGATCGACAAGATTGTGACCGAACCCTTAGGGGGCGCCCATCGGGATCACGCCGCGATGGCGGATACCTTAAAGCGGGCGATTGCTGAGGCGCTGCGGGCCGTCGTGGACCTGACCCCCGAGGAGCTCGTGGCACAGCGTCAGAGTCGCATTCGTGCGCTGGGGAAATTCAAGGAAATCAAGGCCAGCTAAATGGCGTTATCCCTCACGGTGGGGCTCTCCGGCGGGCTCGACTCCACTGTGCTGTTGCATCTGATGCACCGCCTGCAACAAAAACTTCCCCATCTTTTTTCGCTCTCCGCCATTCACGTGGATCATGGTTTGCAGCCTGCCGCCCAGACATTTGTGGCCCAGTGTGAGGCGCTATGTCATGGGCTGTTGGTACCCCTGACCATTGCACGCGTGCGGATTCCAGAGTCCGATATTCAGACATTGGGAGTCGAGGCGGCCGCGCGTCGCTACCGGTACCAGGCGATGAGTGGGCGTCTGAGCCATCACGAGGTGTTGGTGTTGGCGCATCATCGTGACGATCTGCTCGAGACCGCCTTGTTGCAATGGATTCGGGGGGCGGGTTTGGAGGGACTGTCGGCCATGACGCGGCTATCGCGCATGCAAACCGATGGCAAAACAATTGTGCGATGGCGGCCAT
>JACCDO011716754.1_pt1 | contig 54592 bp, 71 predicted proteins | sample 7446101 | NCBI WGS metagenome assembly JACCDO01 (sample SAMN15323440, study PRJNA562643) | freshwater metagenome | isolation source: river surface water | place: USA:Blue River Watershed | collected 2017-08-16 | reverse complement strand
TTAGAAAAAAAGTAAGTTAAAAACAAAACACAAAAATACCTACGAACCGAAGACCAGCAATTAGACATTAGACATTAGACATTAGACATTGATACTTTTCCTACAATCCAATAAAACACACATTTTTATCTTATATACTAAATAAAAGAATAAAAATATATATGGATAAACCATGTTTTGTTAGCTTCGGATGTTGGAATAATGGTGGATGTATTACAGATACTGCTCTATCAAAAGTTATGTTAAAATTAAAATTATTAAATCCACCACCAACACAAATATTTGTCGCAGGTGATAATTATTATCCAGAAAAAGTCACACACGATAAAGAAAAAAGAAAAATATTTAAACAAGAAGTATTTGAATCTGGTTTTAAATGCTTACCCACAAATATTCCAATATATATGAATTATGGTAATCACGATTATGAAAATAAATTACGGGAGGAAACTTTTGATGGTACGGTCAATGAAACCTGTATATTAACACAAAGCGAAACAAAAATTATACCAGAATTACCAAATCATCAAATAAATTTACAAATGTTTCAACGTGTTCCTTTTGGTCAATCTACATTAGTTATTATGATTGATACAACAATGTATGATAATAATTCTATTGACGAATATAAAAATTGTTATGAATACGCATTAATAAATAAAGAAACAGGCGCTTCTTTAGCTGCTGCAAAATCGGCACAAGTCACATTTATGGATTCAGTAGTACAAGAAATTATTCATACACCTTCTTTTATTAATATTGTAATAATAGGACATCATCCAATTATACATTATAAAATTAAAGAAAAAAAAGATAAAAAAAATACAACAAACAAACCTACACCAAAATTTGGTGTTAAAACAGAAACATTAGAAGAACTTGCTCTGTTTCTATATCAAGAATTATTTCTAAAATTAAAAGAAAAACTACCACACAGAACTTTTATTTATCATTATTTATGTGCAGATTTACATCAATATCAATCTGGAGATATTACTATTGGAAAAGGTAAAGATGTTATGATGATTAGACAATATATTGCTGGAACAGGTGGTGCAAATAAAGATATGTATGATCCTAACCTGATAGAATCACATAATAAAAAGACATTAGAACAAAATAATTCAAATTCAATGAGATATACATATTCAATGAGACAATCTGATATTACTAATTCTAAATCAGTAAATGGATTTTTAAGATGTGAAGAAAATGAAAATCATACATTACATTTTCAATTTTATAATGTTAGTGCTGAAAATACAGATGATGAAATTATAGAATGTGACTTATCAACTAGAACAGGTGGATATAAAAAACATACACACACACAAAGAAGTCGTAAAAAATTAAATAAAAAAACTTACAAAAAATTAAATAAAAAAAAACATCGTATTTAGTTTCAATACTCGTGTAGTTAAAAATTTAAAAACATAAAATGTAATGATTTAAAGTTTTATTTTTCATTTTGAAGTCGTGAGACGTTTTCAGATAGATTTTGTGAATAAATATACTATATTTTATTATTGGTTTTTATATCAAATTATGCTATTTAAATGGTCTTGTATATATAATGAAAATAATCATATTATGATATTGATTTATACCATATATATTCGGATCATTCCTATAAAAAATATAATTAAAAATAAGCTTTTATGTGTTATAATGAAAACGTACTTTGTATTTAACTTCCGATGTTTTGATCATTTTCTATTTTTAATTGCCCTAAATCAGTTTTTTTTAATAAATTATTTATTACCATCTTTGTTTCTCTAGAATTAAATATTGCATTCTTATTATGATGATTGTATAATTGATTATTTGATATTAATAAAATCTCTTTTAAATTTTCATCATTTTTAACTACTACCCAAGATGATTTATTCTTCTCATAATGAGTACGATGTTTTGTATCATTATTTATAAAAGGTAATATTGATTGCTCTTCCAAATCAGGATTATTATGAATGTCATTAAAGATTAAATCACATTTATTTTTCAAATATGTTGATAAACCATTACTATAACCTATATAACCATTAAATTCTAAAATATCTAATAATACTTCAGCTTCTCTTGATGTTAATTGATATTTAGGATCATTCTTATATTTATCAATAAATGTATCCATATCTATTGTTTTATCATAATATGTATTTAATTTGTCTTTCTTTGTTGAAATATTTATATTTGTTTGAATATTCTGATTTTGAATATTATTTGTTTGTGTTATATTTATTATAGGTTGTACTTTTTGCTCTTTTAATTGATCTTTTAATATACTATTTTCAGTTTTTAAATTCACATTCTCTTTCTTTAAAATCTTATTTTCTAATTCAATACCATATTGATCTTTTGATTTACAATACTTATCTAGATGTATTCTTTTACATCGATTTGATGAAAAACTTTTATTACAATACTCACATACTAATATATCTTTCATATTTTTATAACTATATTTTATTATATCTAATAATTTACTTTTGGAATATCCATTTATAGTAAAGACTTTAAACACTGATACATCTATACAGTCTAATACTATTTCATTTTTTATAAAATTTTTTATTAAACATATACCTAATTTATCATCATCATTTATACTTTCTATTATAAATTCACAATCATTATCTTTACAAAAACATTTCTTAAATGCATTTCCTAGATTTGTAGCCTTACTATAATTATCAGTATCGCAAATACATAAAATACTATCATCTAAACATAAATACATCCAATTTTTCATTTTCGTATTTAACCAATATTTAAAAACAGCAATATTTAATTTAAATTTATCATTTATTAACACTTTAAAAAACACTTGCATTCTTATTATTTAATCTATAATAACATATTAAATATTTATATTCTTTTTAATAATCCATTATTTAAAACGTACTTTATATATAATTATGCTTCAAACACAGTATATATGTGTATTATATTATGATACAAAATAACATACATCAAACTTATCCAATATAGCATTATTCAATTAAATTACCTAAAATGTACATATTTACTACTTAAAAAAACGTCTCACGACTTCAAAATCAAAAATAAAAGTTTAAACTATTACATTTTCAAATATAAATTACAACTCTATAAATTAAAGATCATATATATCACTTTTAAAGACCATTTATTAATACGTACTTTATATATAAATATGCTTTAAACACAGATAATATATAGATTATAATATGGTTCAAAAATACATACATTAATATATACTAGTATACCATTTATTGCAGTAATTTACCCAAAACATACATTTTTATTACTTTGAAAACGTCTCACGACTTCAAAATCAAAAATAAAACTTTAAAACATTACATTTTCAAAAATTAAAATTATTATTACTTAATATTTTTTAACCATTATTACTTTTTTTTATTAGATAAAATTGATTTTTAAACTTTCATTATTTGATATAAATACTTTTCAAGATGGAACTTGATTATAATCCAATTGATATAGACGAAACATTTCATTTTCTTACAAATGAAGAAGTTTTTGAGACTATTGATAGTGTTGAATTATTCTATAAAATTAAACAAATCATTAATGATAATTATATACAATCATTAAAAAATAAAATATATATGCAACAAAATGTTAATAAACGTTTACATCTCATCGCATTTCTAAACAGTTTTATACAAAGTGGTTTCATATAATAAAAAACATTTTTTATACATATCTAATGTGTACGAGCACGAGATGCACTCGCACAAATTGCATTGTATAGATCCATTGTTAATTCAGTATTCATATCAATTGATTCACGTTCATTACGTGAAAAACCTCTTACTACATATGTATTTCCATATAAAATATCATTTACAATCTTAGTTGTTACCATAGTTGTGTCTAGAAAAATTGTATAATCCTTACTAATCATTGACTCAACACTCGCAGCTTCATCATTACGAAAAAACTCAAGCGCCTCCTCCGGAGAAGAATGATCCATTATCTCATCCGAATTTAACCAATCGTATACAGTAGAATAACCAGACATTTTTTTTTATATTTTACTTACTTTTTATTTCAATTTTATTATCATCATTATTTGACAAAAAAAAATGTAACTCCTGATTGATGAAAGATGGTTCCTATAGATCGTTAACGGTCACGCGAACACTGACGTTCATCGTGTGGTCTCCGATGGCAACAGACCACCCATTCATTCCGAACCGCTCACACAGCTCGTGCGCCAGCTCGGTGAACGAGCTCGTCGAGTTGAACACTTCAGAAACGTCGTTCTCTTTACCGGGGAATGCTGCTTGGATCGCTGCCAGGACACCATTCGTCGAGGAAAACTCAGGATGGTCATGGATGTAGCTGTTCATAAACGGGTTCTCTGCGGTCGGACCGGAAAACTCCATCGTGAACGTCGTGGTCATTGTCTGACCCTCGGCGTTCTCCTGGTAGTTGTCGGGAATGAGTTGCGTCATTTGAAAGCTCTGGATTGTTTTAATATAATAATAAAAAATTACATTTTTCAATTTTTTTACATTTTTAATACTAAAAATGCCATAACACTATTCGAATTCAATTGTTACAAACAATTCAGTAGTCACACTACAATTACCAATACTTGCTGTCCATTTGATGATATTAAATTTATTAGACAAATAATGTGCTAAATCCACAAAAGAATTATATTCATAAAATGCATTGTTTACTATCTCAAAATCAAATTTTTGAAGAGCATCCATTACAACATTTTTAACCTCAGGAGTCTTAAATTCTTGAGATGCAAAAGGATTATTACCACCAGAAAATATTGTCTTGTAACTACGTGTAACACTAATTATATTATTCGTACCAATCGCTTTATTATATAATACATTAAAAACTGATTCTTGATCATTAACAAATAGTGACATTCTTATTTTATATCAAAATAATATTATTAATTTATTCAATTTTATTTATCTAATATTAACACAAAATAAAAAATATCTAATTAAAGACCGGCATAAATGGAGAAAATGGAACACCAATTGAAAGTATTTCAAAAATACGTATAATTTGTTGTGGAAACAGATTCACATTATTATTGGTTATTTCATTTTTAATCAACATAATCTCTGGATGATACAGTGTAAAAAATGTATTTTTTAACATCGCATTAATTATTTGCTCACTCCATAATTTATTTAATGTAAATATAGATTGAGTTTGTTGTGTATTAATAGTATCTTTTTCTTTTTCTAATTGTACATTTTTATGTTTATACCCGTCATTACTAATTTTTAAACAATTATTTTCTTCATGTAATGATTTATACGAAGTTTCAAATGTTTCAATAATCTTATTTAAAGAAGAAATATGTTCCTTATGTGAGGCAACTTCTTTTTTAATTTGTTCAATTTCATCTTCCAATTCTTTAATTTTTTTCTTCTCAGAACCAATCGCACCCCATTGTACAGGTTTCAATTGTTTTACCGGTACAAATGGATGAGCATTCGCATTCAATACATTACTGAAAGACATTTTAATTATTTATTAATATTTATATTATGATTAATATTTCAATTTTTATTTATAATAAAGTCATCTAATTTGGATATAAATAATTTTTATATATATATATATAAAAAAAAATGATCTTAATTCTTAGAGGACATATTAGAAACTCATTTGATAACAAACATCTATATAATTTAATAAATGAAATCTATAAAATAGACAATAATCTTAAAATATATATTCACACTTGGAATATATTTTCTAATAATATAAGTTGGCGTAAAATAGAAAATGATCATAAAATAGTCACCAAAGATATCATCACACATTATTTTGATGATTTATCACATTTAATTAAACATATTATTATTGATGATGACACACAAATTACATTAATTGGTAATTTATCAGGTAATGTATCCAAATCACCTATGCCATTAATTGGATGGAAAAACTTTCATTATGGTATATTTACTATAATAAATTATATTAATACACTAAATATATCTAAAGATGAAGTTATAATAAATACGCGTTTTGATATTCTAAATAATACAAATAGTTTTAATACAGATATCATAATATCATTTATAAAAAGTAATTCAAATGTTAGTAATATAAAAAAAAATATATTCTTAGCTAATAAAGAATTTTGGGGATGTGATAATATATATATTGGAAATATAAATACAATGACTAAACTAGCATATTTAATGTTTTTTCACTTAGATGAATTAATAAAAAAATATCCTGGAGTCAGGCATCAAGAATATATTTTTTTTTATGGAAATGAATACATCTAAATATCCTAGAAAATATTGTTTTATTTTTATTTGGTTTTTTATTATCATCATCAGTTATCTCAAATTCTGATATATTTATCACTGTATATTGATTCAATTTCTTGAAGATTTTATTACTTAAATCTATTTCAAAATCATATACATATTCTGGACTAAATACACCATTAGGAATGTTTTCTAGGATATATGTCTCTTCTTTATTTATTAATGAATTAATAACATAATTACGATCATTCTCCGGATTTATAAAAGTATATCCATTAAAACCATTTAAATCAATAAAATCAGTACTAATCTTCTCTAATTCATCTAATAAATCTATAAAATATCCGTGGACTTTCATTATTTATTATATCTAGATATAATATTATTCTTAAACCTGATTCAATTCAATAAAATATAAATAAAATATAACTAAATAATATAACTAAATAATAAATAAAAATTAAAATGAAATTTATCTATTCCTTAATACTTGTAATTAGTTCGTTAATAAATAGTACAGTTACATTATCTATTTATCAACCTACACACGATAATAATCCTAATTTTCTAATTCTAGATCATCATTTACAATCAGGTTCTGTTTTTATAGCACCACCACCATCACCACCACAACCTGTAATTTTTGAACCTTTGGAAATAAACATTCAATAATTTTTATTTTTCATAAGTTATATTATAAATTAAAAAATCTAATAAATTATAAAATGTCAAACATATGTGTTATACAAGCAGATAATCGTCCTACACTAAATTACCTATTACTAACTAATAAAGTTAATAGAGAATTTTGTAAAATACACGGATATGATTATTTATTTATTCCTATACATAATAATGAATATACTCATCTTCATCCAGCAACTAAAAAAATACACATTGTTAATAAATTTTTACAAACTTCTACATATGATATAATTGTTTTCCTAGATAGTGATGCTTGGATACAAAATGGTTCCTGGTTAAAAGATATTATTACACAACTATCACAAGATAGATTGAAACACGGATGCTTTTCAAGAGATCCTTATATATTAAAAAATACATATATAAATAGTGGATCATTTATTATTAAAAATAATGATTACACCAAAAAAATGTATACAGATATTATCGAACAATTAAATAATATTCCAGAATATCATAATAAATGGCCATATGACCAATTTTATATAAGTAATTTTATATTTGAAAATAAAAAAAATTTCCAAATATTTGTTCCAGATATCCTAAATACACCAATTGGTAAGGTATTAAGACATAATTGGGGTAAAAATAAAAAGATGTATATTGATTTAAAACTATTATTAACAAATAAATATTCATTATTAATTAAACATCCTAGATTTGAATTTGAAAAATATTATGATTCACAACCTTTTCCCAATAAAAAAAATGATGGATATGAATATTTTGAATAATTTTTTTTTCTTTTATTTTTATGATTCAATAAAAACATATTTATATTATAAATAATGTTTAATTGTTGTAAACGTAATAAAGAACATACTATTAGAAATAATGATATCATATTAAAGACATTATTAGATCAATTAGTTGAACTAAATATCAAATATAATACAGAATTCAATAAAATTACAAATGAACTAAATAAAATTAAATCAATTCTTGAAAATAATGTTATCTATGAATTAGACTCGGTTAGAAAAAATACTCCAGATTCTCTATATATACCTCATAAAATTATTAACAATTCATCACAAGAATCTATCATAACAAATAGTACTGATGAAATAGTTTTAGAAGATAATAGATCATCTATTATATTCTATGTTTAATTTTTATATAAAATTGAATTATATAAATGTTGATTATATTACCTAAAAATGCAAGCCTTTATCTGTCCGATTACATTATCTATTATGAAAGACCCATACAGTGATTCTGATGGGAATAGTTATGAAAAAGAAGCTATCTTTAATTGGGTCAATACCCATCATACTTCTCCTATTACACGTAACCCTTTAACAATTGATTCTTTAGTACCAAATCGGGCACTTAAAGATTTAATTGATAATTATCTAGGTATTCAACTGAAAAAAGAATCTGAAACAGAAACAGAATTAGATAGATTACCACTTAATATTATTATGGTCGCAGATGTATCTGGATCAATGGCAGAAATATGTCGTGATAAAAATAATACCGAAAATATAAACTATACACGTCTTGATCTAGTTAAACATACTATGCATACTATTATACAATCACTAACATCACAAGATAAATTATCTATTGTTGCATTCCATAGTCGTGCCGAAATTTTAAATGGATTAATCAATGTTTCAAAAGATAATAAAAAAATATTTACTGATAATGTTACTTCAATGATTGCTAGTGGAGGTACTAATATATGGGATGCATTACGTGTGGCAACTGACATTGCTGCCAATAATAAAACACATATCCTACTATTTACAGATGGTGAATCAAATGAAAATCCACCACGAGGTATCATACCTACTTTTAATGACCATTTAACTAAATTTACTAATCTAGATATTACTATACATACATATGGCTTTGGTAACAACATTAATTCGCAATTATTATTTGATATTTCAGACATTATTAAAGGTGGATTATTCGGTTTTATACCTGATTCTTCAATGATAGGTACAGTATTTATTAATAGTCTAGCTTATTTAATGTCAAATTGTAAACAAAACATATTAAATGATCTTGAAGAAGAATCACGTATCCTTTTAATTGAATCACTAAAGAAAAAGGATATTAATACTTTCCTATCACATATTGCTAATGTTAATGATTCAGAATTTATTAGTAATATTTTAATTGATTGTCAAGATACATCAGATGAAAATAATGGACAGATTTTTAAAGCATTGATTCCGAAATATTATGAAAAATGGGGAAAACATTATATTTACAGTGTAATTTCTTCATATACCAATAAATGTTGTCTTAATTTTAGAGACCACGGTATTCAATCTTTTAAGAATACAGAATTTAATAAATTTCAGAAAGAAATCGAAGCAGTATTTATCAATTTACCACCACCAGTTCCAACTGGAAATACTCATAATTTTTATCAACCCCAACAAAACTCCATACCAATGACACCACAAGTATTTAGTAGCACTTACTATAATAATCGAAGTGTATGTTTCCTGACAAATACAATGATCAAATTACAAAATGGAATGTTCATTCCTGTTCAAAATATTACAAAAGGTATGAAACTTGAAGCACGTGGACAGATCGCAACAGTTTTATGTGTATTGAAAACTAAATTCAGTGGTCGAGTACGTAGACATATTAAAACACCTACTACATCACTCACACCATACCATCCTATATTTTATAATGAATGGATTTTCCCAAATGATTCAGATAACTTTACTGATGTTAATATTACGGATGATTATGTTTATAATTATATTCTTGATAATCATCATATTGTTGAATTAGGAGGATCAGTGTATGCAACGACTTTAAATCATAATCGCACTGGAAATGTTATTGGACATCCATATTTTGGTACATCTAGAATTATACTAGATTTAATGGAACATCCTGGATGGATTAAAGGTTTTATTCAATTAGATGAATATAAATTTATAATTGGTCAAAATGGACTAGTAGACGGATTATCATTTTAGATAAAAAAATGATTTAATACGGTTGACCTATCTGATATTCCATCGTAAAATTCTCACCATTTTTATAATTTACTGTTTCTAACACTTGACCATTTTCATCATATATTTTTTTTTCACGACAAAGATTATCAATATGTCTAAAAATAACCTTTTCCTTACCATTATCTGAATAAATAATTAAATCATCTAAAAAACCACTCGTCACATTACCTATTGCATAGATTTGACCATTTATATTTTCGAAATATAACTTTATTTCTTGTTTATCTGGATATGATGTAAAAGTTATTATCTTATTTAAGTTACCATTTCTATAATATGACATGCTGGTAGTCTTAAAAAGACCTTGATTATAATAAATTATACTCTTTAATTGCTGATTATCATAATAATTTCTACATTCACCTTCCAAACTACCATCCACATATGTTGCTTCGGTTTCTATATTACCATTTTCATAATAACGAATATATTTACCGTTTTTAAAACCATTTGTATAAGGTATTTTATACTTGACTGTACCATCGACATAAAATTTGATGAAATCACCATTTATCTCGTCATTTAAATAAAAACACGTTTTACGAAGAGTACCATCTGGATAATATTTTTTATAAATTCCTTCTTTTTTACCATTTACAACATAATATTCTTCTTCTAATGTGTTGGTATATTCACAATAATTTTTTACTAGTTCCATATTACTTTTTAGGAAAAAGTAATATCAAAAATGTTAGCAAAACTTGTTTTAAGGAAAAAGTTATATCAAAAGTGTTAGCAAAAATACTTTTTAGGAAAAAGTAATATCAAAAATGCTTTTTAGGGAAAATATAGATAAATTTAAATCAATTTTTCTCTTGTATATAAGATATAAACCTATACAAAAATGATAAAATCATCTAAAACTATGAAAAAAAATAAAACAGATATCTCACTTATGGAACTAAAAAAAATGGCAATTAAAGAACAAGTTACTATTAGTGGTACGAAAAGCATCATTGCTTTAAGATTATTCAAACTCAGAGGACATTCTTTATCAACATCAGATTTAGAAAAAATAGTTAATTTACTACCAAATAATGAAAAGAAAAATGCTATTTTGTTACTTGATAAACAAAAAAATAATCAAATAACTGATTATAAAGGATTATGGAAACCTTTACCTAAACCAATCAGTAAAATGACACGTACAGAAATGATAAGTAATTTACGTACTTTTAGAAATGTCTGGGAAAAACAAACAGGTAGATCACAAGACTTATCAGATCAACGTCTAGCTAGTGAATCTGATAAAAATTTACGTGAACACTTAAAATTTTATTTTAGTGAAGAATCTAAAAATATTGCTGCTAATTTCTTACGGTCCAATTAAAAAACCGTCTAGATCTCACAAAAGAGATCACATTCACCATTCACTTCAATTGCCTTTTTAATTTGTTGACCAATACACCATCTAGCAATTAGTTCTAGTAATTCATTTTCGTATTTATCAAAAATATCATTATTGATTTCATATTCGAAATCACTTTCTTCATTCATCTTGAAATCTAGTTCATTTATAATTGATGAACCGATTTTATTTTCTAATTCATTTAATATTTCGTTAATAAATTCTAATTCATCACTATCAAATGTATATTTGACCTGATTAGTTTCATAATAAATAGAATCACCAAATTGTAATATATCTGATTTATCAATTTCATCCAAACTATTATAATGGTCATTGTAATCTAAATAACATTCAATACAGAATGGTTTTTTATCATTTTCAACATAGCATGTACACGAATAATACTGTTTTACTTCTTTGAAAGTATTTGGTTCATTCTTAAAATGATCCGGATCATAACTAGATTGTACAGAAAACCAAAATTTACCAGCAATAGTACCGTTATAATAACGACCCATTTAATATTTTATTTCTTTTATTTCTTTTATCATTTATAAATCAATTTTTTATATAAAAAATTGATTGTTATTATATATCTAGTAACTACCACATTCATAAAATGACTTCGTTACCACAAGAAATTATTGATTATATTATCAATTTTGTCCAATTTGATCATCAAACTTTAAAAAATATTCGTGAAGCATCACCATTATTTCTCCAGTCTACCGATTTTATACATAATGTTGTCGAAGAATATACTAGTATATTTAATCAACCACTTTCTGATGAAAACAATAATCTATTGGTTGATGATATGCTAGATCATCTAAAATATTTAGATAGTAATAATATACCAATTGAAAAAGCCAAAAAAATTGATACCTTCATTAAGGAACACGATAATGATATAGATTATTACATTCCATCTTATTTTGGAAATGGAAAAGCGACCCTTTTGCTAAACTATCATTGTGATTATAATATGGTTAAATATTTATTATATTTAGGAGCCAATCCTAATTGTACTACAACACGAGATAATTATCATATCGCTAATATGATAAATATACATTGCAATGATATTGATCAAAAAGCTTTAATGTTTGCATTGTTAATTAATTATGGAATGGATATTAATTTAAGTGATTATGATGTAGGTGAAAGTCTTAGTTCATATTTACTACAAAATCAAGTGTTACGTCAAAAGGTATTCCAGATTCTTGATGTATAGTTTTTTATAATTTTTTTTGTTTTTTATGATTACGTGTTTTTTTTGTTTTTTTGATGATTTTATTTTTTTTTGTTTTCTTTTTTCCTCCACCGGTATGTGTACTACCTAGAGATACACCTGACATTCTTAATACTGGTCTTTCTGATAGAGAATCATATGATACACTTCTGAGATGTGGCTGTTCGTATACTGTAGCGTTAGATGCTTGTGATAAAGCTCGAGGAGTTAGAAATGGTGTTGGGATATATTCACCACTATTTGATCCACTACTACTTGATATAACATTTTGCTTTGTTGAGCTTTGAATAAGAAATACTTGTGGAATAAGTTTATGTGTATCAAGAAAAGTAACATAACTTTTATGTAAATCTGCTTCTTGTCTATTAAAATGTTTTGAATAATTTTTTGGATAATTTTTTCTGACGTTATTATTATCATCATAAACCAGTTCTAATCTATGTATAAAAAATTTATAAGCTTCTAATAATGTCTCAGCTGTAGGTATTTCAGTTGGATCTAATGATAATAAATTATTATTCATAATGAAAGCTAATATTCTAAATTTAATATGATCTAAAATGCCAGAAGAACCAATACGATCTATAAGTTGAAGTAATATCATACCAAAACAAAAAACATCAAATTTCATAAAAACATGATTAATAATATTTGATTCTGCCGATAATTCGCGTAATAAATCTGTAAAATAAGACTCATCAAATTTAATCTTTTTATGAAATTGATAAAATGCATAAAAATTAGCAGTTGTTATTTTATATGGTGGTAAATCTTGACCTGATAATCCATTGGTTTTTAAAAAAGAATAATAAATTTTTTTTATTAAATCTGTATTATTTGGAATATTAGATTTATTATACACTATTTCTCCGTTACTATTTTCATCACAACCAATAAGAACTGAGAAAAATGGTATATAGTAAATTTGTGGTGCATAATAAACTCTTAAACCTGTTAATGTTTGCAATGTATTAACATTCAAATTCGCATCATTCACTAATTCAGGAATATGTTGTGCCATTCCAAAATCAATTAATTTATATGAATTACTCATCTTACCAACAATAATGTTAGATTCTTTAATATCACAATGAAATAATCCTTGTGTATTAAATGTTACTATACCTTCTAAAATATTAATTAAGTGTCGTAATATATCCAATATATCTTCTCTATCTAGACCTATTCTTCCTTTTAGTCGTGGTTGATATGTTAATCTATCTATATATGTATCTAAATTTTCTCCACCATTTTCATATAGAATAACCTCTGGTTTTTCTTCATTATTTTCTTCAAAATTTATATAACATCCTTTAGAATTATAATTACTTGTATTAGGTCTAAATAATTTTGTTAATTCTGGATTACATAACTCCGGATTGTTTATAGAATATTTTTGTGTTGGATCAATCTTTTTAACTTCTTTGTATATATCCATTTCTCTAACAGCTGTTTTATTAAATAATAATTTGGCAACTTTATCATCCAATGATTTAATTTCTGTATTTCTACATCTTAATTTTGATATATTATTATATACACATCCATATGCTCCTGATGCAATTGGTTTATCTAATTGAAACTCTGACATTTTATATACATTTAAGAAAATATTTTTATAAAAAAAAAATAAATGAATGTTATATTACATTAGACCAATCAGTAGTTTTAATTAAAGCTCCCTGAATATCGTGTTCTTTTTCGATGTCTATTTTTTTATTATTTTTATATTTAGCAATAATATTAATATTACCATTCCGATGATATGAGATATAATCACCATTTAATTGATTGTTTTCGTAGTTAGACTTAATTTTCAATTGTCCATTGTTAAAATATTTTTTGTATTCACCTTCTTGAATACCATTATTAAAATTTTCGACAAAATATATATTACCATTATTAAAGTATTCAATATATTCACCATTTAATTGATCATTGTTATAATACCCCATTTTTTTTATACCACCATTTGGATAATAGAAATTATAGTAACCTTCTTTTTTACCATCCGTGTTTATAGAATATTCTTCTTTTAATATACCATTATCGTAGTAATTTTTAATTGTTTCCATTTTATTATATAATATCATCCGGATATTATATTATTTTTAATCAATTTTTATTTCGGGTGACTTGATAACATTTCAATCATAACCCGGAAAAAGATATTGTGACGACGATATGATTTAGCAGGAAATTTAATTTTTAGTCTATTTCTAGGTCCCAAAAAGAGGGCGGAAGGCCCGCCGCAGGCGATTAAAGCCATTATAATAACTTTTTATAAAAAAGTTTCTAAAAGTGTGTGTATTATTAGTTTCTTTTGAGCATCTTTCTACAATATGGACACGGTTTATTATATAATTGTATAGAACAATCCACACAAATTGAATGATTATAACAATTTGTTAAATACATTTCAGTTTCTTCATAACATACAATACATTCATCTATTTTATTAGATGGTATTAATTGTGATACGACAAATATTTTATTTAGTTCAATGTCATTTATTGCTTCATCATTATCATTTTCAATTGCCATTAAATAATATTTCTTCATTTCATCAAAGTTTTTGTCAATTGTATTATAATATTTTGCTAATTGATACATTGAATTTGATTCACCTTTTTTTATAGCTATATTATAGTATTTTTTCATTTTATCATAATTAATTTCGGTGTATTGATAATAATTACCTAAATTATACATTGCATCTTGATTACCATTTTTTATTGCCATTAAATAATATTTTTTCATCATATCATAATCTTTTTCAACATTTTTATAATAATGACCTAATTTATACATTGCTGTTGAATTACCATTATTAATTGCTATAAAATACATTTTTTTCCTTTCATATAAATTGTTTTCAATCTCTTCATAATATTCATCTAAATTTTCAAAAGCATCATCATTTCCATTTTCAATTGCCATTATATAATATTTCTTCATTAAATCATAATTTATTTCAATATCTTTATAATAATTACCTAAATTACACATCGCATCACTATCTCCTTTTTCAATTGCCATTAAATAATATTTTTTCATTTCATCATAATTTTTTTCAATAGTATCATAGTAATAACCTAGATTAAATATAGCAAACTCATTATCTTTATCTATAGCCATTAAATAATATTTTTTAGCTTCTTCATAATTTATTTCAATATCTTTATAATAATTACCTAAATTAGACATCGCATTACTATCTCCTTTTTCAATGGCCATTAAATAATATTTCTTAGCTTCTTCATAATTGTTTTCAATATTATAATAATAATTTGCTAAATTATTCATACACCAATAATTACCTTTTTCAATACCCATTAAATAATATTTTTTAGCTTCTTCATAATTGTTTTCAATACTATCATAATAATAACCTAAACTATTCATTGCTTCAGTATCACCTTTTTCAATTGCCATTAAATAATATTTTTTCATTTTATAATAGTTTTTTTTATATGTATAATATTTGGCTATTACTAATAATATATCAGGTTCATAATTAAAATCATTTTTAAATTTAAAATTATAAGCTTCTTCAATTTCTTTAATACAGGTAAACATATTTATATCATAATATTCCTAAAAAAAATTATTCAATTTTTTATAACATTTTTTGTTAAATTTTTTTTCTAAAAAGTTTCTTTTAACACTTATTTCTACAATAAGGACACGGTTTATTATATAATTTAATAGAACAATCACCACAAATTGAATGATTATAACAATTTGTAAAATACATTTCTTTTTCTTCATAACAAATCATACATTCATCTTTCTTATTTAATGAAATTAAATTTGTAATTAGAAATACTTTAAGTAATTCTTGATCATTACTTGCTTTATCATTATTGTTCTTAAGTGAATTTGCATAATTCGTCATCATTAAATACACATTTGGTTCAATTGTATGATAATATTTAGCTAAATTATACATTGATAATGAATTATTTTTTTTTATAGCCATCAAATAGTATTTCTTCATTTCATTATAATTTTTTTCAATATCTTTATAATATCCACCTAAATTATTCATTGAATTTGAATGACCTTTTTCAATGGCCATTAAATAATATTTCTTCATTTCATTATAATTTTTTTCAATATCTTTATAATAATTACCTAAATTATACATTACATCTGCATTATTATAACCTTTTTCAATAGCCATTAAATAATATTTCTTCATTAAATCATAATTTATTTCAATATCTTTATAATAATTACCTAGTTTATACATCGTATCAACATAACCTTTTTCAATTGCCATTAAAAAATATTTCTTAGCCTCTTCATAATCTTTTTCTATTTCTTCATAATAAGAACCTAAATTAGACATAGTATAATAATTATCTTTTTCAATTGCCATTAAATAATATTTCTTCATTTCATCATAATCTTTTACAACATAATGATAATATAAAGCTAAATAATTCATTGCATCACTATCACCTTTTTCAATGGCCATTAAATAATATTTTTTCATTTCATCATAATTTTTTTTAGTATAATGATAGTAATAACCTAGATTAAACATAGCACACTCATTACCTTTTTCAATAGCCATTAAATAATATTTTTTCAGTAATTCATAATTTTTTTCAATAGTATCATAGTAATAACCTAGATTAAACATAGCACACACATCACCTTTTTCAATAGCCATTAAATAATATTTCTTGGCTTGTTCATAATCTTTTTCTATTTCTTTATAATAATCACCTAAATTATTCATCGATTTTCCATAACCTTTTTTAATAGCCATTAAATAATATTTCTTCATTAAATGATATTTTTTTTCTGTACTTTCATAATAATAACCTAAACTATTCATCGCTCGTAAATAACCTTTTTTTATAGCTTTATAATAATATTTTTTCATTTTACTATAATTTTCTTCAACATATTTATAATAAAGTCCAATATTATATAATATATCTGGTTCATGTTCTAAATGTTTATCAAAATTATTATTAAAAATTTTTATAATATCATTTTCTCTTAATTTTTCATTATCATCAAATTCAATATCATATTTTTTTTCAATTTCTTTAAGTGTTGTAAACATACTTTTTTTCTAAAAAGCATTATCAAAAAAATTCAATTTTTTAGAAAAACTTTAAGATAATTTATTTATCTAATAACTATTCCTGTTTTTTGATAATATTTTTTTTTCTAAAAAATTGAATTTTTCTTTTTGACAATTCTTTTTCTTAAAGTATAATGAGTGTTGTTAGAACTTATTATCAAGATGAAACAACTAAATTATGTAAAGAATATTATCAAATCAATGGGAAAAAAGAAGGAGAATATAAGAAATATTATAATAATGGAGAACTAGCCGTAATTTGTAATTATGTTAATGGAAAAAAACAAGGTGAATATAAAGAATACCATGAAGAATATAACAAACACAAACAAGTACAATTATCGAAAATTTGTAATTATGTTAATGGTCTCCGTGAAGGTTATTATAAATCCTATCATCAAGATGGACAATTAAAAGAAATTTGTAATTATATTAATGATAAACAAGAAGGAGAATATAAGTATTATTACAGTAATGGACAACCAGCCGCAATTTGTAATTATGTTAATGGAAAACTAGGCGGAGAATTTAAAATATATTATGGTAATGGACAATTAAAAGAAAATCGTAATTATGTTAATAATCTTAAACACGGAGAACGTAAAGAATATTATCGTAATGGACAACTAAAAGAAATTTGTAATTATTTTAATGGTCATCCAAAAGGTGAATATAAATCCTATCACGAAAATGGAAAGTTAAAAGAAGTTCGTAAATTTGCTAAAAATAAACAATATTGTAAAAAAAAGCATTGTTAATTATATTTTTTATTGTCCAAAAAGGGGGTCGGTAGGCCCGTTTAAAATCATTATAGTAACTTTTTCTAAACATAAAAATTGAATTTTTCTTTTTGCCAATACTTTTAGGAAAAAACATAATGAGTGTTGTTAGAACTTATTATCATGGTGAAACAAGTAAATTATTTGAAGAATATTATCAAGTTAATAATAAAAAAGAAGGTGAATATAAAAAATATTATTATGATGGACACCTAGCAGTAATTTGTTATTATGTTAATGATAAAAGAGTAGGAGAATATAAAAAATATCATGAATATAAAGAACACGAACATGAACACGGACCATTATATGTAACGTGTAATTATGTTAATGGTCTTCTCGAAGGTTATTATAAATCTTATAGACCAGATGGACAATTATATGTAATGTGTAATTATATTAATGATAAAAAAGAAGGTGAGTATAAATTTTATAATTATACTGGACAACTAGGAGAAATTTCTAATTTTGTTAATAATAAATATGAAGGTGAATGTAAACGGTATTACGGTAATGGACAATTAAGAGAAATTTGTAATTATGTCAATAGTATTAAAAACGGAGAGTGTAAAGAATATTATGAAAATGGACAATTAAAAGAAATTTGTAATTATTTTAATGGTCATCCTAAAGGTGAATATAAATCCTTTCACGAAAATGGAGAGTTAAAAGAAATTCGTCAATTTACTAAAAATAAACAATATTGTAACATTAGGAATTCTTAATTATATTCTAGGATATTTTTTATATATATAATTAAAAACCACTTAAATAAATATATAATTAAAAACAACTTAAATAAATATATATTATTATAATAAAAGAATGGCTGATAATAATACTGATAAACCTAAATTAAAATATTATGAAAGCAATCGTAAAGCTATGAATGCATATGTTGAAAGACAAAAAGATATTCGGTTTAAATGCGAAATTTGTGGTAAAATGTATGGTACTTTTACTAAATACAATCATTTAAAAAGCAAATTCCATCTTAATACAGAAGAAATTCTTAAAAATCGCGGTTTAATTACATAAAATTAATTTCTATTGTATAAGTTAAATCAATATAAATAAACGTTATAATAATTATATAGATACATAATATAATGACTACATATAGCTGTGTTTATTTACTTATTGAACGTGAATTTATTAAAACAAATGAAAAAATATATAAAATTGGGTTTTCTGATAAATTAAATTTACATAGATTTAATCAATATCCAAAAGAATCTCAATTATTAGTTCATATATATACCGATAATGGAAGGTTATGTGAAAAAGAAATATTACATACATTTAAAAAAATATTTAAACATAGAACAGATATAGGTAATGAATATTTTGAAGGTGATTATAAAAAAATGAGAAATATAATGTTTATGATAATAGAAGAAATTGAAAATATAAAAGAAAAAATAAATACAGATAATACAATAGATAATGATAAATATCTAGAATATATTAAAAAAGATAAAGAACTTAGAGAAAAAGAAAGAATTGAAAAATATAAAATAATTGAAGAAAAGAAAAATAAACTGAAGTCTATTAAAATTGAACAATTAAAAAAAAAAGAAGAAAAGATACAAAAAAAAGAAGAACAATTAACAAAAAAAGAAGAAAAGATAAAAAAAAAAGAAGCACAAGAAAAAGAAAAAATAGAGAGAGATAATGAAATAAAAATAATAGAATCTAATTCAGTAAAAGAATTCTTAAAAGTCAATTGTGAAACTACAAATAATATAAATGATAAAATATCTTCGCTAGAATTATTTTTAAAATATAAAAATTCTAAATACAATAAAAATATTGATATTAAAAAATTTGCATTTGAAATGACAGAAATTAATAAAATATATAAGAAAAAAACACATAAAGGAATGATATATGTTAGAATTAAATATATTTAATTTTTACTTTTTTAATTATATAAATCACATATAATTGATAAACATCTAGAATATATAAATATAATAAGTTTTTGATATTCTAAATTTTTAATTTTTCTTCTAGCTGTTTAATTTTTTCTTCTGCTAGTAAAAGTTTTTGTTTTAATAATTTATTTTCTTCTTCTAAACAAGATTTTTCTTGATTATGTATCAATAAACCATCTGACGGTGTTGATATTTTCATTGGTGATATGTTAATTAATGTATCAAGAAACAAAATTTTTATATGTGATTGTTTAAATATTTTTATGAGATTTTCTTTTGATGATACATTTGAATTAAATTCTTTAATTAATAAATACCTAATACATAAGTCATCTCTTTCTATATCCATTTTACCTTTTAATTCTATTTGATTTTTCATTTTTCTTAATACACAAGGGTAATCATCTCCTAAAATTGGTTTAATTTCAATATATACATATATTATCATATCATTAAATTCATATGAACAACACTTGCGATCATTACATTGATAATCACATCTAAACTTAATTATACAATCCCAATTGAATTCTCCTTCAAATTCTAGATCATATGAGTTTATTTTTATTAGTTTGTGTCGTGAAGACTTATAAGAGTTAAAAATAATATCACCTAATTTTTTAATATTAGCATCTTCTAAAAACAAATTTTGTATTTTATTATGTTCTGGTGTTTTAGAGTTATTTGATGTAGAAATTGTTTGATTAACTACTATATTATAAATTTGTTTTTGATTTGAAAACCAAGACTGTTGTTTTAACCATTCAACATATGTTTTATCTGCTAATAGTTCTAATACACTTTTATTTTTATATTTTCCGAATGGAACAACAGGTAATGTTTGATTTTCCATATTATTTAGTATTTTTATTTATAATTAGTGTTAAACTATTTTTATTTAAGATTATTAAAAAAGAAAAATATTAGATACTAAAAAGTACTACAAGAATAATAAGTATTGATAAAATAATAGTATATATTCCATATTTTTGATCTTGTTGTTTTATAATATTTTTTTTTATTGGTATCGAATACCTAATCGGTGTTGATATATTATGACTAATATTTATTGAATTAACTTGAGTTGATATAGTATGTCTAATATGTAATTCTTTGGTAATAAATTGTTTGATTGAATTATCCATTTTATAATTTTTTAATGATATCAAATTATATTCAATTTTATGTAGAGTCGATAACATTTTAATCATAAACCTGAAAAATATATTGGGTTGACAATATGATTTAGCTGGAAATTTAATTTTTAGTCTATTTCTAAGTGGACCAAAAGGGTCGGGAGGCGATTACAATATTTTTTATAAAAGTAAAATTGATTATGGTTTTACCAATTCAAAAGTTTTAGAAAAAACCATATCATTTATTAAAATCATAATGGAAATCTTTTTACAACAACAACCTAATATTAAACTTGTGAGAGAATCTCACGAAGGGTCATTATTTATGACTGACAATAATGTTATTAAAGTTTTAAATACCAATAGGTTAGATGATGATGATCTTGAAAATGCATTAAAAATGACAATTGAATTATCAGAAAAAATCCCAGAATATGTACCTAAATTTTATTCAGTATATAAATTGCCTGGTGAAATAGCTATAACTATGGAAAAAATCAATGGTCAACCGCTTGAACAATATATAAACAAACTTACAACTCGTGATTATAGTCCAGAAGAAATTCTTACAGTTGTTTCATCTTTATGTAATGCTACAAATGCTTTATTTAAATTAGGGTATGTTCACGGTGATTTACACGAAAATAATATTTTGGTAGAACCGTCTTTAAAAGTAAAACTGATTGACTTCACAGAATCGGATTTGATTACGGCAGTTGATCCAATTGATGATCAGACTTTGAAAGTATATAGTGAGTTACTTACTATTAGTTCTATGATAGCTAGATTAATATTTTCAAAAAAACATCCATCTATTTTAAAAAAAAATGTATGTCAAGTTATTAAACAAATTAAGAATTATACTATTGATGATGTTATTGGTGATGATGAAATCGCAGCTAAATTGTTTAATATGTTAAATTTATACCGTCCTTTTTAGAGCTTTAAAAAGTATAAAATTGAATCTGTTTGATATTATTTTTTTCTAAAAATTATGCAAATGTCAGTGATCAATAATCAAGATCTGTATAAAAACAAATACGAGTTATCAATTTTAGCAGAAAATATTATGAATTTAAGTGCTAAAACACTATTGACAACTCAATATTTATCAGCAGAATTTTGTGCAAAATATATTTTGAATGAGAATTACTCTGAAGGTGTTGAAGAAGATTATCTATATACCGGAGATTTTGTGTTAGAAAAACAGAAACATATTAGTAAAGAAGAATTATTATACTGGATAAATCAAACTCCAGATTCTTATTACTAATTGGAAATGTAATTAAAAATCACAAAAATCACGGAATAATTCTTCTTGTTTTTCTAATTCTTCTTTTGTTAATTTTTTTTCCTGATTTGTTGGTTTATTTTTAATCATTTCACTAATCATATCATATGTGATATTTTTATTAGGATTATTCTTCATCTATTTGTGATAATACAATATTAATATTTGTATCATATTTAAGTGATTTCTTTACTACTGGATTTGACATGTTATATATTTTAATTAATATTTTAATTAATTTTAATAATCAATTTTTTGATAAAAAAAACAATAAAAAAATTGAATATACGAGATTATAACATATAATAAAAAAGATTAAAATGGATCACTACGTTGTTCCTTACATTAACATTACTACTCAACAATTAACTAATAACCAAATATTGATTGGTAAAATCAAGGATAGTATTAATTGTGATGATTTAATAAAATCTGGTCAGATGTTGATGAATAATGATTTTGTTGATTTAGTGAATCAATCAAATTATTCACTTATCCCTATTCCAGGATATTATAATAAAGATGTTCAACAAAATTTTGATATGTATGGTAGTATTTACACAGAAACACACGATGATATTGTGGTTACAATTAAAATTTACTTTTACAAAATTAAAAATGTTGAACTCTTGACTAAAGAATTTATTGAACAATTTAGCTTGATCTTCAAATATGATTATTTCATTAAAAATAATATCTTAAATATGGATTGGCATTCATATCGTCTTAATTTATTTACTCAAGAGATCGAACAGTCACAGTTTTATAACCTAGAATTCAAAACTCCATCATATTGTTCATCTAAATTATTTCGTCATCAAATCAATAACGTCTCAAATATGCTTGACATTTATTATAATAAACATCAAATTGCTGTTTCTGATAACTTGATTATTCATTTTGAAAATGGAATCATTTATGATATGGTTTTGAATAAATTTATTGAATCCGAAGAAGTTCAAACATTTCAACTTTCAGGTGGTATGATTCTAGATGAACCTGGTACTGGTAAAACATTACAATTTATCCTTTTCCTTTTAGAATGCAAACGTCCTTCATTAGTACTTGTACCAAATGAAGCGATTAAGAAGGTATGGTTTTTAGAATTTAAAAAACATATTGGGTTTGATATTAAAACATCTAAGATCGAAATTATGACTTTTGATGAAATTTTATCAAACCTTGGATATCTAGATACATTTGAAATCATTGGTATTGATGAGATCCATATCTTATATTCAAATAAAAAATATGGAACATTGTTTAATGCTATTGTGAATAGTAAGATTCAATCTAGATGGGGTATTACTGGAACACCTTTTGTAAATGATTTATCATTGTTTAATATTATTAAATATCTGACTGGATCTGAATTTAAAAATGAAAGGATTGCGAATATACCTAGTTTACAAAATAGTCTTATTAAATTATTTTTGAAGAATTTAAAAATTAATATGACTGAAGATTATCCTTTTCCAGAACTACATATTCGGAATATCTTTGTTGAATTAGATATTGTACAAAAAAATCTGTATCAAATGGAAGCTGGATCAACATTTAATAAAACTAATCTTAGAAAACTAGTTTCACAAATTCAATTAATGTTTGATACAAATGATATTCAAACTCCGAGTGATTTAAAGAAATATTGTATTGAACATTATACTATGATTTGTAACCAAGAACTTGAAAAATTAAAAAAATTAAAAGAACAGATTGACAATATCATTTCACATAAGTCTGAATTCAAAGATGATGAATATAAAATACGACTTGAACATTATAATCAATTGTTTCAAAAACAATCAGATGATGTTAAACGTCACCAAAAATCTTTGGAGTATTTTACAACAGCAATGGAATCTATCACTGATATATTTAATAATAAAGAATCGGAAAATAATTGTCCAATTTGTTATTGTGATTATACTCCTCCGATTAAATATTTTAAAGAATGTGGACACTATTTTTGTCAGAATTGTATTGATCATATCTTGAAAAAAGATGGTGTTCATCTCAATTCGATTAATTGTCCAATGTGTCGGAAAAATATTAATCGTGAAGAAATTATTATTGTAAGTGAGGTAAGTGAAATTAATGACACACCTAAATTACATGAATTATCTAAAATAATAATGAATTCATCGGAGAGATTCATTGTATTTAGTCAATTTGATATTTTAGATAAGTTTTATAATATTTTAAAAAAGAAAAATATTTCATCTATTATGTTTAATCAATTAGATTCAGATAAAGATGTTCAAGTGTTATTACTTTCATCACAACATAATGCAGAAGGTATTGATCTATCTCAATTTGATAATTTGATTATTTTTGAACCATTTGAAGATCATATGTATTGTAAAGAAATTGAGAAACAATTAATTGGTCGTATTCATCGAATTGGACGTACCCGATCAGTTAATGTATTTCGTTTAATTACAAAAGGTACAATTGAAGAAGATATTTACAATAGTATTTGAATTACACCTTTTTATATTTTTTTATAAAAAAAGATAGTTCTTGTGTGTGGTCTTGCACTATTCTTCAATGGTGTACTTGGTGAATGTGTTCATAACATTCAAAAGCACCCCAAAAATTTTCGTTGAAGATGACTCACGATCCGCTTCGGAATGAGTGGCAATTGTTACCTTGTAACCACGTTTTTTTCCAACTGGAACACACGACAAATAACTGTAATATTTTATCTCGTCTGATGGCTTAAGTTCTTCTACTAAGTCTTTGAACAAGAGCTCAATTGAGGTAGTCTGTGGTAGTTCAATAACAAAATACAAACACCCGTCTATGAGTTTGGTGGAGACGGAAGGGTTGATATTGTTGGTGATTGTACTAACACTGAAAAAAGACTTGGTTGCGTTGGCGACAGACAAGAGAAAAGACATTCTTGTGGTGCTTTGTTATTGATTTTATTATTTTAAATATTAAAATTCAATTTTAATATTAGTGTATACATAAAAAAGTTTTTTTGATATGTTATTAGCGTTTGATAAATAGAATATAAAAAATTAACCACGACACATTGGGCAAGGTTTTCCTAACAATTTAATTGAACAACTCAAACAAATTGAATGTTTACCACATCTTGTAAAAAATGTGTTTCCCTCATCATAACAAATAAAACACTCATCAACTTTAGAAAATTTATGGGTTATTAATGCGAGTGAGTAATATTGATTTGATTTTTCTGTATCATTTTCAAAATTTTGGTAATGATCTGCTAAATTAATTAATGCATCATAATCTTTGTTAATTTCAATTAACATTAAATAATATTTTTTCATTAAATCGTAATCTTGTTCAACGATTTGATAATAGTATGCCAAATTAAATATAGCGTCTATTTTTTTTTCCTGAATCGCCATTAGATAATATTTTTTCATCAAATCGTAATTTTCTTGAATGAAATGATAATGAAAACCTAAATTAAACATTGCAGTAACACTTCCTAAATTTATAGCAATTAAATTATATTTAATTGACAATTCATAATTAATCTCTTTATTCTGATAAAATAATGATAGATTAATCATTGCGTTAATATTATTATTGTCAATTGCCATATTATAATATTTTTTCATTTTTTCGTAATCTATCTCAGTATTTTCGTAAAATACTCCTAAGTTATACATTGCTTTATCGTGATTATTATCAACTGCCATATTATAATATTTTTTCATTTCTTCATAATCTTTTTCTACTTCGAAAAAATATTTACCTAGAGTACACATTGCACTAATATTATTTAGTTTAATTGCCATTTGATAATATTTTTTCATCATATCATAATTTTTATTATGATTGTAATAATTACCTAACTCATAAAAGTTGTCTGAATTATCTACTTGTAGGTCAGTTGTCATTTTTATTTTAATAAAATAATAAAAAAATAATATCTATCAATTTTTTGATAGTTTGATTAATCTAAAACTATAAAAAATTGATTATTCTAACATAAAATACACATTATAAATTAAAAAAATGATCATCAAAATTGAATTTAGTGATATTCCGGATATAATTATTGATGGACATACCTATAAGCAATATTATTCTAAAAATAATAGTTTTTGGAGGGGTGTAGAGCAACAAGATGTAGAACAATATTATTATTTATATAAATCAAATAACATTGAATTTTATATTAAAAGTGTAAAAGATGTATTAAATGAAGATGAGGCTTTAGATATTTACATCAAAGAAAAAGAATATTATACATCATTTGATACACTTGAAGATATGAAATCAGAAGCAATTGATTATGGAAGTTATATTACACAAAATATGAAATTAGGATGGAATTATTTCTATAAAAGTATTAAGGAATATTTAATCCATGATAATGGAGGACGTCCTTTTAAGGTGATGGTAGATTATGATAAAAAAAATATTAAAGTTTATAAATTTGATCAGGATGAAGTAGATGATAATTCTGAAGAGCATGAAATTATATATGATATATTAGTGTATGAAACAGATTTTATCAATGTTTTTATTGGTAGTTCAAATGATTTTTTTGAGATTAATATTAGAAAATATGAAGGAAATAGTATTCTTGTAGAAACAGGTGATATAACATATACATTTATTGGTAGTATGATTTATTCATTTACTAGTATTCAACCTATAAATCAATATTTCTCACCGATTGGACCTAGTGATGTACCTTATCCATATGCGATTGATATAAATAAAAATATATACTTAATGATTGAAGATGATATTATTATTCCTTATAAAAATACATTTGAATATATTACTAAAGAAGAAATATCTCCATATCATTTATATTATTGGCCTGAAAAATATGATTTTAGTTTTAAGAATAAAATCTTAAAATTAGATAATAACGTATTGGTTGAGAGGATTATGTAAAAAAATTGATTTTTTATTTTAATTTTTATTTAATATCATAAAAATGAATAAAACTTCTTTGAATAATATGAATGGTATTAATTATACATATTATAGTTCAGGAGAGAAACGTAAAGAATACTATAAAATAGATAACAAAAGGGAAGGTATATTTAAAATATTTAATACAAAAGGTGAATTAATCTATACTTGTAATTATGTAAATAATCGTAAAAATGGTGAAGAAATATATTATTATTATGATAATCCTAATATTTTGGAATCAAAAGCAAACTATGTCAATGGGAAAAAGAATGGTATTTATATAATTTATAATGAAAATGGAGAAAAAATAGAAGAAACATTTTACATTGATGATAAAGAAGTAAATTGATGATAAAGCAGAATATAGATGATAAAATATAAAAAAATGAAGGTTTATCTTTTAATTGACCATTTTCGTGATATTCTTTACATTGACCTTCTATTTTTCCATTAATATAATTATATACTAACCATATTTTACCATCAATATGATAATGTTTACATTCACCATTTTTTATATCATTAGTATAATTATAACAACTACCTAATATACCATTTTTATAATATTTTTTATATTCTCCTTCTTTTTTACCATTAATTATAAAAACTTGTGATTTAATATCTCCATTGTTATAATATTCTGTATTAAATTCAGCCATACTTTTTTTAAGAAATAGCAAAACTTATTTTTTTTTAATTTGGTCCAAAAATAAATTCAATTTTTAATGATTTATAACTTAATCCAATCGTAAATTTTATCTAATTATGATAACTTTTTATATTTGTCTAATAAATCATATCGTCGACACAATACAATTTTTCGGTTTCTCTTTGCCATCCTAGTCCATTAATTTCCGGTCCGGGTCCGGGCAAGGCTTATGTAGACATCGTGCGGAGCTCTCATTAACGAGAGTTACATAATTATTGCCATATTTTTAAATACCTAGAATACTAACTATATATAACATTTTGTCCGATAGATGTTTTGTTATATATAGTTAGTATTCTAGAAAACTAAATAAAAAAATTAAAATTTTCTTTACTTTTTTTCAAAAAGTATTTGGTAACAAGGTTTATTACCAACTGTTATTTCATCTTCATCATTACAATAATTAAAACCATCTTCGGCTTTTTTATATTCTACCCAGTCATATATGATAATATTACAATGATTACAACGATATTCCTTCTCAAAAATATCTAGACATTCTTTGGAACAAAAATGACGTGGATAAGCACTTTTTGAATATCCATTATATAGATGCCATTTATGTACAAATGAAACATAAGTATCATCTTTTTTATTGTTCTTACAAATTCCACAGATATCCATTTTGTATATATTAAAAATAAAAATATGTAATATGCATTTTCAATTTTTTAAATATTTAATGGTGTAATTATATATTTTTTCTATTTCACCATTTTCACTATATATTATACATTCACCTTCTTTACAATCATTTATATATGAACAACTTTCAAATAATTGACCATTTGAATAATATGATTTACTGATTCCATTTTTTTTATCATCAATGTATGCACATATTTGCCATAATTGACCATTTGGATGATATGTTTTCATTTCATAATTGATATGATTAGTATATACAATCATTTGTCGTAAAAGACCATTTATATAATATGATTTACTTTCACCACTTAAAATACCATTAACATAAAAACAACTGATCTGTAATTGTCCATTTTTATAATATGAATTACAATGTCCATTCAATACATCATCTATATATGTCATAATACTACATATATCTCCGTTTTCATAATATAATTTATATTCTCCATTTTTTTTACCATTAACTATAAAAACTTCAGATTTTAGAGAACCATAATCATAATATGTACGTTCCATCATATCAAAACCTTTACAGAAAAATTAAAATTAAAAGTTAAAATCAATTTTTATAGAAAAAATAATGTTTAATTACGACGAGATATTTTTTTATTTTTATGATATACTTTACATTCTCCATATTCTATGTCGTTTAAATAATTAAAATCTTTATAAAGTTGACCATCTTGATAATATTCCTTATATTTACCATTTAATTTATCATTAAAGTAATTACAAATTTTTAAATAATTACCATTTTCATAATATATTATAGATATACCATTTTTTTGATTATCTATAAAATTAGTATTCTCTAATATTTGACCATTTTCTAAATATACAATATATTGTCCATTTATTTTATCATTCACATAATTATATATCAGATGTAGTGATCCATTTGTATAATATAGTTTATATTCACCATTTAATTTGTCATTTGTATAATTACAAATTTTGAATAATGTACCATTTTTTAAATATGTTTTATACATACCTTCTTTTTTACCATTTATAACAAATACTTCTGATTCTAATTCTCCTGTTTGATAATATGTACGTTGCATAATTATTTTTAATGCAAAGTAATATAAATTGTAATCAATTTTTATGATTAAAAAGTTATAATATTTAAAATATAAAAAATAAATTTAATGCTCCGGACAGGACTCGAACCTGCATCTTCCACAGTATAAGTATGTAGCTCTACCGATTAAGCTACCGAAGCTCTTCGTTACTATAATTAGATTAATAATACTTTTCCTTATATTCTTTTTAACTTATTTTTATTTGTAAACCATATTCAAAATAAAAAATCTAAATACTTTATAAATGCAAAAAACTAAAAAACACATTACAAAAAAAACTCAAAAAAAAATAAGAAAATATACATTGAAGATTAAAAAATTTATGAAGGGTGGTGAAAATAATTTTGCATCATCTTTTAATTTTCTTATTCACAATACAAGTACAAATGATAATGTAAATAATGATAATGTAAATAATGTTAATGTATCTAATGTTAATGTATCTAATGTTAATGTATCTAATGTTAATGTATCTAATGTTAATGTATCTAATTATACGTATAATCTAAATAATATCATTAACAATATAAAAAAAGTTTTAAACATCATTAATAATATTTATGAAATGTTTTACGAAAAACTAACTAAATATAAACGCAGTGCTAAATTCGATGAATTGTTAAAGAATTTAAAAAAAAAATGTAGCGAAGTCAGAACATACGAATTTCATCTTACAAATTGCATGGATAAATATAGTAAATCTATGGGGGATTTAAATAGTCCAGATATGATACAAGCAATTGAAAAAGATGTTTTAAATGATATGAATATCCATAAATCAATATTTAATACTTATGAAATAAATAAAACAACTTTTTTTGAGTATATTATGTTTTTATATTCATTAAATACTATACGCGGAGATGAAGATATATATCAAGATATTATAGAAGATTTAGATAATAAAAAAAAACATATTAATGGCTTAAATATAGATGAAAAATATAAAACAAATTTAAATACAATATATAATTATATATATGAAAGACCAAATGCTAAGTTTTTTTTCTATGTTACTTTTTTGTTTATATATTACAAAAATCGATTAGAACCTAATATTTTAGAGTCAGATGTTTTTCCAAATACACACATGAGACATAATTTAAATACACCTAAATTTTATATAGTATGTATAAATAAATTAATAAAAAAAGAAAAAAATAAAACATATATAAAATTACAGATATTTTATTATTTATATATAATTAAATTATTTATTGATAAAATTTTAATATGGTCTAATTTATACATTCAACATAAAAAAAAAAAAGCTAAAAATAATAATAAATACAATACTAGAACTGATAAAATAAAAAGATTATTAGAATTTATTAAAAATATCAATATAATTTTGGAAATTAAAGACATAAATGATAATTTAAAAAAACAAATAGATAATCTTAAAGAATTTATTATAGATAAAATTAATAAAATTACTGATTCGATTGATAAAGAAATAAATTAAAATAAAAATATTGAAAATATTAAAGGAAATGATAATCTTGATAAAGAAATAATTCATGAAAATCAAAAAAAATAGATATTATGTAATATATTTATTTTCTAGTAAATAATAAAATGAATAAAGCTTACTTAACACCATCTTTTTACGCACACGTATTGCAAAGTTTAATTTTGTTATTAGCATTGATATATTTTTTTATCAATTATAAATATTTTACAAAACTATCACAATATCAAATTCTAATATTATTATTATTAGCAGGAGGAGTTATTGGTATACACGGATTAACACACTCGGAATTAGAAAACATTTATGGATTTAATCCTTTAATTAGTTTATGATAATATAAAAGTATTATATAAAAAATCCTTCATTAAATTATCTATAGTTATATACGTTTTATCATTATAAATATAATATATACTCATACAATCTTCATTATTTTCTAGATCTATTTCTTCTTTTTTAACTGTATCATACATTCTTATACTATTATCATTATCTAAATATAAGAAAATACCTCCAAATTCTTCCCCAAAGTCTTCGTCATTATGATGATTATATAAAATCATATCTTTTATTTCAACATAATAATCATAATATTTTGTATTATTTGAATATGAGTTAAATTCTCTAGTAATGTTTGAAGTAAAATATATAATGCTAGATAATCTAGAATTATATATTTTTAAATAATTATAATTCATTTTTATTAATAAAAATAATATTGATTACTTAAATCGTTTTATATAATAACTTAAAAAAAATATCAATAATTAAACTTAAAATATAATGTTACGATTTAAAAAACCACCTGGATGGAATAGATTACCAATCTATCTTAAAATTAGATATTATGCATTGATTCTAGATCATAATTATTCAGTATATGTTGATAAACTAGAAGCAAAAAAAATAGTAACATCATTAACAAATGGTGTAATTAAAGTTGCCAAAGTTGTTAAAGAATTAAAAGATATTGAAGATATACAAGAAGAAGATATAAATACATGGTCTTTGCTAAAGGCAACACATGGTTCAGGATGGAATCTAGATTTTAAAGAAATAACTGGATTAGATGAAATACTTGAATTCTTGAAAAAAAATAATAAAGTATATAGTGATACTTATGAAAAACAATATAAATATATTAAGCCTAGATTCTTTATTGAAGAAAAAATAGATGATCTATATACTGGTTTATCTGGAAAAGCAGTTGTATTTATGTTTAGATGTATCTACGGAAGACCTATTTCAATTGGTGTAAAATTTACTGATTCAGATAATAATATAATAAATTTGCTATATGATACTAACTGGAATATCATACCACAATCAAATAATATTCATACAAAATATAGAATTGAAAAACCTACTAAATTAGATATAATGTGTAAATATGCTAACGTTTTATCTAATAATTTTGAATTTGTAAGAATTGATTATTATATCGATAAAAATAATGATATTTATTTTAGTGAATTTACTTTTACACCTAGTGGTGGTGATAAAACATTTGATCTAGCTATTGAATATGAAATGGGTAAGAGCTGGATTTAGTTGCGATAAAATACATAAGACGCCAATTCCAGGTTATTTTTCCTTCGTCTGTTTGATTAACAATTAAATATTTTTTAATTTCATTATATATTTTATTTTTTTCTAAATTGATTAAATAAAAAAAGTTATAAGCAAAATCTTCTAGTTCATCTTTAGATTCAAAATTCCAGGTATATGATGCATTTTCTATTTTTATACGAAATCCTGTTTTTCTAAATAATTCTATATCATAATAATCAAAAAATTGTCCATTGTGACCATTTGGATTATATTTATTAACAAATCCATTCAGGAAAAAATCTTGAAGACTATATTTCATTACATCACCTAAAATAAATTTACCATCTGGTTTTAGTACTCTGAATATTTCTTTATATATAAGTTCTCTTTCGGTATTATTAGAATGATGAAAGTTAGCAATAACTATAACTTTATCGAATGTATTATCATCATATGGCATTTCGGTAATATCAATATAATCTACATCTCCTGCATGGGCAAATTCTTCATTTTGATCAACTTCTGTTAGTTCAATATCTTCTAGGTTGATATATTTTTTAATATTAACACCTGAAGCTGCAATATGTAGAATTTTATCACCTTTTGTTGGATTTAATATAGAAACTGCAGTTTTATTTTCATTTTCTAATACATTTTCATATTTTGATGATGCATACATATATCCTTCAATACGATTTGTGAACTGTTCACTATACGTCATTTTTATATCTTATAATATTTTATTTTCTGATATTATAACTAACAATAAAAAAAAATGAAAATATCTAATCTAATAATACCATAATGTATGTGATTAAACCAGTTAATATACCACCCCATAATGTATCAATTATAGAAATTGTATATGTCCAATCACTAAATATAGCCATATTTGTAAAATCAAATACTGCGTATACTAGAGCACCTAACATAAATCCATTTTTGAATGAATCCACGAAAGATTTTGATTTAATAGATGGTAGAATCCAAAAAACAATAATTAATGCCAGGGCAATATAAACTAATAAACCTGGAAATAATCTAATTTTTAATTCTGATTTTTGTACAGCTTTAATTGCTTTTTTGTATGATTCGGCATTAATAATACCAATCCATACAAAGTCAATTACAACCAATAAAAATACGATTGATATAAATTTTAATATTTTATTCATTTTTATATTATATAACTATTTTATTTACTATTTTATTTTATAATTGATCTAAAGTAATTGTAAATATCTTTCGACTTCTAAAGCAGCAACACAACCAGCTCCTGCTGCTGTAATAGCTTGACGATAATGAGGATCTTGTACATCACCGGCTGCCCAGATACCTTTTAGACTAGTTTCTTTCTTTTCATTTGTTTTTATATATCCATTCTCATCTAAATCGACTAAAGATGATACAAATTGAGAATTTGGTGTATGTCCAATAGCTACGAAAAGACCTTTAACTTTTAACTTTGATTGTTTTTTTTCTTGGTTGTTAATTAATTTAATTTCATTGACTTGTTCTTTATTACCTAGAATTTCTAGAACTTCTGTATTCCAGATCATTTTAATTTTAGGATTTTTTAATACACGATCAACCATAATTTTACTAGCTCTAAGTGTATCTCTACGATGAATTAAATAAACTTGTGAAGCGGTATGTGTTAAATGTAATGCTTCTTCACAAGCTGAATCACCACCACCAACTACGGCAATTGGAACATTACGAAAAATTGGTAATCCACCATCACATACTGCACAAGTACTTACACCTTTATGCCAATATTCATCATAACCTGGAATATCTAAACGTTTAGGTGTTGAACCAGTTGAAATAATAACTGCTTTTGATTTATATATTGTATCTGAAGTAGTTTTAATTTTAAATGTTTTATTTTTATTTTTAGTATGTGTAATAACATTAGCTTGTTCAGATATAATCTGTGTACCAAATTTTTGACTTTGTTGTTTAAAACGATCTGTTAGCTCATAACCATCAACACCATCTGGAAAACCTGGAAAATTTTCTACTGTTTTAGTTGTAGTAAGTAATCCACCTGGATTTTCTCCTTCTAACATTAAAAGATTTAGATTAGCTCTTGCTAAATACATAGCGGCAGTATGACCTGCAGGACCAGATCCAACAATTATAACATCATATATAATCATTTTTATACTTTTATCTAAAATATATTTATATTCTTTATAAATTAGTAATATAAATATATTTATTTGGTATTCTAGATAAAATTAATTTTGCAAAACTAATAGCTAGATCTGATTTTAATTCTGTTTGTATTTCTTGATTAAAAGCAATTAATGTATTATAAATATGTTTATCAAATACAAATGCTTTAAGTCCTTTAATTTTATAAACTTTTTTATTAATATTTGTAATTCTTTCTGTAATAACTTCTACAGGAATAATACAAAATATAAGTTGTAATTCATTTGGTGTGAATATATCTGGATTAATAAAATCATCATCACCTAATTTAAATTCAACTTTAATATCTTCTTTAATATCTTCTTTAATATCTTCTTTAATATCTTCTTTAATATCTTCTTTAATATCTTCTTTAATATCTTCTCCTTCTGTTTTATTCTCATTAATTTCTTGTTTATTATCAGTTTTAGGATCTTCTTCTATTTTATTAAAATTTATAAGTTCAATAATATCTTGTTTTTTATCATAATAATCAATATTATTTTTTTCATTTAATGTGAATGAAGAATTCCAAATTTCTTTTTTTTTAATTTCATCTTCATATTCTCTTTCAGAATCATCATTTATGTTTGTAAATAATCCTATTGTAATTAATGCTAAATTAAAATCAAAATAATATGACATTTATACTTTTATTATCTAAAAAAAATTGATATAAATTTAATAACTAAACATATATAAAAATAAAATGTATCTCTATATAAATTGTTATCAAACTACAAGTGGTAGTAATCATCAAGTCGCTAAAGAAGTTGCATTAAATAAAAAAACAGCCAATGAACATCTAGATATTGGAGGTACGACTTATACATTATCAATTGATAAAGATTTTAGTAATCTAGATAAAGTATATGTAGTTATGAGAATTCCACAAAATAAAGAATGTTTTACTGAACCAGTCGATGTTTTTGATGATATTGATAAAGCTAGAGAAATGTATTTGAAATATGATTATAAGAAAAAAATGTATCGAATCAATGATTGTTTTATGATTAAATAATGGTCTTTTAACCTCCTTTCAATCGTACATATGAAATATTTGAATATTCAAATAAATCAATAAACATTTGTGGAGTTGTTAGGTTTATCATTTTTTCATATAAAGGACCACAAGAAATACGGTGTGCTTTTTCGATTTGAATTATTTCATCTTTTGTTAATGTATTAAGAAATGGTAAGATATCATTAACAAAATCATAGAACATAATATCAATATCACCTTTTTTAATTTTACTTTCAACCATAAAACACAGTTGACCTAATTTTGTTAGTTTATTATTTTTTTTACAATCAGAATCAAGAATAATTGAATATCCAATATTTCCCCATAAATAATATAACTTTTTATCATTTGGAATAAAATCTTTAATTACTGAATATTTAGTATATTCCGAATATTTATAGATTGGTTCACCTGATTTAGGATCTAAACCTGAAAACCTTTGTTCTTTAATAGTATTATATTGTATATATAAATCACTAAATTTCATATGGTAATTTGTATATAAAAATAAATATAATATTATATTCATTTTTTATCAATTATTATAAATAAAAATAATAAAAGTATAACTAATAAATGGATCAACCAGAATTAGATTTATTATTACAATCACCAGAAAAATTATGTTTTATGAACAATTTATTATCACAATATCAATTTCCAGAGGATTTTCTAATTAAAACAATTGAATATTATGATTCCTGGAAATGTCTTAGGACACAATGGGATTTGTCACCATATTTTTGTTTTAGATATTTATATGATAATGAAACTGATTCGGCTGATGATTGGACTGATTTTAATCAAGTATATGTATATTTATTGGAACGTAAATATTCCAACGAAATAATTTATCAAGAATATAAAAGAGCAATGGAAGATCGAAAAATAGAAAAATAATTAGAACATTTTTTTAAATGTTTTTTTTACATCTTTGCCAACTTTCTTGGCAACATTTTCAGTTTCTTTTACTACTTTTTTGGTTTCTTTAACTACTTTTTCGGTTTCTTTGGCAACTACAATTGCATCGTGTTGTATTTGTTTAGTATCAATAGTGACTGATGCATCTACTTCAATACCAACTAAAGCAGCAACATCACCACTGACACCTAAACTTAATTTATTATCATTAAAGGTTGCGTGTCCACCACCTCCTATTTCAAAATGATCACCTACAGTAACACCGGTGCCACCTGTCGCAGAAACACCTCTTAATTTTAGGGTGGCTTCTGTATCTACACCAACATATGAACCTGTAGATGCCCCGGCTGAAACATCTGCACCATTTGCACCTACTTTAATATTAGCTTCTAATTCTGTTCCAGTCTTAGCATATGCATCAATTGTTCCTGAACCTCCTACACCGTGAGTTCCAGCTTTAACATCTATTGTTGTATGTACTTCAGATGTATCAGAATATGATAGATTTGTATATACATTTTTTCGATCTAATCCAGCTCCTGCAGAAGCGACAGTACCTGTTTTAACACTTGCACCGACGGATATTCCTGTATCTTTATTTGCACTAGTACCTATTGTAGCTGTTACACTAATTGAATTATCAATTGATGCATTAAAAGATGTTTTGTTAATTTCTAAAGAAGATTCTGGAGTTGTTTTTATTTCAACTGACATTATTTATTATTTATTGTTTAAGATAAAAATAAAATAATTAGTTTTAAAAAAAGTTTAAGTAATTAATAATTATATTATAATAAGATACAAACATAAATGTTTCGTTGTGAAATTTGTAATTATAATGCTAATACTAAAGCAGTTTTAACCCGTCATTTAAACACTAAAAAACATATTACTTTAGCTGAAAGTAAAGTAACTGAATCTTCAGCTCCTGAAACAAAAGAAAAAATAGAATGTTCAAATTGTAATAAAGAATTTAAACTTAAATCTGGTTTAGAACGTCATATGTTAAAATGTATTAAATCTGAAGAAATTGTAAAATCTGATCAGACAAAGAAAGAAAATGAAAATGAGATGGATAGTGATAGTGATGATGATAAAAAAGAATATCAACATAATATTACCAGATTAATTGTAGAAATTATTCGTAATAGATATGAATTTGAGATTGAAACGGAACTTATCAAGAAATCATATGAAGAAAAAATAAATCAAATGAAATCTGATTTTGAACGTCTTTATATAGCAAAAGAAATGGAAATAAAAAATTTACAAGCACAAATTCAAAAACTTAGCAAAAAGAAGTAACTATTTTTGATTTTTTTTTATTGTTTTTTATTGATTTGTATTGTTATGACTATGAATAATAGCCATACATTTTTCGATATTATCTTTATTTTGATCATCAAATGATAATGTATAATAATTAAAATCAGTGTGATCTTCATCATCAATATCGTATTTTAAAGGACGTTTTATATTATACTCAATAATACGTGTATGCATATCATCTGTAAAAATTGCACCATTATCTAATGCATATTGAACAATTTCAATATTACCATTTGTCAAAGCCCATTCTAAAATATATCCGTAAAAATTATCAAATATATCTTGAATACCATCGATATTATTGATTAAATATTCAAGAATTTCTAATGTTCCATGACTAGATGTCCATTTAATATAATTCATCCATTCACTTAATAATAGACCATTATTTATTTTTTTAAATGCATCAATGGTATATTTTACACAATCTATATTATTACCTACAATCGCATATGAAATAGATCCTGGAGTAAAAGTCGAAGCAAATTCATTATCAAAATCCTCATCATATTCCGTAAATTTAGCTCCATTTTCGTGTGCAAATAGAACAAGATCATAATGACCTGTAATTAATGAACACTCATGAAGACATTGATAATCTATCTCTTCAAAAATATCATGTTTAAAAGTATTATTTAACATTTGAATATATGTTTTTATAATTTCTAAAAAAGATTTGTCATTTTCTTCTAAAATAATTGTACAATATAAATTAAAGTTAAAACCTTCCAAACTATCTGGATTAAATGTAGATTTACATATTTTTTCAAATTTAACTGGATCATTACAATTAAATAAAACTAATACTAATTGAGTAAATTCTTTACGATACTGATTAAAATTAATTGATTCCAAAAATAGAGGACATTCCATTAAAAAGTCAAAGAATAATGATCGATTTGCTTTCATTAATTCAGTATTAATATCAATACTTAATCCATTCGTAAAGATATTAATCACAAAATTTGTAATACTATCATCATTTAATGTTTTAATATGATTCAGAAAAACTGAAACACTTTCCGAATCACAATCAATAAAATTAAATGTTGTATCAGGAATCATTTTCATAAAATACCAAAATGAATTATTTAACATACATAACTTAAAAAGTATATTTGTTTTGATTTTTTTTAAACAGTAGAATATCATTTCATCTGGTAGTTTATAAAATAAGTTAAATCTCATTTCCTTGATAGTATCTGATTCTTTTACAATATCATTATATGATCCTTCAAGTTTATATGCAAAAATAGAAGCTAATAAATCAAGTAGAGGTTCAATATCAAGAAAATTCACATAATTAATCATAATTGGAATACACGGATTATTAAAAATATAAAGTGTATCATTACTTAATTCAAATGAGTTTTCTTGATACATTCTTGTTTCTAAAAAATTAAATATGGTTTCAATATCATCATACCAAATATTTTCGAGAGATATAATATTATTATTTTCATCATCTACACTATCTTCGATAATATTTTTAATAGTGGTTGACATAATCGCTACATTAAATGGACATACAAATTTTTTTTTATCTTTGGATAGAAATGTAACAGGTCGATCCATTTTAATTGTTTTAATATAAAAATATTGTATAAATTATTCAATTTTATATATTTATTAATTATCTAAATTATCAATATTTTTTATTATACCATATTTTTAATGATGATGCAATTAATGCGAATAATATTATAGTATGATTAAGTTTATCAGTTATATTTTTAGATATTTTAAATCCTAGAATAGATTCTAACATAGATTTAACAAATCCAGGTGCTTCTTCTGGATCTTTATTATTTGTATCAGGATTATACCATTCTCCATATTTAAAATAATGTTCTAGTTTTGTAAGAATACATAAATTAAAATAAAGCCAATTAAGTAATATCAATGTTAAAAATATAATAAATAATGGTAAATGTTTTGTTGGTACAATAAATATTCCAAATACAACAAATAATACTAATAATAAATGTATAAATGACAATATATTTGCTAACAAAATAGATTTCATAATTTATTTATATAATAGACAAAAGTTTTCTCCGTATATGAATATCAAACAATTTAATTTCAAATAAAAAATGTTTAAGTATATCATTGTGTTATATTATATGTAAAAGATAAACAATGGATGATATTTTTACATATAATGTTATGATTAATAATAATAAAAATAATTGTAAATTTAATTTTTATAAAAATAATGAATATTTTGGTATGATATTATTTCATATAGAACATACTTCAATTGTAATAGGTTGGTTATGTATATCTCCAGGTATTAATTTAACACCTCCTAGTATTAATCATAGAAAAGGTTATGGTACAAAAATGATTCAAATTTTTGAAAAATATGTATTAGAAAATCACCCATATATAAAATATTTTACTTTAATTCCTGAAAAATTTGATGGGATTAATAAAAATATATTATGTAATTTTTATGAAAAAAATGGATTTATACAAGAAATATTAGGTTTACCTACATATATTAAACATATTAGTAATTTTTGATATTTTTAAATATAATAAAATTGATTTTTTATATTTTTAATTTTAAACAAAAAAAGATTTTAAAAAATGAATTCTTATGAAACAATTAAAAGTGTTATGAATTGTATCGGGTTTTCAGATAATTTAAATATTGATATTAATAATAATGATTATGTTAGTATAAGTCCGTTAATGATTTTTGTAGATAACAATATTAATAAAAAAAGTAAATTTATGATTCCGTTAAACGTATTACTTGGTATTGATAATGATTATAAATATGTTTTACCGTGTGATATTTTGTTAGAGGATAACTGTCCATTGGGATTGTTTTGTCAACATAAAACTAATCCAATAAAGTGTCCTTTTAATCATCATGATATTAAATCAGAAAATAATATTTTATGTAAAGGTACTTTACTGCCTGTTTTGTTATGTCGTTATGAACGTCCTTGGAAATTATCTAATGGTAAACCAGTTGTTTGTATGAATCCAAACTGTTGGTATAATCATTTTAAAGGTCGTGTGAATCGTATTAAAAATAATATATATTATGATTCACAAAATAAAAAATAAAAAAAATTATTTTTTATTTTGTGAATCGTATTAAAAATAATATATATTATGATTCACAAAATAAAAAATAATTTTTTTTATTTTTTATTCATCGCTAATAAACCTAATATTATTTGAGCATTAAAATCAAATCTACATTTTGCATTATTATCTCGCATAAATGTATATCTAGAGTCTACTGTTTCAGATAATGTAAAAAGTTTAATTTTCGGATCATATTTACCCATTATAGCTAAAAATGTTTGAAAAATAAGTATAAATAATTTATAATTATCTTTGTATTTTTCTCTATTAAATAATATATATAATAAATTCATTAATCCTTCAAATATTAATGCTAATATATCTATCTCAACTGGTATATTTAAAGTATCATCACTTAAAGAAATATATGTATTAAAAATAGTTTCATAAGAAAATAAATATCTTTTTGCATCTATTTCAACATCATCAAAAAAAGTTTGATTTGTTGTTCTGTAAAATTGATCTTTAAAATTTGTTCTTATTGAAAATAATTCAGCTAAAATTTTACATTGATGATTTAATATATTTAAAATATATGGATTAATAACAGTGAAACTATCCTGAAATTTATTAAATCTATTACTAAATATACTTTCTAGTTCTTCTATACCTTTTATATTACCTATTTTTTTATAATATTTTAATAATGAAAGTAAAGCAATCATCTTTTCTAAAGTTGATTGTTGAGATTCAGAATTAGAATCATATCTTATTGATTGACGTAAACGATTAAATAATTGTTTTGGAAAAACATATTCATCAGGTAATGTAAAACTAAAATTTTGTAAAATATCACTTCTATATGAGTCAGATAATTCATATTCACGTAAAGCTTTAGGTTGTTGACGTTGTTGTTTTATGTTTAAATATATATCTGGTAAAATTAATAATCTATATATATCTAATAATGCAGCTAAATCAATAATAGGAATTGATGATCCATTTTCTATTTGCGAAAAATAATAATCAAATAAAAGATGGGTTTTCTTCCCTCCAGCTTGTAAATATGCTATAATAGGTAAAAAAGATTCATAATTACCTCGTTTAAAATTATTAATATCATATGGTAGTATTTTATCTAATCTATCTATATAAAATGGTATAAAACCACCATTTAAAAATAGTTGAGTAAAATATTCTAGTAGTATATCAACATAATTATTAATTAATAATTTAGGATATAATTTAATATTACTTCTTTTATTATTACTTCTTTTATTAAAATCATATAATAACCCAATTATTTTTGTTTTAATAGTTTTTGTTTTATATGCATAAAATACTATATCATTATTAATTTGATTATTATTATTATTTTTATTTTTATTTCTCCAAGTATTATTATTTGTCATATTATTTTTTTTTGTAAGATTATTATTTCTATGTATTTGTTTATAATTTTGTTCTTTAATACCAGCTTTATTTTTTATAGTTTCTTTAATTTCATCCCAACTAATAGAATTAAAAACACCTGGTAAGAAAGTTGCTCTTTTATGACCTGCTTGAATTATTAATCCATAATATTTATTATCAAAAAAATCTTCTGTACCTATTAATTTACCATTAGAATGATTTACTTTATATACAGGTGTTTGCATAAAACTTATTTCGACTGTTGCATATGGATCATTAAATATTGATGGGAAATTATTTCTTCTAGGATCAGAATACATCGCTTTTTCTGCAACATCCATTATATATGCATATATATCTTGAGGTGTCATTTTTCTATATTTATGATCCCAATATCCAATACATCCATGTACATTATCGGATTGTTCTTTTCCATTATCTAGTTGTGATACAAATCTGTATATTGTTACAAATACACCAAACACTGATTCAGGAATATGTTTTGTTTTATCACTTGTATCTAGATATGGTAATTTAAAAATATTTGAAATTGTATGTACTAATATATCCATTATTACAATATAAAGAAAAAAAATAAATTTAGTTAATGTAACACGTAATTTCATTTGGCAGAGTCTTAACACAAGGTTTAGTCACTGATACGAAACGATTCATATCGTGATCAGAGAGATTTTCTAATGCTGGAAGCAATAAACAATCAATCGCCTTCTGATACAAGACTTCTTCTCCATTACGAGCACACTCTGCAATCGCCTTAATAATGGTATGAACCCTCGCTAGAGTAGGTACACATTTAAACCCTGAGCAAATACACAGAGTTGAAAGCTGTGTCCACTGATGAGAAAAATCCATTTTGGGGAGTTATAATTAATATAATTATATATATAATTATTTTTATCAATTTTAATATAAAATATAATCTAAAAAAGATAAAAAATACCTAATAATTATAATAATAATATTCATAAAAATGAAAAAAATTTTAATAACAGGTTATTACAAGAAAGATAATACAGGTGATGATATATTTGAAAAAGTTGCTAGTAAATTATTTATTAGTAATAAATCAGTTGAATATTCAATTATATCCATAGATCAATTAAAAAAAATCTATGATCATCCATCAAATAATTCATTAAAATTAGATACAGTTGATTCAATCGTATTATTTGGTGGAGAAACATTAAATGAATTTTTTTTAAGTACTCTTTCATTAATTAAAACTTATTATCAATCTATTAAATTATTTGCATTAGGTGTAGGTTTAGGTGCTGATCCAGATTATTTAAAAAGTTATATTACAATGTTTCAATATATAATTTTTAGACATAGATCTGATTGTGAGATAGTTAAAAAAAAATTTGAAACAGTTAAATGTCAATATGTACAAGATATTGCTTTTATGTATCATATTGATGCTTATTTAACTAAACCTAAAACACCTAGTAATATAGTAGGATTATTTTTATCACAACCAAAATATTACTCATTAGTTATGAATGGTAATAAACAAGAAGAAATTGATTTATTAAATAAGTATATATCAATAATTAATGGATATGTAGAAAAAGGATATATTGTTAAATTATTTAGTATGTGTCATAATATTATACAATCAGAAAGTGATAGTATCTTAAATGATCGTCTATTATCTCTTCTAGATAAAAAAACTAAATCTATGGTAAAAGTTATTGCTCCACAATATTTTGAATCTAATATAATATCATTAAAATATTCTATTTGTGAACGTTTTCATTCACATATTTTATGTCTTATTTATAATATTCCTTTTGTTTCACTCGGAAATACATATAAGGTTGCCCATTTACTTAACGATTTAGGTTTAAAAGATTTATCTGTTAAATCTTCGGATTTTAAAATTATATATAATACATTGGAAAAAGTTGATAAAAAAAATTTATTGAATGTCTATAAAGATATATATCCTAGAGTAGTGGATTTTTATGAAAAATTTACGAATTCAACAACATTATTTGAAAATCCACCACATATAGAAGATTATCCTACAAACAAAATACAATTATATATTACATCTAAACAAATTGATAACTTTTGCATTAGATTATTAAATGAATTTAATCAAATATCTAAGACACTTAAATATCCAGCTGATTATATATTAATGAAAATATTTGGTACCAATAAATTAGATTATAAATGGGGTATTGAAGAAAAAATTAAATCCAAAAGTTTTACAATTGAAGATCTTAAATGGTTATTTGAACAAAGTTTAACAAATTATTCATATTTATTTAATTTTTTTACATCACCATCACATATACATACACAAAATAATAATACAAATTTAAACACGAATACATTACACGTAAAAAGCTATAAATCAAAAAGTATAGATAAAAAAAGTATTAAATCAGATAAAAGTTCTCAGATTGTATGTAATAATTATAATATAGATTATATTGATCAATATGATAGAACAGGTGTTCATCGTCACGGATGGAAATATGTGATTGATAATTTATCAAACAATTTGTGTTCATACCAATCTAGTTTAATAAAATGTGATTTATATGTTGATCGAACATTTCATTGGAATAGAGAAGTTATGATCGAAGCTGGAATAATACCATATAAAACACATTGGATAGGTTTCATCCATCATACATTATACCAAGATGATAGTGGTTATAATTGTATTCAATTATTGAAATGTAAAGAATTTATTGAAAGTTTAAAGGTGTGTAAAGGATTAATTGTATTATCTAATTATTTAAAGACTAATTTATTAAAAATGGCTGAAATGAATGGAATTAAACTTCCAGTTGTTCATTTTATGTATCATCCTACTGTTTTAGTTGATAAATCAAAAATGTGGAAATATGGCAAATGGAAATGGGGATCCTGGAATGGTGAAGTTATACAAATTGGATCTTGGATGAGAGACATTAAAGCAATCTATGATTTAAAATACAAGAAAAAATTTGCTTTAATTGGAAAAGAAATGTTACCACATTATAGATCAATCAGTTTTGGTGATAATGCACCTGCATTTGATGAATTATCAGAACAAAATAATCCAGTTAAATTAATTAAACACGTCAATAATGATACATATGATGAAATTCTATCTAAATATGTTGTCTTTTTAAAATTAAAAGATGCTAGTGCAGTTAATACTATTTTAGAATGTATATCTAGAAATACACCAATTGTTGTTAATAAATTACCAGCTGTTGAAGAATATCTAGGACCTAAATATCCATTATATTATACTAATCTAGATGATGTACCTAGATTACTTAAAAATAAAAAATTAATCGTAAAAGCAAATACTTATCTTAAAAATATGAATAAAGATTTCTTAAAAATAGAAAATTTTATAAGTACAATGAAAAATTTACATAATGGATTGTAGTCTATTAAAAGTTTTTTTTCATAATTTTATCACCAATAATATTTTTTAAGTTATTCATTTTGTTCAGAACACCTTCTTGATTTTTGTCATATGTACATATGTGTGTTAATAATGCTAATAATTCTGGAACTGTACAATTATTCCAAGCATTATCGTTATCTGATGGTGGATAATCATTTCCAGTTTTCATATATTCCATAATTTGATTTAATAAGGTCATGTATGAAGCACTATCTCCACCTCTTTGTTTTCTAGATAAACGACGACTTTTTTGAGAAACTTTTCTACCACCTTTAAGATTGCGTTTTGATAAATTTGACATTTATTTTTTATTTATTAAAAAGAAAAATAAATAAAATCAAAAATAAAATAGACAAATGAATTAAGCTATTGTCCAAGGGTTAATTTTCTTACCACCATCATATGAAACTGCAAGATTTTTATCAACTAAACAGTTATTAAATGATTTATCACCTGTTTTAGCCGAATATAATTCCACCAATAAACGTCCATATTTATCGAATTCTAGACACTTAACAGTAACTAGATTTCTGTTTTCTTGTAATTTTTGTATAATTTCTTCTTTTTTGAGATCTAGGTTATCAAAAAAAGTACTTTCATCTTGTGTAATAAGTTTAAGTAATTCAGCACGAGCTTTCTTAGCCCATACAATTTCATTATCACGATTAGGTTTATCTTTACGTGGTTTTATTTCTGGTGTATCGATTCCATTTAAGCGACAAGTAAATTTATAAAATGTATTCAGTACAGGTAATACTACCTTACAAGTATCAGCATCATAAGCTTCAACTACTTTACCTTGTAAAGTTAATCCACATAAACTGAATTCAGGAACATCTTTAGTGCAATTTTCAATTGTTGTCATTTTATATTTATATAGTATAATAAATTTATAGTATATTTATATTATTTTTTAAATTAAAAAATTATATAAATAATAAGTAAAATGAGAAAAACGCATTTAAGAAATAAAATAAATAAAAATACTATACATAAAAATACTACCAATAAAAAATATAAAAAAAAACTAACTAGAACTATTAATAAAAAAATGGCGGTATGGGTGGAAATTCACATTGGTGGACACAACATCCTAACTTTGCCGAATATAATGCAAATGCTAAAAGAAAATTATTATTAAATGAAAATGATGGTGAACAATATGATTTATATGATCAATTATTAAATAATTTATTACAAATTGATAAAGGAATTATTAACATTGATTTTATAAATAATTTTTATCGTTATATTTATTATGATTTAGATGGTAGTTTTGAAATTATTAGCTACAAATGCAAATTAAAACTGATAATGTTACTGAATTAGTATTTTTATATTATTTTTTAAAATAAAAATTGAAATTATTACATAATTATTATGATGATAAATAAACAAGTGAAAAATGACTGAATCTCCGATTTATAAATTATTTATTAAAAATGTATATGCTAGTATGATTGGTTATGCAATCAATTTTAAAAATATATGTTTCAAATATTTTGCGGATGAAGCTTTAGAGACAAATATATATACACAAGATGAGATTGAAGAAATGAAAAAATATTCAGGATATCTTCCATATGAATCAGTTCAAAACTCTTTTACAAATATAAAAAAAACCAATTATACATTTTGTGAGTTGACTATTATTATATCTTGTATCTATAACAATAATATTCTCTTTTTGGATACAATAAATATTATTAACATCGCAATTCAAAATTATTATGGTAAAGGAAAAATTAAATTAAACATTGATGATCCAGAAGATTTTATTAATCAAGTTATGGCATCAACATCAAAATATGACCCTGATGTAATTCGTAATCAATTAAAAACAATTAAAAAGGTTAAACTTGGGATTAAGTGTCAAATGAAAGTAATTGATAATTATATTCTTCCAGTTTTGCCAGGACGGTTTCGTGTTGTCTTTGAACTTAAAAAAGATACAACTTTAAAAAATTTAAAAGAATTTAATCAAGATTTTTCAGATCAAGATCTTGATCTATTAAAGAAAAATTATAAAGAAAAAAATAATCAATTATATAAGTTTATAATTGAAATACTTGATGCTATTGAAGATATAAAAACATTTGATGAAATCTTTCATTTTGTATATCGGTGTTTTATTGCACTTAATAAAAAAAAAACTATACAAAATCTTACTAAATATAGATTGTATGTGAAGGATACATCAATTTGTCCTGGATATTTTGATAAATTTATATCAGTTAATTTTCCAGTTGAAGAAATATGTTTTGATATTACCAAAAAATTACTTTATAAAAGTGAATTTTACAAGATTTCACATAACTACTATAAAAATCTAGTTCTCTATAACTATATTACCAGCAAATAGGTGTGTCTTCTTCTTCAAAGGCTTTAAATATTTCATTTAGTAATAGTTTAAGATCATTAGGTGATGATGTCCATTCCATTTTTTTATATAATTGTTCAACACAATCATCTCCACTTAAGTCTTCAGTATCATCCATTTTTTCTTTTTCTTCATCTTCATCCATTTTTTCTTCATCTTCATCTTCTTCATCCATTTTTCCATCTTCTTCAGCTTTAGAAATAGTAATTGATTTATTTGATTCTGTTTTACCTTCTAAATTATTATATACAATTTCATAAAAGTATGTAATATTTTTACCTTGATAGTTTGTTTCAATAACTAATTCAATAGTTGGTTTAGGATCATTAATATCATTATCTGAATTCATATAAGCTTTAATACCATAAATAGTATCTAAATAATTATATAATTCGTGTTCAGGTGTAATTTGTGATTTGGCTTGACTAATAATATTAACAATACTATTGGAATATTTATTTGATGCAATAGTATCTAATTTATCTTGACAAATTTCCATAATAGTTTCATATTGTTCTTCTGATAAATCATTTGATGATAAATAATCAACACATCCTTCAAACATATTTTCAGTATTTGAAGCTAGATTTTTTAAATCATCCATATTAAGATTTTGTAAAAGTGATTGAAGTAAGTTCTCCATTTTATTTTTAAATAATTATGATATTTAAAAATAAAAAACATAAACGTAAAAATGGAAAAACAAAATAATACAGGATTTGGTGAATATAAAAAAAGTGCAGTTAATTTATTAAAAAAAACAATTCATATTCTAGATGAATGTAAAATACCATATTTTATAATATCTGGAACATTACTTGGATGTGTAAGACATAATGATATAATACCTTGGGATGATGATATAGATTTAATTGTAGAGTCGAGTATTTTACAAAAATTACCAGCTATATTTGCTAGATATCAACAACAATTAACATTTTTAATGGTTGGTAATTATTTAATAAAAGTATGTTTTAATAGTATTCTAGGATTATTACCTGAATGTAAATCCGTTAAAATAGATTGTCCAGTATATAATAAATATATACTCAATCGTGGTGGAGTATATAATTTTCCATTCATTGATTTATTTATTTATAATAACAATAATAATAATACTCTAACTTTTTATAATAAAGAATGGGATTATAATAGATTTTTCCCAGCAAGAGAGATCAAATTTGTAGGAATAAGAAATGTAAAAGTACCTAGAGATCCTAATTATTTTTTAAGTATAAATTATGGTTCTAATTATATGACTAATATAGTTCCATCTAGTTTTAATCATCGTGAGGAAAAAAAAATAAATAATGATAATGAAATAAATGATAATGAAATAAATGATATAAAATAATATAAATATAATCTTTTGATAATAATTTAATTGACAATCAATAAATAAAATGATTTCTGAATCAGAAATAAATAAAATAAGAAAAGATTTTGATAGTAAAATTGCAACCGGTGCTGATGTTAAACAATTACAATATGCTCCTTTTGTAATTAATCAAGTGAGTGATACTATTAATTTAACTAGAATTATAGATGATACTTTTTTCCCAAATAAACAAAATAATAAAAGTAATACGTTACTTATCAATTTGGAGAAAGATGAATTAAGATATCATTCTGCAGTAGATGAATTTAAAAAATTATCTCTGTCTGGATTTGTTCATATTAAAGGTACTTATTGGAAAGCGAAAGATAAAATGATAAATGATATGTCATATGTAATTGAGTTTTTAAGTAAATTTAATAACCAAATACCAAATAATTATAAACTAGAAATTAATGATTTTTCTGAATTTAATGATAAAAATATTGTAATCCAGGATGGACCATTAGCTTGTTATTGTAGTCATTTAAGATCAATGATTTATGGTTATTTAAATTTTAGTGATTATACTATTATCGTAGAGGATGATGTTTTAATCAGTAATACAGCTAAAATTGAACAATATATTAAAATGATTCCAAATGATTGGGATGTTATATGTTTTAATGCTTGTCCATTAAATGCATTATATAATGGCGAACCATTTTATAAACTAAGAAGTACATTTCATTCAACACACTTTTATATTATTAGAAATCGTGTATTTGAATTAATTTTTCAAAATGTATATCCAATTTACGATCAAATAGATATATTGTTATCTAATTTATATGATAGAATAAATATTTATAATATTGTTGATACAGTCTATCAAAAGAATTTTAGTACCAATACCCAGAATAATTTATATGTAATTATGCATAGTCCGAATTATAAACCTATTCGCGAATATATATTTACTGCTCAAACAGAATTAGAAGAATATATCAAAATAAAATTACCTGACAATGGCGATAGATATAAAAAACTAGCTTCTAATATTATTTATGATGTAGTATATAATTATATTATTCATAACTATAGTGTAAGTGATTACAAAGGTGATACGATAACTACAAATATTAAAGAGAATATTGATATTGATGATGATGAAATTAGTTTAGGATATTTAAATAAAATCTATGATTGTTTATTTATAGTAATAAATTGTTGTATTAAAGGTATTCAAGTACATACTATATGTGTTTCTTTATTAAAAGACATTAAATATATCATTGATTGTTTTGATTTACATAATACACTTGATCTAGAATATGGTAAACAATTAAAAGCTTATAATTATGGTGCATCTGCTAATATATATATAATTCCTGAAATGAATATAATTGTCAAGGTATATAATAATAAATTAAGATGGTCTAAAGATAATCATAATGATGTTGATAATATTTATAACCGTGAATTAAAAATTATGGATAAATTAAAATATACACCTACATTTGCATTACTATTACATAAAGATTCTTCAAAACGAATTATTAAGATGACATATAAAGGTGAATCATTATATGATAATTTTTCGTTACCAAATAATTGGAAAATACAATTGAAAATATTATTTAATTTATTGTCTAATAATTTAATTGTTTATCCTGAGTTTAATCTAAAAAATATTGTTGTTTTAGATCGTGGATATGGTAAAGGTCCTGAAATTAGTTTAATTGATTTTGGATTAGCTGAAATGGTAGATAATTTTAATAATGAACTATATCGAAATATTCGTGATAAAAACATAGCTACTTGTAATGTATTTATTGAAATACTTGAAAAATTAAATGAAAAGATGACATCAAATGAAGATTTAAGAACTAAACAGATATTATATTTAACATTGATGAATAATTACAGAATTGAAAAGAAATATACGAATAATATTTTTTAGATATATAAAATAATAGTATTTCTCGAAAATTAAAAAATGAATTCTGATTATTCGGAACATCTATCTGAAATCTGTTTTACTTTAATAAATCTAGGATTAAAAACAGTTGAAGTAAGATTAAATAAAGGAGATAACCGTAAAATGAATATTGGTGATGTGATAGAATGGATAAATGATGATTTTAATGAGAGAACTTGCTTTACAGAGATTGTTCCTAAAAGAAGTTGCCTAACAAAGATCATCGCTAAAACAGAATATAAAAGTGTTGAAGATTACATTAAAGGTGAAGGATTACCTGGAATATCATCTTTAGAAGACAGATTAAATATGCATTATAAATATTTTACTAAAGAAGATGAAGATAAATATGGTATTGTTGCTATCAAAATTAAACTTTTATGAAAATAATATTGAAAATTTTTAGAAGATTGGATGCTTTATTTAACTCCAATGACTTTTTAAACACGCATAAATGCTGTTTATTGTGATTTATGGATTTTAATAATAGCTTTAGCTGGTTGTATATTATCAAAAATATAAAATATTTGAAACAACTAAACTAGAATTATAAACAACGACAAAAATTGAAGTTTTTACCAATTCTATTATAACAAAAAACATAATGTCCATATCAAATAGTAAAAAAGTATGGTACTGCTTAATTGTAAATTTTATCACAATGATGTTAGTATTGATAATTGTTTCAATCTTTCGTTCTGAAAAAAGCACCTACTTCAAATTTGGACCTTCTAAAGATTTAATTGTTATTAGTGTTGAAATAGACACCTGGAAAAAATGGATATTACTCAATATATTTATCTGGTTAGTAAAAGGTTGTGATGTTATGGTTAATGAAATTGGTTCTCCTATATTAGGATTTCGTGTTTATAATCCCGATAAAAAAATCATCGACGATTTTACGAAAAATCAATTGAACTTTTTGGCAAACTCAATGTGGTTTGTAAATGGATTCAGAACAGTTTTAATGGCTGTTATTACAATCACACAAGTTGATATTGCCTTTAGTGGTATGATTGTATCGGAAATTGTAAGCATATTTACTGTTCGTCATCTATTAAACTGTAAAACTTTCGTCAAAAAATCAAACACAAAGACAAATGATGAAAAAGAAAATGAAGATGATGCACTTTTAATGGTTTAATTTAGACATCTAGAAATGATCCATATAAAAATTAAACTTTTATAATTCTAGATACATTTTAATAGGTTTAATAGTATTTTTTATTTTTCCTTTAAAAACTAATGTTCATATGCATACAAATTTTAACTTTATATCATTTTATTAACAAGTCAATTTTAGGGTCCGGGATGATAACAAGATTTAGCTATTTTAACATAGGATCTTTGCTGTAAGAGCTTTAGCTAAAAGGATTATGCAAGATTAGCTCGGATGTTGTTAGGCAATATTTATGGTTCTATAAGTCTTAGCTAAGCTCAACAAAAGTTTATCAATATATGTTGTACAAGTTTTGATAATACTTTTGTTAAACCTAGCTATAACAAATAGGTCATTATAGAAAAGTAAATAAACTTAATACAAAATAAAAATTTATTCATCATTATCTATCGATTTTTTTAAATCTTCATTTTTATATGCTAGTTTTTTATTTTTAGATTCTAGTTCTTTTATTTTACATTTCAAATCTTTAATTTTTAAGGCATCATTCATTTTCTCTTCACAATCTTTAGGAGTATCTGTATTCTTTATATGTTCTTGCGAATTATAATGATTTTTTATATCACTTACACCAACCGAAAAGAAAAATGAGACAAAATTTTAATTATACAGTCTAAAACTATGTTTTAAATATTTTTTTAAATGTTCTTTTTTTATTTTATTTTTTATTATATCAATTAATACTTTTTCAATATCATCTACTGTTTTAGGACTTTCTTTTTTAATATAATGTTTTAATTGACTAAAAAATTCCTCTATTGCGTTTGTTGTCGGATTATATGGTACTGAATATAATAACTTATTACCAGTTGACTCAATTAGATCTTTTATTTTATGTGACTTATGAATAACTGCATTATCCATTATAATTAAATGATTTTTATATTTATCATTAATATATTTATTTAAAAAATCAAGTATATTTGTTGTTTTTAAACCACCATTTACATCTTTATATAAAGTATAATTTAATTTAAAGAAAAATTGAAACTTTTAATATATTATAGTATTAAAAAATGGATATAATACATGATAATAAAATGGAATTATTAATCAATGAAAATGAAATATTAAAAAATAAAGTTAAAGAATTAGAAGAACGTATAAAAAAATATACCAATAGTGATGCTCATAAAAAATATTATGAAGA
>JACCDO010796970.1_pt1 | contig 54619 bp, 69 predicted proteins | sample 7446101 | NCBI WGS metagenome assembly JACCDO01 (sample SAMN15323440, study PRJNA562643) | freshwater metagenome | isolation source: river surface water | place: USA:Blue River Watershed | collected 2017-08-16 | reverse complement strand
TTATAAAATAACTACTAAAATATATGAAGAAGATGATGAATATATTAAATCATTTAAAGAAAAAATACGATTTTGTACAGAATTTATGAATGATGACGAATATTATTAATAAACCTCCTCTTTATTATTTTACCTTTTTTACTCTACTTATAAGAGTAAAAATGTTTACAAATTAATCTAAAGTAGTGTTTTCAAAAGCATTAATTTGTGGTTAACTTGGACCAGTAAAATGGGAAAATGCTTAACTTTTGATAAAATTATTTAGAATTAAATAAAATTCTAAATGCGAAGCATTCGGCACTATGTGCTAAATTGTTTAAGGGTTAACTTTAAGTAGTAAAGTATTATATTAGATTATTTTTTAGTTATTAAAGATACATCTAATTCTTTAAAAGCAATTTCTTTCTTGATATCTAATTCTTTAAAAGCGATTTCTTTTTTAATATCTAATTCTTTAAAAACTGTATTTAATTTTGTATCTTCTTGTTTACAAACACTAAAATGGTCTACTATTTTACTAGCTACATATCCAATAGAAATAGCTGCAACTGATTTAAAAGTATATGATGGAGTCATGTATATCTTAATAATTCCTTTTATATTGTTTAACATATAAAAAGATTAATATTATTTTTAAACATTTGTTGTAAAAAGTATAAAAATAACAAGTTCCAAAAGTGTGATTTTGTGGGACATCTGGACCAGTAATTTACAAAATCGCTTGACTTGTGGATATCTTTTATTACTTTTAGATAAAGTAATAAAGTAAAATTTTTGGAACAGAGTATTAATCAGAGTGTAAAAAATTTAATTTATATTTTTTATACTCTGTATATAAAACATACTGAAATATAATTATACAATAATAAAATTCTGTTGGAATAGTAAATGAGTAAGATACTTTAAAATAAACTAAAAATGTAAATAAGCAAAAATAGATATTACAAATGAATAATAAATACCATTTATTAAATTTTTGATTATTGTTATCAATTGTAGTATAGTTTGAATCCATATTTTTATTTTTTATTTTAATATTGATTAATTAAATATTTATACATTAAATATATATTTTTCAATTTTAAACTATTTGTAAAAAAACTAATACATTTTTATTTTTAAATTTATTTTGTACTAGTTTTTTTAACATTTTTATAAATTTATAAATTTTAGCGCTACGCGCCGACAGCGAAGCTGTTAGATTTAATTAATTTATAATTTATTATTTATCTAAAAGTTATCTACAAGTATGTGGAGTTCAAATGTATGTTTCTATGGTTCATTTGAACCAGTAAAATGCAAAAATCGCTTGACTTTTGGATAAAAATTATATTTTTTTTACTCTAATTAGAGTAAAAATTTGATTATTGATTATCATCAGTAGTATCAATAATAGTTTTTATAAGATTATCATTTTCATATATTAAATGCTTAATTAAAATACCATTTTCATCCCATTTTTTATAATCATTATGTATTTTATAATTATTATCAAAATATTCAGTACATTTATTTCCATTTTCATACCAAGATGTGCGTATTCCATATCTTCTACCATACTTGTAATTACATTCACATTGTTTATTATTATTTGAATGCCAAACCGTATATTTTCCATTTAGGAAACCTTTTGAATAAGAGCATTCTTTATATTTTTCTCCTGTATAATAATATTCTACATATCGTCCTTCTAATTTATCTTGATGGTAAAAACATTCAATATGTTTATTTCCATTTTCAGACCACCATTTTTTATATTCTCCATCTCTTTTATCAAATCTAACTCTATATTCACCATTAACTTCTGTATTATGTGAATGTAAAAACATACTCTTTTTTACTATTGAGTAAATATAACTTTCTACTATATAAGCTATGTTCACATCAAGTTGTAAATGATGTAGCTGATTGAATACATCTTTAATACAATTTAACTCGGGTGAGTTAAAGGTTTCAAACTTAGACATCTGTTTTTAATTATTTACAAGTTAGTTGAATGTGATAAAAATCAATTATAAAATTTCGTCTGTTTCTCGTCTTTGGATTCTCGGTGTTCTACCTCTTTTGTATTGATTACAAATTTTTACCAAAACAGCATTTATCAGCCCAGTGATTACAGGCCCAACATTTATAACCACCATTTGGTTGTAAGCATTTTTTCTTATTACAAATTACATAACATTTACAGCATATATAATCAAGTAATTTTGGCATTTTAATTATAATATAATCAATTTATTTTTAAATTTTATTATAAAATTATGATAAAATTTAGTATTTATTCATTTAACAACACAACATTTATCAGCCCAGTGATGACAAGCCCAACATTTATAACCACCGTTTGGTTGTAAGCATTTTTTCTTATTACAAACATGACCACATTTACAACATATATAATCAAATCCTTTTGGCATCTTAATTATTATAATATAATTATTTTATTTTTAAATTTTATTATAAAGATTATAATAAAATTTTCATCTGTTTATCGTTTTGCATCTAGGCTGAGCCTTATGGATTTTGTTTTAATTCTTTTTTGATGATATATAAATTGTCTCTTGCTACATTATTATTAACAGCTGCTTTATAATGAGCTTCAGTAAATTTGAATAAATCAGGATAAACTAACATTAAGGAAAGTAACCAACGTACATCTTTTATGTTTTCAAAGATATAATTCATAAAAATTGATTGAATTATAGTTTGAATATTGGTATAATCTGTGTTTGTTTCTTTTAATTGTAAAATATTTTCTTGAAGAATATCTACATATGTATTAAATAATTCAGTATATTTATGTTTAAAAGGATTACCAATTCGATCAGTATTTTTAAATAAATATAAAGGATTTGTTAACCATCCAAATAAATTTTTTGCATATAATGTTAATAATGTTAACGGAAAAATAGAATTTGTGTTGTTACCATTTTTATTAATATTATGTACACTCATCGTTTTTTTAATATTTTTTTCAATTTTATTTTCTAAATATTCAATAGGATCTTTTATTAATTCAGCAGAACTAGTATTATAATCAGTTTCGTATAATTCATTCTCTTGTTCAATGATTGATTTATATACTCTTAATTGTTCTGCAATAAATAGAATTTTATAATCAGTGTCAACTAATAAAGTAACATTCATTACAGGATCTTCTTTTATAAAAGGATTATCAGTAGAAATAAAAAAAGTACGAAGGTGTTGATCAAATGATACTTTAAGTGTTAAAGTATCCATATTATCACCTACTCTATAATAACATATTTGATTGTTTCTTCCAACATTATAACAAAGTATTTTTTTACCTTGAAGACTAGCAACTGGAATGACTGGTGAATTTTGTGGATCTTGTTGATACCAATCTAATAATGCATCAATTTGTGAAATACGTAAAATAGCATCATCTATTGTTTTAAATTCAGGTGATTGTGGTTTACCAACTCTAAATTGACTGTTTAAACTTGGATCAAAATAAGTTCTAAATCCTCTAGATTGATATTTATAAATTCGTTTTAAGTATTTAATATCTTCATACACATTTACATCTTTCTTTAAAAGCATGTTTACTCTGTTTAAAGTTAATTGATAATACTTGAATCTTGTATACAAGTTTTTGTGATCAAAGAAAGTTTGACAAATACTCATATCAAATGTACGAATATGTGATCTAATACAGTCATATTCAGTAAAGATAACTTGAATATCTTTTTGAATACCATTAATTGTTTTACTAAATACAACCATTCTACTGATTTTGTTAAGTGATTTGTAAGCTTCAACTATTCTAGTACTTTTTTGCATATCTTTAGGACATTCTTGATTTACACCATAATGTTCAGATAAGTCACTTGTTTTAGTATTTACGTCTAAAGTAATAGAGTAACCTTGATTATAAAAAAAGTTTTTAAATTCTTTTATATCATCATCTTTTTTCCAAATTTTTTCAGTAAGAAAGATGTCCATATCTCCGTTATAGTTTTTTAAATCAAATCCAAATAAACAGTTAACAGCAAAACCACCAGCAACTACAGCTTGAGTTCTTTCCAATAAATTTAGAAAACTAGTAGGGCTAGTAATAACAAATTGGGATAACAACTGACCTCTATTAGAAATCCAGTTGCTTCCTGTTTCACTTTCAGGATCGCTATTACAAATAAACCATTGTTTTTCAGATTTAATCCGAGAATTAGTAGAATCGTAATCAATATTAGATTGTTCATTACGTTTAACAATTTCATTTACTTTTGATTTAACATTACTGTTATCATTTATGTTTACATTTACATTTACTTTTACACCATTAGATTTAAAAGAAGATAAAAAAGAGTTAATCGTTTCTAAATTATATTTAGCGTTGTCAACAAATGAGGATAATTCATTGTATTGAGCAGGAGTTAAAACGATGTTTTCTTGAGTATACATTTTTACGAATTGAGGTACCTAATTAGTATAATTGTAGTATATAATTAGTAAATTTGTTTCTTTAAGCTTGAATTAGAAATTTAAGGAATAAAAATATAAAAATCAATTATGAATTTCTTTAGTAATAGCTGATCAATTTTACTCTTTTTAGAGTAAAAGGGTTTACAATAATCCAAAAGTGGTATTTTATGGTTAAACTGAACCAATAGTTGTAAAAGTCTGAATACTTTTTGATAATTATGGTTTTATACTTATTTTAAAATTATTATCTATATTTAGACATTCACATACTATATCGTTACAGAATGAAGGAGTAAATAAAGAATCTACTTTAGAAGATAAATAATATTGATGTATCTTTTTTATAAAAGAAGTGATTACATTTAAACTAATAAGTATATCTTTTTGTTCTTTTTTATAAGCCTTAGTTATAGAACTGTTTAATAGTAAATTAACTATTTTCTTTTCAAAATTATTAAAAATAGAAGAAAATTTTGATTTTTCTTTATTATCATCTTTTTCTTTAGATGTAAAAAACTGATCTGAAGTTGCATAAATATTATGGTTAAAAAAGAATTTACTATTAAATAACATTAAACCATAGATACAATAAGCTTCAAATATTTTTATTTCTTCTGTTTTATTACTTATTTCTTCTGGTGTAGAAACAGGTAATTTTTCTATATTTTTATAACAATCTTTTAAAATAGTAATATAAGTATCATTAATTAATAGTCCACAGAATCTATGTATATCAAATATATCTAATAGTCCTTCTTTGATTGCGTTTTCATAATAAGTTGGTAAATTATATGCAAAATCTTCAATATTAGGAAAGAATACATTTTTTAAAAAATTTGTTAAATTTATTTGATAATAGTTTTCCTTATCAGAAGCATAAATACAAATTTCATTTTTAAAAGAAGAGTACACATCTGTATTTGGTTTGTTATTTTCAGTATACATTTCGAGTGCAATAATTAAAATTGTTAACAAATGGAACAATTGAAAAAAAGTCAATTCATAGGGTTATTAGAAGTCATCAACCCGAAGGATGGTGTTTTCCAAAAGTGTAATTTTGTGGGTCAAGTTAACCAGTAATTTGCAAAATCGCTTGACTTGTAGATAAAATTAAAAGTCAAAATTGATTTTTTACTTCTTAAAAGTTTATTTATACAAATAATAATTAATTATTAAAATTGTAAAAAAAATGAACTTTGAATTATTTCAAGAAACCATAGTTAATCATTTTAATCATTATCATCAGCTTGTTCAAACAGCAATTGAACAAAATGTTGATAATTTTAACGAAAGGGATCAATATATTAAAACAGTAATCATTCCATTATTAATGCAATTTAAAAATGATTTATCTCGTTTAAATTGGAATCAATTTGATACCTATACATTAAGCAGTTTTATTGTAGATATTCATGTTGAAAATGATTGTGTTGCATTTCAAATTATTACAAATGAAATTTTATCAAATTTAACTGTTTCAGATGAAAATACAGAACAATTAAATAGAAATAATTTCTATTTTGGAATTCCGTTAATATACAAATGTATGCATCGTAGAAGAACAAATGATAATATTACACGTAATTTAATTATACGTCATAATTGTAATATATATAGTGACACTCCTGGTCATGAATATAATATTTGTTATTATATTATTCATAAATGGATTAGCCAACAACAAATTGAACATAATAACAAAAAAGATGTGTATGATATTGATAACGGAAGAGCATGTAATGTCTTAACAGTAGTACATGAAAAAGGTTATGATTTAAATGTAGAATTAAATCGTCCTTTTAATGGTTCAAACTGTATGACATTACTTCGTTCTTATCCTAATATTAAAAATACAAGACTAGGTCGTCTTTTAATACGTTATGGAGTAACCATTTAATTACTTTTATTAAAGTAGAAAAATAGTAAAATTGATTTTTATTCTTTTCGGAATAAAAATATAAATTTGTATAAATACATTATGAGTTCTTATTATGAACAAGTTTTAAACATTTTGACACATACCCCTATTACATTTGAAGAGTTGATGGAGCACTTTTTAGATCACAAGAAAATATATGTAATCCAAGCTATTAAGAAAGGAATAATGTTAGGTACAATTCAACAACATATAGTTGTAGGTAATATACGTTTATATTCTGGTCATATGTATTCAAAAATTGGTATTCCATAAATACTAACAATAATTAACTTTTACTACTTTTTATGAAGTAGTAAAAATAGAGTAAAATAAAAGAATACTAAAAGTATGTGGGTTTCAAAAGTATGTTTTTGTGGTCCAAACGAACCAGTGTTTTACAAAATCGTTTGACTTGTTGTAAAATTAAAGTTTAAAAGATGTATACCTCATTATTAAATAATTAAAAAGTAAAATTATAGTATATAATTAGCAAAATGAATCAAACTGATACTATAGGATGTTTAATAGGTTGGAATTTTGGTAATTTTTTGTCAGATATTTGGTGTATTAAAAAAGAAGTAGAAAAAGTACCATCATCCAATTATGATTATGTAGCAGATCTTCCTCCGGAACTTAGATCTTGTATAAAACAGTCAAATAATGGACATAATCACGTAGAAAGAGTTGTTATGGAATAAAAGGAACTATGTTCCATTTGGGGAGGACGAGGGGGCTACGCCCCTTCGTAGTGAATTGATTATTTTAACCTTTTACCCTTTAAGGTTACCTTATTAATAACTTTAATTTACTTACTTTATAAATTAAAATAAGTTAACAATGAATAAATTGGTGAATCACAGCTCTGCTGAAAAACAAATATTGACTGAAGTATTTAATACTATTCCTCAAATGGATAGCTATTGGATATCCACTATTGTAGAAAACTATTTATATGCATCTGAAGTGTCATTTAAACAAAAAGATGGAACAATTATTAAACTTAATAAAGTAGGTGGAAAATATCATGGAAAATATGAAGAATTTTATCCAACTGGTGAATTAAGAAAAGTTTGTTTTTATCAAAATGGACGTAAAGAAGGCGAATGTCTAACCTATTTTAAAAATGGTAATTTACAAAAAAAGAAATCATTTGTAAACGGGTATGTACTTGGAAATGTTGAACATTACTATATAACAGGTGAAATTCGAATACGTACTCATTTTAATGAAAAAGGACGTGATGAAGATGTAAGAATTTATGAAAAAACAGGAGATATTATAGAAAGTATTCCATCTATTATTCATCAAGAAAAACAAAATTGTTCCATTATGTAATAATTTTAAACTTACCTCTACTTTTTTACTCTGATTAGAGTAAAAAATAAAAAAATAGATTTAAACTTACTTTATAGTATAGCTAAAGATATTAATCGTTGGATGAATTCAGAAAATAATTTAACTACAACTACAGATAGTAAAAACGAATTAAGTAATGGCGAGTTATTTACTGTTTTTGGAATCATATTATCAATAACTTTTTCAACAAGTTTATTAACATATAAATCAATAAACCAGTATATTAAATGGAAATCTTTAGATTCAGACAGAAAGTATCAATATGAAATAAAATTAAAACAATTAGAGTATGAATCTCAAATAAAATTAAAACAATTAGAAAATGAAGGAAAACAATTAGATAATAATGAAACTCAAGTAAAACTAAAACAATTAGACAACGAAGGAAAACAATTAGACAACGAAGGAAAACAATTAGATAACGACGGAAAACGATTAGATAATGAAGGAAAACAATTAGATAACGATGGAAAACGATTAGATAACGAATTTAAAATAAAATTCAATCAAACCTAATCTAATCATTACTATTTTTTACTCTAATTAGAGTAAAATGTAAAAAAGTTAACCCAAAGGGATGTAGGTTTCAAAAGTATTACTTTGTGGTTCAATTCAACAAGTATTTTACAAAATCGCTTGACTTTTTTATAAATATCTATAAAGTTCAATTGTATAATTATCACTAATAGGAGGAATATATTCCCATATATATGTGTCAATCTTTGGTGAATATTTTATTAAATCTTCTTCTTCTAATATATAAGAAATATCGTATTTTGTATATTTTTTAGTAGCTTCTAAAAGTTTAAGTTTTCCACCTACTGGAAGTAATATTTCTAGTTCTTCGCCTGCACCTGTTGCTATTTTATTTTTTTTAATAAATAAAGCATTTATATTAGCAGGAAGATAAATAATCCACATACAACAACCAGATTTAAAATCAACAAATCTGGTACCATCTAAGCCAACAGGAATATTATGTAAAATAGAAGTACTCATAAAACTTTTTATGTCATAAATATAGTTACCATTTTGATCTAAAGTTAGATTTTGTAAAAAATTAGGATCACTAATAGTTCCTCTAAAGACAGTCAATGGTACAGGTAATTTTGGAGCATTATATATAACTTCATTAAGAACAGTAGATACTTTATTCATAATAAGTCTAGGATCATTTAAATCTTTACGAATTAAGTTAAATCTATCTTTTTTATCATCTCTCATAGTTGTAAAATCATATATAGGATTTTGTCTTTTAAGTAAAAAGTTTTTAAATTGTTTATATGTTTCATCTAAGTATAATTCAGCTGCAGCTTTTTGTTCACCATTTAAATTGTTTAAATATAAATCTTGTTTAATAAAATATTCTTTCATTTTAATTAAGTTATCATTTTTTTCATCCTCAATAAATTCAAATTTGTTATCTTTATTTATTCTAAAATAGGGTGATCTTATTTGATCAAAAGTATTTTTAATAGGAGGTATCTTAGTTTCATCAAAAGGTGAATAAATTGGAATTGAGTTATCTTTATATTTAATGGGTTGATTTAGAATATAAACAATATCATTTTTGTTTAATTTTTCTAATTCTTCTTGTTCCTTCATTTTATAAGTTGATTTTTCTGCATACTTTTTATTATCACCTTTATTTTTATTTTGTAAAAAATATATTCCTATTCCTAAAGCTATAATTATAACTATAATATAAATATAATTAAATTTCATTCTTTATTATTTATTTCAATATTTTAATATTTTTTAAAAAAAATAATACATTTTTATTTCTAAATTTAATTTTGTAACGAGCTTTGCTCGTTGCGCTTGTTTTTTTTATTTAGTTTTACGTTTTATTAAATAAAACTGATATTTTAATTATTAATACAATTGTATTAATAATAATACTAATAATACTAATAATACCAAAATGGATAAATTATATGATTTTAAATCACCAGAAAAAGTCATTTTAGATGAAGTATTCAATAATATACCAATGATGGATAAATGGATACCTAGTATAATAGAAAATTATATTTATTCTTTGAAAATAAAACAAAATTCTGTTACTAAAAACATTAATACAAAATATAGAATTAAATATGATAAAAAAGATGGTGAATATGAACAATTCTATAGAAATGGTGCATTAGCAATAAAAACAACATATATAAATGATGAAATAAATGGATTATATCAAGAGTGGGATAGCCATGGTAAAGTAATAATTTATGCTGTATATACACCTAATAAAAAATAAAAAATAAAAAATAATTGAAGTTACCTCTAATTTTTACTCTAATTAGAGTAAAAAGAATAGTGTTTACTTAAGTTAACTTTGATAAAGGTTTAAACAAATAACACAGGTTGTTGCAAAGTTTGGAACCAGAAAGAATAATATAAGACCAAGTAAAGGTGATAAAAGTAAACATCCTAATACAAATAACTGGAAAAGTTCATTTTCTTTTTCAATTCTTTGTTTTACAGAAAAATCTCTAAATCTATTTGCTGCTCTTGATTGTAATTGTAATAATGCAAGGTCTGATTGAATTTTATTTATATCTATATTTTTACAAATTGATACAAATAAGAAAAGTAAAAATAAAAGCAGTTTACAGTAGTAATTTACATATGTAAGTAAATAAAATACAGGTAATGATAAAAGAATATAATACATTTTGCTTCTTGCTTACTAGTTTTATAGTTAATAAATCTTTAACTAATTTTATAATTTAAATATTGATTTATAGTATCTTTTCATTTGAAAAATCAATTTTACGATTTTTTATTCAAAAGTATGTGGGTTCCAAAAGCCCACTTTTGTGGTTCAGGTCAACCAGTAAATTACAAAAACAGTGTTACTAATTGATATCAATTAGTAAAAATTAGTTTTATTAACTATTTATTTGTTTTCTTTTACTTTTAAATATTTTGAATAATATTTTAAATCATCTATATATGTATTAATATTATGATACAATATTAATGAACCCATTATATAAGGAGCATACCAAGTTATTATACCTAGTGCTCCTGAATGAATTGCATTTTCTAATATACGACTATTATTTGAAGAATAACCTTTTATATTTATTATTTCATCATTAGTGGTATCAGTTACTCTTACTGTTTCACCATTAACAGGATATGATTTTGTAAGATCATCTAAAGTAAGATAAGTAGATATACAAACTACTCCAGAAGCAGTATATCTTGTCCAATTTTGAGGAGGAATCATCCTTTCTTTTTCAAGATACTTAAATAATTTAGTAGTTTTAGAAGATAAAGTAGTGAAAAATTGTTTATTCATTTTGTTTAATTGATACAGTATTAATACAAAATAGACTAATTTAAAAAAATCAATTTATGTTAAAATTAGAAAATTAATTATTTTTTATACTATAAAAGTATAAAAAAATAGGTTTAAAATGAATATCTATATTTATCACTATCATATGTATATTCAAATTCTTTAAATTCTAGTAATAAAGAAAGTTTATCATATGTTTCTTTATTTTTAGAACGTATATTCCACTGTACATATTTTGATTGTAAATATTCTAATGTAAAATCTATATCTGGTATACCTACATTTGGATAATCTTTATATTTACATTCTTTATAATCATAATTAAGTGGTTTAAGTTTAATAAAATCTTCAATTAATTGGTTTTTATATTTTTGATAATTAGGATTATTAATTAATTCAGTGTTAAAAAAATAATCAACTTCAAGATTTCTTTCTGGATATTTACTTTCTCTATAATTAACTTCATTAAAAAATTCAATATGAATTATAGCTTCAAGTTGATTATTTTCATCTAATATATTCCAATGGATAAATGGTTGAATAAAAAAATCAAATTGTTGTGGTTCATATTCAATATCTTTTTTATAATTAGTTTGACATTCTTTATAATAAGAATCACAAATTATTTTTCTAAAATGTATTGGATCAATTTCAGGTTTACCATATAGTTCAATCAGTTTTGGTATATTTATATTTGTAATTGTTGTTACACCTATAGATTCTGTTTTCCATTTTAAAATAGTTTCATTATTACAAAATTTAGAATAATCAGTAACATACATTTTATATTAAAAATAAGTTAGTAAATACTAATTATTAATTTCAAAATATCAATTTTTTAACTTTTTAAAAAAAACTAATACATTTTTATTTCTAAATTTATTTTTGTACTAGTTTTTTTATAAATATTTAAAAATTAAAAAAAAAATAAATAAACTAAATAAAGTATAAAATAATTAATAGTTTAAAAGTTAAAATTATATTTACTAATTTAAGTTAAAAATGGATATACAAAATGTACCAAAAATAGAACAAACCATACTTTCAAATTATATTTGTAATGATGTAATTCGTTATTGTTTACTAGATTATATCTATTCAAAAAAGTCTATTGTTTTAAAAAATTGGTTTAATAATTATGTAATACAAACATTTGAAACTCGTTTTGATCAGAGGTGTGGCCAATTTAAAGAAGTATATTATAAGTTAAATGAAGAGTATGATGAAGATATTGATGATGTAGAAGATAAATTTATTACTTATGGAGAAAATGAAAAAGAGTTTAATGAAGATTCTACTTTAGATGAATTAAATAACTCTATTAAAGAAACTGAAAAGTTTGAAGAAAAAATAATACCATTTTTATTAAGAGAATGCTCTTATAAAATAATAACATCTTCAGATAAGAAAGATGGTTGTGAAAGTGTGTTACATGGCGAATATAAAATATACGATCGTGATAATGGTTTATTAAAAGAGTTTATTGAGTATGATAAAGGATTTATATCAGGTAAAAAATATTCATATTTAGACGGAGTTAAACCTAAGATAGAAAGTTATTATTCCAAAGGTAAATTGAATGGACCATACAGAGAATATAGTCGTGATGGTTTAATTAAAGAATGCAATTATTTAGATGGAGTACTACACGGTGAATATAAAGAATATATTACTTTTGATAATAAAAAACTAGTTCCTTATATAGTTTGTACTTATAAAAATGGAGAACTTGATGGATACTATAGAATAAATTATAAATATGGTGATAATCCATATATTGAGTGTTATTATTCTGAAGGTAAATTAAATGGATCATTTAAAAAATATTATGATGATTCAGATTATAGCGTAAAATCTGTGGATAAAATTTGGTGTGAAACTAATTATAAAGATGATAAATTACATGGTCATCATAAAGAATATAATAAAGATGGAAGTGTGTATAAAGAAATTGATTATATAGATGGACTTATACATGGAAAATATAAAGAATATAAACAGGGTAACTTATCTTTAGAATGTGATCACCATATGGATAAAAAACATGGTTACTTAATAGATCATATTAATAAACAAAAAGGAAAATTTATAAATGATATTCAAGTAGAGTAAAAATTGTTTATCTACAAGAATGTGGGTTCCAAAAGTGGACTTTTGTGGTCCAGTTGAACCAACAAATTACAAAAATGCTTGACTTTTTTAACAACAAAGTATCAACTTTTTATATTTAGAATTTATATAAATTCTAAATAGCTAATTTATTACAAATCCAAGATTTAATTCTTTTAATTACTTTTTTGATTAGAACCATTTTCTTTTTTAATGTTTAATTCTAACTCATATTTTTTACAAATATCAGATTTAACTAGTATTTCACATTTCTTTAATTCTGTATCACATTTTTTATCATTTATAATTTTATCAAAAGATTTATCAATGGCTTTACCTAATACATAGGAAGAAGAAGCAAAAGCAACAGCTTTGAAAGCATTCGAGTTCATGTTTAATTTTAATGATCCAATTATATTATTAAATATAAAATAATTTTATTTTTAAACTATTGTTATAGAAAGTATGAAAATAACAATTTAAAGTGAGTTTTTGTGGTCCAGGTGAACCAGCAAAATGAAAAAAATGTTTGACTTGTGAATACTTTTAGATAAATAGTATAAATAAACTGATTTTTTCTACCAATTACTAACTGATAACCATTTATTAACCAATTTTTAAATAGTTTAAAAATAAAATGAATGTTGAAGTACATTTGCTTGTTGACCAAATTGAAAATGTGAAAACTAAATTAACTGATCTTGAATATAAAAATATACTTGACACTCTTAAAAATATCCACACTATTAGTAGTGATATTACTAGTTATCAAAATGATAACAATGATTACCATTCTATTCCTAAAATGTCTACCGATTCTTGGTACAGATTAACTGTAGAAGAACAAGCTAAATATAGTGGAATAGAACATTACGAAGAATGGATTTGGGATCACTTAACTGAAGAAGATATTCAATGGTATAAATCACATTTGAATGAAGTTCCAAACCATTTAAAAGATCATCCTTCTATATATCCAGAAGATAACTGTTGTACAATTTGTACTATTTGTTAAAATTTTTACTCTGAAAAGAGTAAAAAATAATCCGTTAGGAAGGAGGGGTTTACGGCGTAGCCGCGATTGAATATCGTAAGGAACGTAGTTCCCCATTTAGATGTATTGATAAATACAATACTGTATTATATCCATTGGCAACACATCTTCTAAACTTTGTTTACACTTTGCTTTTGTATCTTCAATTTCTTTCCTCTTTTTATTCACGATTGATCGTAACCTTTTGTGTTTACTTAAATCAATATCTATATATAAGAAATTCCTCCACAACGGCTCATTAAAGTTTATTCTATCTACTATTAATCTACTTTCAAATTGCATATTCCATAATGTTTGTGGCTGGAATACATATTGAAAACAATAATTAAAACATTCACTTTTTGAGTCAACAGTATATGCCAATTCATCCCAATATTGTATACATGCATTTATTATTTCATCATCTATAGGAAATTGATTGAGGGAATGCAAATATTTAAATACTTCTATTCTATCTTCTTCTACTGCTGACAATATTGCATTTTCATTCCAATGACAACCATTTTCTATAGCAAACTTAATACAATCTAAATGACCATATGTTGCAGCAATATCTACTGTTTCATCTTGCCATTCATATCCTGACTTGTGTAAAAATTGTAACATTTTCAAATTTCCATTTTTAGCTGCTGTATATGTAGCTGAACCATCTTTAAAACAATTTATGGAGTGTAAATATTCTAAAAATTCTATATTATTATTCTTAACAGCATGAGTAGTAAATATAAAACTTCTAAATCTACGAGCATATTCCCAATCATCCATTAATTCTGGTGGAATTGAATTCACAATTGTTTTAAATTTATTTAAATCATTATTTTTTGAAGCTACCGATAAAACTATAAAATAATTACTAGCAATTTCTTCTTTACTTTTTAATTCACTATTTACTTCATAAGTATTCATTTTTTAATTAATTGTTACAATTAATTATTAATTATTATTAATAAGTATAACTAGGAAAAACTCAATTCAAAAGGGGAACAACATTCCCCTTAACCCCTCCTCTTTTTTAATTTATTTTTACTTTATTTAGTTTAATTTCTTTTTTATTTATTTTTATATATTTTAACATTTTTTAAAAAAACTAATACATTTTTATTTCTTAATTTTATTTTGTACTAGTTTTTTTTTTAAAAAGTTAAATTTTGATATTTTTAAAAATTAAGTTTAAACTTTAAATTTTGAATTTAAAAGTAAACTATTTAATAAATGGGTCCAGGCGATTCAGCTTTAAAGAAAGATATAAAAGAATACATTATCAAATGTATCGATGAAACTTTAAAATATAAACAAACTTCTTTAAAAGGAACAAATTCAAAATTTAAAGTTGGTTATACCCCTAAATCATTCCAAAATTATATAAATGAAGAAAAAGGTTATACCGTTAACATTGATTATATTAAAGAAGTATTTGATGAAGTTTACAATTCGATTAAATATGAACCATCAGAAGAAAAACGTAAACTATTGTTATAATAAAGGTGATCATCATAAATTGATTTTTTTTATTATTATACAATTATTATACAATTATAGTAAAAATGTCTAATTCTTCTTTACACCAATCTATAAATTTTTCATCTGATATTAATAATATTAATGATGAATATGATTATATAGTATTTAGTGTTTATTATAAACATGGAGAAAATGATATAAAGGTTTGTAAATCTTTTTATTTACTCTTTAAAGAAGTGTTAAAAACTATATTTGATTTTCAATGTGAATATTTTTTTTTAAAAGACTCAGAAGAAGATCCAGATGAATATATTGATGAAAATAGTAAAAAATTATTAATTAAATATGAACCTGTTTTTATGAAATATAAAAAATTCTTTGAAGAAAGAAGAAACGAATCATGTGTTGAGGTTTGTTATTCTATTCTTATGAATGAAATAGCTTTTAATTGTGAGAATAATAGTGAATTTGAAACAATATTTTTAGAAGATGTAATGTTTATAAATAAATTTCTTAAAAAAAATTGTGAGACTTGGTCTATTAGAAATATTTATAAAATTAAAAAAAATTCATACACTACTTTTTAATACTAATTAATCTTTTTTTTACTTTTTATTACTTAAATTATAAGTAATAAATTATTTTTTTAATATTAGTGTTAGTATTAATATCAGATCAGTATGATAACAATTCTCTATATTTAGTAAATAAATCTTCTTTAGGAACTTTATTACCATTGTGGTAGTATTCTTCTATATCTATTTTTTCACTACTTCCAGAAAAATATTCATATTTAAATTTTATATATTTTCCATGTATTTTACCTTCACAGTAAAAACATTCAATAAGTTTAGTACCATTAATAGTATATTCCTTATATTCTCCTTCTATTTTACCTTCGGAGTAATAACATTCTGTGTGTATTTTACCATTCGTATGCCATTCTATATATTGTCCATTTCTCTTTCCATCTACATATTGTGTTTGAAAATGTGGATATAAGTATTTAGAGTCTACTCCTTGTATATAATACCATTCTTTATATTCACCTTCTATAATACCTTTGACGTAACTAGTTTGAACACTTGGACTACCGTTAATATACCAACTTTTATATTCTCCATCTTTTTTATCTTTGATATAACTAGTTTGAATATCTGGTTGACCATTAGGATGCCAAGTCTTATATTCTCCATCTAGTTTACCTTCAGTGTAATTAGTTTGAGTACGAGGACTACCATTAGGATACCAAGTTTTACATTCACCTTCTATATTACCTTTGATGTAACTAGTTTGAATATGTAGTTGATCACCATTAGGATGCCAAGTCTTATATTCTCCATCAAGCATTCCTTCTTTCCAATTTTCTAGATCACTTAGTTTACCATTATTAAACCATCTTTTATATTTACATTCAAGTTTCCCTTCTTTATAATTAGATTTTGATTCTAATTGTCCATTAGGATGCCAACTTTTATATTCACCATCTTTTTCATCAAATCTCATTCTATATTCTTTTTTAATTTTTCCTTCGGGATAATACGACCTTACGATAGAGTAAATATAATTCTCTACTATATTAGCTATCCATTTATCCATAAATGGTACACTCTCGAATATCTCTTCAAGTATTTGTTTTTCTACTGAATTGTAATCAACAAGTTTACTCATTTTAAATTGATTTTTTATAAGTGTTGTAATTCATTTTAACTACAATAATATCAGAAAAATCAATTTATTATCTTCGATAAATTGATTTAAAGATGTCAACTTCTACAAGTACAATCCAATCACAAACAAAAGAAGAAAGAATTAAATTCTTAAAAGACTCTTTTATGAAAGTGATTCAAAACAGTCCAAAATATAAATATGAATCTGAACATAAAGCTCAAATAGTAACATTTGAAAATTCTTTATATTTAAGAGGAGGTTTATATAGGTGTATAAATGACTTTCAAAAAGCCTTAAATAGTTGTTATGTTTGGTGTAAAAAGACTGAAGACTGTAATACAATCTATTTTTTTATTAATTCAGCTGGTGGTGATAGAAAAGTTAAAGATAAATGTATAAAACGAATGCAACTATTTAAAAATAGATTCAGCGATTATAATATTAAAATAGAATGTATTGTTATTCAATACTGTTGTTCAGCAGCTGTTGAACTAGCATTAGAATGTGATACAGTTAAAGTATTCAAAAATGCAAAAATGGGTATACATTATCCACAAAATATAAAGTATCAGTTTGAAAAAGAAAATGATAATTTATCTTCTGTTAACGAAGTAAATAGTGAAAGAGTTTTAACCCAGGAAGATAAAGAATGGATTGAAACCTATTATGAATCAAAGTTAAAACTTGATACCTCTTTGGTTAAAAGATTACTAACTGAAAGTAAACTTCTTAATACAAAGGAAATATTACAGTATAATTTAGCTTCAGAAGTGATTCATATTTTACCATCACAATTTAATGAATTGCGAAAACAAATAAAGTAAAGTAACCTAGGTTTTTTCTAATTTTTTACTCTTTAAAGATAGAGTAAAAAATGAAGTTATTTTTTATTATTAGTCAAAAAACGACTTGTTTTAACACGATGACAACATATACACAATGCCTGACAATTATCTAATGTATCTGAACCCTCTTTAGCTAATTCTATTATATGATCAATGTCATATCCACTTTCATCAAAACGTCCTTCACGATATTTCCACAATGGACACTCATAATTTTCTAATCCTTTCATACCTATATTTTTATTTGCACATTTAAAATCTTGTCTTGCTGCAACCTTCTTTTTCTGTGCTTCAGTAAGACTTCTCTTTTTTTTCTCTTTTACAGTTTTCTCTTCTTTTACTTGTTTACTTTTTACCACTTTAGATTCTTTCACTTCTTTTACTCTTGGTTTTTCATCTGGACTTACTACACTTTTTACTTTTAGTGTTTCATATAAAGAACATGTTTCCATATTCTCACACAATTTATCTATATACGTATAAGTTTTTGGTAAACGATTAACTTGATGCCAATATATATTTCCTTCTGAAATATCATACTTTTCTAAAAAATCACGTTTTTCTTTTACTGTACTATTTATAAAAGTATTTACAATATTTACAAACTCTGGTTTTGGTTTATCATAATGAACTACATTTTTTGCTTTTAACCAATCTTCATATTTCTTGTTTTCTATTGGATTCATAGTCATAACCGTTCCAGATGGAAATACACTATTAAAAGATGGCTTCAAAGTCACTTCAAAATACTTTTCAGGAAGCAATGTAATAAATTCACTCATTATTAATGTTTATTATTATTAATTCTAATAAAAGGTATTTATTCAAAAAATATCAATTTTAAAATTGATATTTTTAAATTTGACCATACTTAACTTAAAACTTTAAGAAATGTCCTCTGAAATAACTTTATATCCAACCTTTTCTACTACTTCGTCTTATTGGACCTTAGAAAAAAAAGTATTAACCGAAAATGATATTATACAATTTGATGAAGAAATACAATCAAAGATTAAAAATAAAATTATATATTATCATTCAAAAACACGTATTTTATTATATTTAGAAAATAACATTCCTTTTATATTTGGATTTATATCAGGTATAAATAATACTATTTGCTCTATACATAACATACCATTAACTACTTTTAATAAAAATTGGTTATTAAAATTAGAATTTTCTGGTTTTATTATAGAAATTACTCCTAGATTTGCAATCTTACAATGGCTACATAAAGAAAAAAAATATGTGTATATGTGTCAACATCTATTTTCATATGAATGGTATAAAATTGCAATCTGTTACAAATCAACAGATATTGATTTGTTAAATTTTTTATATGAACATAACTGTCCTACAAATTTAAATAACCAATATATTGGAGATTATATTTTTGAAGTTTATGATATTACAGAACCAGAATTAAAGAAATTTGTTAACTTTTTTTGGTCAAAGGATAAATCAAAAGCTTTCTCTAAAACTATAATTAAAGATATAGAAAATTGTAATGGATTAGATAACTATTTATTATATTTAAAGTTTCAAAATTTTTTAACAGAATCATCCGAAGAAGATCTTAAAAATATAGATCATTCTAAATTATCAGAATATATTCCAATTGTATCATATTTATTTGAACGTTCTAAACAATTTGAAACATTTATTATTAAAAATTATACAGAATGGCTTAGTAATCATTCAACTGATGCTAAAAAATATTATAAATGGAACAAACTAAAAGATGAATTTGTAAAAAAGTGTAAAGACTGGTATACAGAAAATTATAGTTATATCTTTGATGGAATAGATATTTTTATACAAGATAATTCTGAGTTATTTAACGAATGTGATAATATATTATTTTTTGGTTATTATGATGATAGTAATGTTGATTATATATCATTATTTAAATTAGCTAGCTATATCTCTAAACTTAACTATATTAATATTGATACAATCCTTTTAAATTTTTATGATGATTATGATGGTGAAATAGATAAAACAGAATTATCTGAATTATTTTATAAAAATTTAGATATGGTTTATCACTATTTATTTTATATTATACATGATTTATTAAATTCAAACTCTTATTATTGTGACTTAAATGTAATAGAATTTTTTTATACTGAAATTGAAAAATATTTAAATAATTATGATATTATTATTGATGATACTTTCTTTTTAAAAATATTAAACAATTCTAAAAATTGTAAATTAGATTTAAATAATAAATATGAAAAGTTATTTTATCAATTAAATTTTCATAGATTAATTAAGCTTTTCTTTCAATTAAAAAAAATAAACTTTTCAGATCAACTTCTATTTAATATTATTAAAAAAGAAACAGAATTTAATAATATTAAAGATATAGTTGCCTTGATTAAAATATTTAACAGTAATGGATATTGGTTATCATCCAAACAAACGATAAATTTAATATTTGAAAACTTGATTAATAGAAATATAAAATCCGATTTATTAGATATGTCTAATTATCAAAGTTGGACCGTAAAAGAAGTTACAAATTGTTTACTTACTTTCATAATAAAAATTAATAATAATTATAATGATTTAGAAAAACTTAAAAAATATGAATATACAAATAGTGGTTTTCTTGCACAATTAATCAATATAACTATTGTAAATAATATTGAAATAAAAAAAGAGTTATATTTAAATGCTTGTGGAGTAGATTGTATGTCTTTTTTTTATATTTTAAATAATCAAGGTTTATTAAAAGATATTCAAAATGATACTAAAAAAGAATGGTTTAATCTTTGTTTATTACAAAACTCTTTTGATACTTCTTATTATTTATTAACAGAATTTAGAGATATTATTATCTTAACAAATGAACATAAAGAATTAGTAACAAATAATTTATACAAAATTAAAAATAAAGAAGACTGGTTACCTTACTTAAATTAAATTTTTATTTCAAACTAATTTTTAATAATTTTACATTTTTACTCTGTAAAGATAGAGTAAAAAATAAGTTATCCAATAGTGTGTGGGTTTCAAAAGTGACGTTTTGTGGTTCAGAGGAACCAGTAATTTACAAAATCGCTTGACTTTTGATAAATAAAATTAAATTATTTTTTACTCTATTTACAGAATAAAAAATGAAAGAAGAGCTGGGTTTGTAAGGGCCGCAGACCCTTACCTAGTACCCATTCAAATAATTATTATTATCTATCGTTTGTTTTAGAAATGTTACAACTCGATTATAAAATCTAGTAGGAAGAATTGGATCATTATCAGTATAGTTTTCATCTGATTCAAAAGAATAATCAAATTTTTCTTCTGGTGGTTGTAAACCTTTTAATTCATATAGTTTTCTTTTTGCTTCTATCAATTTATCTAATACATATTGACTTCCTTCTGGTGTTAACCTTTTATTACCGCCTGTATTAAGCCAAACATTATGATACTCATATTTTTCTCCTAATAATTCAACTACTACATTATCCCAAGCAGTCTCTCCTATAAATTGTATAGGTTGAGGATTAGGTTCAGCATGCACCCGAAAACCCATTTTATATATTTTGGTTTATTATTACTTTAAATACTAATTTATTTAGATCAGTAAAAATAAGTCATCAACCCGAAGGGTGGTAGGTTTCAAAAGTGTAATTTTATGGGTGATTTGAACCAGCAATTTACAAAAATGCTTATCTTTAGATGACCATAAGTTAAACAAAAAATATCTTTTATTAAATCTATTTTACTACTTTAATTTAAAGTGGTAAAAAAAAGAAATTGTATTATTTTTTAACTTTTATATGAATTGCTACTATACCATATTTCTTTTCATCTTCAGGTGAATAAAAAGAATGATATACTTTTACTCCATCTTTTATTTTTGTTATATCAGGTGTAGGAAGAACATTTTTAAGTTTTTCTTTTGTTATCATTTCTTTGAATGTTTTATAGTATTTTACATTTGTAATTTCAACTGTATATTTACTTTTATCATTATAAAATTCAATCTCATCGCCTATTTCCATCTTACCAAAGTCACCTTTATTTAACCTTCCTTCAACTGTTTTTGAACCATTAAATATACATTCAAACCATGGTTGTGATAAATGTTTACTATATTTCATTTTATTAATACCTTTTATAAAAAAAATGTAAAAAATAATTTAAAATCAATTTATCCACTAGTTGGTGGGTTTCAAAAGTGTATTTTTGTAGTTAAGCCGAACCAGCAATTTGTAAAAACTCTTGACTTTTGTTGACTATAAGTTAAACAAAAAATATTATTAATAAAAGTTATTAATAATAAAAGTTATTAAAAAATAATGATTCACTCTTACTCTACTATGATACTAATTATGATCATAAGTGGACTATTTTCATCATATTCTTAAATGTATATATGGTCTGACAAACTTTCAGACATTCGATTATCTATTAATGATGCTTATATGATAGGTTTAATGACTAGCTGGATGTGTTTATTTATGAGTTTAATAAACAAAGACACTAGATCAACTTTAATAAGCACTATATTCATTATTATTCTTTTAATTTTAATACGAAAACAATCTTTTGTAACAGTTAACCAATTTTATACTGGAATGATACCTCATCATTCTATGGCTCTTTTAATGAGTAAAAAGTTATTAGAAAAAGAGAGTAAAAGCATTACTGACAGTGATAAACTATTTATACAAGGTATAATTGATACACAAGAAAAAGAAATTGAATGGATGAAAAAACGTCTTCATTAAAAAAAGTTTAAATTTTACTACTTTAGGTTAAAGTAGTAAAAAGTTTATCAATAAAGACATACATTATATCTTAGATCCAAAATAGTCAACTAAAGAATAAAAATGATTAAATTTATTTATTTGTTCTTCATTAAATTCTAATCCATATTCTACTTGAATTTTATCTATTAATTGATGAATGTATGATATATTATTATTTAATATAGTAAATAAACTATAATTTCTTTTATTTAAAATTGAAGTAGCTACTTTAACAGTATCTTCTTGAAATAAATCGACTCCATAAAACTTCAAATTTAAAAAAGATTTATAGGAATGAATATTTGTTAAATAGGATTCAACATAATATGATATATTAAAACTATAAATACCAAAGTAGCGAACTACGTTTTCTATTGCGATTCTTTTAGTTTCACTTTGATTTTGACCATTAGTTACACTTTGAATAGTATTAATAGTTTTTTGTAAATCATTTGTCAAAATTAAAAATAGTTTGTTTAGATTTCTAACAGCTTGGTCCATTTCTTCAAAATGATACAAACGAATGAATTCTCTATAATTATCCGGTTTATGTATTATATCTGGTCTATTTCTAATAGCACGAATTTTGTCTAAATCCGTATTATCTGCTAAATATTTTTTAAGGTGTATTATAGCTATTTTTTTAAGATCAGGCATTTTTGTATAGTTTTGTTTAATTTTGTTAATCAATTGTTAAGGTAAATTGAAAGAGGAAAAAGGGAAAAAAATCAATTACAAACCTATCTTTTAGATTTACTAAAGGTATGGTCTGTACTACCGTCTATCAAGAATCATAAATTATAATAAAAAAGATTACTTTTGAAATCTATTTGGAGTGATGTATTATAGTAATTAATTTTTTTTTATATTTTATATTATATAAAAAATAAAATATAAAATGAGTGGTTTTTACAACGTAGAAAACTTACCAAGATTTAATGTCAATAACCCACAAATAAATATATTAATGTCTGTTGACGATTTAAGAGAATTTCAATACCATCAAAATGGTATACAAAATGCATTTCCTCAATTTAACTTAACTGAATTAAATGCGGAAAATCCACAAAGTGCATCTGAACCATATGAATTAACTTTAATGGAAGTTATAAATGGTGCAAAAAATTTATATTATACAGAAGATTATACTGGTGCTTTTGCATTTAATGGTACTGGTGATTTTATTCCATCACAAGTAAAACGTTTTTATGTAAATTATTTACCAACTTCATTAATGAGAAATATTAATACTCAATTTCCATCTGATTATGCAGTAGCAGAAAACTTTGGTTTTAAAATTAATAATGGTTATCGTTATTATAATAATGAATTATCTGAAGGCGCAACAGCTGAAAATGCTACCGAATCGCATATATGGGGTATTCCTGAAAACTTTGGTATAGGTCCTCCTTTTAGAGTTGGTAGAGGTACTGAAATTTTATTAATGTGGAATAATCCATATGTCAATGGTGGACAAGGAGCACCAACAGCTAGATTTCTTTTAAGAAATGCTTATGACTGGTTATCAGCTGGTTTATTAAAAGGTCCAGCTTCTGCTGCTTATAATCCAAGTACATATTTTCCAAGTGATCCTGTTCCGCAAACTACTTATCCAAATGGTGTACCAATTGCTGGTATTCCAACTAATGGTGTTGTTTTTTGCCCTGAACCATATAGTTTATCTACTCAATGGTTCTATTAAAAGCTGAATTGATTTTTTACCACTTTTTATTATTAAAAATACCTAAATTTAACTAACTAAATTAATAAAAAATTAAAAAAAAAATGTTATCTACTATTTATAAACCTACCACACAATCTCGTGAAGCTATTGTTAGCAAATATATCGACTGTAATATGATGGATACTGTAAATATCTCTAATTTAATAGAAGAATATACTCAGTTAACCCATTTACATAAAGCTTGGAAACGTTTTTGTGAAGAAAAAAGTATACCAGATAAATCCAATTTTAATGACTTTATTATTATCGAAAGTATTAAAGGTGAATGTCCAAAAGAAAATAATGTATTTCAATATGGAAGAACTCCTTTTGAATTTATTGACTATTGTGATACTCCTCTTTTACAACTATTATCTAAAGAAATATTAACCAGTCTTGATTTTAAATTTTTTAATGCTTCCCTTCTTTATTCCTGTGGTGAAGATGACTATGATTACGGATACGAGTATTTAGAATCAGAATTAATCCATGCTGAACAAGAGTATGATAATTATGATGCAGAAGAAAGTGAAGAAGACTATTTGTATGCTATTGCTCAATCTACTAAAATAAAATTAGTAAGATTATGTTTACAAAGAATACATGATCGTGATGTATTATTACCAGAACTTAAAAAACTATTTGATTCATTCTATCCTTTTGGTAAAAACTGTATACCAAAAAATATGTATGAAAGAATATGGAAAAGAGCTATTGAATACGACTTTGATCCATATGCAGAACCAGAGTTTGAAGATGATGAAAATGAAGATGAAGATGAAGATGAAGATGAAAATATAAATGAAGTAGAATTAAATTAAATTGTAACTAATTTAATACATTATTTATTACTTACTATTAAGTAATAAATTAAAAATAAATATTCGAAAGGAGGGTCGTATCATCGAAGATGAAGAGCGAAGCGAACGTAGTTCCTTAATTAAATATATTCTTTAATCACAAATTTTACTATATCATCTATAATTAAGTCACTATTTTTAAACATTGTGGAAATTATCAAATTATACATTTTAATTTCTTCTTTCTTACATTCGACTAAAGTTTGTATTGTATTCAAATTTGTATAATTAAAGTTTGTAAATAATAACTCTCTCATCCACCAGTTATCTAAGTTTTCTATTATAAAAGGTAATATAAAATCTTTATTATCTTCATAATATGCTAATACTTTATAAAATAATTCTTTTACTTCTGATCTATTTGGATCTATTTTATTTTTGTTGTTTAATAAATCATTTAAATTTTCTATATAGAATTTAGATTGTAAATTTTCTAATAAGTACTTTTTATTTATTTTATCAAAAAGAATGTATATTTCTTCTGGATCAGTATAATTTAGACAAAAGCACCCAAATTTGATACTATTATTTTCTATTATATCCAATTTTTTACAATTAGTTTTTTCAAAGGAATAATTTACCTCAGAATTTAAATAACTTTCTGAAAAATTATTGATATACAGTGATTCAAAGTTAAAATCTTCTAATTTTGTATCAATTTTTGATACAAAAAAAGTATCTTGTACTTCTAATGTAATCATATTAATACCTACAGATTCAAGTCTATTAATATTATAATCCTTCATTTTATAAATTGGTGTATCTGATTTCTTTGGTGTTGCATTATAAACATTATAATAAACAGTTAGCATTTTGATTTATTTTTTAATTATTAATTATTAATTAGCTACCAATTATATTAAAAAAATCAATTTATTTAATATTTATTAATATTAAATAGGTTAAATAAAGATTATTTTTGCAATCTTTGGTTTTGTTCTAAAATTAAATAGTCTAACTGTTCCATTAATCTATTATTTTCTCTTTGAAAATCAATAAGATTATCATTTGATTCAATAATAAATTTATTATCTCTTAGCTTATATTGTATCTTTTCTAGCTCTTCTAAATTTATACTTTGACCAAATAGTTTTAATTTATTTTTTACTTCTTCAATATAATTTATTGCATATTGAATCATATTTTCAGTAATTGGAAAATCAACTTTTAACATTTTAGATTATTTATTAATTATTATATCATTAATTAGCTTTAATTAGATTAAAGCTAAAAAATCATTTTTAAAAAGTATAGTAATTTTGTAAAATTGTGGTTAAGCTGAACCACAAAGTATTATTTTTAAAAACTAGTATATTATACTTTATTATACAAATGTATACTCTAAATAAAAGGAGTAAAAATAAAATAATGAAGAGGAGGTTTTAAAGGAACCTTAGGTTCCTTTATTAGGTCCCTTTACTGAGTATTCTTGTAGTATTTTTTGTGGTATATATTCTAATACTCTTTGACTTGTTGACTCTAATATTATTGGTGGAGCAACTCCTGCTTTATAAGCTTCTATCCATCTTAGCACACATACACACCAACAATCTCCTTCTACTAAACCAGGAAATCCAAAGCTTGGATTTATTAAATCATTTCCTTTTTTATATGTAAATTTTAAAAATTCATTTGTCACAATTACACATACTATATGTGTTCCTACATCTGATAAAATACTTCTACAATAGTTATCTCGTGTATAACCTGTAATTTTATCCCCACATCCACACTTTTTTAAACTTTTTCCAAACACATTTAATGGTTCCATTTATAAATTTGTTTTAATTTAAAATAAATTTAATATAAATTTAATATTAATTTAATATTAAATAAATGGATTCTAGTAATAAACAAAATTTAGATACTCAGCCAACTACTAATTTAAATAATCAAGAATGTATTAAATTTGATATCAATATTGATTTTTCTTTTTTTTTAATTTCTTGTATATATTATGTCGGAATTTCAAGCTATTTTAGTTATAAAAAATCTATTCGTTTAAAAGAACTTGAAATTAAACTTGAAAAACTTAAAAATGAAGGTAAAATATTAGATGAACAGTTAATAAATAAAAAACTAAAATTAGAACAACAATCTAAATTATCTTTAAATTGATTTTTTAATGATTAAACATTTAATAAGTAAAAATGAATTTAACAACATTTTCATATAAAGAAATGACTGTATCTTTTAAAAAAGAGTTTAAAGATAATGATGAATTTGCATATGAATGCTTTATTGAAGCTATTGCATATGAATTAGAAAATGATATACATTCAGGTATAAGCAAATTATTACTTCATTTCAAACGTGGAAATATTTGGTATATGGATATTCTATATGCAACATCTATTTCTTCCAGTGAAGAAAAAGTAATCTATAAAAAAGCTTTGGATGAAATAAAGAAAAATATAGAAGATAAAATGTTATACTCTTTAATATGTGAAAAATATATGGATGAATTATATGAAATAATGAATGGTAGTTGTAAAGAAATAGAAAGATATTTGCATAACTATACAAGTGTAGATATACCAGATATCGTAAGTGGAAAAAATAGTAAAACGATTTAAATAATTTTTTACTCTATATTGAGTAAAAAGTAAGCAATTAATACACAATTTCTAATTGATAACAATTAGGAATAATTTTTAATTATAAAATTATAGATAAGGATATATACAATGTATGATTATATCTTTAGGTAAAATGTCTATTAAAACTTCAAAACATATTTTTCTTTGAATTTTAGTCTGAAGATTAGGATTATTACTAAGATCAAGTGGAAGATATAAAAGTTTATTCCACTCAGCATCATCTAAGTCTATTAAATTTACTATATCAGTCGAAGTATAATTTATATTCCAAAAATCTTGTGATGATTTCCAAATATTAAAACAATATTTAAAACATACCATTTGATTATTTTTTGCAGCACACAAAGGAATATTATAATCTATTTCAGATTTAGGACAGTTCTCAATAATATATTGAAGGCAATCAATATATCCATTTTTAACTGCTTCCAAAGCACTACGTCTATTAAGTTCACAACCATTTTCATGAGCATATTTTAAACACTCAATATGATTATTTTGTGATGCTCCATAAACTGTATTTTGTCGATCATAACCATTTTCAAATAAATATTGTAAGATAACTATTTGACCATTTCTAGCTGCATGATAACATAAATGAGGTAAAAGATGATCGCAATTAGTACGTAGATAACCTTTAACGTTTAGCATCATTTTTAATTCATCTAAATTTCCATCTTTAATAGCACATCCATAAGTACGTGGCCATTCCCACTTTCTAATGTTTGTAATTTGTGACATTTTTTTATTTTTTATACAATAATTTGTATTAGTATAAGGCATCTTTCTAATGGCAAAACTCGAAAAAAATCAATTTATAGAAAGGAATGTACGAGCTTTGCTCGATTCAAACCTCCTCTTCATTTTTTATTTTTGTATTTAAGCTGGAATTAAACTAAGCTATCCCTTTAAGCTGGAATTAAGCTAAGCTATCCCTTTAAGCTGGAATTAAGCTAAGCTTTATCTTTGAATAAATAATAATGAAGGAGGGGTTACGGGGAAGAATCGAAGCTTCAAAGCGTACACTTCGTTGGATGCTCCGCATCAGAGCTAGTTCCCTGTCAGAATTGATTATTTGTATAAAATTATAAATTAATTATAATTTTAATTAAAACAAAATGTTCATAATTAATATACAAAAGTTTGTAAATAATAGTGATAATTCATACTATGAAAATGGCTATAAAAATGGAATATCTAAATTATTCTTCACAAAAGAAAAATTATTACAATATTTAAGTAAACAAAATACTTATGTTTGTGAAGCTGATAGTTACTTTTTTGAAAAAATTGATATTCACACTGATACAAAGTTACAATCTTTTTTAACGACTATTGGTGAAGACAGTAAAAAAGTTGATAACGAGTTTATTTTTTATAAAATAAATCCAGATTATTTAGCTGAAGAAAATGTAGATGAAAATACATTCATTCATAACCTTCATGATGAAAACTTTTATGAAACTTTTGATTATAAAAGTAAAACTTGTGAAGTAGGATTATCCCAAGAACATATTTTAAGAATTGTTTGTAAAAAAGTATATGAAGAAAGTGATATTTATTTTAGTGAAACTGAACAATATGAACCAGAAGATAGATGTATTCCAAAAAGTGTTGAAAACATTTATAATAAAGAATTAACTACTGTACAATTTATTTTTCGTAAAGAAAATGAAATGGAAGATCTAATTTACTATTGGAATTTATACGATAAACAAATGGATTTAAAATTTCCAATTTATGTATCAAATGATAAAGACAATAATAAAAGTGTAGAGGTACATATTCTAGAATTAGCTTTTTATATTTTAAAACAATCTTTAATGGATGAATTTGCTTATAGAGATCTTACTATTATTAATAAATTTAAAAATAGTGATATTCAAATGAACACATTTTTTAAAAATTATACTTGGAATGATGCATTAGTTGAATGTTGTACATTTGAAGAACAACATTCAATTAACGATTTAAATATAAATTGTGATTAATTATATTTTGTAACTATTTTTTTTTACTCTTTAATAAATTAGAGTAAAAAAGTAAAAAATAAATAATAAAATTTGGATAAATTATTGTTTAGTCCAATACATAAAATCGCTTGTATTTGTATCATACTGTATATATGCATAAATAAATAGATAACAGTTAAATCCAAATAAAACAATTGATAAAGCCAATGTGGAACCATTAAATAGAAGTAAAGTTGTTATTGTTAAATATAAAAATTGAAAAAGAAATCCACTTATTCCAAACATAAAATAATTTATAATATTTTTCGATATAGTTATAACTTTACTACTCCAAACATAACCTATAAAAGGAATGTAAAATTTGTAATCAATATAAATATAATCTTCATTATCAATTTGTTTTGTTTGTGAAAGATGACCTAATTCATGAATAATTGCAGATATTTGAATGATAAAGATCATTAATATTATTTTTATCTTTTCATTTGATTTATAGAAAGAAATACTAATAGTTAAAATAGAAGAAAATATACAATAAATGATTGCAAAAATAGTATCAATATTCATAATAAATATATATAATATTGATTTATACTAATATTGAGTAATATTAATATTTAAAACATCAGTTTACAGTTAACTTTTAGAGTAAAAAAGTAAATAAAAAGAAGGGGATAATGTGCTAGTTCTTAGTCTGAATTGATTTTTTAATACTTAATCTTTTAATAATTAATTAAAAAATGACTCAAGTTCAATTCGAATATGAACCTATCATTAAAGCTATTGTTTCCAAAGAAAATTGGAGAACAAAAATTATGAATGATAAAATAACTAAAAAATGGTTAAACGAATTAATTCAACAAAATTGTAACAAAGATAAAGCAAAAAGATGTATCCAAATTTTACGTAAAGTAAAAGATAAATTCAAAAAAAATACAAGTACATTAAAAGAGTATAACTGGTTTAGACTTTATAAAAATAGTTTTCATATAACTAATATTGATGAAGAATTTTATAACTTCAAAGTAAAAGAAAAAAATAAAAATGTATTAAAACAATTTCAAACTAATTTAACTATTGACTGTAATGGTGTTGTCAAAAATTTAACTACCATTCATCCTTCTGAAAGTAATGAAATTGTATTACGCAATTCTATTACTAAAGAAGAAACTATTTTATTTGTAGTAAAACCTGTAAAAGTGGATCACTTATTAGATACTAAATTAAAAGAAAAAAATGCATTTTTTAACAGTTTTGTTACAACTAGTACTAGTTTAATTAATCAAGATTTAAAAAATGAATTTATTTCTTCTTTAAAACAAGTGGAAGCAAAAGATTTACATCCTTGGTCTAATAATCAAGTTTTTAACTATTTTCATCCTTCTATGTATCCTTTTATTAATATTAAAGGCGTAAACCGTATTACAAAATGTTTCAATAGAAAAATTGATGATAAACTATTATTTCAATGGTTAGCTACTGACGTAAAAGTTAATTATTCTGAATCAAAATCTGAACTAAAAGATGAAGACGTAAGTGTTACTTTATTATCTAATATTAATAATTGTTGCGATCAATTAAATGTTTATATTAGTAAAATTCTGGCTAAATTTATCCCATTATTTAATACATTATTAAGCACTTTATTTGAAAAAGGAATCATTGATTACCGAGATATCAAAATTAAACCTTGTGCTGATAATAGTAACAAAATTAAATTAAATACTTGTCAATTTATCATAAAAGCACAAAAAATTGTTTTACACTCAAATGACGGTTATAATGGTATTCATAAAGAAGGATCTTTACATTTAGAAGGTACAAAGTATGAAAGAATTATGGCTACTGGTATATATTATTTTAATGTTAAAAATGTAAATAAAACAAAATTAAACTTTAATATACACATCAATGAAGCAGATAGAGATTATTTAAGATTTAGAAATACTAAATCAATCAATAGTTATCATTATTTAAATGGAATTGAAACAGAAGAAGACTTATGCATTGTATTTCCAAACTTTTTATATCATAAAGTAGATGAGTTAAGCTTACTTGATCCATCAAAAATGGGATGTAGAGAAATACTTGTATTTTGGCTTGTTGATCCAAATGTTAAAATTTTATCAACTGCAAATGTAAAAAGTTACTTTAGTGAAGAAGATGCTAAAATTTATAGAGAATTATTAATGTTTGAAAGAAAATATATACAATCTAATTTAGATGATGAAGAATATTGTGAATCAGAATCAGAACCTGAAAGTGATGATTATAATTTATGTGAACACTAATAGTAAAAATAGTAAATAGTAAATATTAAAAGTAGCAATGATTTTTTTACTTTAATTAAAGTAAAAAAAGTATTAAAAAGTATTAAAAAGTATTAAATTTATGTCCATACTATACCTGCTTGTCTTGTTATATTTGAAAATCTAACTGTATCTGTTTGTCCTAATTGATCAGTATATGCTGATGATGTTGGACCTGGGAAACCAGGTATAAAATCTAACATATTTCTAAACAAATAGAATGGATTAAATGTACCATCTTCATTTTGATTCATAATTAAAATTTCGGTGCCTCTACCTAATGAATATGTTGCTCCCAAGAAAAAATATTTAGGAATTTGTACAGTTATTGATCTATCTGTATCTGCTCTTGCGGAATCTGATAAATTTGCAAATCCATAGTTTTCAGCTACTGCAAAATCTGCTTGTCTTGTATTTTCATCAGTTGTTCCATTTAAAAATGTATTAGGAGCAACACATACATAATAACGTTTTATTGCAGATACTGAAATTAATGGACCTGAACCACCATATAAAAACGCACCTGTATTATCTGGAGTACCAAATCTATATTCATTTGCATTTAAAGCTTGATCAAATGATAATACATATGGATTAGCAAGTGTTGTAGTTTCTGGTAAAACAATAAAATTTGCTGCATACTGTGGTCCAATCATATTAGATTGATATGCTCTTAAATTTTGAACACCTTGTTGCACATAAGTTTGAGGATTGTTTACATTAAATCTTGGTAAGTTTTCTACATCATAAAAACCACTCATATTGTATTTGTAATAGTTATTTTATAACATATTTTAGAATAAATTTTTTAAAATTTTATTTTTTACTTTAATTAAAGTAAAAAAGTAGTAAAACGTAAAAAGTATTAAATTTATACCCATGCTACACCTGCTGATGTTGTTATTGGTGAAAATACAACTCTTCTAGTGGTTTGTCCTAATTGATCAGTATATGCTGATGATGTTGGACCTGGAAAACCTTCCGGACCCATAAAATCTAACATATTTCTAGCTAAATAGAATGGTGCAAATGTACCATCTTCTTTTTGAAACATAAATAAAATTTCGGTACCTCTACCTATTATAAATGTTGCTGCTAAGAAAAAATATTTAGGAACTTGTACAGTTATTGATCTATCTGTATCTGCTCTTGCTGGATCTGATAAATTAGCAAATCCATAGTTTTCAGCTACTGCAAAATCTGCTTGTCTTGTATTTTCATCAGTTGTTCCATTTAAAAATGTATTAGGTGCAAGACAAACATAATAACGTTTTAAAGAAGATACTGAAATTAATGGTCCCGAACCACCATATAAAAATGCACCTGTATTAGTTGGACTATTAAATCTATATTGATTTGCATTCAATGCTTGATCAAATGATAATTCATATGGATTAGCAAGTGTTGTAGTTTCTGGTAAAACAACTGTATGTGCTGGATTCATTGGTCCAATCATATTAGATTGATATGCTCTTAAATTTTGAACACCTTGTTGCACATAAGTTTGAGGATTATTTACATTAAATCTTGGTAAGTTTTCTACATCATAAAAACCACTCATATTGTATTTGATTTAGTTTATAATTTATTTTAGAATAAAATTTTTAAAATTTTTTTTACTTTAATTAAAATAAAAAAGTAAAAAGTTAAAACTAAAATATAAATTATGTATTCTTCAAGTAATAAAGATCATAAAATAAATTTAGAATCAACAATTATTTTTAGAATATTTGACTGTAATAAATTAGAAAATGATATCAAAAAATACAATATCACTGATAAAAAATATATTGATAAATTATATATAATTTGTAACAAAAATAAAAATTAAAATAACAATTAAAAAGTGTTTAAAAGAGTAAAAATAACTTTACAAGATGCTTTAAATGTAACAGATTATGCACTTGGCTTAGGAGTTAAAGGAATGATGACCTGGAATGCAAATATAGATGGTGAAGGAGTAGATGGAAATTCACCATATGCTTACTGTAATGGAATACAAAGTATGATTAAAAAACTTATTTTATAAAATGGTTTAACCATATTAATAATGTAAAAACTAGTATTCCAAAGAGTTACTAATTTTTTAAATTTTAGTAAACATTTTATAACTATTATTATACTATAAAAGTATAATAATTTTTTAACTAAATTCTATTCTCCGGATCTACATATTCCATCTTTAAAAAATCAAATACATCTTTTTCACAACTCATTAATGGTATTTCTTCTTGTTTACTATTTGTATTATTTTTAATATTGTTTTTGTTATCTTTTTTTACTACATTCAACTCAGGTTCTACCTTCTTTAATCCATACTCATTCATTGTATATCCTAACTCTAATGCCCTACTTCTCATTTTTACATTAAACGTTGCACTTCCTGTAAAATATAATATTGAATATATATACTCATGTCGTAACGTAAGAAGTAAATCTATTCTTCGAGGTATCCCATTTATTTTACATATTCCTAAACATTTTTTAGGTCCAGTTGCTAACAATTCGATCATATATTTATCCTTTATAAATGCATTGATTACATTATTAAACATTGTCACCATTTCTATATAGGTTGTCTTACTACTTGTTGACGTAATCAATACATCTATATCTCCACTTGACTCTGCTTTTCTTCTATAACTTCCAACTATACAACTTGTTAACTTACTAGTTGTTACATGTTTTATCTTATCAGTAATATATTTATTATGACTATCCATTTCTTTTCTTGGTATACGTTCCAGTAAATCTTCATAATATTTTAATCCTATTTTTTGCTTTTCATTCAATAGTTTTGAATCCTTTTTAACTGCTAATCGTAATTCATCTATACTTTTCATTTTATATTCTGATACTAATTCTTTTGCTTTTACTGGTCCAACTCCATATATATTTTCAAATATTTGAAAAGATGATGAATCTGAATTACTGTTACTACTATTAGTAATAGTTTCAGCTTTTTGTAATTTTCCTGTTTGAAATATTTCTTCTATTTTAAGTCTTATTTTTTCACCTATACCAGTAACCTCTTTTAAATCTCCAAATGAAAGTATAGGATGTTTTATATTTTTTATTTGATTAATTACAGTTTGATATGCCTTTGCTTTAAAAGGTTGACTATTAGATATCTCATCTTTTCTTACAATATCTAATTGTGATATAATTGTATTCTTATAATCCATTTTTACGAAGAACTACGTTCCCCGTAACCCCTCCTTAAATTAAATGTTATTATTAATATTATTAACTAAATATTTAAATTTTCAATTTATTTAAAAAATTAAAAAAAACTAGTACAAAATAAAATCTTAAAATAAAAATGTACTAGTTTTTTTTAATTATTTTAATATTTAAAATTAAAACTATCTTTTTTAATCTATAAAGATTAAAAAGTTAATATGATTTATACATATGAAAAATTTTGCGAAATATTAGACTATATTTACTTTTCAAATAAAGATGAAAAGAAATATGCAAGATGGTGTAAAAGAAATAATATTGAATATAATTATGATACAGACTATTAGTTTACTTTTTGTTTTTATCTTTGTTTAAAAAATAAAGATTTTTCTACTTCATTCATATAGTTTATTTTACTTAGATCATACTTTAATAATTTATTCGTACTCCTTATTTTATTAAATATTTTCACTATTTCACTACAGTTAAAATACTTACTTTTTTTATTATATGTTATATATTTTATATCCAAATTTAAACTTTTTAAATCTCTTGCTACATTATTAACATGTGATACAATTGGTTTCATTATATCTATTACATTATAAATATATTCATTCGTATTTAATTGTATACATCGTATATTTTGTGATCCAAATGATAATATATATGATTTACTACTAATAGTTGTAGTAGCAGAAACAGTAGCAGTAGTAGAAATATTTTTATTTTTTAATATTTTTGGTCGTTTATTATTTAGTTTACTATCGGTAGAAATTATTTTTCTTTTTTTATCACTGTTTTTTGTTTCATTAACTTTAGTTTCACTACTATATGTTTCATTATTTTCTATTTCACTATTTTCTGTTTTATTATTTATTACATTATTTAATTCTTCATTATAATTATTATTAAAATCTAAATTTATTATAGAAAATGGAGTATAAGTGTATATTTCATTTGTTAAATTATCTTCAAATTGTTGAAATAAACTATAATCATATATATGGTTTGATTCAAATAACATTTTTTAATTATCTTTTTACTTTATTGTAATTAATTGTAAAAGTAAAAAGAGGGAAATAATAAAAAATCAATTTATAAATACCATTGAGCTGAATGATTAGGAATTGGAACCATAATAACACCATTGATAGAATTTGCTGAGCCAGATGGAACTGGATCACTTGCATATGGAGCTAAATTTGGTTTATAACAATCTGATAATGGACCATTAACAGTTGTATTTGTTAACCAATCATATGCATTTCTTAATAAATATCTTGCTTGTAATGGATAAGTTGTACCATTTGGGAAATTCCACATTAATAAAACTTCAGTACCTCTACCTAATTGAATATTTGGACCAACACCAAAATATTGAGGAATACCATCTAAGTGAGTTTCTTCAACTGAACTATTAAATGTTGGTTGTTCTACACCATTAGCATCATAAAAACGTAATGAATTATTTGTACTAAAACCAAAATTTGTAGCAATTTGATAATCTGATGTAAATAATTTAGTTACTGGATCAAATCTCATCATAGATGTTGGTAAATAATTAATATAATAACGTTTAACTTGGGATGGAACAAATGCACCTGTACCACCATTTGCAAAAGCACCTGTAAAAGTTGGTGTTCTAATACAACGAGTCATACCACTTATAATAAATTCATTTGTTAATACAAGTGGGTCTGCTGCTGAGTAAGTTTGTGTTAAAACTGTATCATCCGGATAATTACTTTGAATACCATATTGATGAGTTTCATTTTGAACTAAATTTCTAACTGTATATTGAGTTTGAACTGCTTGATTGGTGACATTAAATTCACCTAAGTTTTCGACATCATAAAATCCTGACATTTTAGTATTTTATTATATTAGTAATATAATAAAAAAAAATTTTTATTTTATTTTTATCACTTTTATTTTTACTTTTTTATTATAAGATATATAAAAATAAATGATGATGATAGGTTACGGGGAAGCAAATTTAGTTCCTCGTGTTCCTTTATGCTGGTCCTGATCTTGCACTACTATTCATTTGTTTCATTTGTCTAATTGCTATTTGATTACATACTGGTGATAATGGATCATAATATTCTTGACATAAACTTTTAGTTAAACCTGGATATAATCCACTTGAAGATGATGTTAAACAAGCTTCTACTGTATTATTACCCGATTTCATACATTCTTTAAAATCAGATCTTACTTTTTCAGCACTTGGTATACTTGGATCATTCTGTACTATTGTTTGAAACGTATCTTCTGGTGCAAATATTGTATTATATTTATCCTCTGATGAATACTGATTTTCTATAAAATCTTTATACTCATTTATATTTACTTGTGAATCCATTTTATAACTTAGCGCCTGAATATTTCTTGCTAAACTAGAATCAGTTATATCCATACCATCATCTGCTTCTTTTATTAATTGATCTCCTATTTCTTTACCATTTACTGGAATATAATTTCCTTCCGATTCAACATTATAATCAATATTAGTATTTATTTTATTTTTACCATTTGCCATATTTTGACGTTTTATTTGTTCTTTAGTCATATATTGATAACTTTCAGATCCACTATCTTTCTTTTGATTTTTATCTTTACTCTTATTTAAAAAGTAAAAAAGTACACCAGCTAATGCAATAACAAGTACTATAATAATTACATTTTTATAATCCATTCTGTATTATTTTTAATTATTTACTATATATTCAACATTTAAGTTGTAAAATAAGATAAAAAAATTTTAATTACTTTTTATCTTTTTTATTTTTCACTTACTTATTTTTTATTTTTGTATCACTTTTTCTACTCTTATTAGAGTAGGAAAATTTTATTTTAAATTTTAAAATTTATATAAGGATTCATTAATATTATAATTCTTTATATGACCTCTTATTCCACATCCAGAACTAAAAGATCTATTTGATAACATATATTTAGAATTGTATCTATGATATAATACTGTAGATTTTGAAGAATTCCACATTGAATTCATTTCTGGTGTTCCAGGATATTTAGTTTTATCATCTATTATATCAATAGATTCATAAAAATGATATTTTGGTACATATTTATAAAAACCTGTACTACGTTCACGTTCACATGCTTCATAAGCTGACTCTTTCGAGTCAGCTAATATAATAGCATAGAAATCATATTGAATACCATCTGAAGTATTATTAACAGAATAGTTTTGTAAGGTAATTGAAATATTAATCATATAAGTATTAAATTTTGAATCCATTTTTAGTATTTTTTATACAATAATTTGTATTAGTATAAGGCATCTTTCTTAGGGCAAAATTCAAAAAAAATCAATTTACGACGAGGAACTACGTTCCCCGTAACCCCTCCTAATCATTTTTAGCTTATATTGGCTTATATTGGGTTTTATTGGCTTTTATCAGCTTAAAATAATGAAAAAATTAGGGTATAAGGGTGTAAGGGTATAAAGATTAGAATTTAGAATATTGAATAAAGTTTGTTTTCTACTCTTTTCAGAGTAGGAAAATTGTAATCTTATAACACATTTATTGTGAAATAGATTCATTTTGTGGGTTTTTGTTTAATTTTTGTAATCTTGTTTCAAGAAATTCATATTCTTCTGATAATTGTAAACCATAATCATTTTCATCTTCTTCAAAATCATGAATAATTCTTGAATAACGATCAAATTCATATACATCATATGTAGAATCTTGACTATAATATTCTAATTTTTGATAATCTAATTCTACTCTATTGTAATATTTTTTTATTTTTTCGTTAATATCTTTTAATTTAATTTCTAAATTTTCATCAGATACATAATATTCTGAATTTTTATTATTAAACTTAAGAGTTAATTTTTCATATTCTAAATATTTTATAGCATCTTCAATTATATTTAATTTTTCATTTAATTTATTATCCATTTGATATTTACATTTTAATTCTTGTAATTCTTCTAACTCATAATAAATACAATGTATTCTATTCTCAATATTATTTTTTGTTAAATTATAGTTAGAATAATCACGATATTTATACATTATACATTTTTTATACTGTCTTTCAACTATTTCTTTTAAACTTGGGTTAGAAGAATATTTTAAAATAGTATGAAAATTATATAATTCTTCAAGAATTTCTTCTAATCTATCTTGTAGAGTAAAAGATGCTTCTGGAAAATAATTATATTTATTTTGAAGGAATGTAATATGACTATCAGATAAACTATAAAATGAAGTTAGTGCTACACGTCTTCCGACTGTATCACTTTCACTCATATTTATAGCTACATCATTAAAATCATTATTTATGCAACATGTATTAATAAATGTTTTACGTACTTCATGATATACTTCATCAGTATTAGGAATTTCTCCATCATTTATAGCACATGCACATAAAAATGTTGTTAAATCAGGATATATATGATTTAAATATATTGTTTCTGTTTCTGTATAGTATTTATCTACTATAATATCACCATTATGTGAAAAGATAATCTTATAAATTGGTTTAAAATTCATCTTTGAAACGTTTGGGTTATATAAAAATTATATTTATATAATAAGGCAAAGTAGAAAGGGAAAATTCAAAAAAAATCAATTTATATCGAAGGGGCAAAGCCCCCTCGTCCTCCAATAACTCCTCCTTTTAGTAGATTTTATCAGCTTAAAATAAGGAAGAAATTAGGGTATAAGGGTGTAAGGGTATAAAGATTAGAATTTAGAATATTGAATAAAGTGTGTTTTCTACTCTTTTCAGAGTAGGAAAATTGTAATCTTATAACACGTTTATAGTGAAATAGATTAATTTTTATTTTTTTGGTTTAATTGGTGTAATCTTGTTTCAAGAAATTTATACTCTTCATCTAATTCATCTAACAATGTTTTACATGTAAAAGCGATTGATTCAAATCTATGATAATCTGTATTAAAACCATCAGTTGATTCCATATCAAGTTCACTAAATTCTAAATCTTGTTCATGTTCTTTCATTTCTTCTTCAATATCTTTTAATCTGATTTGAATAAAGTTATCAGACACATATTTACTTGAATTAGGATGATTATATTTAAGTTTTAATCTTTCAGCTTGTAAATATTTTATTTTATCAATTGAAGCAAATAATTTTCCAGCTAGTTTATTGTAATAAACATTTAAAGCTGGTTCATCATTCATTTCATTTTGATATTTACGTTCTAAACATTCTAAATCTTTTATTTCATAATCAATATCATTTATTCTTTTGCTTATTTCATCTTCTGATAAATCATACATTGATATATCTTCATACATTAAACAATTTTTATAGTGTTTTTTAACTCTTACTTTTAAAATAGATAAAGGAGGAGTTTCTATTACATCTTGAAATTCATGAATTTCTTCACTTATTTGTTCTAATCTATCTTGTAGGATAAAAGATGCTTCTGGAAAATAATTATATTCATGTTGTAATTCTTTGATAGATACTTCTGGCAAACTATAAAATGAACGTAATGCTACACGTCTTCCGACTGTATCACATTTAGCCATATTTATAGCTACATCATTAAATTCATTATTTTCTGTTAAACATGTACTATTAAATGTTTTACATACTTCACGATATACTTCATGAGTATTAGGAATTTCTCCATCATTTATAGCACAACAGCATAAAAATGTTGTTAAGTCAGAATAGTTATAATTAAATACTATTTTTTCCGTGTTTATTAAATGTTGTTCTACTATGATTGATCCATCAAGTAAAAAGGTGACAAGATATAATGTAAATTCATTTGTATTCATTTTGAAAGCTTAATTACTAGTACAATTGCTTGTGCAGTATGAATTAATAGGGTAAAATCTAAAAAATATCAATTTACAACGGGAAACTAGCGCCTACGCTTTGAAACTTCGCTTCTTTTCTGTAACCCCCTGAATGTTAGTAAAAAGTAATAGGTATACAACTATTATAAAAAATATTAATATTTTTTTATCTATTTATTCTTTAAAAGATAAAAAATAGTAACCTTTAATTAAAATGAAACCAAGATTTAAAATATATTTAATAATTGTAGCTATAGCTATAGTAGGTATTTTTTTATATATTGTTAGTAAAAGTCAAAATACTAGTAAAAAAATACGTACTTATCAGCAAAAACAAATGATGCTAGATGAAGCTGAAAATAATAATAATATTCAACAACAAATGATGCTAGATGAAGCTGAAAATAATAATAATATTCAACAACAAATGATGCTAGATGAAGCTGAAAATAAAGATAAAAAGGTAAATTTTATTGTTGAAAATGAAATGAATATACCACCAGAAGATTTATTTAGAATTAATGTTAGATTTGCTGAACAAATTTTAAGAAGTATTCCTGGTTTTACAACTCCATATTATATTTTTAATGAATTTAATGAAGGTATAGATTTAGAAGACTTAAAAGACATAATTTATAAATTAAATACTAAATTAGTAGATATTGAAGATGATTTATACAGAGTAGATCATAGATTTATAAATGACCTACCTTTAATTGAATTGATAAATAGAAACATTATTCAAAGAAATGATCTCACAAAAACATTACTAAATGCTTTAAGCATGCAAATATTTAATAATAGACTTAATTATTATGGTTTACAACGATTATTTCAAAAAAAAGATTATTTTAAATATGCTATTCAATTAATACCTCAGAATAAAATTAGACAATTCTTATATTCTATTGATGATGTTCAAGAAGGTAATGAATTACAACGTATTCAAGCAAATGTAGGAGTTCACAATGATGATAATGTTCGCTTTAATGAATGTATTATAAAAGCTTTACGTGCATACAAAGTAGATAATTATCCGTACACTCTTCAACAAATTTTAGACAAAGCTGTAGAAATTCAACAAGCTACTCAACAATTTGCTACTCAAAGCGCTATTGATGAAAGACTTCAACCTGGTACACCTGCATTCAATAATAGAGTAAATCAACTTACTTTAAGTCAAAATGACTTCTTACGCTGTAGTGGAAGCTGGAATAATGCTGAATTAGTTTCACAATGGGGATTTGGAGATTTATGGATGGGTGGTGAAGCAGATAGAGCTCCTATAGATCAAAAAATATTTATTTGTGAATTAGCAGTAAGAGTTTGGGATATTATCCAAGAAATTGCTGATGATGCTGAAAAAAGAAATTTAATTGGTAACTTCATATCTACCATTAAAAATGAAATTATTGAAGTAGGTGGTGTATGTTCTACTGGTTGGGCTAATAGACTTACCCATATTATTGATATATTAAATGATGAAAATAAAGCTTTATTTGGTATTACTGATTGTTATTCCACTGATTCAGTTTTAAGTAAAATATTTTTACAAGAGGAAAGTGGTGAAGATGGTTTTTCATTTAACAGTTTTTATAATAAATTAATTCAAGAACAATTATATGGTGATATTGATGACTTTGATGAAAAATATTATGCTGGTACAAAACAAAGTTTTGAAAGATATGATCAAGATATTTTATATGGTTATTTAGTAATTGCATTTATTAAAGCTTTTCAAGCTTATTTTTACAAATATTTCTATGGTGATCGTAATGAAAATATTCCTGAATTAGGTAATTTTAATGATCCAATTGATGATCCTTTAATAAATAAATTCAAAAAAGAATTTATGAATGCATTCAGAAAATATAGAATGGAACAATTCAATAAACTTGCTCCTGGAGTTTGCGACCTTACTGAACTTGAAAATCAAGTTGTATTAAATAAATTTAGAGCATTCGATAACTACCAATATAACAAAAATTTAAATAGTCTTCTTAACCCAGATCAACAAGTAGAAGAAAATATTCAAGAAGTATTAAATTTAATTCAAAACAATCGTGAACATTTCTATTACTCTACATACAATCGTAAAAGAGTTTTCAAAAATAAAAGACAAAAGTATAGCTCCAATTATACTCAATATCATAAAAATTTAAAAATTTAAAATATTAATTTATGTATCTAATTTTCTATCATAAAATTACTTGTATTCTTTGAACACTGCTTTACATTCTTTGTCAAATTGGATGACAATAGTTTAACCAAATCTGCCGGTGGCTTATTTAATTTTAAATGCTCACGTATTTGAAATAATGCATGTATACAATTTCCATAATCTTCTGTCGATACTACACTATCTTCACTTTCATGTTCTGCTTTTACATAAGCCATAGCTTTATTGATAACAGCTATACATTCTGGAGTACTTTTTTCAAAACACTCTAAAATAAACTGTGTTGCAACCATCTTTTTATGTTTTTTATTTTCATCTATCACAATCATGCTTCCTCTAGATGCATCTGTACAAAATGTCATCACTTTAATCGCATTTACAAAGTTATGAATAAAGTTTGAATTAATATCATAGTCATTAAAGAATATAAGATTATTTCCATCTATACTATTAATACAGTTTTTAATATTCGCATCTGTAAAAGGAAGTAATTCATTCTTTAGTTTATTAAACTCAATAGTATAATTATTATTATTTGTATTGTTATTTACAATTTGGGGGCGATTGATAAGTTGCTCCGTTAACTTATTATTATTATCGAATAATTGTGATTCATATCTTTCTACCTTTTCTTCCAGTTTTTTAATCTGTTCATCCTTGGATTTCAATTGTTCATCTTTTGATTTCAATTGTTCATCTTTGGATTCAAGTTTAATCTTGTATTCAGATAATTGATTTTCATAATCTTTATATTTTGATTCTACTTCTTCCTTAAATAATGAATATTGTTTGTCTATTTTATCTTTATATTTTTTAACATCACATGCAATTAAATGAGTAGCTAAAGATAATTTTGTTGTAAAATTTTTTTCACAAAATTCACAATTAAATTCATTTATATTACTAATAGGAATAGTACTGTTCTTTTTTTGTATTTCTATACAAAACTTAGTTGATCTTTTATGGTAATTTAAACTAGATAAACTAGTATAACCTTTATTACAAAATTCACATATATGTGCCATTTTATATAATTATATACTTATATGCTTATATAATTAATACAACATAATCTTTAAATTTGAATTTATTTGATTTATTAGATTTCATAAATTGAGTCGATTAGATAACTTTTATATATTATTATTCTTTGGTTAATTTTTACTACTAATTTTTAAAATAAACTTAATACTTTTATGGTTTAACTGATATATTATATTTTTACCAATTTAACAAAAAATACTCAATTTTACTAATTTTATTACTTTTTTCTATTTTTTTAAAGTTTTTAGTCCACACACAAAAGATTGTGTGTTTTATAAAGTCTTAAAATTTTAAAATATTTTTAATATAAATTATAAAAAATTGAATAGTTGAGTATTTTTTATTTATTTAAGGTAAATTGATTTTTTAATCTTTTTTATAATTAGTTATTAATTGATTATTCATTAATTATTTATTACTAATCTGTTTATTAATTTACTTTTTATAATGATTTTTACAGAAATAATAGATGTTTACTCTTGTATGTGTAATTGTATATTGTGTGTATTTATTTTACTAGCTATTTATAATATTTTTTACTATGAAGACAAACGTGATAAAAGTTTAAAAAATATATTCTCTAATATTAAAAATATTACTATTATTCAACATTTATTTATATATGTATATAGTATATTGTACATTATTTTATATGATTTTTTACTTTATAGCTTTTTGTTGAACTATATATGTATTTATAGATTAGAATTTTCAACTATTTTTTCACAACTTATAGTATCAATTGTATATTTTGTATATAATTATAATAATGATTATAAACAAATGTATTGTGGAGTTGACTATCTTACAAGATTCTTTTTTTCAAATATATTAAATAAATTTATATTAAGTATTTTTTATATTCACTGTGATAGTTTATTACCAGTATTATTTTCAGATATATGTTTTCAAATTATTATAACAAATAATATAATTAAAAAGTATTATTAAAAACTATAATTAAAAAGTATTTAAAATTTTATTATTATTATACAATATTGTATAATAATGAATACAGATAATAGTGATGACCATATTATATCTTGTTTTACACCTGTAAATAAAGTGTGTGAAAATTTATATATAGGTTCACAACTTGTATATAAATTTTCAGATTTGTTATATCATTTAAGAATAAGACATATAATAGCTATACGTATTACAAATTTAGAAGAAGCAGTTCAAGTATGTGAAGAAAATGCTATCGTATTACATAATTTGAATACAAAGCATTCACAGTTTAAAAAAGAATTTCCATTTTTAATGGATCAAGTAGAAACAATTTTACAAGGTATACCAGAAGATGAAAGAGTATTGATTTGTTGTAGAAGTGGGCAACATAGATCAGTTGCGGTAGTGTGTGGATTATTAATGAAAAAATATAATGTAAATTATAAAAATGCATTTGAGTTTGTAAAAGATGTAAGAAAATGTGCAGATGATGAATATGTTGTAAATTATGATGATAGTAAAAAAGGAAGTGATAAATGGAGTATTTGAAAGGAACTACGTTCCCTTCGACCCTCCTTCGTCGTTTTTATTTAATTTTTGTATATAGTTTTATTTATAAATTTTAATAATTTAATAAAAAACTAATACAAAATACAACTATATATTTAAAAGTAAAACAAAAAGTAAATGATTTGAAAAGTTTAAAAAAGGTTTTCTGCAAAGAAATCTAAAGTTGTGCGTTTTTCTGAGGTAACTTTTTAGAATCCTCAGAAGACTCCCATCACTTTAGATAACTCTACAGTTAAAAAAAGTTAAGATTTTATTTTTTATTTATATCAAATATTGTAGTTAATTTTATATTAACAAATCTTATATTTGTAGTGATATTTTATTATACTATTTTTACTTTAATTAAAGTAAAAAATCAAAATAATAAATAATAAGAGGAGGTTTTAAAGGAACCTAAGGTTCCTTTATAGTAACTCAATTTCAAACCATAAATTTGTATTTGGTGGTATACTTGCTCCTGCTCCTCTTTGACCATATGCTAAATTAGATGGAATAAAAAATAAACTTTTTTCACCTTTTTTCATACTTGCAACAGCTATATCCCAACCAGGAATAACTTGATTACCATTTAAAATAAAATTAAATGGTGTACCTCTAGATACACTTGAATCAAAAATACTACCATTCTCAAACATTCCAGTATAATGTACTGAAACAGTTGTTCCAGAAGATGGATATTGACCATTTATATTACCTGGTTTTATAATTAATTTAGGAAGTTGACTATTCATATTATATATTATTATTATTAATTTTTATACGTTTTAACTTATAATTATTATTTATTTGAATTATTTCTTATTTGTTCTTCTTCTTTTAACCACTTTATTTGACATTGTTTAAATACTTCTAACTCTTCTAAAGTCATATTCTTCATTAATTTGTACTTATTTTCTATTGACATAACTTTAAATATCTCTTTATATATCTCAGTATACTTACCACACTCATTTTTATCCTCATTTTTTACCTCATTTTTACTATCATTAGGTGTTTTATTTAATAATTTTGAATTTAATATTGGAAAGGCTGACATCATTTTATTTAATATTTATTACTTTATTTTTAATTTAAAATTAAAAGAATAATTAGTATTGATATTATTAATATTATTTATTACTTTTATCCTTTTAAATTAAAAAAAATGAAATCTATAGATTTTTTAACCTATAAACATCAACTATTATATTATATATTAGTACTCTTTGGCTTTAAACCTTTCAATATTTACCAAAAAAATAAAAAAATGGACTATCGTAACATATTTTTAACTATTTTTTATATTGCAGTAGGAATATTTTTAGTAGGATTTTTAAACTTTATTCCTTATAACTTTTCTAATACATTTTATATACTATTAGTGATTTGTGGTTTTATTTTTATTTTATTACCTATTTTAAATACATACTTAAATCAAATTTATTTAAATTCTATCCAATTAGAAAATATAACTCCACTTACTCCTCAAATATGATATTTTATTTTAGCCGCAATCAAAAATTGTAAGAACCTACGCTTCTACCTTAAAAAGTAAATTGATTTTTTATCAATTTTCCTTTAAATAGTAATTAAGTTTATTTACAGTTTAAAAAATGACAACAATGTCAAATACAGAAAATATCGAAGAAGAAATTTTAAATGATTCTGAATCTTCTTTAGAGGAAATTGATATTGAAGATTTATTCTCATCCCAAATTGATGAAATTAAACATTTACTTTATCATGAAAATAATAAAAAAGTATTAAAGAAAATTACACCTCTTTTTGAAGCTTTAGAAACTAATTTAATGAGTACAAATGCATACTCACCAGATCAATATTTTTATTTTCTTAAAGATGAAATGGAAGAATATTGTTCACCTGACTATAAAATTGATCAATATAAAGTAAAAGTTATTGAACTATTACTTCATTATATTACATTTGATCCTTATTATATAGAAATAGCTGCTGACTATTCTGAAAAAATTGGTAAATTAGATGATGATTATGTAGAAAGAGATGAAGTTGCTGAACAAGTATTAAGTACTTTATTATGTTACTCTTTTTGTTTATATCGTGATAATAAATTATCCAAAGAAGATTGTAATAGTATACTTTATAGTCTTATTCGTAATAAAAAATTTAAACAATGTGCAAACTGTTTAGAAATATTTGACTTTGATTTAAATGATGAAAAATTATTTCATGAGATTTGGAATTATGGTGACGTAAATTGTATTAAAATTTTAGTTTCTAAATATTTTACTTTGAAAGAATCATTTAATTGGAATGTTTCTTTTCCTCCAACTTTTCTTTAAAACCTCCTCTTAATATTTAAATATATTTTTATTATACTTTATAAGTATAATAAATTTTACAAAATTTTAAAAGTATAAAATATTAAAAAAACTAGTACAAAATAATTTTATAATTTTAAAATTATAAAATTATTTTGTACTAGTTTTTTTTTAAAAATTGATTTTATACTTATTTTTAATTTTAAAAATAATTAATAAATAAAATAATTAAAAAATGAATTCTATTATATATGATATTCATACTGATAATCCATCTTATAAAGATGTTATAAAAGAAAAAATTGTATCGAATGAAAAAGGTGAAGTAGATTTTTTAAAGTATAAGCCTATTAGTATTCCTAAAAGTATTATGGATGTAAACTATGTGTTTTCTGGTAGAGGTTTATATAGAGCATGGATTTCAAATCTTCAAAAATCTATTCGTAGAGGACTTGTAAAAGATGCTTTACGTAGTGCATATGAATGTATGCAATTTAAAGGTTTATTTTTGTCACACACAATTAATAGAGTTTGTAAAGTTATAATTAGTGAAGATATTGGACCAGCTAATTTGGTTTTAGCATTAAAGGTAAAAGATTACTTATTAAATTTATCCTCTAAAACAGATGATGAAAAAATTAATGAATGTTTTGAAATTATAGTTGATATGTGTCACTCTTATAAAAGTAGAATTGTTGATCATTCTTTACATCTTACTCGTAGAAAGAATTTTACTAATTATACTGATTATAATTTAGCTTATACCGATTTAAATCAAAATATAAAAGATAGAAATATATATAAATGCATTCATATCTTATTTTATCTAACCACTTTAAAAGAAAAAGACTGTAAAGCTACATTTACTCGAGTTTTAGATAAAAATATAAAACCTAGTAGAATGGGTACCATAGTTTATAAACTATGGAATAATTTGTGTGATCCTTTATTTATATCTAATATTTATCCTGATTTGGATAGTAAAAAAGTGAAAGCTTTAGTAGAACTAAATACAGCTATATTTCAAATTTGGTACAATAATTCGTCAGATGAAAAAATACTTAACTTTATACATGCAATTTCTAATGTACTTTTAGCAAAAGAAATTTTTAATTTTGAAGAAGATGAAAAAAGTAAAGAAGTAAAAGAAGTAGAAGTAAAAAAGTATCCGACAATTGAAGAAGTGTCAAAATATGATGATATTTGGATTATGAGTGCATCCTATGATAAACATACTCGAAAATGGCTTTCATCTGAAAGAAATAGTATACAATTCTTTTTAAAATATGGAGCAAAGTTGAATAAGCTTCATCCAAATTTAAAATATATAGATCAACAAATGTATAATTCAATATTGGAATATACTTAGTTTATTAAAAATTATTTTTTACTCTGAAAAATTAGAGTAAAAAATTAAACTTGGTTATTAAGTAAGTAGGAATCATTTAAATATTGGATATTATTTTCATTGTTTACTACATCGTTTACACTATCATTATTTACTTTATTATAAATAGTAGAAGGAGAGATAAATGGAATAGTTAGATAACGAATTTTACAAACATGAATATTTAAAATAGTAATCATAGTTTTAATTATAGGAAATAAAATACGTTGAGTGTGGTTAATACTATTATTATCAAAGTTTAATACTAAACATAAAATATAAATACTCAATGAAAGAATACACCAATTCATAGATAATTTAAAGATAAATGTAGTTAATACTTTTTCTAATTGTATAAATTTATAATAAAATGTGAGTGTTTCTAATATTATATTCAATGATAAAAACACACAAAATGCAATACTATCTAATTCTTTTATTTTGGTGTTGTAATAAATAATAATAATAAATGTAGTCAAATCAATACAATTTATGAATAAATATGTACCTAATAGGGCAAGTTTGTTAAAGAAATATTGAATAAGTTTATTCATTTTTATTAAATAAAAGGAAATTACTAAGGTAAAATTGAAGTAGATGTATTTAAAAAAATCAATTCACAGTAAGGGGCAATGCTCCCCTTAACTCCTGAACGTTAGTGAAGGGAAGGGGCTATACCCCCTCGTCTTCCCCATTTAGGAGATATACTTTTTTTAACCTTCAAAAAGAATTAGTATTTTACGTTTTATTTATTTTTACTTCTTAATTTATCTTTGAATCATTTGTGCATTAATGATTTCATTTACAATACGTACTGTATCGTTAGGACCACTTACTGAATGTGCTTTTACTCTACTATCAGTACCAATTTCATAATCATTTCCACCTGGAAATATTCTGTCACCAAAAAAGTGTACTTGTATTTCTGCTTCTTTTTCCTCGGAAGAAGTTTTAAAATGTTGTAAACAATATGTTTTATTCCATCCTTTTGGAAATACATCTATACTAATTTGTCCACCAATTGACATTTGAAGAATATCTTCTAAACCTTCATTGATCAAATATTGGTTCATTTGTCTAACAATTGTTTCTCTAACTTTAAACATTTTATCAAATTGTTCAAAATTATCTCTTTCTTTTTGAGTACAACTTCTACCAATTGGACAAACATTAAGCATACCTGTTCTAAGTTCTAAGAAAGTACCTCTTTTTACATCTAATTCAATGGTAGATAAGATTTTTAAAAATCCATTTACTATTTTTTGGTAGACTTTTTCACCTAAAAATTGGACCATACTGTTTGAATGAGTTAACTCGCCTTCACAATAAGTTACAAGGCCATTTTCGGTACAAACATAGTCAAATACTTCTAAAACATCATCACCAAGTTGTTCCTGAATTTTAACTAAGTCAGAACCAGAAACGACGCCAAGTTTAATAAAGTTAAAACTTTTAAAAAAGTGTAATTGTTCTTTTACTTGAGCAGTAATTTTATTTCTACTAGGAGTAAGGGTGCCATCCATATCAAAAAGAAGTAATAACATTTTATTATAATTGTATTATTTGTATTATTTATTTTAAAATACTTCAGCTATTAAATTTGATTTTTATACTATTTAATTTATAAACAAAAAAAGGAGGGGTTACGGGGAACTACGTTCCTCGTGAAAATTGATTTATTTTAAATTGCTACCTTTCTTTTCATACTGTTAAAGCCAAAATAACAGAAATATAATTAATTAAAAAATGACTATCATTAGCTCACTCAAAAAATTTATAAATTTTATTGAATCAAAAATGAATACTACTTCGTTATCTAAAGTAGACCATATTTTAACCAGTATAAAGAAAATGACTAAAAAAGATTGGAAAAAAGTTGTAAAAATTATGAGCAATTATTTTAATCTTAAACAAATATTTATAGAAGAAGAATACCATTTTTACGATTGTGATTATAATGATAACGATTATTCTTGTTATAATAATGATTTAGAACACAATAATAGATGTGATATGGTACATGCTAAACGAAAAGTAGATAACTTTTTACTTAAATATAAACCATTATTTGAACAATACTTGGTTTGTGATTATATACTATCTATTTTTGAAAACAAATCATCAATAGGAAAACAAAATGATGAATTATTTTTTGAAGAAAATTTATTAGACTTTTTAAATTATATATGTTTTACAAGAAGAAATTTAGATGAACCTGGTTCTGATTTAGAAAACTTTGTTACTCAACATATTAATATACTTTATAATCAACGACAAACTATCACAGTTAATTAATTATATTTTTAACCCCATTTTTTACTCTAAAAAGAGTAAAAATAATATAAAAAATAAATTAGGTTTTATGGTTGGTAATAAACTATTTCTCCTTTTGCAGGATCATAATATAATTGATTTAATCCTGATGTAGAGTTTACTACTCTAATAGGTTTTATAAATAAACAGTCTGGTGCTGTTCCATAATCTGATGTTGTTGTGTCAAAACCTGTACCAATAACTGTACAACCCGACGGAACAGTACTTGAACTATTATTACCCGAATTTGTACCAATTGTAATTGTATTTGTAGCTGCATATCGACCTGATCTTGTACCTATTGCAATAGAATTATCTTGTTGATTGATTTCACCAGATTGTGTACCTATTGCAATAGAATTTACACCCTGTGTTTGATTACCAGAAAAATGACCTATTGAAATAGATTGAAAACCTTGACTTGTTTTTCCAGACTGTGTTCCAATTGCAATAGAACGTAAACCTTGATTAGAGTTACCACTTTCTTCACCTATTGATATTGCATTTACACCTTGATTTAAAAATCCAGAATTGTAACCAATTGTAATACCTTTTTGTCCCTGATTTTGATTTCCAGAATTGGAACCAATTGCAATACCATTTGTACCTTGGGATTGCTGTCCTGATCCTGAACCAATTGCAATTGATGAATCTCCTTGATTATTAAGTCCTGAATATAAACCTATAGATATAGCTCTAATTTGCTGGTTGGTATAACCTGAAAGTGACCCAATTGCTACTGTAGATTCTCCTTGATTTGTATTTCCTGAATACTGTCCAATAGCTATAGAAGATGTATTTTGATTTTTTTGACCAGAATTTAAACCTATAGCAATTGAATTATCACCTTGATTTAATTGTCCTGAATTTTTACCTAAATGAATTTTGTCATTATTTATGGCTAAGTCATTTAAACTTTGAACAGGGGCAATAATTGGATAAATTGTTTTAGTAGAAAAATTTGGAAGATTTATAACATCATAAAAACCTGACATTTTTATACTTAATTATTTATTATTTACTATTATTAAATAAATTAATATTTTTAATAATTATTAAACTATTTATTAAAAGTACCCATAAAAGGAGGGGTTACGGGGAACTACGTTCCTCGTCTGAATTGATTTTTTACACTATTTACCTTAACATATTACCTTATTTTAAATTGATTAATTATCAACAAAGATGTCAACCAAAAATCAAACTATTATTGAACGTGATGAATGTATAAGTTACATTTATGATAAAGCTGTAAAAAGTAATTATCGTTTAGATTCTATCATTTTTTCTAGTATTAAAAAAAGTAGTAATTTAGATGATGCATTATCTATAATATTTGTAACACATCCTAAACCAATTCAAGCATTTAATGAATTTTGTGAATATATTGAATCATTTGATCCAGAAACAAGTGAAGAAGAAGATATGCTTATGGAAGTTTTAGATGACATTAAATATTATAAGAATAAATATAAACAAGAAATTTGTGAGGATGAAGAGGAAGATGAATATGAAAATAAAGATCGTTTTGGTCTTCATGTACATTATGACGATGACCTTGACTTTTAATCACGAGGAACTACGTTCCCCGTAACCCCTCCTTGATCATTATTTTTCATCAAATTTTAACCCCATTTTTACTCTGTTAAAGAGTAAAAAGTAAAAATAAAATCAGTAATATAGATACAAATGCAAACAAAAGTTGCTCTTTTATTTAGTGGTCAAGCTAGATTTTTTGACTCTGAATCATATAACTCAATTAAAAAATATATACTTGATAAATATAATTGTGATACATTTTGCCATTTTTGGTGGGATAATGGAATAGGACTTAAATATGAATGTTCTCCTTGGAGTGGATTTAATGAAATTCCAATGCGATCTGATACATTTAAAAAATTATATGAATTATATAAACCAAAATCAATCAATTGGGATTTTCCTTTAGCTCGTGAAAAAAGTGATTTTGGATATAAAACTATTCATGTAAACACACCTTATAATTTAAGAAGTATGTATACAAGTTTACAATATGTTTATAACCAGTTTGAAACATATTGTTTACAAAATAATACAAAATATGACTTTGTTATTCGTATTCGATATGATTCCATAATTAAATCATTCCCAGATTTAACAAAACTAAATAATGAATATTTATATATCTACGATAAATACAGAAATAAAGAATTATATCCAGAAGAATTATTTCCAGGAATAAATAATATATGTGTGAATGAATGTTGGTTAACCAATCAAGAAAATGCAAAACAATTATTTCAAATAAAAGATCATATATTTGATTTATATTCTACTGTAGATGTAATATCAGATGAACAATTATTTACAGAATATATAAAACAATTAAATATAAAAGTAAAAAAATGTGATGAAACTATATTTCATACAGAAATACCTAAAAATAATAATTAAATTAAAGAGTAGATGTAATTTGTTTAGCCTTGAATTCTTTCACAGATGGAATATTTTTAGAAT
>JACCDO010919102.1_pt1 | contig 54727 bp, 49 predicted proteins | sample 7446101 | NCBI WGS metagenome assembly JACCDO01 (sample SAMN15323440, study PRJNA562643) | freshwater metagenome | isolation source: river surface water | place: USA:Blue River Watershed | collected 2017-08-16 | reverse complement strand
TTGTCCACGCACGCCCATGGCACGCGCACCATGCAGGCCGTTTTCTTCTTGGATGGTGGCAGCCAACCATAATTCACAGGCCAAGGTGTTGGCATCCAGCTGGTGCAGGAGCGTATCCATGATTGCCAACGGCATACGGTCATCCATGGCTTTACCGCTCACATAGCGGCCAATGCGATGTAACCCGCGATACCAGATGACCGGTGAACCGACATGCACACCAAAGAGTTCGGCTTCACGCCGGCTAGTGACACCGATATCCACAAAGATATCTTCGAAACCGAGGTGTGCTTTGTCGAGTTGCGCTTGAGTCATCACATGTCCACTAGCTGCCGCAAATATCCCACGCGCCACTACGCCGCTGCGCCCCAGCACTTGGGCGGTTTGGCCAATCATGTAGCGCCGATCGGGTGACATGCGACGTGGCCCTTGGGCGGTATCGAGCAGCAAAAAGCCGTCATCAGTGATATAACGCACCACAAAGCCGATTTCATCCATGTGTGCTTGCACGAGCACCCGTGGACCATGCCCACCCACGTGCACCAACAGGTTGCCGACAGCATCGACAGTGAGAGCCTGTGCCCGTGGACGCCAGCGCTGGGTCAGGTAGGTGCGTACTGGCTCCTCATAGCCACTCGGGCCAGGGATATCACAGAGTTCGCGCAAGAGTTGGAGCATAGTGGCATCACTCATGACACCCTCCTTTTACTCGCTATCGGTCACTTTACCGATACGGGCGAATTCACCTGGAGTCAAGCCACATGCCAATGTCAGGGCACGAGCCGCCAATTGTAGGGGGATGATTTCTGCGAGTGGGGCAAACGCCAAAGGCGGCAATGACACGGTGGGATAGCGTCGAGAAGTGCTCACAGGGCCAATCAACCACACATCACTGCCACATGCATGCAGTTCATCAGCAAGACGCATATCATAACCAAAGGTGGCACCTGGGCCTGCACATATCACCGCCCGATGGCCAGGACCAGCGATTTCGAGTGGGCCATGCCGGAACTGGGCGCTGCTGAGTGCATCTGCCGAAATACGTGCGGTTTCTTTGAAAAGCAACGAGCCAGCCAAAGCAGTTGCATACGATGGACCACGCCCCACAAATGTTATCGGACCAGGTCGGCGCCATTCATCGGGCAACGTATCCGGATTGTACTGTTGTGCGAGTTTGCGTTGTGCCTCAATTGCAGGCAACAACTGGTCAGCGATTTGGGCGGGCGCATCACCGACCACCCGGCCCGCAAAGACGGTGAGCGCCAATAGCGAGGTGGTATAGGTTTTGGTTGCCACAGCGCGTTCGCTCCCGGCAAGATGCGGAATCGCATGTGCCGCATGCCGTGCCAGTGTGCCATTCGGATTGTTGGTCACTGCAATCAGCAACGACTGTGGATGCCTGTCATTGAGGAGCCGTACTGCTTCAATGGTTTCACCCGACTGCGAAATAACGATAAGCGCTGTATCACGCGTAAGCGCCTGGTGCCCAAAATGCAACAATTCTGAAAGCTCGATGTGTGTGACCGGCAAGCCGGCCGCAAACAACTTGAGCATGGCTGGATAGGCTGAATAAAACGAGCTTCCCATCCCCGTGATAATAATGCGACGTGGTGTCGCATCACGCAGTGCTTTGGCAGCACCTTCGAGTGCGCTACCAGCCGCAAGATGGGTACGCAACGCATGCTCCAGCAGATCTGGCTGCGCCTGGACGTCACTAAGAAAATCGCTAGTACTCATATCACACCTCTCTAGCACACACCGTTATGTCATCTTTAATAGGGTTTGTGCCTCAGCCACAGGCACCAACTGTGCGGCACCTGCAATTTGCCCCTGAATAATCGGTGCAGCTGGGACAATGGCCTGAATAGCAGCTGCCACCTCATCGACGTGGCGCCGCTGGAGCATAAAAACCGCAGTCGGTCCGGTATCAGTTGAACAGTAGACGGGGATACCTTGGGCACGGAGCGTATTACACATCCGAAACAAGGCAATATTTTCAGGCTCCCAGCCAATAATTTTGTAATCGTCACCACCCGACATCGTCACACCGTGGAGTCGCATACTGTCGATTTCGGACATGCGCCCCAGCCACTGCCAGTCACCACGGCGCGTAGCTGCAATCCCTGCCACGATTTCGCTACTGCGGGTGGTCATCCACCCCGCAAAGAGCGTGCTCGTAGGCGCATCAGCATGTGCTTGCTCGGTTTTGAGACCAACACGTGACTCGATGGGGACCGTCAAGAGGGCCACGTCGTCGAATTGCCCAGGTTGGTCGAGACGCACCGCAAAGCTGTCTGCATGCCCTAAGCCCATGTGCGAGACCCATAACGCGATTCCGCCGACTGCAGCACGACACCCTGACCCAGCAAGCAGACGCGCAACACAACTCACAAAACGCTGATTGGCAATCATGTGGTCGCCAAATAGTGCGGCGATACCAGCCACTGCCAGTGCAGCTGACCCTGATGCACTCGAACCGAGCCCTTTGCCGGCAACCGCAGCGCGGAAGAAATTTTTGGTACGGACGACAGCCGGCCATGTGACTCCCGCCATGTGGCGCAGCGCGTCGAGGGTTTGCACAATGCGATCGCGCTCACGACCACTAGCAGGCGTATCACCGAGCCAAATGTCGTCAGCAGGTGCTGTCGGTACAAATTCGACATAGGTGACGGTGCTCGCCGCATCGCTGTTGAGTGAAATACTCGGTAGAAACGCAATACGCTGCGCCCAATCACTGAGACCGTGATACTTGAGAATTCCTTGCATGGGAAATGCGCGTGCGGCGGCGCCGTGTTGCGCTATCGGTGGGGGCAGTTGTGTGGGGTATGCATCAACCACAATCCCGTGGTCACGCAGTGCGGCCAGGATGTCGTGATGACCTGCTTCCATGTGTGATTGAAGCGCCTGAATTGCAGCAGGAAACTGCACCATGAATGCCTCGCATGTACGTACGTGAAAAAGTAGACAGCCTTGTCAATCGTCTACGTTCATCATAACACGGTTAGCACCGTGATGATGTCGTAGCTGACACGAGCATAGTCCAGCCAAGACCACACGAACATATTACAAAACATGTGTCATTTTTGCCATATCTACCAGTATCTGCCGTATTATAATGGAGATAGGTTGGCCGCAACAGCGAAAGGATGCGAGTGTGGTTGTATTTGTTATGATTGATGGGATGCGCCCTGATGCGATCACCGCAACACCGTGCCCCAATCTCACAGCGCTGATCGCCCGTGGTGCTAGCACCATGCGTGCACAGAGTGTCATGCCGAGCATTACGTTACCGTGCCACACTTCAATTTTCCATTCCGTACCACCGACACGCCATGGTATCACCACTAATTATTTTATCCCGCTGGCACGCCCATTGCCTGGTCTCGTCGAGGTAGCGCGTGCTGCCGGCAAAAAAAGTGCCTTTGTGCACAACTGGGAACCCCTGCGCGATATGGCACGCCCTGAACAACTGTCATATGCGTGGTGCCACGAGCCACCACTCAATCAGAGCTACGACGACGAAATGCACGCCGAGGCAGTGCGCGTCATCAAAAGCCAACGCTATGATTTCGTCTTTGTCTACTACGGATCCGTGGATACTGCTGGGCATGCCTACGGCTGGATGCAACCGGGATACTTGGGGCAACTCAGCCATGTTGACACCTTGTTTGGTGAGCTGATGGCAGCACTCCCCGCCGATGCGCACATCATTGTCCAAGCGGATCACGGTGGTCACGATCGCAATCACGGTACTGACATGCCCGAAGATATGACGATCCCGTGGGTGGCTGCCGGACCGCGCGTCAAAGCGGGCTATACGATTAGCAGTGCCGTCTCGCTCCTCGATACCGCACCCACACTCGCTGATATGCTTGGCATTGCTGCCCACGAAGAATGGGAAGGATATAGCGTTCGCGAAATTTTTCGCTAGCTGACGCATTCTGATACCCAATGCGCACCGCTGATGTGAGACTCAGCGGTGCGCATTGCTGTGTTCAATCCGATTTTCTACTGACTACGTAGCAGTCAAAAGCACGCCTATTAGCGAATGAATGGAGATTGTCGTGGTAGCTACATCTCAACCGTCCCGTGGCCTTGCAGACAAGTGGAAAGTCTTGATTTCGGTGGTATTTGGTATTTTCATGATTATTCTCGATACTACCGTGGTTAATGTGGCGTTTCAAACGCTCCGCCGTGAATATGGCGCCACACTCACAGATGCACAGTGGATTATTAGTGTATACACCCTGGCCTTGGGCATCATGACACCACTGAGTGGCTTTTTGGCTGATCGTTTTGGCACCAAAAACATCTACATTTTGGGGCTAATTCTCTTTGTGATTTCATCTTTGGTGTGTGGGATTGCCCCATCGCTACCCATCTTGATTGTGGCACGTACGCTACAAGGGATTGGCGGTGGGATGGCACAACCCCTCGGCCCGACCTTTATCTACCGCACCTTTCCACCCAAAGAACAGGGCATGGCATTCGGCTTTTTTGGCATTGCACTCGTCATGGCGCCAGCACTTGGGCCCATTTTTGGTGGGTGGTTGGTCGACCAAGAATTATGGCGCTGGATATTTTTCATCAACGTCCCCATTGGCATCGTTGGTGCAATCTTGTCATGGCAATGGCTGCCTAGCGATACCCGTACGACCATCGCCAAAGCAGACCCACTCGGCATTATCAGCGCAAGTGTCGGCTTTGGGGCAATCCTGTATGCCACCACCATCGTCAGCGAATTCGGCTGGGGTGATAGCAGTGTCTTGACATGGTTCGCCGTGGGCGTCGTGGGCATCATCACCTGGATTATCGTGGAACTGTTTGTGGCGCCCGAACCACTACTCGACTTGCGCTTCTACAAAAATCCCACGTTCACGATGGCCAATCTGATCGGGTATGTGTCGGTGATTGCCCTCTTTGGTGCCGAATTCTTGATGCCCGTCTACCTGCAGGCACTCCGCGGGTATACCGCATTTGAAAGTGGCTTAACACTGCTACCACTTGCAATCACTTCGGGAATTATCACCCCACTCGCCGGTCGTTTATTTGACAAAATCGGACCTCGGATTTTGATTGTGACCGGTTTCTCGGTGCTCCTCATCAATACATGGCAGCTCGCCCAAATCGAAGCCGATACACCGATCAGTACCATCATGTGGCTACTCGCACTGCGTGGCGTCGCGTTGGGGCTCACCGTACAGACCACCTTTGCAACAGCACTGAGCAGTGCACCCCAACAAAAAATCTCGCGTGCATCGTCACTCGTCAACGGCACTCGCTTTGTGGTGCAGTCGATTGGCGTGGCCATCTTGGCGACAGTCCTGGCGAGTAGTTTGTCAGCAGAAGTCAAAGCCCAACAAGCCCAAGCCCAAGCTCAAGAGAGTGTGGCTGCACGTGCGCCATTTGGCATCTGTGAGACGCCGGGTGTCGCACCAGAAGACAACATTCCCGCAGATGCCCTCAAACAACTCAACGAACTCCCCGTCGATATGGCAACTGCGGCCAAAACCAAAATCCGTGCCCAGCTACAACAGGCCTGCGCAGAAAACGTCCAAGGATTTGAATCCGCCTATTTATTGACGTTTTGGGTAGCGTGTGTAGCCATCGTTGCTGGTTTCTTTTTGCCGGGGTGGCCAGGGCCATGGGGGGGCAGAAGCGAAATGCAACGCCAAGCAAGCGGGTCTTCACACTAGCAAATAACACACACACATCAACGCACTGGGTGGTACAATCGTACTACCCAGTGTTTTTGTATGCCAAAGGAGTCACCAATGACAATCCTACGCGGTGCCACGGTGCTGATTACTGGTGGTGCCTCGGGTATTGGGCTGATGCTCGGCGAATACCTGCTCAAATCCGGTATCACTCAACTCATCATCTGGGACATCAACGCCCCAGCACTCGCCAGCGTGGTGCAACACCTGAGTGCGCAGGGGTACGTGGTACACGGATATCAGGTGGATGTCACCGATGTGGACGCCATCCAACAGACGTTGGCGCGCATGACACAGCACGACTTACACGTCGACATCCTCGTCAATAATGCGGGCATTGTGGTCGGTAAACCGTTTGTGGAGCACAGTCATGCCGAAATCACCCGTGAAATGCTCATCAACACCAATGCACTGATGCATCTCACCCGCGAGGTTCTGCCTGGCATGCTGGCGCGCAATCATGGGCACATCGTCAACATCGCCTCGGCAGCAGCACTCGTCGCCAACCCGCGCATGTCGGTCTACTGTGCGAGCAAATGGGCGGTGGTCGGCTGGTCAGATTCATTGCGCCTCGAGCTTGCGCAGCAGAGTAGCGCCGTGCAAGTCACCACCGTGATGCCGTATTACATTGATACGGGCATGTTTGCTGGGGTCAAATCACCGATTGTGCCGATTCTCAAACCAGCCAGCGTGGTTGCCCAAATCGCCCACGCCATTGCGCGTAATCGTAGCGTGTTGCGCATGCCGTGGATTGTCAACGTGCTCCCGCTGTTGCGCGGTCTGTTGCCATCACGCTGGTTTGATGTCATTGTCGGGGAATGGTTTGGCATTTATCATACGATGGAAACATTTCGCGGGCGCCAATAACAAACAGCGCGCGAGGCAGATCTGCCTCGCGCGCCATTTGTATCTACCACTGCGCCCGCCACGCCTTGAGCTGTGCGATTTCGGTGCTTTGTGCTTGAATAATCGCATTACACAAATTGATGATATCGGGGTTCTGGCTCTTTTTGAGGGCATCATTGGCCATATCGATTGCGCCCTCGTGGTGTGAAATCATCGCATCAATCCAACGAATGTCGTAACTGATAGACGCATCCATACCTACGGTCATGTCGCCCATGTGCATGCCGAGCCCACTGGTCTCGGCAGCATCAGGGTACCACTTGCCACGCCACACCTTCATCTGCGTGATTTCGCCATCTTGTTGCATGATGACATTTTGTGCAAAGGACTTGAGCTCGTCATGTTCGGCATTCGCCAAGGCATCTTGGGCCATATCAATCGCCCCTTGGTGGTGCACAATCATACTATCGAGAAACAGCAGATCATAGGGGGCATCGCTGGGTGCATCCGTCGACATGCCGTGCCCCATATGGGCATCAGGGGTTGACTGACTCGACTGTTGCCCACAGGCCACCACACCCACTAGCAGTATCACTACTACACACATCCGCAAAAACAACCGCATGTGACGCTCCTATTCCTGTACCAAACGCCGTAAGCGCAACGAATTCGTGACCACAAAAATCGAGCTAAATGCCATGGCTGCAGCAGCTACAATCGGACTAAGCTGCCAACCCAACCACGGATAAAAGATTCCTGCAGCGAGGGGGATACCGATGACGTTGTAGCCGAATGCCCAGAAGAGATTCCAACGAATAGTACGCAACGTGGCACGTCCCAACGTAATTGCCTGTGCCACGGCACTGACATCGGCACGCATCACAATCGCATCTGCGGTTTCGATGGCCACATCCGTGCCACTGCCCATGGCGATCCCCACATCAGCTTTGGCGAGCGCTGGTGCATCGTTGATACCGTCACCAACCATGGCGACCACCCCGTGTTGTTGCAGATCGCTTACTGCGGCGACCTTTTGGGCAGGCAACACGTTGGCAACCACATCGTCGATGCCCAACTCGTGCGCCACATGCGTGGCGGTTGCCTGGTTGTCGCCCGAAATCATGACCGTCCGGATGCCTTGTGCTTTGAGCATCGCAATCGCGTGTGCAGCATCGGCACGCGGAGTATCGCGAAACCCGAGCACCCCGAGCACAACCCCATCACTCGCCACCACCACCGTACTCTGGCCAGCATGCTGGAGTTGGGCGAGCGCTGATGCCAACACTTCTGTGGCAATGTTTGCTTCGTGCATGGCAGTCAGATTGCCGATGAGCACCGTGTGACCAGCCACTGTCGCTTGTGCACCTCGTCCCGCCAAATCGTGACGATTGCTTGCGCCAGGGATACTGAGCTGGCGGTGCGCGGCCGCCGCCACAATCGCTTGTGATAGTGGATGTGTACTGCCCTGTGCCACAGCAGCCGCCACCGCAAGCAACGCTGATTCGTCATGCAACGCAATTGCCGTCTGTAGCTGTGGTTTGCCTTGGGTCAGCGTCCCGGTTTTGTCGAATGCGACCACGGTCACCTGTGCCAAACGCTCTAAGGCGGCCGCACCTTTGATGAGGACACCGATACGGGCACCCACCCCACTCGCCACCATAATGGCCGTGGGCGTCGCCAACCCCAACGCACATGGGCAGGCAATGACGAGCACTGCCACTGCAAACATAAGTGCTTGAGTCGTAGAAATACCCACCAGAAGCCAGACCACCAATGTGACCACGGCAATGATGATGATGACAGGGACAAATATGGCTGAAATTTGGTCGACGAGCTGCTGCACAGGCGCACGACTCCCCTGTGCTTGGCGCACCAGTCGAATCAGCTGCGCAAGCACGCTATCACTGCCAATCGCTTCAGCGCGGAGCTGGATCTCTCCGGTCAAGTTGATTGACGCACCGACGACCTTTTCACCACCGACGCGCCGAACGGGCACACTTTCGCCTGTCAACATGCTCTCGTCAATGGTGGTTTCACCCATGACAATGCTACCGTCGACGGGGATCCGCTCACCTGGCTTGACGACCACGATATCACCGCGGCGCACCTCACCAGTGGCGATTACAACCTCGTGACCAGCGCGCAAAACACGGCTGGTCTTGGGTTGAAGCCCAATCAAGGCCCGTACCGCATTGCTGGCTTGGGCGCGTGCCCGTGTTTCGAGATATTTACCAACCAAAATCAGCGCAATAATCGTGGCAGCCGTTTCAAAGTAGACGTGCCCACTGGCACCACTGAGCAAGGTCGCCGCACTGTAGAGAAATGCGGCACTCGACCCAAGTACTATCAGGGTGTCCATGTTGGCAGTACGTGCCCGCAGCGCACTCCAGGCATGCCGATAAAAGTCGAGCGCAGCATACGTTTGTACAGGAATAGCAAGCAGCAGAAAGAGCCAATTCAAGGCATCATCACGGGCCGGCATGTGATGCATGTGCTCGGCAGCTACCCCCACCGCTGCTCCCAGCGGCCATGGGGCGATGAGCCCAAAATCTTTGGACATTGAAATCACAAACAGGGGCACTGCAAACATGAGCGCAACCAGTAAGCGGCGCCAACGCAAGGCTAATTCGGCAGCACGAGCATCGGCTTCGTGATCACTGGCATCCACACTGGCAGCTGGCGCAATCACCCCATAGCCGGCTTTTTCGATGGCAGTGACCATCTGGGTGGTACTGACCATGGTCGGTACAAATTCGACCATGGCATGCTCGTCAGCAAGATTGACGGTGGCAGTCAATACACCAGGCAGCTTGCGGAGTGCCTTTTCGACGCGTGCCGAACAGCTGGCACACGTCATCCCCGTCACTGCGAATTCATGTTGGTCACGAATCACCCCGTAGCCAGCTTTTTCAACAGCCGCCACTGCTGCAGACAGGACCTGCGCAGGTGCCTGCAATACGGCATGCTCGTCAGCAAGATTGACGGTGGCACCGTGGACGCCTTCGACTTTGCGCAAGGCTTTTTCGACGCGCATCACACAACTCGCACACGTCATCCCCGTCACCGCAAATTCAAGTGCTTGATCTGGTGTCGTCATATTCCGTAATTCCTCGATAAAAAAGCAGGCACGAGTGGCGTATCCCACTCGTGCCTACGCCGTGACACGTCCCTAACAACAGTTGCTCTTGCCACCACAACAGGCATCGCCGGACTCGGCAGTACCGAGTGCAATGAATGATGGCTGCAATACCTGGTAACCGGCTCCCTCGATGGCACCAATCAGTGTGGTACGCTCAAGCGCCGCACCCTCGATCGCAACCATGGTGCGGTCGTCGTTGACGACTGCTGTGGTTACACCGGGCACCGCCAACAAGGCGTTGCTAACCCGCCCTGCACATCCACCACACGTCACACCACCAACGGGTAATTCGATACGATCCATGTTACTTTCTCCGTTCACTAAAGACTTGCATAAGTTCACCAATGACACGCTCGCGTTCACTGGTATCTGCACTGCGAATCGCAGTCGTGACACACCCGTGCAGGTGTTGGTCGAGTACCATGCGCCCCACTTGGTCGAGCGCCTTTTGCACCGCATCTATCTGCATCAACACGTCGATACAGTAGGTGTCTTGGTCGACCATGCGCTGAATACCGCGAATATGTCCCTCGATGGTGCGGAGCCGTTGTTGCACATCATCTTTGTGTTTGTGGCTTGTCATGTCACCCTCACACCAATCGTTATTTGCGATACCCACCCCCGGGGGGGAGGGGGGTGTATGGATTTAGTATAGTGGGGCGTGGGTCTGCTGTCAAGTGTGCAGTGGCGTAGTATCAACGATTGTGTGCGGTTATGGTAAGATAGCAGCATCATCGTAGATTACACATGTTCGAGGAGGAACTGTATGAGCACATTTAATGGCTTGGGCATGCACATGGGCACGTTGTCACGGTTGTCCGATGCGCAGTCGCGCTCGCTCAGCCCTGAGAATTTCGATGGCGCCAAAGGGCGCGGTGGGATGGCCACCGAGGGTACTGGGGCCATTCACGCACGTGGCATGGGTCAAGGCTGGAAAGTTTCGCCGTCGATACGGATTGCCGCTGGTGAAACACGTGAAATCGCCGACATCAACGGCATGGGTGCCATTCAGCAGATTTGGTTGACCCCCACTGGCAATTTCCGCTTGCAAATATTACGCATCTACTGGGACGATCAAACGCAACCGTCAGTCGAATGTCCACTGGGTGATTTTTTTGCGAGCGGTTGGGGTAAGTATGCGCAAGTCAGCTCATTGGCGGTGTGTGTCAATCCGGGGAGTGCATTTAACTGCTATTGGGAGATGCCATTCCGCAAGCGTTGTCGCATGACAGTGACCAATATTTCCGAAAAAGAGGTCACGCTCTACTATCAGATTAATTACACGCTGACCGACGTGCCCGCAGATTGTGCCTATTTCCACGCCCAGTATCGTCGCAGCAACCCATTGCCGTATGCCACCGACCACACGATTTTGGCTGGAGTCCAAGGTCAAGGGCACTATGTGGGCACCTACATGGCGTGGGGTGTCAATAATTCGGGATGGTGGGGCGAAGGCGAAATTAAGTTTTTCATGGATGGTGATGGGCAATTCCCCACCATTTGTGGCACAGGGACCGAGGACTATTTCTGTGGCTCGTACAACTTTGATCTCGGGCCTGCCAACGGTGGCTATCGCGAGTTCACCACGCCGTACGCCGGTTTGTCGCAAGTGCTCCGTCCTGACGGTACCTATCAATCGCAGACGCGCTTTGGCATGTACCGCTGGCACATCATGGATCCCATCCGCTTTAGCCAAGATTTACGTGTGACGATTCAGGCGTTGGGGTGGCGGAGCGACGGGCGTTATTTGCCACTCCAGGATGATATTTCATCAGTGGCATACTGGTATCAAACCTTGCCTACTGCTCCATTCCCTGCCTTGCCAGACCGCGATTATCTGGAAATCATCTAAAGGACACGCCTCATGCAACGTTTAGCTTTGACCACCTGGAGCATTCACCCGTACCTGCACGAAGGCACATTGGCGCTACTCGACATGCCAGCACGCATTGCACAGGCCGGATTTCATACTGTCGAAATCTGCCACTTCCATATCAGTGACACCTCACCGGCGTATTTGGCACAACTCAGAGCCAATGCACACGCTGCTGGCGTTGAGATTTTTAGTGTGTTGATTGATGCCTTCGATATTTCACAGGCCGAAAACGCCAGCGATATCGCTCACGTCAAACACTGGCTGGACATTGCCAGTGCCATCGGAGCCAGCCATGCCCGCGTCATCGCTGGCGAAGCCTCCCCCACAGACCATGTGGCACTTCAACGAGCCATTACCGCCCTCAAAGAGGTGCAGACCTATGGTGCGAGTCGTGGCGTACAAGTCATCAGCGAGAACTTCAAGGCGCTGGCATCAACGCCTGCCAACTGGCTTACCATTCACGACGCCCTCGGTTATGGTGGGTGTGCGGACATCGGTAATTTTGCCCCAGAATCGCGGGTAGCAGACTTTGCCAAGGTGGCCAGCAACGCAGCCTCGATTCACGTCAAAGCGTCATATGATGCGCACGGTGTCATGTTGCCCAACGAAGTACACGCATGTCTGGCGGCAGCACGCCAACACCACTTTGCGGGGCCCACAACTATCGTCTACGACCGCCCTGGCGAACGCTGGGCTGGAATCGAGACACTCCGCGCTGTCGTCGCTCAGGCTTTTGCCTAAGGAACACACCACCATGATGCATGCCTGTGATGCGGGAATGCCCCCGTCACACACTACAATCACGGTGAACGGTTGTGCCACCGGTATATATCAATGGGGCAATGCGCAGCGCCATGTCGTGCTCTTGCACGGCATCACGAGTAATGCCATGGCGTGGTGGCGTGTGGCCCCGACCATTGCGGCCTTGGGGTATCGTGTGACTGCGTTGGACATGCACGGTCATGGGGTAAGCGACCTGCTGCCACGCCACGATATCCCCAGTGTGGCAGCACATGTGCGCGCTGTCTGCGATGCAGTAGATGTACCGTGTGATACCATTGTCGGCCATTCGTGGGGCGGGGCAACTGCGCTCACCATAGCGCAGCAACAACCCGTTCGCCGCCTGATTCTCATCGATCCTGCGGTACGTGGGAATCCCGAGTGGGGGCAGCAGGTGTTGCCCCGCTTTAGCGAGGGTGTCGGGCAAGCAATGCAGATAACCTTGGCAGGGTTAACCACCAAATTGGCTACGTGGCATCCCTGTGACATCCAGTGGAAGGCGCTTGCATTGCAACAGTGTCGTCAAGCGGCCGTCGATGGGTTCTTTTTGCAGAGTGGGAGCTGGAATATCGCATCACTTGTGGCACAAACAGCTGCCAAAACATTATGTCTTGTTGCAGATGAGCATGCGACGGTGATTCCACCGGATAGTCAGGATATGATGCGCCATGCGTGCACACAATGGCTACAAATCCCAGGCACCGACCACAACATGTATCGTGGTGGATATGCAGTGACAATGCCACCAATCGTAGCGTGGCTCAAAGGACACACGGATGACCAACACCCACGCAGTTGACGACGGCCGCGTCCAACACACACTCGCCAAGGTCAGTGCGGCGGGTTACAAACTCACTGCACCACGTATTGCGGTGCTCCGTGCCATCCACGCGTTTGATGGAGTCTTTAGTGCGGCTGACCTCGAAGTTGCCCTGCATCAGGCTGGGCATCCGCTCGGTGATGCGAGCCTGTTTCGCACCCTCAAACTCTATACCGACATCGGCGTATTACAACGCATCCACGGCACAGTTGATTGCCATCGCTATATGGTGAGTACGCATCCGCACGCACACCGTGTCATCTGCACACAGTGTGGGCGCGTCAGCGAATTTGCTGAATGCGGCTTAGAGGCATTGATAAGCGGGCTCGAGGCACAAACCGGGTATCACATCGCCTCACACATCCTCGAATTGTTTGGGGTATGCGGCACATGTCGTGCTACCACATAAGGGACGGTCGCATATGCACTACGACAGCATCGTGATTGGGCTCGGCGGCATGGGGAGCGCGGCTGCATATCATCTCGCAGCCCGTGGTCAGCGTGTGCTCGGGCTCGAACAGTTTACCCCGGCGCATGCCAAAGGCTCAAGTCACGGACATTCGCGCATCATCCGCCAAGCGTACATGGAGCACCCATCGTATGTGCCCCTGCTCAAACGGGCATTTACGTTGTGGGATGCACTCGCGCGCGAAAGTCACGAAGATCTGCTTCATCTCACCGGCGGCATCATGATTGGGCATCCCGACAGCGACGTTATCAAAGGCACACTTGCGAGTGTGCGTGAGCACCACCTGCCTCACGAAATCCTTGATGCGGCAACCCTGCGCCAGCGCTACCCGGCATTGACACCCACAGACGAAATTGTGGCAGTGGCAGAACGCAACGCGGGATACGTGGTGCCCGAAGCAGCCATTCGCACACACCTTCGCCTGGCAACCACCCATGGCGCCACACTTCAGTTTGGTGAAACAGTGCAACAGTGGCAGGCACTCCCACACGGTGGAGTCCAAGTCACGACCAATGTGACGCGCTACACTGCCGACCACCTGGTCATCACGCCGGGGGCATGGGCGCCACAACTCCTGGCAGATTTGGGACTCCCGCTACGAGTCGAGCGTCGCGTGTTGCTGTGGTTTGCGCCGATTGGCGGTGATGCACCATTCCAAGAGCCCAACTTTCCCATCTATATTTGGGATTGTGGTGGTGGGGTCTCGTTTTATGGGTTTCCAGCGCAACCCGGTGTGCATGGAGTCAAAGTAGCCATCCACACCGTAGGTGAGACATGCACACCGGCATCGATTGACCGCACCCTACGTGATTACGATGTGCAGTCGCTACAAACGCTCCTCAAAGGCCGCATCCCAGCGCTATGCGGGCCGCTGGTGCAGTATGAGACCTGCATGTATACGTTGACCCCCGATGAACACTTCGTGATTGCTGTCCATCCCGAGCACCCACAGGTTGTCGTCGCATCACCGTGTTCGGGGCATGGATTTAAATTCACCCCTGTCGTCGGCGAAATCCTCGCTGATCTGACCATCTCAGGCAAGACATCACACGATATTTCACTATTTGCATTGCGTTTTTGAGCATAGCCAGGGAGCGTGCATATGCCACCACTCACCCCACACCACGTCGCAATGCGACGCCAGCGCACCGCCACCCAACTCGCCAGCGCTGGGATTGTATTGACACCCACAGAAATTGACCACATCGAAATCGCAGATTGTGGGCTCGGAGCGATTGACCAAATTGGTCTACAACTCATCACGTATATCAATACGGAGCGATGCTGTGCCAAAGAGCTCGTCCTCTTTGCCAATCAGCTCTTTCCCGAGCATCGACACCCACCAGTCGGCACAGATCCCGGCAAAGAAGAAACATTCCGTTGCCGCCAAGGAGAAGTCTATTTGTACGTTGAAGGCGCAGCAACAGCCAATCCTCGTGGAGCACCGCCAACTGAGCGGGCAGCATATTTCACCGCATGGCATGAAATCATCTTGCGGCCAGGTGAGCAGTATACACTGCAACCCAATATCAAACATTGGTTCCAAGCAGGACCACACGGATGCATCGTGTCGGAGTTTTCGACACGAAGCACCGATGAGCACGACATATTCACAGATCCCGAGATTCGCCGCATTCCAACAGTCCACTAAGCAAAGAGGAGTACACCATGTATATTTGTCGTTTCACAGACGGAAATCAGCACGTACGGATTGGGTTTGTAGTCGATGAACAGGTCTACGACATCACTGCTCGCTTCCCCAGCATCACTGCGTTTTTGCGGTGGACGATAGGGCGCACGGATGCCGGGAGTGCCCTGCGTCAGGCCTTGCACGGCGTCGCTCCTGTGGCATCACTCGCAAGTGTCACATTGCTACGCCCCAGCGACGACCAAGAAATCTGGGCGGCGGGCGTCACCTATGAGCGCAGTCGTGTGGCCCGCGAAGAAGAATCAGCCAAGAGTGGCATCTACGACCGCGTCTACACGGCACCACGCCCCGAGATTTTCTTCAAAGCGACGCCCAGCCGTGTGGTTGGTCCTGGTGAAGCTGTCGCCATTCGTGAAGATGCCAGCTGGAATGTACCCGAACCTGAGCTTGCACTCGTCATCAACCCGGCACTCGAAATTGTCGGCTACACGATCGGGAATGACATGAGCTCACGTGACATCGAAGGCGAAAATCCACTTTATCTGCCACAAGCCAAAATGTATGGGCGTTGTTGTGCCATTGGGCCGATGATTGCCTTGAGCGAAGCAATCCCCGATGCCAAAAATCTGACCATCGAAGTCACCATCGAGCGTGCAGGACGCACGATGTTTAGTGGGCAGGTCAGTACCAGTAAAATTGTGCGCCGCTACGAGGATCTCGTCAGTTACTTGGGGCGTGACAACTTGTTCCCCGATGGCGTCCTGTTGCTCACTGGCACAGGCATCGTGCCAGGCGATGATTTCACCCTCGAAAGTCGTGATACTGTGCGGATTCGCATTGACGGCATTGGCACACTGCAGAATCCGGTGGTGCGAGGGGGTGTAGCCTAGTAGGTTGCAAGTAACGTGACGCGCCGTGCTTCCTACGGAAGCACGGCGCGTTTGTATGTGGTATTCAGACTGACTATTGAGCCGATGCATCGAGATAAATATCGATCCATTGGTCTTTGTCGGCATCATAGATCTTGAGGAGATTGACGTCATCGCCAGTCCACGTATCGTACCCCTTGGCAAACATGCCATACGACACCAAATCACCCGCCATCGTATCGGTAACTTTGAGTGTGTAGGCACCGTTACTATCCGTTAGTGCGAATGTCCAGATATAGTCGTCGATGACATCATAATTGACATCGGCCCAGTTGTATTCGGGCTTGAGGATGATGATGTAACAGTTAGCGATTGGCTCACTTGAGACCGAGTCAAGCACGCGACCAGAGATTTCGTACGTTTGGTCTTGTGTTTCTTCGGTGGTGCCACTGTTATTCTCTTGGGTCGCGCTGTTGTTGGCAGCTGGCCCAATCAACTGGGCGGCATCAGCACCATTACAACCGGGAATGCGCACCAGTTTCGATGAATTAATCAGGTCATCAGCGAGGGCAATTGGGCGTGCCAGACTGAGTTTCCCGCCCTTTTCTGCATCCGCACGACCAGCATGTGCGATCGCAATCTGCTCAAAGTTTTCATTGATGATGGGACCACCCGAAATACCTGCAGAGTCTGATGCATCATACTTGATGGCTTCGTAGGTGCGTCCCTGACCGCTCATCGAATACTCGTCGAAGCCGACCACTTGCCCATTCGCAATCGTCAACGTGTCGCCACCCACGCCAGGGTATCCGACAGAGGTCACTTTGGTACCAATCTTGACTTCGTCATCCATGTTGAGGGTAATGGACGGCAGATTCAAACAATCGGCTGGTGGCTCGCCGTTGGTGGTAGCAATAATTCGCATAATTGCGATATCTTTGCCAGCATCGGCATCCACTGTTTGGGCGATAAACTGCAACTTGGGCGGATCACGCGGATCGAGAGTCATGTAGACGTAGTCGATCCCATCGGCATTATAAAATGTACCCGTTTCGTTATCACCAATACAGTGAAAGTTGGTGATAATCAGGCCACGCGGGTCAATGATTGAGCCTGTGCACGTACCAACCTGATTCCACTCGGCATCAAGTACACCCAACTGCACCGTTGCAGCCATCACTGATTCGAGTGTCGATGTTGATTTTTTGACCACTGGCTCAGCCGTTGGCTTGATCAAATCACTTTCATTGGCGTTATCAGTGCTCGGCTTGAGAGTTCCGCCGTCTGGAGCATCAGTGTTATTGCCCCCATCGACATCAAGACCGGGTTTTTTGGTAGCATCGCTAGTTGTGACGGACACTTGTGGCACCGAACAACTGATGAGCAACATCAGTGTCACGAGTACGAGCACGGCGCGTGTGATTTTCATATTTGTCTCCTCCTCTCAGTCACGTTCGTCCTACTGAACGGACAAACGTGCTAGCATCTCGCGCCAATACGTTTCAACAGTCGACGCAGACCGTTCGGCGCCTGCCACTGAAACCGTGTAGAGTGTGCCATCTTTTGCGACCAAGAGCTGAAAACCACGCACGGCATCAGCACCACTCTCAGACGGCAAACAGACATACTCTTGGATGACAGCGACGGTTTGGTTGATTGATGTGCGGGTTTCACCGGCCAGACCCATGTCACGACATGCAGCACCACGCACGAGGCGCACTCGTGCCGCATCAGTACTCAAATCGCCACTACTGGGTTGTACCTGCACGTCATACTGTATGCCGTTTAAGTTTTGCTGTGGATAGGCAGCACCTGGTGTCACCGGCAACATACCCCCAGGAATCGTCACACGCAACGGACCGTGTGACACCACTTTGCCGGCATAGACCATGTCACCACGCAGTGCCAGCGCAACGACGATCACCACCACTGTCACAATTGCAACAGGAATATCCGCGCGCCCGATTGGGAGCTGCATATCATTGGTGGTATCCGCATTCGCATAGGCCCGAGTGAGGAGTACACTGAACAGACCAAATACCACCAACATGATGACCAAACTAGGCACTGCTGATAACATCGGGTGGCTATTCAGGTCAACGGTCACTGTGCGGCGCACCATATCGTGGGCGGCCCACACCACACCACCACCGATCAAACCAACGACCATGAGCCATCCATTGGCACGCCCAGGGCGAATCATACCCAGAATATAGCCAACCACGATTGCGAGCGCGACCACGAGCATGGCATCGACCGCCACAATCTGCACGATGGCCGCATACGAACGTACCGTGCGCCCCACGACCAATACAATGCCTTCTGCGGTTGCAACACCCAGGGCAAAGGCAATTGCATAGATCATGCCATCGACACGTTCATCTAATTCGTTGGTGGGCATGATAGTCATGCGCACCGCCACATAGATGAGTGCGCTGAGCAGGAGCCCTTCGATGAAGCCGGTTACAATGGCAATATTGCCCTGCCCCCAGTCAGCCAAGAGCAACAAATCGACCAACGGTCGATAAATACCGGCTCCAGCAGCAATGCCCAACACAAACAACCCGAGTACGTATTCACGCGGTTCTGGCTCGAGTCGATCTTGGCGCATAAAAATAAATACCCACAACAGTGCAGGTATCAATGTGAGTGCAATGGCGAATCCTACTCGTGCCAGTACTGGCAACCCGGTGAGTACCGCACTCGGTATCCACGACAATAGTAGCGATAGCACTGCGAGCCCGGCTACCATGCCAAGCCCAGCCAGCCAAAATCCGGTAACACGAAACTGTGTCGTCGGCTTATCTGACATGGCATACTCCTTTCTCTACGTCACAGTCCGCATTCGCAGGAACTGTCAACATCATCTACGGAAACAGATTGCATGATTTGTTCGGTATTGATATGCTGTTATTATATCAAAAATTCAACTATTTTCATATACATAAATATGTACATTTCGGTGCAATCATACTGCACCAACATATCCACCATCACGCTATCCGATTAGTGTAGTGCAAAGGCATGTTGAATGCGCACACATACATCATCGATATCAATCGCACGCCAGTCAGTGGTATCAAGCTCAATACAGGGTGCCGCCAGCTGTACTGCATCGGTGCGCCCTACACGCAGACGATCACGCATTTCGGTGGCAACGGCAGCTTCGAGATGACCAGGATGGCGTGACCCACTCGCACCACGCGCCAAATGGCGTTGCCACAGTGTTTCGCCATCGCACACCACGAGGAGTTGCACCCAACGCACTGCATATGTTGTGGCCAATGCGTGCAGGCGGGGCGTATCACGCACTGATTCAAAGTTGGCCTCAACGATACAATCACGGCCCGCGCGAAGTTCGGCTTCGAGCCACACAAACAACAGCGCCATACTCGCCAGACTGAGTTTGTGTGACCAAGCACGATCGCTCCACCCGAGCGTATCAAAGAGGGATTCTTTGCACATGTCTTTGGTGAGCAACGGCCAACCCAGGCGCAGTGCCAGTGCCTGCGCCTGGGTTGTTTTGCCGACACCAGGCAACCCATTCACAATTAACACACGCGCACTCATGCGCGCACAACGACTTTCTCGGTGGTCACTGCATCGAGATAGTCCATGTCGATATCAGCACCATTGGCAACCGTATTGGGGACGGTCAGTGTACTATCGCTGTTGAGCGTAAACGGGTTGCTGACCACATCACGGGTGTAGTAGCGCGCATTGGCACTGATATCGCCTGGCAACACAAAGTTGGGCAAGCTCGCAAGTGCCACATTCGCTGCCCGACCAATACCCGTCTCGAGCATGCCACCACACCACACTGGGATGTCAGCAGCCAATGCCATGTCATGGATTTGTTTGGATGCAGCAAAGCCACCGACACGGGCGGGTTTGATGTTGATGACACCACACGCACGTAGTTCGATGGCCCAGCGTGCATGCTCGGGCGACACGATACTTTCGTCGAGACAGATGGGGGTGCGTAGTGCTTGTTGGAGTTTGGCATGGTCGATAATATCATCGTGAGCGAGTGGTTGTTCGATGAGCAGCAGCCCAAACTCATCGAGCTGGGCGAGGTGCTCAGCATCGTCGAGGGTGTAGATGCTATTGGCATCAACTTGGAGCAAAATGTTGGGCCAGGCATTGCGCACCGCACGCGTGGGCTCAATATCCCAACCGGGTTTGATTTTGAGTTTGATGCGTGAATAGCCAGCAGCCACATAATCACCGACCACACGCAACAACGTGTCGATGTCCTTTTGAATGCCAACGCTGACACCTACGGCCACGGTATTACGCACACCACCGAGCATTGTTTTGAGGCTGGTGTTGGTTGTACGCCCGAACCAATCCCAGACAGCGAATTCGAGACCAGCCTGTGCCATGCGATTAGCACGCACAGGGGTAAACAGTTTTTGGACGTCGTCAGGTTTCGCAATGTCAGTGCGCATCAACATGGGGGCAAGAATGTCTTTAACAATGTGCATAACTGTCGTCGACGTTTCCTCGTTGTACCAGGGAGCGGGGCCCACCGGTGATTCGCCCCAGCCGTCGACACCATCTGCGGTGATACGCATAATCACGGCATGACTGCCTTCTTCGCGCCACCCACTCGTCTCAAATGGTGCCACGTAGGGTAGGTTGATACGGCGCATTTCGACTTGTTGGATTCGCATTGTCATCCTCCTATTTGGGTGCAGCAGGTGAGCAAATATAGCACCAACCGCGGCCTGGTATGTTGACACAATCGACTACTGCGTAGTCGGCAGCAAATGCGGCTTCAAAGTAGCTCCGTTGCATCATGCGCCAGGCGGCCAAGCGCGTTTTGTCGTGGGTACGGAGCATGGCAAGCTGCTCGGGGAGCGGGATAGCCACCACCTGACCATCCCAGGCAGGCATACTATCGGCATACGGCATATTATCGCGTACCTGCACAGGGAATGCCATTGTTGCAGCATCCCAGACAGGATACGTCTGCGCAAGATGCGTAGTCACTCGTTCGCTATCCATCCACCAATCCACTTGGAATCGGTCACTCGGTGCCCCTGCGTTTAGCGCATCGGTCATTTCACCGTAGACATCACGCTTGTAGGTGACACATGATGCGCCTAGACGATGGATATTGAAGCTTCCATTGACGATTTGCAACGGGTCATACGTCCAACTCATCAGTGTGGTTTGCCCGTCACGCAGAATGGTGTCACGTTGAGCTAACTTGAGGCGTAGCCCGATATCGCGTCCGCGGTATTCGGGGAGCACCCCCACAATGTGACTGCAATACTTGAGTTGTGGCTGGGGCGCATAATAGACACCGTACCAACCGAGCGCAAAACCAATCATCCCATGCGCCGTCTGCGGCCCATTACGGTCATAGGCACCCAGCAGTACACAGTTGTTGGTCGCCCAGGTAACAAGGACGTGCGTAGGAATAATTTCGTCTTCAGTCATGCCCCAAATCGTAGCATGAATACTCTGCAAATCAGCACATCCCGTCAAATCGGTAATTGGGCGAATGGTAATTGTCATGAGTAGGTACTCGTCAGTTGGGCCGTTTGAGCTCGGTCAAATAGGATCGGCTGATAAACGTATGCGTAATATCGTCAAACAATGCGACTGCATCACTTGCAGGCACATGATCACGCACTTTGACGTAGACGGCGTTTTGATCGTCAAAACAGAGTGTTGGACCACCAAAACAGCTGTACTGTGCCCTGGCATACTCGTAGTCTTGCCGAATAATGTCTCGGACTGCGGGATCATGGGTATCACGCGTAAACTGCACCATATCGACACCACACGCCGCAGCCACAGTGGCAATAGACGCCCGTTGATTCAAGGCAATTTTTTGGGTGTGCCGTGCTTCAAAGAGGGCCGCGCGAAAGGCATCAAACAAGGCGGATGATTGACGCCGCACGGCTTCAGCCGCCCAAAAGGCGTGCAACCCACTCCAGTTGGTAGTCCCGTCGTGGCGCAGATAGTCGTCACCGTCTTGCTCCCAGATCCGCCATGCAGAATCAGCTGGGGTATTGACTTGCTCGAGTGAAAACGTGCGCCACGTGATGGCGATATCAGGGCGGTGTGCCACAACCGTATCGAGCCAGCGCGATGCACGCCAGCACACCGGACACAAAAAATCATAAAACACCGTGAGTTGCATGGTCGTTCTCCTTGCCGGGTAAATCCATTAGGTGTAGTCTAGCACTATTTTAGTCGGAATGTGCACCATAATGCACTACCATGCCGTACAAATCATGCTGACGGTTGGCTGCACGTTGGTAGCACTCGTGGGCTTGCATGTCAGGCTGATAGGTGACCCCAAGTGGGGTGCCCAGGGCGTCGAGCCGTGAAATCACTGCCAGACTGCGTAACGCCAATAATGCAACCCCACGTGCAGTGCCTTCGACGACTGCTGATGCGGTCAGTGGCCGACCGAGTACATCGGCACACATCTGCAACCAGACGGGTGAGCGCAACAACGCACCACCACTTGCAATGACCTGTTCGCTGGGTGGCAACCGTGCAGCAATTTGACCGATGCGGAGTGCCATGGCCTCGAATGCAGCCCGTAGCAAATCGTAGGGCGTGGTACCCAGATGCATGCCATGAATGGTGGCCCGTGCATCACCCGCCCAGCCTGGACTGCGTTCACCAGCCCACAACGGCACAATCGTCAAACCGTGGCTGTCTGGGGCATAGCTGGCCAACTGGGTCTCGATGTCACGATCACTCGCATCAGCAAAATTGAGCGTGTCGCGCATCCACTGATAGATGTTGCCACCCTCACTGGTGGCACCACCAACAAGTGCATGCTGGCCGTCGATACGGTAGCACCACAAGCCTGCAGGTGGCACGGGTGTCCCCGGAATGGCCATACGCATGGCACCCGTGGTACCTATCGTCAACGCGAGTTGCTGCGGAGCAATGCAACCACTCCCTACGTTGGCGGCGGCACCATCACCAATCGCGGCAAACCAGCGGCAGTGCTGAAGTGCCGGCCAACGCAACGCCCATGATGAAGCCAAGCCGACATGCGGCTGTGATACATCGACGACAGGCGCCAACACCGTGCGTGGCATACCCACATGAGCCAGCCACGTATCATCCCAATCGAGTGTTTCACGATTGAGCAACCCGGTCCACGCCGCGCTACTCGAAGACACACGCCGAATACCCAACCACCGCCATTCGAGATATTCGCCCCACGTCATCCACATATTAGCGTGTTGCCATTCGTCGGGATGCTGCTGGGCCAACCACAACGCACGCGCCGGCCAGTAATTGGGGCGGAGCAAACACCCCGTCTGCGCATGATATCGTGCCTCGTCGTGGGTCTGGCGCAACTGGCGTGCCATGGCGTCACTTTGTGTGTCTGCGTAGGTCCGTAGCGGACCCACTGCGACACCAGCGGCAGAGACGCCTACCATGGTCGTTGCCATGGTGGCCATCCCGATAGCCGCTACAGCGCTTGTTGCTGGTCCAAGTTGGTGCAGAATGTCATCGATGACGCTCACACACTGGGTAAACAGGTGATCCACATCAATTTCGGCAGCACCATACTGTGTGGTGGTGACGTCGATGCGTTGCCGAGCCTCGATACCGGTCACGCTACGCGCACGTGCATCAAAACAGAGGATACGCACGGCGCTGGTCCCCACATCGAGTGTGAGAACCAGCGGGTGGATGGCATCAGATAGAGCTACGTGTTGCATGGTGTGGGCTCCTGCACGCCAGGTTTCCCACGGCGGCATCGCTTAGCTATTCTTTGGGCGCTCCCCTAATGTCACAGTATACTCTGACTCTTGTCCATCACGGAGTACCGTTAGTACGATTTGATCGCCAGGCTGATGCTGGAGCAATACTCCGGGGAGTGATGCTTGCTGCCCAAGCCTGACCCCTTCGAATGCCGTAATCACATCACCTGCACGGAGACCGACACTAGCCACTGGACCGCCATCAATGACACTGGTCACATAGGCTCCTTGTTTGGCATCAAGCTGGTATTGCTCTGCGATATCCGCAGTAATCATGACGTATGTGATGCCGAGGAACGGATAACGAACCTCGCCCTTGGCGATGAGTTGCTCACTGACACGACGCATCACATTGGATGGAATGGCAAAACCCAACCCCTCGACCACCGTACTGTTACCACTCTGACGCACCACCATGGTATTGATACCGATGATTTCGCCATTCATGTTGATGAGTGGGCCACCGCTATTACCGTTGTTGATGGCTGCATCCGTCTGGATGAGACCTTCAGGCATACCGCCGTCTAGATTACGGTTGAGCGCACTCACTACCCCCACAGTCACACTGTTTTTGTATTCGCCGAGTGGACTACCGATGGCGATGACCGTTTCACCCTGACGGAGAGCATCTGAGTCACCGATGGGAATATAGGTAGGCACAGCTCCATCCACTTTCAAGAGCGCCAAATCCATCAATGCGTCTGCACCAACCAGTGTGGCAGTACGTGATGTACCATCCGAAAAAATTACGTCCAACGATGACGCTCCATCAACCACATGGTTGTTCGTGATAATGTATCCGTCCGGGCTAATCACTGCACCCGAACCACTACCAACCTGCCCTCGCTGATCGTTGTTGATGACGGTAACCACTGCAGGCCCAACTTTGGCGACGACATCGGGGATGGCAACAGCCGCAGTTGCCCCATCTGCGGGCACAACCGTTGTGCTGGGCAGTTGTGTCGGCAACACAGGTACCTCGGTGGGAACAACTTCTTGGACACGCGCCGGCTTGCTGGTGGGGACACCATCAACCACAGCAGTCACCACGCGCGGGCTTTGCCGCATCACATATAACGATACTCCAGCCCCTGCAACTGCGCCCAGCACAGCCCCGCCGATGAGTGTCAAAATCAACACTACGATAAGTAAAAAACCATTTCCACGTGCCATGTTTTTCTCCATTTAACGCCAAATCCACATCTGTGGCGCTCTGTACATTACATACTATGCCAGTCCAACCTAAACTTGACGTGAAAACACTATGAGCACACGATGAATGACGGAACAGATGCAATCCCTATTGCGATAAACCGTATTGTAACAATATTTATGAGAATTTCATGAGAACAACTGTTCTGCATCATATTGAATAAAAACTCACATCACGGTATTATAAATAGTGTTTACTATAATTAACTTCATCCAACCTTTCATTCCCTCGTCTAGAATCACTCAGTATGTCGTTACACAAGAAAGCGTCAGGGGCGACGATTCGAGATGTTGCACACCGTGCGCAGGTATCTGCGATGACTGTATCGCGGGTTATTAATGGTACGGCAACAGTGCATCCCGAGACACGGGAGCGCATCCTCGACGCCATTGCACAACTGCAGTATGTTGCCAAACCACCACGGCGCACACGCACGTCACACACCAGCAGAACACTTGGATTCATCGTACCAAATCTCAGTGAACCGTTTTTTACACGCATCAGTCTGGGTGTGGAATTAGCTGCGAGTCGGCATGGCTTTGGTGTATTTATCTGTAATAGTCATGGTAACCATCATCACGAACGACGACTCCTCGCCGAGCTGCGAAACCGCGAAGTTGATGGTATTATCATGACTGCATCAAACGATGATTCTGCACCAGTACTCACCGAGTTCATGCATCACGGTTGCCCATTAATTCTGATTGACCGCGAGGTTCCCGGAGTTGATTTGGATGTGATACAGAGTGACAACGTACAAGGCATGCGCTCACTCACACAGCACTTGATAGCACTTGGGCATCGGCGGATTGCATTCATGAGTAGCGATATCCATATTTCGACGTCCCGTGATCGGCTACACGGCTACCGTTTGGCACTCGATACTGCGGGCATCCAATTTGATGCCACGATTGTGGTTGCCCATACAAGTGATGATGCGCCCAGTGATTACCAGGCAGCGCTCAATATGCTGCAACATGCGCAGCGCCCTGATGCCATTGTAACCACCAACACGATTGCTGCAACAAGTATCGTACATGCCTGTACCGAGCTACGCTTGCGCATCCCACATGATATTGCCATTGCAACATTCGATGATTTCGAACACACAAATATGATTTTTCCGTTTTTTACTGTGGCAGAGCAACCCACCACACTGATGGGAGCATTTGCGGTTGAACAGTTAATATTGCGCATTCAAGACCCACACATACCAGTCTCCAACGTCAAGCTACCAACGGTCTTCGTCGAGCGCCGGTCGTGTGGAGCCGCACACATGACAGAGTTTTTTGCACAGCAATTTGCACTCCGCTAAATTTATGTGATAATCGGTACAGAGCAATTACGAACCAATCAAGCGAGCATGCCACTTATGCAACAACTTGTTTTGCAGGCGATCGGCGATTTGCAGCTGTGCGATGCGCCACGTCCTGCCCTCCCAGGTCGTGGTGAAGCACAGGTACGCGTACGGCGCGTTGGGATTTGCGGCACCGATTTACACGCATTTACGGGTAATCAACCTTTTTTTAGTTATCCGCGCATTCTCGGCCACGAACTCGCCGTCGAAGTGGTGGCGTGTGGTGTCGACGTGCACAACGTGGCTGTCGGTGATACGGTGGCGGTACGCCCCTATCTCGAATGCGGCACCTGCCATGCCTGTCAGCGTGGGCTGACCAACTGCTGTAGTAGCCTCAAAGTGCTTGGTGTGCACATTGACGGCGGCATGCGCGAATACCTCAATGTGCCAGCCGACCATTTGCACCATGCGCATGGGGCGAGTGTCGCAGGGCTGGCACTGGTAGAGATGCTTTCGATTGGATTCCATGCGGTGCGGCGCGCTGCTGCTCGTGCCGACGATCGCATACTCGTGGTCGGGCTTGGCCCGATTGGACTGGGCGCTGCCTTGGCCGCACGCGAACGCGGATTACACGTCACAGCGCTCGACCCGAGCCCCATTCGGCGCGCCTTTGCACAGACACACGGGCTGGTAGCAGCCAGTGCCGCGCCGAGCGATACGCCTGCGCGCGAAGCCCACGAATTATGCGGAGGACAAGCGCCTGACGTGGTGATTGATGCAACTGGTCACAAAGGTGCCATGGAGGCATCATTTCTCCTGCCGGGGCACGGGGGTACATTAGTACTACTCGGTCTCATCCAAGGCCAGCTCCAATTCAGTGACCCTGATTTGCACCGCCGCGAAATCACCGTCAAGGCGAGTCGCAATGCGACCGCCCAAGACTTCGATGCAGTCATTGCAGCACTGCCACACATCGACGTGGCAGCCTGGGCCACACACCAGACCGACCCAACCGGACTCGCACAATGCATGACCACATGGCGTGACCCTGCAAGTGGTGTCATCAAAGGAATGTTGAGTTTCGACTAGGGGCACACCCCAAAGGAACATCATGTTTGCACGGCAATACCCATCGCTCCAGCATCGCCCATATCGGCTATTGTGGAGCGGTTTGCTTGTCTCGAATATGGGCACATGGATGCAAAACGTGGCACAGAATTGGCTCATCTACAAGATGACCAACAACGACCCACGCTATCTCGGCTGGATGGGGTTGGCATTCGCCATCCCCATGATTGTCTTGCCCCCCGTGGGTGGGTACTTGGCTGATCGCTTTCCACGCGCACGTATGCTGCAAATCACGCAGTGGAGCATGCTCATGTTAGCGCTCATACAAGCACTGCTTACATTTGCTGACCTAAATTCACCGTGGCTGATTCTGGTCGCCACCTTTCTCAATGCCACGCTCCTCGCCGTCGATAATCCGACACGCCAAGCACTCATCCCCACCCTCGTGCCCCGCAGCGACTTAATGAATGCACTAGCACTCAATTCGGCCACCTACAACGGCGCCGCATTGGTTGGCCCAGCACTCGCAGGATTTCTGCTGGGAACACTAGGGGCAGGTTGGTTGTTTTTGGGCAACGCGATGAGTTTTGTCGCCGTCATCTATGCGGTGAGTCAGATGCCTACTGACGCCACACATGCCCCGCACACAACCACACTGACAGAAGCGCTGCTCGGTGGAGTGCGCTATGCCTTCACCCACAAACTGACTGGGGTACTGTTGTTTGTATCAACGATTATGTCTATTTTTGGACGGTCATACCAACAAGTGTTACCCGTATACGCTGACGATATCTGGCGCATCGATGCCCAAGGGTACGGTATTTTGTTGTCAGCTGCGGGTGCGGGAGCTATGATTGGTGCGCTCGGGCTTGCATCACTACCGCACATCACCCCCAATGGGCGTAACTTGCGAATTGCAGGATTACTCTTTGGCCTCACATTAGCAGGATTTGCCCTCAGCCCGTGGTGGTGGCTGGGCACCATCATGCTCGTGCTTGTGGGCGTCATTGGTACGGCTGCCACTACAATGATTGCCACCATGCTCCAACTCGACGTGCCGAGTCAGTTACGCGGACGGGTGATGAGTCTGCATGCAGTCACCCTCATCGGGGTACCGTCGTTTGGTGGCTTGTTGGTGACCAACATGACCACCTGGCTCGGGCGTGGCGATACACTCGTAGCCATCAGCGCTAGTGGCGCACCTCTGGCACTCGTCGTAGGTGCAGGGTGTGTCGTGCTGTTGTATCTTTTTGTGCGCATCCCCACCCATGGTAGCAACGCATAGGCCATGCATCGCTACTTGGATCCCCCAGTATGACCACCAGGATTGGGTGCGGATGGGTTGGGGTGACCTGGACGAGCAGGGATTACGGGCATGGTGACCACACGCAGTGCTGGCATGGCATCTGGGGCAACTACAGGTGCTTGGGGATTAGCTTGGTCGGGCGCACTCGGTGCTGTCACTTCACCAACCCCAGCAACGACCACCACATAATCGCCTGTCACCAAGGTGGGTAATGGCGCAAACGTCGGCAGTGGCACAACGGTGGGAATGGGGGCAGCCGCCATAGACAACACGATGGCGGTGGGCGGTAACGGTTCAGTGGTCGCCACAGGCACGCTGGGGACCGCATCGGACGGTTGACTGGTAGAGGTGACCGGTTTGGCAAACAGCATCCAGCCAACCAACGTACCACAGGTAGCCAGAGCGGTAATCACCATGCGCGCCAATGAGCGTTCACGTTGTTCGTGGGCGGCTTTGACTTTTTGGACGTATTTGCGATCAATCACATGCTCGCCTGTTGATGTGCTGCGGCGCGGTGTTGCCTGATTAGTCATCGTCTTCCTCGTGCTGGTCGTCATCGTGGTGATTGTCATCATCGTGACGATGATGCTGATCGCCATCATCACCGCGACGACCTGGTGGCGGATTGCGGTCGCGCCGTACATCGGCCACTGCCCGTGCGTTTACTGCAATCCCGTCATACAAGAGTGCACCGTCGTATGCAGTCACATACACGGTGCCCATGTCAAAGACAAATTCATACGCCTGCGTATTTTCATACATCACCATTTCAGGGTTCTGTAACAGCACTGCCACTGGATGACGCATTTGTACGGCGGCAAGGGCCACATCCATCGCCATTACCGCAGGCGTCGTCGTGGTGGCTTGGGTGTCAACAACTGGCAGTGGTGTCGCAGTCATGACTTGGCGCGGTTGTGTTTGCTGCTGTTGTGCCAACGTGTTGTATTTGTTTGCAAGATCAGCTTGGGCTTGCTTGGCAGCTGCTAATTCGGCCGCAGATGCCTCAATAGCCGCGTTGGCCGCAGCCAGACGTGCTTGAAATGTGGCTTCACGTTGTTGCACTGCTTCGGCATCAACAACAGGACGCGGTGTCGCATATGCAACTGCGGTAGCAGGAATAGCTGTTGCCGTGGGTGCAGCACCATTATCGTTTACTGGCGTTGGTGTCTGCCATCCATATTGAACCAGCGCTACTACCATCACGGTGATAAACACCGTAATCCCGGTTGCCATTACTAATTTGAGGCGCATACATCCCTCGCACAGACACATCGATAGCGTTATTGCAGGGATGACGCCGTATCAATACCAAAAGTTCCCTGTTGTACCCATACCACAGCAATTTTTATGTGCGTTCAGCTGTCGGTGGTGAAACAGCCGTCAATACGCGCAATATACTCAAAAACAGCACGCTGACAGTAGATAGTGCATAGAGCCAAAACAAACTATTCATGGCATCGACATGCAACCAGGCATGGATACCAGCACCCACAAATGCCACAAAGCTGGCATAGTGGATGACCCGCCACGCTTTTTGGCCGGTCCACGTGCGTACCCAAAAACTACAGGTCACAATGACGATGAGATAGGTGGCAATTTGCCCCAGCGCCATGGCATAGGGGCGATAGGCTGGACCGCTGCCAATGAGTGGCACAAACAACACCGCCAACGAAAAATTTGCATAGCGATCGCCGAGTAATACCACCACATGTGCCATAGTGAAGGCCATGGTCAGCCATGAAAAATGGCGATGCAAGTCAACAATTGGCGCCACTTTGCCGAGTTGTTTGCCGATGGTGGTGGTCAACAGCAACCCCCATGCCATGCTCAGCCACAGCAATACAAAGGCGATGACCCCCGCTGAACGCGACACATACCAAAAGACTTTGGGGGCATCGCCCTGCATGCTTTGCACCATGCTGATGATGTAGGTGGGGATGAGTTGCCATGCGATGACAACGCCCACAACGAGCCCGACTGCGAGCGAGCTCAACAAATTGCGCCACGAGTACTGCGCATTGAGCGCATCAAGTACCGCAATCGGGTCTTCGTCACGACGTGCGCGTGAATTGGTGGGTGATGTGTCAGTCATTGGTATTGCTTTCTGGCCATATAAAAGGTTGCCACGCCGCATTGGTATGCGTCACGCCGCCCGCATCAATCACCAGCCCTGGCAAGCCATAGCTGGTGAGCCATGTCAACCCGGCGTGCCGGCCCATCATCAGCACCACTTTGGCGGCAGCCTCGGCCACATGCGCATCCATGGCAATCACCGTTGCGGTTGCCACGTCAGTGACCGCCGGCAAACTCGTCCGTGGGTCGATGATGTGGTGCACCGGCACTCCACCGCGCATCCAGCGCCGTTCGTGCACACTCGACGTTGCCACACTCCCCTCAAACAACGCAATATGTCCAGCCGGCTTCGTCTGAAAGGGATGATCCACGGCCACACACCATGCCGCCTGTGCATCAGGCGCCGTCACCGCCATATCGCCACCAATCTGCACCAGCATGCGCCCGTGTGGCGGTGCACACAACGCTACGAGACGCGCAGCCATCCAGCCTTTGGCAACGCCAGCCACATCGAGGAGCAAGTGCGGCGGCAACGTGATATCTCGGCCATTGACCACAATCGCGCGCCAATCAGGCACCACCAACGGGTCAATGGTCGTGGGTTGGTCAAATGGCACTGCCGCAAAAGTGCGGTCGTAGCCACTGGCACTAATGTGCTGACCGAGACTCGGTACCACCAAACCGTTGCTCCACTGTGCGACCTCAAGCGCCGCCAGTACTACGGCATGGAGCGTGGCTGACACGCGCATGCGGCGCTGGCGATTGAGCCGGTTGAGCTCGCTATCAGGACGAAAGCGACTCAACGTCTGTTCCCACGTTTCGACCTGTTGCACGAGCACCTCTCGCGCGAGTGGCGTACTACTCACCACGCGACAGTGCACCCCCACGGCGCGCCACTCGTACACAAAATCCTCGGCCATGTGGTTTTTTCCTACCGTAAACGATACAAAAACTCACCGGCATACGGAATGACGAGACACTCGGGGTCGGCTTGCGCCGCCAAGGTCTGCGGGTCGATGGTGCGGTAATCAGCGTAGTTGAGATTGATGGCGTGGCAGTCATCCGCAGACAGTCCGGTGGCTAGTGTGACCGTGATGCGCGGTTGCTCGACACCGTTGCGCCACGTGCCTACACCACGCAGGTGAGTAGAATGCGCAATAACCCCCTTGGGCACGTGTTTGAATTTGTCCCACTGGCCGAGGAAGTAGTCGCGCACGTGGTAGCCGATTTCGCGGATGTACTTGCCATGCACTAGACTCACTTCGCGCAGATGGGGCGCATAAATCACCACTTCGCCACCGTCGGCGACCACAGGCTCGCTTTTGTACATGCCTTTGGAGCCGACCCACAGCTCATCATACATCGTAGGCAACACGGCAATCACGCGCTGCACCGGTTTGTCGAGCCAGCGGATGTGAATCTGAGCAGACAAAGCGGCCGCTGCTGCCCAGGACCGTTCGGGCGTGTCCACGAATACCCCATGGACGCCTGCTGGTGTCACCACGCTACAAATGGCAAAGCGCTGGGTGGGGATCAGTGCAGCCGCCTGGTCAATCACTGCACGCACTGCTGTGTTGGCGGTGCCGATAATGGCGTACGAGGTCAGCAGTGCGCCCAACCAGTGCGTGGCGTTGATGACATCGGGGCCCGAAATCCCCGGGAAGAGGTATTTGTTGCCCCCCGAAAAGCCGACCACTTCATGCGGGAAGACGGGCCCACAAATCACGATGTGGTCGTGCGTCAGCACGGCGCGATTGATGCGTACCGGCACGTCATCCGTATACAGCCCACCACTGAGTCGGGTCATCGTAGCACTGTCAATGGTACCAATCTGCACCAGCGTCTGTGGATCCTGCCAGGTGTGGTTGAGCACCTGGATGTCGGGCTCACTGGCACACACCTGCGCCACATCACAGCCGAGGAGCTGGTTGAGGGCGGTGGCATCCATGGCAGGGTGCGTCCCCAGTGCCACCATCCATGTCTGCAGGTGTGCACCAGCACGACGCAGGGCGGCACGCACGATGGTGAAGTAGCGTGGCATGGGCATGGTGCGGGTGGCATCGGGGATGAGCACGAGCACCCGTTGCCCACGAAAATCACGTTGCGCAATACCAGCCTGAATCTGTGACGCAAGTTGCACATCGTCCAGCACTGCATGCATGGGAATCCTCCTGTTGTCTAGACGCCACTAAATGCCGAAAAACCACCATCCACGGTAATGACCTGCCCAGTCACAAACGCCGAAGCAGGCGACAAGAGCCACAGCATCGCCCCCACCAAATCGTCGGGGTGACCGAAGCGTTGCATGGGAGTATGTGCCAAAATCTGCTGCCCACGTGGCGTGAGTGTCTGCCCGTCGGCTTCACGGAGTAGAAAGCGATTCTGCTCCGTAAAAAAGAAGCCTGGCGCCAGCGCATTGACACGAATAGTGGGTGAGTATTCCAGCGCCATGTGTGTGGCCAGCCAGCGCGTAAAGGTGTCAAGCCCCGCTTTGGCGGCCGAATAGGTGACCACACGCGTCAGCGGACGCACCGTGCTCACCGACGAAATATTGAGCACCACGCCATGCCCCTGTGCCACAAAATGTGGCAAAACGTGCTGTGATAGCTGGATGGCGCTAAACAGGTTGACATCGACGACCTCGTGCATGGCGGCGGCTGGCAGCGCAAAAAACGACTGCGCGCCCGTGGTAGCCTGGGGGCGATTGCCACCCGCACCGTTGATGAGGGTATCGATTGGTCCGAGTGTGAGCACCTGCGCAACTGCCGTGGCAATCTGGTCGGCAGCACCCAAATCGGCGGCAACATAGGCGAGTTGTGGTGGTGGCAGATCGGCGAAGTGCGCCTGCGCCTGGTCAGGGTTGCGCGTGAGCAACACCACATGCGCACCGTGGGCAACGAGGGCGCGCACCATGCTCCGACCCAGCACACCACTGCCACCACTCATGAGCACACGGCGCTGCGAAAAGTCGAAGGCTTGGCGCATATCGATGTTGGACATATTATTCCTCGTGCATGACGTGGGTAATGGTGTGCTCCATCATACCACGGGCACGGCGCTCCGTCAGCACGCTCCACCAGACGACACCCGTGGCGAGCATACCAGACATCAGTACCAGCGGGGTCGGCCATACCCCCACCCAGACACGCCACAGGCGTTGCACCATGAGCAAGGCAATGATGAGTGTCAGGCGCCAGAGCTGTGTGGGCGTACGTGCACGTTGCCACAACCACGCCAAGGGAATAACGAGGTGCGCACTATAGGACTCCCAACTGACAGGTGCACACCATAGCATGACGGGGATGGCACACACCAGATTGGTCAGCGCATCAGCTGCATGGCGCCAACACCACCACAGCGTCCCCAGCGCCACACCCATCACCAGCATAACCGGTACCCATTGTGCGAGGATTGGCTGTGACCACAACGGGGCAATGGTCGTCGGGGCAATCCCACCCGTTTGGATGATCGTCTCCTGGAATAATCGTGTCACGCCAGCCCACAGCGACTGATTGACGGGATGTGTGACGCTGACGGCGGCTTTGATGCGTACTATGTCGATCCATGTGGCTGTCAGCGCCCAGCCCCACCACCACACGCCAGCGAGCACCACAAGCACCATGGTAACAACGGCAGTCAGGCTGGCGCGCCACTGTTTTTGCCAGAAAAACACCAGAAATAACCCACTCAACTGCACCTTGGCGGCCATGATTATACCGGCCACGGCACCAGCCATCATAGAACGATGCCGTCGGAGCTCATACCAGACCAAAAGCATTGCCAGCGTGATGAAGTGGGTGATTTGCCCGAGTAGCACGGTATCACTCATAGCAGGGAGCACGATGAGCGTGATAATGAGTAGGCGTTTGGGCCAGCTGGGCATAGAGAAACGACGCACCACCAGCACTCCCAGTGCACCCCACGCACACAGATTGAGCAGGTACCAGCAGGTGGCGGCCGTGGGGTATGACAACCACGTCAGTGGCACCCAGAGCACGGCAAAGAGCGGTGGATACAAAAAGGGAATTGTGCCAGGAGCGGGTGCCAGATAGATGGGCTCTCCGGTGCGCAACGCCACAGCGGCATCGTAGTAGCTCCGGAAGTCGATTTGACTGGGAGTCGCCAAAAAGTACGGTAGCGTGCGTAGCCAGATGAGCATCGCAACCGCTAGCACCACCCCATGCGCACACAGCGCCCACTGCCACATATTCCAGCGCCGCATGCTTAGCTCCGCCCGCGTCGCGGTGGACGTGGCGGTGGCACCACATCATCGACAACTTGCGACTCCTCGCCTGCCACCTGCTGTGGGTCGGGGGATGCGGGCGACTGCCGTGTCCGTGGCGGCGGCGCAGGTGCAGGATCGGGCACAGGCGCGGGTTGCACGCTGGCTAGCTCCTCGCGCCAGGCCAGTCGTTCGGCAACCCGCACCTCGAAGCCACGGTCGCTGGGATGGTAATAGCGCCGCCCGCGCAGATTGTCGGGGAAGTGCACCTGGTCGACCTGCGCATCGGCAGCATCGTGGGCATACTGGTAGCCACGCCCGTACCCCAGTCCTTTCATCAAGTTGGTGGGAGCATTGCGTAGATGGAGCGGTACAGGGTCGTTACGCGTCTGCGCTACATCTACTAGCGCTTGCTTGTAGGCCACATAGGCAGCGTTGCTTTTGGGGGCTTGCGCCAGATAGAGTACCAGGTTGGCAAGGGCCAAATCACCCTCAGGCTGACCGAGGAAGTGTACCGTCTGCTGAATGGCCGTGGCAATCACGATAGCCTGCGGGTCGGCGAGGCCGATATCCTCTACCGCAATGCGCATCATGCGCCGCGCGATGTAGAGCGGGTCTTCGCCACCTTCGAGCATGCGGCCCAGCCAATACAACGCGGCATCCGGGTCACTACTGCGAATTGATTTATGCAAAGCTGAGATGGCATCGTAGTGGAGCTCACCGTTTTTGTCATAGCGCGTGGCGCGGCTTTGCAGGGCTTCGCGCATGTCGTCCACGGTAATCAGGCGTTTGCCACCCACACCAGGCGCTTTGGCAGATACGGCGGCTTCGAGGGCGTTGAGCGCCACGCGCGCATCGCCGTTGGCCATGTCAATCAGGTAGCCACGGGCATCAGTAGCAAGCAGGGGTTCGAGGGTGGCGAGGCCATTGAGACGGTCTGTCACTGCACGGTCAATCAGCAGACCAAGCTGCTCGTCACTGAGTGACTCCAGCACAAAAATACGCGCCCGCGAGCGCAACGCCGGGTTGACTTCAAACGATGGATTCTCAGTGGTCGCACCGATGAGGATGACGGTGCCGTCTTCGACATGGGGCAAGACAGCATCTTGTTGGGCTTTGTTGAATCGGTGAATCTCGTCGATAAACAGCACGGTGCGCTGGCGATACATGCCGAGGCGGTCACGCGCCTCACTGACCACACGGCGCAAATCGGCGACGCCCGCAGTGACGGCCGACAACGGCTCGAAGTGGGCTTTGGTATGCTCAGCAATGACACGCGCCAGCGTAGTTTTGCCACAACCAGGTGGCCCCCACAAAATCATAGAAAAAAGCGTGTCATGTTCGATGGCACGTTGCAAGATGCGCCCATCACCGATGATGGTCTGTTGCCCGACCATCTCATCCAATGTTTTGGGGCGCATCCGTGCCGCAAGCGGCGCTTGGCGCTGCAGCTCTTGGGCGCTGCTATCAGCAAATAAATCACGTTGTGGACTGGGCATGGCACACCCCACCTCTGGTAGAACACTATGCGTATAGTAGCACAAATTTGCTACATGGTATGGAGTGTGGTAGGGGCGAATGATATGTGCGCTTACCGCACCCCTTGCACCACCTGCCGCAGCGTATCAGCAAGCTGGGCACCCCGATCAGCAGGCACGAGTGGGCCGCCGATGACCACCGAAGCAGCGCCGAGACGTGCCGCCGTAATCGCATCAGCAACCGATAGTCCACCAACTACCTGCACGGGGATTTTGACAGCCTTGAGCACGTCAGCGAGGCCGTCAATGGCACGCAGGTGGCGATGGTCGTTGCGATGGTCGAGCCCCAGATGCCAGCCAATCATCTGCACGCCGAGTGCCTCGGCACGCACGGCAGCTGCCACAGGATCAGCACAAAACATGATGTCGGCGATAGCCACAAGCCCGAGCTCACGGGCCGCATCACCAGCAGCACGCAGGGTAGCGTCGTGGGATGCTGCCATCACATCGAAGTGGGTGGCGCCAGCGGCATGCGCGATTTTGGCAAAATAGCGCGCACCGTCACACACCTTGAAGTCGCAAACGATGGGATGGCTAGGGAATCGTTGACGCAGGGCGGTCACCACGTGCAAGCCCTGCTCGACCATGAGCCCGGTGCCTGCTTCGAGCCAATCGACACCAGCAGCCACTGCAATGTCGGCTACATGCAAGGCATCAGCGATATCGTGTAAATCGAGTGATATTTGCACACTACAAGTCATGATCACGCCTCTTTCTCGGTGGTGGTGTGGAATGGCGCCATTATACCACCACGCATACCACGACAATACCATCGTATGGTATATTTGCATCACACCGTATTGCACGATCGCCTGCTCGATGATCTGCTTGAGCGATTCATTGTGCCCATGAAAGTCATGCCTCCATGAAGATTTTTGCTGACCAGTATCATCTCGATCATCAACCTGTCCATGAATTCTATGATGGCGCACTCATCCCGCCATTTGAATCTGCAGCACGTGCCCAAAACATTGATGCCGCGCTACAACGCGCGGGATACCATGCCATCGCGCCGACACAGCGTATTCCAGATGCGCTCTTACACACCATCCACGATGCCGACTATCTGCACTATTTGGCGACCATTTATCCGCGCTGGTGTGCGGTGGGTGGCGATAGTCGCGCTGTCATCCCCAGCACCCTGGCGGTGCGCTGGATGCACCGCCCGTCACCCTACCCACTCGCCGAAGCAGGGTACTATGCATTTGATTTGAGTGCACCCATTGTGGAAAATACGTGGCATGCGAGTGTAGCTTCGGCGAGTTTGGCCTATGCGGCGGCGGATGCGATTTATGCAGGCGAACGCCGCGCCTATGCGCGCTGCCGCCCACCAGGTCACCATGCGGGACGCGATATGTGTGGCGGCTATTGCTATCTCAACAATGCGGCGCTCGCTGCACAGCATTTGACGGGACGTGGGCGCGTGGCTATTTTCGACATCGACATCCATCACGGCAACGGCACACAGCAGATTTTTTATGATCGCGATGATGTGTTGTTTGTGTCAATTCACGGGCATCCCAACGAATGCTACCCCTACTATATGGGCTTTGCAGACGAAACAGGCAATGGCACAGGTGCCGGCTACACCCTCAACATGCCATTGCCATTTGGCACGGATGATACCGTCTACCTCGCTGCAGTCGATCGTGCACTCCAACGCATTGTTGAGACGGGGTGTACCACACTGGTAGTGTCTGCTGGATTCGATACATTTGCGGGTGACCCCTTGGGTGGATTTGTGCTGACCCGCGCGTGCTACACGACCATTGGCCGTCGCTGCGCACAACTCGGTATCCCCGTGGTCATCATCCAAGAAGGCGGGTATGTGGTCGATGCACTCGGGGATAACCTGGTGGCGTTGCTTGATGGGGTGTGCGCGGTATAATCAGACAATCTTTTGATAGTGGTGAGAGCATCGTTATGACACGTTTACCCAATGGCGGACGCATTGAAGTGATTTGCGGGTGCATGTTTAGTGGCAAAACGGAGGAGCTCATTCGGCGCTTGACGCATGTGCAGCTTGCCCGCCAAAGCCTGTTAGCGTTTACTCCACGCCGGGATACCCGCTATCGTACGGGGAGTTTGGTCAGCCACAATGGGCAAACCATCGAGGCAGTGACCGTGGCACATATTGACGACATCGTAACGGCGGTACCCGCTAGCACACAAGTCGTTGCCATCGACGAAGTGCAATTCATCGAAAGTACGCCACAGGAGATTGCTACTGGCTGTCAAAAACTCGCAGACCAAGGCATCCGCGTCATTGTGGCCGGGCTCGACCAGGATTTTCGGGCGCAACCGTTTACGATTGTGGCAGAATTGATGGCCGTTGCAGAGCAGGTCGACAAGCTGTATGCGATATGTGTCAAATGCGGCTCATATGCGACACGTTCACAGCGCCTCATTGATGGCAAGGCGGCACCACCGACGGCACCCGTGATTGCAGTGGGGGGGCTCGACATGTACGAAGCGCGCTGTCGGAATTGTTATGAGACAGGGCATCATTAGCGCACACCACCCGTGATTTTGTGTTATCATTTTTGGCATGGTGTCATAAGAGAAATGCACCCAGGGAGGAAATATTCATGCCGTATATCATCACCGAAGCGTGTATTGGGACCAAAGATGCATCGTGTGTCTCAGTGTGTCCAGTTGACTGCATCTACGAAGGTACTGATCAGTACTACATCAATCCTGATGAGTGTATTGATTGTGGGGCATGTGAGCCAGAATGTCCGGTTGAGGCCATCTTTTCCGAAGATGCAGTGCCCGGCAACATGCGTGCGTACATCGCCAAGAATCGCACACACTTCGAGGGTGGCAACTAGGACAGATTGCCGCTGTGTGTACCAATACAGCCGATAGCCCAGCATGCTATCGGCTGTCTGTATTTGACACAACGATCGCGCAGGGTGATACACATGCAGGACACACCATTATCCGCACAACCAGATCAATCGGCGCATGCACCATTATCACGCCCATCGACACCGCTCACCGACGCATCGGCAACCAATTCGCTCCCGCCACCAGATATCATCCCCACCACGCCGCTCGGGCATCTGTGGGCGTTTATGGGTATTGCAGTCGGATTTTATATTGCCTATACGAGTTGGACTGGCAGTGCCCCAAGTGATGATTGGGGAAGGCGCTGGATACTCGTAGCCATCCCCAGTACTGCCACAATTGGACTTTGGCTTGGATGGCGCACTGCATGGCAGACGATTTGCTTGGCAATGACCTGCATCTACTTGGGTGCACCATTTATTGCGGCACGCGTAGAATCATGTCTGTTACCGATACCAGACGCAGTACCGTGCTTTGCAGACAACACCATCGTGCTCGACGTCGCAAGTCGGTTGGCGCACCCCATCTACTACCCGGTTCTAATTGCAGTCCATTTGGCAGGGGCGTGCTTTGTGTGGTCGTTTGTGGCAACTAATGGAGGTCAGAATTATGTCGCAGCCTCATCTCCTCGTCCGTCAGTGGATTGAACACAACGAGCATCAGACCCTTTCACCGTATGCAGCCAAAAGTGACACTGCGGTGCGTGAACGGAGCGAGATCGAGTCACCGGTGCGGACCAGCTTCCAGCGTGATCGTGACCGCATTGTGCATTCCAAGCCATTTCGGCGCCTCAAACACAAAACACAAGTCTTTATTGCGCCACAAGGTGACCACTACCGGACGCGCTTGACACACACACTCGAAGTCACCCAGATTGCGCGGACGGTGGCCAGGGCGTTGCGCCTCAACGAAGACCTGGTCGAAGCAATTGGCCTCGGGCATGACATCGGGCATGCCCCCTTTGGGCATGCAGGTGAAACAGCGCTTTCACACGCCCTCGGGCACTCGTTCCGTCACAACGAACAGAGCCGGCGCATCGTGGAAGTGCTCGAAAAAAATGGCACCGGTCTGAATCTGACCTATGTCGTCCGTGAGGGCATCTACATGCACTCCAAGGGACGCCGTGATATTAGCGCCAAGGCGTGGGGGGTGGCGAGTACCCTTGAAGGGCAAATCATCAAAGTGGCAGACTCGGTAGCCTATATTAATCACGACATCGATGATGCATTGCGGGCGGGTATATTGACGCCTGCCGATTTGCCACACGATGCAATTGCAGTTCTCGGAGAGACGCATGCCGATCGCATCAATACGATGGTGTGTGACCTCATTGATCAGAATTGGTGGGCCACAGGTGAGAACGATGCCCCCGAAGTCATCGAACTCCACATGAGCCCGACGGTGCTACATGCGACCAATACACTCCGCGAGTTTATGTACCAGCATGTCTACCTCGGGTCAGCAGCCAAAACCGAAGACCCCAAAGTGGAACAAATGCTTGATCTACTCTTTAAGCACTTTATGACCCATCCTGAAAAAATCCCTGCTGATATTATGGCAATCAACACGGCCCGTGGTGAGCCGTTGAGTCAGGCGGTAGTCGATTATGTAGCTGGCATGACAGATCGTTTTGCCACTCAGGTATTCCAAGATATCTACGTACCACGTATTTGGGGTGGCTAACACGGTTGGTACACACGTCAAAGATGGTCTCATGACAAATAATCGGGTCATCGAACAAATCAAAGAACGCATTGATATTGTTGAATTCATCAGCGAGCATGTGCGGTTGCGCAAAACAGGGCGTTCGTTTGTGGGATTTTGTCCATTTCACGCCAATACCAACACGCCAGCATTTACGGTATACCCTGATTCACAGAGTTATCACTGTTTTGGATGCAAGGCTTCTGGCACTGTATTCGACTTTGTCATGCGGCAACAGGGCATCGAATTCCGCGAGGCGCTCGAACAGTTGGCACAGCGCACCGGCATCGAGCTCGTAGCACGCACTGCCCAAGACGAGGTGCGCGACCACTTGCGTGAGCGCCTCGTCGAAATCAACAACGCTGCGGCGCGGTATTTTCAGCATATGCTCAGCAAATCAGCGCTAGGAGCTGATGCGCGCGCCTATGTGGCCAAGCGACATATCAACGATTGGGCCATCGAAGCGTTTCAACTGGGGTACAGCCCAGACGAACGAAGCAAGCTCTTTGACTACTTGACGGTCAAACAGGGGTACACACCCGAAGAAGTGGTAGCAGCGGGGTTGGCGATTCAACGTGACGACGGCAGTCATTATGACCGCTTTCGCGGGCGGGTCATGTTCCCGATTCGCAATCCAAAGGGGCAGATTATCGCATTTGGGGGGCGTGCCATGGGGGACGCACAACCCAAATACCTGAATTCGCCGCAGACGTTGTTGTTTGACAAAAGTAGCGTGCTGTATGGGATGGATTTGGCACGTGATGCGATTCGCCAACTCGACAATGTGGTTATCGTTGAAGGCTACATCGATGTGATTGCGTTGCATCAGCACGGTTTCCAAAACGTGGTCGCGCCTCTCGGCACGGCCTTGACAGCAGAGCATGTGCAGGCCATCAAAAAACTCACCCAAAAAATCCACCTCGCACTTGATGCGGATAGTGCGGGGATTCGTGCGACGCTCAAGGGGCTCCAGACATTGAGCGAACACATGGACAGCCAGCTGGTCCCCACACCAACACCACAAGGCGTCTTGCAGTGGAGTCGGAGCACGGCTGCCAATGTGCACATTATCGAGCTTCCTGAAGGGCAGGACCCCGATGAATTATTGGCACATGATCCTGCGCAGTGGCCACAACTGGTCGCAACTGCTATGCCCGCCATGGAGTTTTATATACAGGTACTGACCCGTGACCTCGACCTCAACGAGTATGCGGACAAACGCACAGCGTTTGAACGACTCGCACCACTCGTCAACCAGATTTCCAATCAAATTGAACAAACACACTACATCCAGCGTCTTGTTACGGTATTACACATCGACGAAACGTTGTTACGCCGTGAATTACGCCGCCTCGCAACGACGCCCGCAACACGCACTGGCGTCCGTGAACGGAGCACACCCGAGGTGACGGGCACATCGGTGCCGGCACCCACACCGCAATCACGGCGCAGTGTAACGTTGACCAGTAGTGCACGCCAATCAGCGGAGTTTTTGTTGTTGATGCTACTCCAACACGCAGAGATTCGCCAACAGGTCCTACAAAAAATTCATGACGACATGCATGATGACCCAGATATACAATCCATCATCGCCGCAGACATTGAAACGCTGTTTGGTGATGATGTGGAGTTGCGTGAAATTTGGCGTGCCCGTGAAGAGTTTGGGCATGAGGGAGACCTGCTTGAGTGGATAAACACCCTCCCTGAGCCGTTACGCATCCGGGCACAAGCACTCGGAGGCACCGAGCATTTCCCCAAGGAATACCTGGTGACAAACGAGGCATTAGAGTGTGCTACAATTTTACAGAGGGATGTGGCAAAGCAATGGAATAAGCGTCTCAGTGGGCAACTCGATGGTGAAGATGACGACACCCTTATCGCACGCATCACTGCCGTCCAACAGTATCTCGGTCGGCTGATGATGCCGCGCCGGAACTCCACCTACGAAGACCTGCATGCTCGCCACAAAAACTGAAGGGGATTGGTATGGACAGCAATCACGCGCATACAGCAACCGACACCACTCTCATCACCGCACAAGGCGTACCAATCCCAGAGGACGATGCAATCCCGTTTGGTGATAACGGAGATGATACGAATCCCGAAAAAGCGGCACAGCGCATGGTCGAAATCATGCGTTGGCTGTTGCCTGAGGCGGTATTTGCAGAGCTGCAGGCGACGCCCAACATGGCACCTGCGGTGCATGCGCTGTTTGTGCATGCTGCGCAAATTTCTGGCTCACCACTCACGATCCCAGCCCCTGAATACAGTAATACGCCATCAGAGCCGGTGGTAATCCCACGTGACGAAGAGATCGGCGATTCCACTGAGCTCGAATTGAGTCCCGACGATGACACCGCCACCGACGAAGTAAACTCGACTGGTATTGAGCGACAATCAGCGAATTTCACGGACACGGTACGCCTCTATTTGCGTGAAATCGGCAACATTAAACTACTCAACTCGGAAACTGAGCAAGCCTACGCACGGGCCATTGAAGCAGGCACCGTACTCGAGCGGATTGCGGGCATGGTGCAAGTCGAATGGTTTCACCACGAGCATGACGTCATTGCAGCGTTACGACATGCACGGAGCGCACCACAGGGGGATGAGGTGGTCGCACAGATGGTGCAAATTATGCTCGAAGAAGTCAATCGCACCCTCACAAAAGCCTTTCCAGATACGACACCCGTGGCAATTACGGTGACGTGCTACGAGCAACTGATTGCCCAAAATGTGACCGCGCTGTGTGCGAGCTGGTGTGTGATTATCAACAATGGGCGGCAAGCACGTGAATATCTGACATCAGCAAACTTGCGCTTAGTGGTGTCGGTGGCCAAAAAATACATTGGGCGTGGCTTACAACTGCTCGATCTCATCCAAGAAGGCAACGTGGGACTGATCCGCGCAGTTGAAAAATTCGACCATCGCCGTGGTTTCAAATTTTCGACCTATGCAACCTGGTGGATTCGGCAGGCCATCACACGCGCAATAGCCGACCAAGCACGCATTATTCGTATCCCCGTACACATGGTTGAGACCATCAACAAGCTGATGCGTGAAACACGGCGCCTCGTGCAAGAGCTCGGCCGTGACCCGACCGATGAACAACTCGCAGAAGTATTAGGGCTGACGGTGGAACGCATTCGCGCTATTCGTAAAACATCGTTGGAGCCGATTTCACTCGAAACACCCGTTGGCATTGAAGAAGACAGCCAACTCGGTGATTTCATCGAGGATGCCAAAGCACTCGCTCCTGCGGATGTGGCAACCAATCATCTGCTCCGCGAGCAAATCCAAGAAGTGCTCGCACGCCTCAACGAACGTGAGCGACGCGTGTTACAATTACGTTTTGGGCTCGAAGATGGGCACTGCTGGACGTTGGAAGAAGTCGGACGCGAATTTAATGTGACGCGTGAACGCATCCGTCAAATCGAAGTCAAGGCGTTGCGCAAATTGCGCAATCCACGCAACCTGCGGTCGCTCCTTGATTACATGGAGTAGGAATACAACTCGTGGCATATGATTTTGAGCAACTCGACCACTATCAACTTCTCAACGTCGCACGTGGTGCCTCGCTCAACGAGATAAAAAAAGCCTTCCGTCGCGAAATTACCAGTTACCACCCTGACCGCTACGTGCGTGCTAGCAGCGAAGAAAAGCACTACGCGCGTACACGCAGTCAACGCATCAACGAAGCCTTTCGTGTGTTGCGTGATAGCAAACTGCGTGAACACTACGATCTGACGATGCCTGGTGGTGTCACGTTGCGCCCATCGCAACCCGTCCCCACGGGACCACTTGCCCCACGCGACCATCATGCTGAAATGTATGAGACGGCCAAAGCGCATATCGACGCTGGGCGGCTCCTGCAGGCGGTTGCAGTCCTACGCCGCCTACAACAGTCTAATCCGTTTTATCGTGATGCAAGTACCCTGCTCGTCAACACGGAGCAGGCCATTAATGCGCGTCAGCTGACCATGCCCTACGAAAGCGTGCGGCGTACCAGCTGGTTAACGGTGAGTGTGGTGGTGATGGTGGTGGTCATCGTGGGAGTAACTTGGCTCCTCAACGACCAATCAGCCATTAGTGGGGCACGCATTGATGCCACGCAAACCGCTGAAGCACAGATCACGCCTGCAACAGTGACACGGGTGATTACACGCACACCACGCAGCACGCCGACGCGCCCTGCAGTGGCCACTGCGACACCCATGGATGCCAATGTACTCCTCGACGATACGTTTGAGACCAATGATTGGGCATCAGCAACTGGCGCTACATGGAGTACACGCTACGATGGCAAACAGTACCATATTACGGCTCAGGCCAACAGCGATGCTGCCTGGACGTATCGGCCATTTGATCAAGCCGATGTGGTGGTGAGTGCTGATATGCACATCAATAGTGGTCAAGCCGGCATCATCGTGCGGTATCGCGCCGAAACTGACTACGTGGCAGTCGTGCTCATCCCTGCCACACAAGAATATCGAGTCGTGCAACGCCAAGATGTGCAATTCGTGGAAATCACCCGTGGGCAGAATCCAGCCATTACCGCAGACAACCTGCTCGATGTGCGTGTGGTTGGGAAACAGCTCGATATTAGTATCAATGGGAGCGTGGCTGCGAGCGTCACCATTGACACGATGGCAGACAGTGCACGCTTTGGGATGATTGGCATCCCTGATACGAGCAATGCCGATGTATTCTACAGTCGCTTGACAGTACAAAAACCGTAGCTCACGGCTGAATGTCTGAGCCGAGTACAATCACAATGTCGGCAGTGCTTTGCAACGGGGCAGGCAGCTTGTCTGTGACCACTTTCCCTGGAATAAGCTGTGCAATACTCGCGGCCTGTTTGGGATGATTGTTGAGGTCATAGATGATGGTCTCAGTACGGACATCGCCGGGTGCATCACCAGGGGCGTCGGTCACTATCCCAACCTCGTGTAGTTGATCACTGACGCGACGTGCCATCCCCGGGATGCGCGACCCATTAAATACTTGTACCCGTGCAGCACCTTCGTCAACTTCCCAGCCGACCTGTGTGCGTACGTAGTTGGTGACACTGCGCCATGTATCGGTGAGCGCTTGGCGTGCCTGCGCCAAGACATCAGCTTGTACGGTCAACTGCGTGGCATCGGTGGCAACACCCGCCTGTGTCAGCCAGGTATCCACCACAGCCTGCACGCCACCCGCATCCCACAGCAAATCAGAGCCGTCGACAGTATAACGAGGAATGGTAGTAGGAGAAATTTGCGTAGAAGTCAGCGTGGTTGCATCAACATACAGCATGGTACCACCGACGGCAAAGACCATCAGCGGATTCAAGAGCGGCATAGTGGTACGTACTGAGCCACCAAAGAGCTGTGGTGCACTATTGGCCACATACCACCAGCGTGCGATATCAGCACGTTTGACCGCTGCAATCAACGCTTGCGCAACTTGTTGCTGCCGTTGAATGCGCCCAAAATCACTGTCTGCATGCCGGGTACGTGCATAAATGAGTGCCTGTTCGCCGGTCATTCGTTGTAGTCCAGGTTGAAATTCAACCCGCGTCACACCATAATCAGCAGTGGGGTATGCGGCATCAACGAGATAGGTGGGCACATTCACGTCAATACCACCGAATGCGTCAATGAGCTGAGCAAAACCGGCAAAATTGACTTCAAGCACATAATCGATACGATAGCCACGACTACGTAGCATCAAAAAGTCTTCTACGGTTTCAGCCACCAGTGCCATGCCGGCTTCTTGTTGACTCACATCATCCGTGTAGAGCGACTGTGGATTCATGTAGCCATGGGCATAAGCGGCATTTATTTTGCTGTCACCGCGACCTCGGATACTCACGCGCGAATCACGGGGAATCGACAACAAACTGACATGACCGGTTTGCGGCTGAATCCGCGCCAACATCAATGAATCGCTGCGAATACTCGTATTACTCCCATCGCTGCGCGAATCAACGCCAACGATCAAGAGTGTGAATCCCTGGGCAATCGCCGTGTTTGGCCGATCTGGGCGAAAGTCCGTGGCACCGATAGCAGTTGCGATTTGACGCAACTGAAAGCTGGCCACCAACACGGGAATCACACACAGTACGACCAGCCACAACCACCCACGTCGATAGACGGGGCGCTGCTGTGGGAGCGGATTATTTAGGCGATTGCGTGGCAGTACAATAGTCGATCCGGGGGTCGCCCCATCACGCAAGCGACGTTCACGCGGAGCTCGTGGTGATTGCATAGACAGACACATCCGACTCAACGACAACTCCCTGACTGTATCATAGCATACCCGTTAGACTCGCATGATTGCTGGCATCTTCGGCTATACTACGAGAGGGAATGTTTCACCGAGTTGCTGATTTCATGCGTCGTCACCAGTCTGCACCACTTCATACACCTGCATCACCACCAGCACCCGCATATGTGGCGAGCCCTGCCGATGTGTACTACAGTCGGCGCTGGCGCTGGGCGCTTGGCATCATGGCCGTGATTGGGTTTCAGCTGATTCGCCAGCGCCGCTGGGGAATCATCGCCGGCATCGGGCTCATCGTGAGTCGCATCTGGCGCTATGCGCGCCAGCACGAACCGGCCACCCCCGCACTCACCCCTGTCCACATCTACGATGCACGTATTCCGGCAGGATTTGATGGCTTCACCATCGGCCAAATCAGTGATATTCACCTCGGCCAGCCGTTTTCTGATGCAAATTTACGGTGGGCCATCACCACACTCAATGCAAGTACACCTGATCTCATCGTGTTGACTGGGGATCTCGTCAACGACCGCCCTGCCGTCACCCGTCTCCCCTACTACTTGCGGCAACTACGCGCCCCCTACGGCGTCTATGCGATTACGGGTAACCACGACTATGTCGAAGGGATTGATGACGTAGCACAGGCACTCCAAGTTGCCGGTATCCCGTTGCTCCGCAATCAGGGCTTCATGCTCAATCATCATGGTGACAATCTTTGGGTGGCAGGTACCGATGATTGGTGGCACGGGCAGATGCGTATCGATCGTGCCATTGCTGATGCTCCTGCACAGACTCCGGTCATCCTGTTGGCGCATGCCCCCGATGCAGCCTTCGAAGCCAGCACCTATCCACAGATTCTGCTCCAGCTCGCCGGGCACGTGCATGGCGGGCACCTCAATCTCCCTGGGCTCGGGCCACTCGCACGCCCGCGCTTTGGACGCTGGCTGACACAGGGTACGCAACGCATCAACACGATGTGGTTGCATATCTCACTCGGACTCAGTGGGCGTCAACTGCGCATCGGCAGTCGCCCCGAAGTCGGCATCATTCATCTTCATGCGCAGGAGCATCCAGATGCACAGAGCAATTAACTGGTGGGTATGGCTAGGCGATATGCTGGTCTTAGTCGGCTTTGCGGCCATTGGACGCCAAAGTCATGCCGAAAGCAATCCACTCAGTGCAGTCCTCGCAACGGCTGCGCCGTTTGTGGCGGCGTGGTCACTCGTGGGGTACGTGGCCAGTGTGTGGGTACCACAGCCACGGCTCTTGTGGGTGGTACGCACCATTGTTGCAAATGGCGTCGCCTGTGCACTCGCATTGCTGATACGGGCGAGTTGGCTGCACCGTGATAGCATCCCGTGGACATTTGCGCTGGTATCATTTGGCTTTACGACTCTCTTTCTCGTAATCATACGCCTGCTTTATCGACACACACAGGAGACCACATGAACAGCACCACACTCACATTGATACGCCACGGTGAAGCATTTTCCAATGTAGATCCGCATGTGGTTGAATCGTTTTCGTGCCGTGGGCTCACCACGCACGGCGTCGCCCAAGCCCACGCCTTGGCACACCGCATCCAACACGAACAGTGGCAGTATGATGTGCTCTACGCCAGCACGCTCACCCGTGCGCGCATGACTGCTGAAATCATTGCCCCAGCTTTGCAACTCCCCATCAACTGGGAAGATGACCTCCACGAGCTCCGGGTTGGTGATGCCGATGGCATCGCACTCGCTCAAGTCACAACACAGTTTCCTGATTTTGCCCATGCCATCATAGAGCCATACACCAAGGTGGCTCCCAACGGCGAAAGTTGGAACGAATTCGCCATGCGCTGTGCCCGTATCCTACACACCATTATCATGCGACACCACGGACAACGGATTGCAGTGGTCTGTCATGGGGGTGTGATTGAATGTGCGTTTTTGTGGATAGGTGAGCTCAATGCGGGCATGCGCAAGCGCGTAGCATTCCCCGCACGAAATACCGCATTCACCACATGGGTGCGCGTACAAAGCCCATACGATCAACGCATCGAATGGCAGTTGCGCTGTCACAACGACCATGCCCATTTGGCACGCTTGCCTTGATTGAGGCACCACTGCATTACTTGCATGGTTCGCTGATTTTTATGAAATTCATCATCAAATTAGGATGAGATATCCCGTGACAAACAGCATCAGTAGATGATTGTTCTAGGGTGTAATTGTGCAGAAATGCGCATTGTCATCAAGCAGAGAATTATGTGAACTGGGATGTATATCTACGAAAAATTGCATTGTCACACACCTACGATAATACATCGTTTTGTCATTTTCGCTTCGTATGTTCCATGGTATAATCGTCTATGGAATTGTCTTCTGATGAAACAACACTATGACAGCAAAAACTGCCGTTGTGCCCGACACCAAGCGATCATTGGTCATTACCAGAGATCATGTAGTGTTCATCGTCATCCTGTTGTGTAGCGTCCTCACCCGTCTATGGGGGTTGGGTGATCGTGCGCTCCACCACGACGAAACACTGCACGCCGACTACTCCTACTCGCTCTTTGCCGGGTTAGGATTTGTGCATGACCCATTGCTCCACGGACCATTCTTGTACATCATGGGAGCAATCACGTACTTCTTTTTTGGCGACAACGACTACACGGCGCGCTTATCACCCGCCTTGTATAGTATCGCCCTCGGACTCACCCCCTACTTGCTCCGGCGTGAAATTGGTCGTACCGGAGCCATCGTTGCCAGTATCGTGATGGTGTTTTCGCCGGTCTTTCTCTATATTGGCAGATTTTTCCGGCATGACATCTATGCGGTGCTCTTCGAAGTCCTTGTACTCACTGCCATGCTGCGCTATGGGCGTACACGTGAGCCGATGTGGTTGATTATTGGCTTTGTGGCGATGAGCATGATGCTGACCGACCTTGAGACTGCCTATCTCTACATTGCCATTTTCTTGCCAGTGGTGGTAGCAGTCTTCTTTTGGCAGGTATGGCGGCCGGGGATTTTAGTAGTTGGTGCTATTGGTGCCACAATTGTTGCCTGTGTGTTTATCTTGCCTGGCAAGCCGCAACCTGCCATCAACCCCACCGAGGATATCCGTGTCACCCGTGAAAACGGCACGTACGTCTGTCCAGATGGCAATATCACCGATTACATCTACAATCCGATTATTGCAGCCAAACCGGGACCCATCTTTGGGTTTGGACCACTTGAAACTGACGACAACATGTACGCACTCTGCGTGCGCAATCAGTCCGACAACAACGTACCAGCGTACTTTTTCAAGTTGTGGCAATTTTTCAGTCACCCCGCCATTGTGCTCGGTTTTTTCAGCACCGTATTCGGCATCATTGCGCTGTGGTGGGTCGTCTGGAAGCGCAAACTAGCCGACGGGATGACTGTATGGCAGCAGGCGAATCAGCACCCCACGCCACTGGTTCGGACATTTGCAAGTCTGGCGGCAGACAATCGCATCATCAAAGCTATCGGCCTCGCACTTGTTCCGTATGTGCTCTTTTTCAGCTCCTTCTTCTATAATCCAATTGGCATTGTGAGTGGCACCACCGGGTCATTACTGTACTGGCTCGCCCAGCATGACGTCAAGCGTGGTGGGCAACCTGGTCATTATTATGGAGTCATGCTGGCCATCTATGAGCCCTTGGTCGTAATTGCAGCAATTGCCAGTGCCGTGGTAATGATTATTCAGCTTGTACGCGTCCTCAAAGCCAAAGAAAGCCCATCTGCATTCTTGGCTACGGGCATGATTTTGACTTACTGGTCGATTGGTGCGTTTGCCATTTTTTCGTGGGCTGGTGAAAAGATGCCATGGTTGACCATTCACCCGCTCATTCCACTCACATTGCTCGGTTCATGGGGTTTTGGGCAACTCATCGATCGCTGGTGGGCGAATCACCGGACGCAACCCAACGGCAAGGCCGGGGTCATCACAGTGACATTGGTGAGCACCATCGTCTTTTTTGCGGCCACGACGCTCATGATGCTTGCAATTAATCCAACCAGCCAATTCACAAGCTGGACTCCGTGGATTCCGGTGGGATTCATTGTGTTGGTGGCTGCTATTACGCTCAGTCATATTCCGAGTCACGGCAAATTGTGGAGTGCGGGGATGTTGGTCTTTGCGTTGTGTGGAGCCTTGACGCTCTACGAGCTACGCAGTTCGTGGCGACTCAGTTACCAATATGGTGACATCCCCAAAGAGATGATGATATATACACAAACCACACCAGACGCATTGCGCGTGGTGCGTGATCTCGAACGTGCATCCATCAGTCGACACGGCGACTTGAGCATGCCCATTTGGCACGACAATGAGACCATTTGGGATTGGTACATGCGTAACTTCATCAACAAGACCGAACAGCCACCAGGTGCTCCAGCCATGCCCGGTGACGATATCATGGCAATTGTTGTGATGGATGAGAATTTGAAGTCAGTTGATGACAGCACGTTCCCAGGATTCCTCATCCAGAAGTATCCGTTGCGCTGGTGGTTCCCCGAAGACCAGATGTATCGGCTCGAGCCGGGTTGGTACAACCAAGAGGTCAACGAGGGCTCATCGGTGTTGCGGCGGGTACTGCATAATCCGTTTGACACACAAACTGCAGTTGCCGCATGGCGCTACTACTTGTTTCGCGATCCAGGGTTTCCGCTTGGTTCATCCAACTTTTATGTGGCCGTTCGTCCAGAGATCGCACCATTCATGTCACTAGGTCTTGGTGCGCGTTAGTGGTGAATACGGGAGAAATCATGTCTGAACAGACCAAAACGCACGATCAACCACTGGTCGTTGATCAACCACGTATCACACTCGACGTGGTCGCCCTTGTGCTCATTTTTGTAGCGAGTGTACTCGTCCATCTTATCCGTCTCGGTGATATGGCGATGCACCACGATGAGTCAATCCATGCGTGGGTGAGTTGGCGCTTTTTTACCGGCTCTGGGAGCTTTACTTGTGCCGCTGGGCGTGTTGCCGAAACATACTGTTATGACCCGGTCTATCATGGTCCATCATTGTACATTTTCACAGTCATTTCGTATTTCTTGTTTGGTGACGGTGATTGGCAGGCACGCTTGCCACAGGCATTGGCGGGTATCGGGCTCACGCTTTCCATGTTGTGGTTGCGCCCATTCTTGGGTCGCAACGGCGCATTGATTGCTGCTGCTGCTGTCACCTTGTCACCCGTCGTGCTCTATTTCACGCGGTTTGCCCGGCACGACGGCTTGATGATTCTGTGGGAAGCACTAATCGTCATCGGCTTTTTCCGCTACCTTGCCAGTCGTGAACGCATGTGGCTGTGGGTACTCGCAGTCGGCATTGGTCTAGCGACCACCACACACGAACTCTACTACATCATCGGATTCTTGTTTGTCTGGTTTGTCGGGTTGCGCGCAGCCGTCGAAAACATCTCGCAGCGCGCAGTCAATATCGCCATGCTGGTACTCATCGGCATCGCCATCTTTGTCGAAGTCCTCATCTTGAGTGGTGCGTGGTCGGGTGATGTAACCGAGTCACTCAATGCTGGGGGCATGGCGGTTGCCATCTTTTTTGTGGCAGGCATCAGCCTAGTCATCATGCAACTGTGGCAGAGTGAGCCTGTCATCACACCACTGCTCCAGTACTTGTGGCGTGATGCACGTGCTGAGCTCTACACCGCACTCGCCATCGCTGGTGGGATTTTTGTGGTGTTCTATGGCAACTTCTTTACTGATCCGCGTGGTATCCTGGACGGGTTGTACCAAGGCTTAGCCTATTGGCTGGGCTCTCAACAGACATTTGCACGTGGTGACCAGCCGTGGTACTACTATCTGATGGTGATGGGGCTCAACGAGCCACTCGCACTCTTTGGCAGTATCAGCATCACCATTGCAGCCGTGGTCAGCGCAATCAAGCGTGTAAGTAGCAACCGCACGGGTAAACCCATCGAGTTGAATGTCCCCTTCTTTACCACCTTTCTCATCTACTGGTTTGTGGGGGCGTTAGTCTTCTTTTCATGGGCCGGCGAAAAAATGCCGTGGCTGACCATCCACATCACGTTGCCCGCCATTCTGTTGGTGATTGTTGGGACACTGCATGTCTGGAATGGTCTGACGCGTCCGCTAGGCAACAACGGATGGCGCATCCCCGGTGCCGTGTTCCTCGCTATGCTCGCCATTGGTGTTGGACTGGCGCAAATCAGCAACAGCAGCGGCACAACCAATGTCCAGGGATTTATCCCACTCATAGTGGGAATTGGCTTTTTGTACGCCATCTTTGCCATGTCAAATAAAACAGGGTACGCCGATACCAGTCGGCTTGCGCTATTGACACTGGTCGGCTTGCTGACCGCCTATTCGATCCGTGCGAGCTGGATGATCAACTACGAAGCACCAGATACGCCGCGTGACCCGATGGTCTACACCCAGACGGCACCTGATGTCCCGCGCATCGTCAAAGATGTGCGCGAACTCGCCGTCAATCTGACCCGCAATCAACGCACCAACGAAGATGTGGCCGGTGGATTGTCGATGCCCATCATCATGGATGTTGGTGGCGAAAGTGGCGAAGGCAGCTTAGCGTGGCCATTTCAGTGGTACTTCCGCGACATGAAGCGCCTCGAAAATCGTGATGGACGCTTCTTCGAAGAAGCCAACCCTGATTCATTTAATGTGCCTGGAATCGAGACAGAAGACCCCATTCTGGCACCAGTGGTACTGGTTTCAAAAGACCATGTCAATGAGACGGCACGTACCGCCTTAGAAGCCAACTATGTCAAATTGTATGATGGTCAACTCAATTGGTGGTTCCCCGAAGGCGAAAAATGTAATCCTACCTCACCGGGCTACAAGAGTTTCTACTACAGCACACTCAATGCACGCAAAGCGAGTGTTGACTGCCCAGGACTCAACACCAGTGAATTGCCGTCGTTGTTGGCGCCCATCGTATGGCCACTTGATCGTAGCCACTGGGGCACCACATGGCGCTATCTGATGTATCGTGATCTGCCTGATACGCTCACCATCGGTGGGCGTGCCATGGAGGGGTGGGTGCGCAAGGATCTCGCTGGTGGTGGGAGCGTGAGTACAGGGTCTAGCATTGCCACCTACAAGATTGTGGCCGAGCAGATATTCGATGTCAGTGCCTTGGGCAGTGTGCGCGGCATCGCCGTGGCACCAGATGGGAGCTTTGTGGTCTCTGACACAGACAACCATCAAATTGTCATGTACAACGCTGATGGTACGGTACGCAAACAAGTTGGTACCCGTGGCAAC
>JACCDO011411968.1_pt1 | contig 54751 bp, 58 predicted proteins | sample 7446101 | NCBI WGS metagenome assembly JACCDO01 (sample SAMN15323440, study PRJNA562643) | freshwater metagenome | isolation source: river surface water | place: USA:Blue River Watershed | collected 2017-08-16 | reverse complement strand
TGCTATATAATGAATTTCCTAAACTATCCATAATTTTAACACTATCGACTGATATTGATCCTGATGCTAAATTAACATCTAATGCTTGTTTACCCCCTGTAATTGAACTACTAGTTATACTTGTTCCGCTACCATCTTGTAATTTACTATAAAATTCTGTATTATTAATGGATCCACTAATTGCTTGTGTTGTTGGAAGATTGGAAACAGAAACTGCTCCAGTTATAGCTTGAGTTGTTGGTAGATTAGAAACTGAAACTGCTCCAGTTATAGCTTGAGTTGTTGGAAAATTGGAAACGGAAACTGCTCCAGTTATAGCTTGAGTTGTTGGAAAATTGGAAACGGAAACTGCTCCAGTTATAGCTTGTGTTTCTGGATAAAAAGTTCCAGTTACTGCTATAGAATCATTACTAATATTAACAGAACCAGTTATAGCTTGTGTTGTTGGTAGATTAGAAACTGAAACTGCTCCACTAATTGCTTGTGTTTCTGGATAAAAAGTTCCAGTTACTGCTATAGAATCATTACTAATATTAACAGAACCAGTTATAGCTTGAGTTGTTGGTAGATTAGAAATAGACACTGCTCCGCTAATTGCTTGAGTTGCTGGTAGATTAGAAACTGAAACTGCTCCAGTTATAGCTTGTGTTGTAGGAAGATTGGAAACTGAAACTGCTCCAGTTATAGCTTGTGTTGTTGGAAGATTAGAAACGGAAACTGATCCAGTTATAGCTTGTGTTGTTGGAAGATTAGAAACGGAAACTGATCCAGTTATAGCTTGAGTTGTTGGTAGATTAGAAACTGAAACTGCTCCAGTTATAGCTTGAGTTGTTGGAAGATTAGAAACGGAAACTGCTCCAGTTATAGCTTGAGTTGCTGGTAGATTAGAAACGGAAACTGCTCCACTAATAGCTTGAGTTGTTGGTAGATTAGAAACTGAAACTGCTCCAGTTATAGCTTGAGTTGCTGGTAGATTAGAAACTGAAACTGCTCCGCTAATAGCTTGAGTTGCTGGATAAAATGAACCAGTTACTGCGAGTGTTGCATTACTAATATTAACAGATCCACTAATAGCTTGAGTTGCTGGATAAAATGAACCAGTTACTGCTATAGATGGATTAGTAATAAAATTATTTAAAGCATTTGTTGTGCTGTATAATGAATTTCCTAAACTATCCATAATTTTAACACTATCGACTGATATTGACCCTGATGCAAGATTTACTTTTAAATTATTAGATGTATCAAATGTTAATTTATTAATTTGTGTTTTAATTTCAGAAGAAGTTGATTCTAATGCAAATCCTGAAATAGTATTAACAGTTGCATTTACATTTCCAACTATATCTAATTTACCATCTGTATTACAATTAATTGGTTTGATAGTAGTAGAATTATAAACAGCTCCTTGAACAACTGGTTTAGTAATAGAATTTGCAACAAATGTATCTATTGCTATTTTAGTAACAGTGCTTCCTGTATTTCCATAAGAACTTAAAGTATCAGTTATATTAGAATTATTTGTTTGTCCAATTAAAACATTTTTTAATGCACCTTCAACAGCACCAGTGGTAGTAATAGAATTGATATTATTACCTTCACTGTCTTTAATATTTAAACTACCTAATGATATACTCCCACCAACCATATTTACATCTAATGCTTGATGAGTTGTTATAGTAGTTGATGTTAAATTTGTCCCATTACCATCTTGTAATTTACTATAAAAATCAGTATTACTAATAGAACCAGTTATAGGTATATTATCATTATTAACTTGAACATTTAAAACTCCAGAAGATAATGTATTATTAATATTATTTAATGATAAACTTGAATTATTAATAAGATTATTAGTGGTATCACCTCTATCATTTATTAAAATAAGATTTTGGTTAATATCAGTTAATTTATTTATATACGCCATTAAATATATAAATAAACTATAATTTAAATTAATTTGAAATTATTTGTTTTCTATTAATATCAAATGTTAAAATAGATATACCTAAATAGTTTTTAATATCAGAAACTAATTGTCTAATATAAAACCCACTTGACACATTTATTTTAATATGAAATGAATATAATTCTATTATTTTTAAATTATTATATTGGTTAATAATTTGTTCCTGACGGAAATTAGTATTTGGGTCAATTTTATTAATAATATCTATTATATTATTTTTCCATTCATCATAATTATATTTTTTAATATTTAAATATTCAACTGAATAAATTTCTACAATATGAGAAGGTTTTTCTACATCAATATTATTTTTTTTATAATACCATAAAGCTTTGCCTTTGTGTCTTTTTGAACTATAATCATGAAAATCTTGTTCAATAGGCCCTATTTTAATATAATCTTTTATATATTTACAATAATGTTTAATACTATCTTCAGTAAAATTTTCAATCCCAGTTATTATTCCTAAAGGATCATCTGTATCAGTCGCAATTCCGAATAATATTTCAAATTCATATTCTTTTTTAAATTTATTATAAAATGCCATTTCTTTACAATTATCATTTTCTAATAAATATACTAAACCTCTTGCCATTGGATCTAAACGTCCACAATAACATACTTTATTAATATTATTCTTTTTTTTATATTCTTCAATTAATTGATTCATAGTTTGACCAGAATATTTAATAACTTTAATAGGTTCCATTTAATTAATAGTTTTCATAAATAAGCATAATAATAATCAATATTTATTTAATAGTTAAATAAATATTGATTATTAAAGATATAATTAATATAATTAATATATTTAATATAATGACTGATAGTATTATTCAAAAATTAATACTAAATCATATTCCATTTAATAAAAAATTTAAAAAAGATAATATTATATTAATTCCAAATGGGATTATTAAAATTAAAAATATGCAAACTATTAAAAATAATGAAGATATTGAATTAACTATTAAACAAATTCAAAATTTACAATCTAAATATCAATATTCATTTCCTTCATGCACTATATATTTATATATTGATAATATTGATAATATTAATACTTTTCAAACATTTTATAGTTTAATAAGTCCTCATATTAATGCAACTATTTGTTATACTACAGAACAAATAATTGTTGGAGAATATTGTTATGCTATTAAAATGTGTGGAGCTGTATGGACTTTAGTAACTTTATTTGAAAATTATTATCCTTTATTTCAAAATAAAATAATATTAATTACATATGAAACATATAGAAGATCTATTATTATAATGACTGATGAAGAATTAGAAATATTACATAAATATAATATTCAATTTGTAGATAGTTTAGAAATTTTGCAAAATAATTTATGTTATATAACTCAAAATACATTTAATGATCGTGAATTATTTACATTTGTAATTAAATATGTTCCATTAAATGGAGGTAATAGATCTCCTTATAGAGTTATTGATGGATTAACTACAGTTTGTCCAAATTGTCAAAATATAGTATATGTTGATAATATGACTATTAGAAAACATAAAAATTGTTTTATATAAGATAATATCTGTGGATTTGCAGTCATTTGGGTAGTTGCAAAATTAACTTTGTTAATTTTGAACCTCACATAACACATTTGCTATGCGAATATTATAAAAATTGATTAACGTCGGACATCCTTAACAAATTTAAAATTAAATTTATTAAGATAAATGTCGATGCAAATCAAAACTTAGTTGTGTAAGATAGAAAAACTTTATTTTTCTATCTCACAAATAAAAATTGATTAAATTATTACTTAATATTATTCATTATTATTTTAAAATGTCTCAAGATATCGAAAATATTGCTAATTATAATGTAGATCATTTAAAAATGAATCAAGATAATATAAAAGATTGGGATAAGTTAAATATGTATGTTATTGAATTAATTAAACTTATTAATGAACAATCAAATATTACTATAAAAGAGTGGAATGGATTAAATATTCAATTAAAAAAGAAATATAAAATAGCACCTGGTGTTATTAATTTGAATTATGTATATCGGTATAATATTGTAAATAATAATATTAAACCAAATAATGTATTTGAAACTTTTAATAATCGTAAAATTGTTCGAACTAATAGTGGAATTACTCAAATTACAACAATGATGAGCGCATTTCCAAATGGTGAAAAATTTAGTTGTAAATATAATTGTTATTATTGTCCAGATGAACCTGCACATGAAGGTAATAATTGGACTGCTCAACCACGTTCTTATTTATATAATGAACCTGCTGTTCGTCGTGCAAATGATAATAATTTTGATGCTGATAGTCAAATGCGAGATCGAATGTCAACATTACAATGTTGCGGTAATCCTATTGATAAATTAGAAGTGATGGCATCTGGTGGCACATTTGGGAGTTATCCAGTTGATTATCGTATTAATTTTACACGTGATCTTTATTATGCAGCAAATACTTTTTATTCTAATAAAGAAAATCGTCGTGTTCGTTATAGTTTAGAAAAAGAGATAGAAATTAATATGACAACTGATGCTCGTATTATTGGATTAACATTTGAAACACGGCCAGATAATGTAACAATTGATGAAATTATACTTTTACGTGATATGAATTGCACGCGTATTCAAATTGGTGTTCAACATACAAATGATACTATTTTAAAGAAATTAAATCGTGGTTGTTATTTGAAAGATACAAAGAAAGCTATTAAAAATTTATTAAATGTTGGTTTTAAAGTAGATGTTCATCTTATGCCAGATTTACCATTCTCTTCACCAGAAGAAGATAAAAAAATGTTTGATACAATGCTAACTGATAGTGATTTAACTTTTGATCAAGCAAAAATTTATCCATTTTCTAGTTTAGATTGGACTGTTACTAAAAAATGGGAAGATCGTGGGGAATATCTTCATTACAGTCAAGAAGAATTAATTGATGTTATTATTGATTTTAAAAAGAAAGTTCATCCATGGATTCGATTAAATCGTGTTATTCGTGATATTCCTTGTAGTTATATTTATGCTGGTAATAATATTCCAAATCTACGCCAAGTTCTTGAAAATAAAATGAATGAACAGGGTTTAAAATGTAAATGTATTCGTTGTCGTGAAGTTAAAAATAAGAAAACAAATATAGATGAAGCTACTCTTTTTATTCGTAGTTATGAAGCATCTGGTGGTTATGAATATTTTATTAGTATTGAATCACCTGATAATAAAATTATTTATGGTTTTTGTCGTTTACGTATTAGTAAATTAATGGGATATTTTGAAGATGTTAATATTTTTCCATTTTTAAATGATTGTGCTATGATTCGTGAATTACATGTATATGGTAATATGACACCAGTTAATTCAAATGAAATTAATACACAACATCGTGGATTTGGTAAAAAACTAATGAAAAAAGCTGAAGAAATTGCAGTAGAAAATGGTTATAATAAAATAGCAGTTATTTCAGGTGTAGGTGTTCGTAAATATTATGAGAAACTTGGTTATAAATTAAATAATAATTATATGATTAAAGAGAATATTTTACCAAAATTAATAATACCTTATCAAGATTGGCCTTATTTATTTGAAGCATTAATTACACTATTAATTCTATATTGTTTTGGTGTAATAATTTATTTTTTAATTAATTTAGTTTAGATAAATTTTTAATTTAAATTAAATAATAATGAACATATTATTATTTAATAATAATTTTTTACCTAAAATAGATGGTATGGTTTTTAGAATAAAAATGTTTTTGGATATAATTGATAGAGATTATAAAGATATAAATGTAACTATTTTAACACCAAATAATAATACTATTAAAAAATACAAAAGATTTAAAATTATTCATTTAGATGGAGAATTATTATATGATAATTTAGGAGGTGAGTTTAATAATGAAATATATACTACTAAAATTAATAGTATATATGATCTTAAAGATAAAATATGCGAAATATGTAAAAAAGGAAATATAAATATTATTCATATTTATCAAGGAGATAGTTCATTAGGCGGTTTTATTTATGCAGGTAATTTATTAGACATACCTATTATTTATAGCTGGCATACTAATGTTTTTAAATATTTAGAATCATATGGTTATAATGATATTTTAATTAGTTTATATAAAAAATTATATTTAATTATGTGTTTTTCACATGCAGATTATTATTTAACTGTAAGTGAATCATGTAAAAAAGAATTAATTGAGACTAATATAATTGACAAAGAAATTGATGTATTGCCATTTTTAATTGATACTAAAATTTTTTATCCATTACCAAAATTAAATCAAAGATTAAATAAAAGATTGAATCAAATATTTTATTTAACAATATTATTTGTTGGAAGAATATCTAAAGAAAAAAATATAGATGAAATAATTGAACTTTATAAAAATATTTATAATAAAATGGATAAAATATCCATTCTAGTAATTATTTGTGGACATGGACCATATGAAGATGAATTAAAAGAAAAAACAAAAGATATGAATTTTATGTTTATTGGTAAAGTTAAATATGAAGAATTAATTATTTATTATAATTTAGCAGATGTTTTTATTAATCCATCTACTACTGAAACAATGGGATTCACTACTTTAGAAGCAATGGCATGTAAATTATTAGTTGTAGGTAGAAATGCAATTGGAACTTGTGATATTATTAAACATAATAAAACTGGATTATTATATAATAATTTAAATGAATTAACTAATATTATATTAAACTTTAATAAGAATAAACAAAAATATAATAAAATGATAGAAGATGCTTATACTTATGTTATACAATTCACATTAGAAAATTATACTAAATATCTATTAAATATATATAAATTAATAATTAGTTATAAAAAAAAATATAATTATAATCATGTATTTAAAAATATATCATTAAATATTTATAAAATAGTTGCATTATTATCAAAATATTTTATTTATAATTAAATTAATTCATTACAAATTAAACATTTATTAAAATTAGTTTTTTTAATACAATCCATACAAATTGAATGTTTACAAATTAATTGAATTAAATTTTTATATTTTAAACACATTGGACAATAATTATCTATTTTAATTATATCAAGATTAATATTTATATTATTTTCTTTATATAAACAATATCTTTGAAGCGTTGTAGTATGTTCTGATAATAAATTTATATAAACTGGTTTAATTTTTAATTTTAATGCATTAATGCAATTTGTAATAATAATATATCTATGTGCTAATGAATTATTTTCATTTAATAGTTTAGCAATAGTAAAATATGCTTCGCAATTATGAATTTGTTCTAGTATTAAGATTGCAGTTTTTTCATCTTTTTTAACATGCCATATATATAATGCATTATATATTAAAGCCATTGAATTATTATTATCAATTCCTATTTTATTATATTTATGAAAATTTTCATAATCTTTATAAATATAATATAAATATGCTAAATTTATACTCGAGTTAATATGATTTAGATCAGTTCCTTTTTTTAAATATTCCATTGTTTTATCATATTCTTCATTAATATAATAATATAAAGCTAAATTATAAATACCATCTACATTATTTTGATCTACTAATTCTAATAATAATTGTTCACCTTTAAATGGAGCATTATTTCCAATATAATAATGAGCTTTTATTATTTTAATTTGTGGATCAGTATCATTGTCTATATTTTCATGATTAAATATTTTTATTATAATATCACCATATTTATTTTTAATTTCATTAGTATATTCTAAATTATATTTAAATTCTATTTCTTCAACTGTTAACATATTTAAATTATTATTCTTTTACAAGTTAAATAAATACTATATCAATTTTTATGATATGAAGGGTTTTAAACCCTTCATATCATAAACACGATTACGAAAGATTTAATTTTCTTTGAAAATTAAATCTCATAATCAATTTTTATAGGAATGATAATTGGGTAGTGTGCATAACACAATTACACAATTAACTGTTGTTTACAGCTTGTGAAATATGGTTAACTATAGGTTGTTTTATATAATAATGCTGTTACATTTTTATGACATTTAATACATAATGTTCTCATATTTTCTAATCCACATAATCCACCACCTTCTTTAACTGGAATTATATGGTCAGCATCCCATAATCCACCTCCATGTTTCTTCATCCATATTTTTCTTTTTAATGATATACTATGATCTTTTAAAAACTTTTCTCTATCTTCACCTTCTAATAAAAAAATTTGTTTTGCAGTTTTTTTAGTATCTATATTACATATAGCACAAATACCTTTATCTCTTTTATATACACAATTTCTTAAATAATTACCATTTGTTCTTAAACTTAATTCATGCACACATTCAGGACTACACATTGTTCTTTTTGGTGGTTTAACTGGACCATTACACCATCTACAACATGTAAAACCATCTTCTGTTTTTGGTAATAATGAAGCATCTATTAATTTACCCATATATCTATTATTTTTTAAATTATTCATTATAATTATAATTAGAAAAGTTATTTATTTTTTAACTTGCTTAATCGTGTTTATGAGAATATTTATAAAAATTGATAATTAATATTATTAAATAAATAAATAATATATAATGTCTTTCACTAATGATATTAATCAATTAGTAAATTATATTAAAAAGAATGAACATAACGGTTTATTTTCATCTGGATATGAATCTCATTATAATATTATTCAATCTTTTTTGGATAAAGATATCAATGCATTAACTCATTATCGATTGTTTATTAGTAATATGCCAAATTATAATTTTCCTAATATTAATTCATTGATTGAAATTATTACATTTGTTAATATGCAAACAACTAATAAACATCGTCAATTTTGTATTCAATTTTGGCTTCATACTTTTCGATCAATTGAAGTTATTCAATTAGAAAACCAATTACATCGAATTTTTTTAAATTAATAATGAACAATGTTAAACAATTATCTTGTTTATTAATAATGACAACGGAAGGTTGTATAGATACATTATTATTAAGAAAGAATGAAATTCTTTCAGATATTAATATTTATCAAAAGAAATTAATTTCACTAGAAACAGAACTATTAAAGATTGAAAAACAAATGGCAACCTTTAGTGAAGAAAATATTGCAAATAGTTTGTCATTAAGTGATCAACAAAAAGCTATAGTTAATTCTAAAGATAAAAATATATTAGTTGTTGCTTGCCCAGGTTCGGGAAAAACTCATACTTTAATTTCACGTTATATTAATTTAGTAACTATTGATAAAATTGATCCTAATAGTATTATTTTAATTACTTTTACTAAAAAAGCTGGTATGGAAATGAATCAACGTATTTCTAATATTATTCCTAATAAACTACCTTATTATGTTGGATCTTTACATGGATTAGGTTTTAGATTACTACAACAATATAATAATATAAGTTATACAGTTCTTGATGAAAATGATGCAGCTAGTCATTTGCGTCATAGTGCAGATATAGTTTTAGACAAATCAGAATTAACTGAAGATGAAAGATGTTTATTAAGAAAGCAAATTGTTTATATTTATGACAAAGTCTCAACAAATTATCCTATGAATTTAAATGAAACAATTAATCATTTATCTATTTCAGCTAAATATAAAAATATTATTACTAATATTTTAAAAGAATATAAATTAGTTAAAAAGAATGAAAATTTAGTTGATTTTAATGATTTAATGATTCAATTTTGTCAATTACTTGGAACAAAAAAAATTACTGAGTTTTTATCAAATATTAAATATATATTTTTTGACGAGTATCAAGATATTAATCCTGTTCAAAATTATATTTTAGGATGTTTTAAACATAATAGTAATATTATGGTTGTAGGTGATGATGCTCAAGCTATTTATGCTTTTCGCGGTAGTTCAATTAAATATATTTGGGATTTTGAAAAAAAATTTGAAGATGTTAAAACATATTATTTAGAAACAAACTATAGATCAACACCTTCTATTGTTAATTTTTTTCAAGATATTATTAGTCATAATACTAATCAATTCAAAAAAAATGTTAAATCTAGTCAAACTGAAAATGGAATGAAACCTTATATTATATGTCACAATAATAATGTTGAACAATATAAATGGGTTGCTACTGACATTGCAAATAAAAGAGAAAGCGGTGTCCCATTAAGAAATATGGTTGTTTTATCAAGAAAGAATAGTTCTTTAGATGATTTGGAACGTGAACTATTAGTATATTCAATTCCAATTATTAAAAGTATCGGTATTTCATTATTAAATAAACAACACATTAAAGATTTTATTGCATTTTTAATTATTTTAACAAATTCTAAATCTTCAATTCATTGGAAAAGAATTTTAGCTTTACATAAACACATTGGTATGACTAAAGCTAATGAAATTATTGAATTAAGTCAATCTATACCAGTAATTGATACTATTAAAAATTATAATAATTTAGAATGTTTATATACATTAATTAAAAGTTGTAATATTAATAAAATCAAAGATACAATTTATAAAATAGAAGATTATTTAAATAATTTATGGACTATAAATAAAGAAAAGAATATAGACACACGTATAAAAGATGTTGAAGCATTTAGAGAATTTATATTTATGAAAATAAAAGAATTTAAAACAATTGATGATATCATTAATAATATTCATTTAAATTTAGAAATTGATTGTTATGATGATAATTTATTTTTATCAACAGTGCATGGAAGTAAGGGTTTAGAATGGGAATATGTATATATAATTGATATGGATTGTAAAAACTTTCCAAATATTAGACAAAGTTATTACAAAGAAGAAATGGATAATGTAATGGAAGAACGTCGTTTATTTTATGTAGCTGCATCTCGAGCAAGAAAATATTTATGTATTAATTTTACACAAGATATTCAAAATGATATTATTATTTCTCCATTTATTAGAGAATTAGATCAAATAAATTATATTGGTTCTAATACTCTAAATAGAGAAATAAATGAAAATTCATTTCAATTGACTGGAAATATTTCAATTGATATTAATAATTATTTAAGATTTAATGGTTATAAATTATTAGGTGATTTAATTAATGAAATACCAACTGTTAGAGAAAATATATTTATTAAATCAATTGAATTTCCTGGATCTATTACATTTAAAAATAGATATGTTGCTGGAACAATGATTGATTATTTAATAATGAAAATGTTATATAATAATTATTCTGATATTATTGATAAAGAACCAATGGTTCAACTTACACAAAATCATCATAAATTACCAGAACAAATTTATCATAATTATATTGATAAATTTACAGATTGGAGAAATATTTTAAATGATATTTTTTATATTTCAACATTTAAAAAGAATGATATTGAACATTGGAAAGATGTGTTAACAACTTCATTAAATTATTATAATAATCTTGAAAAATCATTATTGAAATTAATTAAAAATCCAGAAATGATTAGAATTCATACAAATATTAATGCTAATCCTCTTAAGGGTGAAATTGATTTTATGGTTGATGATACTTTATATGAAATTAAAATGACACCTGATAATGCAGCTACATTTCCTAATTTGTGTCAATGTTTAATGTATGCATATTTATTAAATAAAAAAAAAATTATTGTTAATAAAGTTATTATATTAAATGCATGGGATGGTTCAATGGATTCTTTTAATATTAGTTCTTTCAATTTAAAAAAATTTAAAAAATTATTATACGCTATATAATATTTAAATAGAAATAGATATATAATAATAAATGGATTTATTAGATGAAATTGATCTTAAATTAAAATGGAAAAATAATTTAGAAGAAGTTAATAATAGATTAAATTCAATGTGGAATTTTTTTGTATATAATAATTTTTGTGAAAAAGAAATAGTTAATTTAAAAAATGAGAATACAGAGTTAAGACGTGAGTATGAAGATATTAAAAGTGAATTATATTGTTTAAGATTAAAAAATAAAGAAAAGATCACTGAATCTCGTAAAAGAAAAAGCACAAATTATTTAGCAGATGAATTTAAAAAAATTAAGAAATATAAAAAGACTTTAGTTAATGAAAAAATAATTAAAGAAATTTTTAGTAATTTAAATTCAATTGATGATATTATTAAATTAAAAGATAATAAATATAAATTTGATTTAATTGGTAATGAAAAATTTTGTAAATTATATAATATTATTCCTGTTTTAGAAGAATTAAATAAAATTATTGGAATGGAACATGTTAAAAATAAAATTTTTAGATCCATTTGTTATTTTTTTCATAATGTTAGTAATAAAAATGAGATGAATCATATTATGATTATGGGGCCTCCAGGAGTTGGTAAAACTACTATTGCTCAAATTATGGGTAAAATTTATTTACAATTAGGATTTTTAGAAAATGATACTTTCATTACAGCTACTCGTTCTGATCTTGTTGCTAAATATTTAGGTCAAACCGCTGATAAAACTCAGAAAGTAATTGAATCTGCTTTAGGTGGTGTTTTATTTATTGATGAAGTTTATAGTTTAGGTCATAGTGAACAACGTGATTCATTTGCAAAAGAATGTATTGATACACTTAATTTAAATATGTCTCGAATTGATCGTCCTTGGTTATTAATTGTAGGAGGATATAAAGAAGATATTGAACAAAATTTTTTAGCATGTAATAAAGGATTAGAAAGACGTTTTACAATTAAATTAGAAATAGAAGGTTATGATGAAATAGAATTATTTAATATTTTAATGAGTTTTATTCAAGAAGAAAAATGGACAATTGAAGAAAATGCAATTACAGTAAAAGATATTAAAGATCATCTTAAAAATTTTAAATATTTTGGAGGCGATATGAGAAAATTATTACAATTATCAAAAGAAAATTATTGTGTTAGAAGTATGAAAATAAATCATAATTTAGATTTAACATTGAATAATATTAAAACTTTATCAAGAGAAGATTTTAAAAAGGCATTAGAACATTTTAAAAAGAAGGAAGAAGATAATACATCACATAAAATGATGTATATATAGGTAATATATAAAAGGATTGTATATATGTATTATGTGAGATAGAAAATATCTTTGATATTTTCTATCTTCTCTAAAAGTTTTTGGTTTTGCACACATATATTTTTTATAACATTATTATTTTTTATAATTATTAGTTAAATAATTAACTAAAGTGTTAAAAATAGTTCCTGTTGCTCCTGCATGTTTAGTTGGTGTGTCATTTTCATTAAATGATACACCTGCAATATCTAAATGAACCCAATCTGTTCCAGGAGAAACAAAATTTGATAAAAATGCACCTCCCATTATAGTTGAAGCACCTACATTACTATGATTAATAAGATCTGCAATTTTTGATTTAGTTGCATTTTTATATTCAGACCATATTGGTAATTCCCATATTTTTTCGTTTTCCATTATACCAGCTTGTATAATATGATTTATTATATCTGGATTATGACCCATTATAGCAGTTGCTAAACCACCAAATATACTAACTGCTTGACCTGTTAATGTAGCTATATCTATTATTAAAGAAGGTTTATTACTATTTGCATAAGATAAACAATCAGCTAATATTAAACGACCTTCAGCATCAGTATCACTTATTTCAACTGTTTTACCAGATTTTGATATTATAACGTCCCCTGGATGGATTGCATTTTCACCAATATCATTTTGAACAAGTGGTAATAATCCAATTACTCGTTTTTTACAACCATATAACTGAAGTGCTTTCATTATACCATATACAATTGCAGTTCCAGCCATATCTGTTTTCATATCACTAAAATCACCATGTTTTAAATTTATTCCACCTGTATCAAACATTACACCTTTACCAACTAAATATATTGCTGGATCAGTTATATTTTCTGGGTTATATTCTAATATTACTAATTTAGCTTTTTGTTTACTTCCTTGATTAACTGCTAATAATAAATTAAAATTTTGTTCTCTTAATTGTTGTTCTTCTAATATACTTATATTAATATTAGCTCCTTTATTTTTATTTATATAATCTAAATAATTTTCACTATTTAACACATTTACTGGTGCATTAATTAAATCTCTTATTTCATATTGAATTAAATTATGTTTTATAAGTTTATTTATATTATCATATTGATTTCCATCTAAACTATAAAAATCTAATGATATTTTTTGAACACTTCCTGTTTTAAAATCTTCATATCTGTAAATACCTTGTAATAAAGATGATAAATATGATAAATTTTCACTACATAATATAACTAATACTGATACTGGTTTACATTCATTTGTTGAACATATTTTTTTACCAATAATCCCACTCATTTTTAACATATCAACAGGTGCAGATGTAAATTTCATTAATACATATGTAGTATTATTTGCATAAAAATATACACATTGTCCTTTTTCTCCATTATATACTGTAGTAATTTCATCTGGTATTTTTATTTGTAATTTTTCTAATAATTTTATTTTAATTTCTTCAAAATTTGAATTTGAACATAATATTAAAACAGTATCATACGTATCTAATATGGGAGTTGAATTTGTATTAAAATGATAATCATATTGTTTATTAATTTTAGCTGTCATATAATTATAAATAGAAAATATATATATATATTTTCTATTTATAATTAATTTAAATTTTATTTAAATTAATGTTACATTGCTAATAGTAGATTTAACTGGGCGACCAAGTTTCTCAGAAAAGAATTCTTTAAGTTCATCCTTTGATGGAACTTCGTCAGTGTAATTATTATTCCACCATTTAGTAAATACTTCATACATATGGCTTAATTTAACCGAGTTAGTAGCATCTTCCGATTCACGCACATTTGCTAAGAAAAATGTTTCAAAATAATTTTCTTCCTCTTCTTCCACTTCTTCTACTTCTTCTTCAGATTCGACTACTGGAGTTGTTTTTTTTATAACTTGTTGAATAACTTGTGGAACAGATTGAACAACTGATGTCTTAAATAAATAATCAAGAAGAGTATGAATTGATTGATTATTTAAACTAGATAAACCACTACGAACTTTAACTTCAGGTGTATTTTGTTCACTATAAAGCTGAAGACGAAGAAGAACCATGTTAAGAATGTTACGCTGAGAAACCATAAATTGAACTAATTGTTGATTAAAACCTAATTCAGTTAACATAGAAGTAGCTTGTTCTGTTGTGCGACCCATAGAAGTCATTAGATCAAGTGTATCAAGATTAAAACGGAATTCATTAAGATTTTGAGAAAGAGACATTATTAATATTATAATAATATCACTTTAAAATGATATTATTATATATTATATATTATATTAATATGGAACAAATTATTCAAATTGATGAAGAACCTAAAACACCTTTAAGTATTCATGGTATTAATAAACATATTACTTCACAAAATAGTTTTGCATTTGGCGGTCCTCCTACAACTAAAAGTGAATTTTCATTTGCAACACCTCCATCTGGTTTTACTAGTTGTTTTAAACCAGGGGGTTTTCAAATGTGTGGTGATATGAAAGCGGAACGTCATCCTGAAACTGGACAACCAATTAATCATATGCCATTTCAATTTGGGGTTACAAATAATCGCAAACAACATATTGAAAATTTATATAGTGAATTAAATAATATGCGTAGTAGTATTGATAAATGTAATAAAACATTAGATATTATGTATTATGAATCTTCACATAATAATACTGAATATACTAATTTACGTGAATATTATAATAATATTACAAAATCAATTGATAAATTTTATGAAACTTTACGATTTATTAATTGAATCATAGATTCTAATAATATAAAAATTGATATTAAATATATTTAATATAATATATTTAAAATTAATTATAATGTCAGAGATAAAAAAAGATTATTATACTCCTTCTAATTGTGATAAATGGATTGATTGTTTAAAAACAAATAATGGTTTATATAATGAGACTGATGAATGTTGCACATTATTATGTTTACCTATTAAATTTCCATTAAATTTAATATTGTGTGGACCATGTGCATTATTAAATATTTTTTGTAATAAATGTAAAAAAACAAAAGATCAAAATTATTTATTTTAATATCATCTATATTATATGACTACTAAACAAAATAGTATTGAAAAATGTCAAAAGAAAAAAGTAGAAGTTGTGTTATCTTCGCTAACACAAATGTTCGAAAAAAAAATCTAGAAAATAAATAAAATCATTTAATCAAATAATTTTATTAATAATAATGTGTGGAATCTGGGCATTAATTGAAAAATCAAATGTCAAGTCTGATATTTCTAAATATTTATCAGATTTTTGGCAATTAAAACATCGTGGACCTGATAATTCTCATTTTGAGACATTTAATCAAGTTTATGTTGGTTTTCATAGATTAGCTATTATGGATACTAGTTTTAAAAGTAATCAACCTTATGTATTTAATGATATAGATAGAACTATTGTATTTATTTGCAATGGTGAAATTTATAATTATCAACAATTAGATAAAAAATATAATTTAAATATTGGAACAAGTGATTGTATGATTATTCCTAAATTATATTTATTAGCAAAAGACAATCATGGTAACTCTGATTATCATGAATGGTTTCATATAATGAAGAATGAAGTTAAGGGTGAATTTGCTTTTGTTATGTTTGAATTTGATAATATGAAACAATTGACTCGTTATTATGCTGGTCGTGATATGATTGGTATTAGACCACTTTATACTGTTACTGTTAATAATGATATTGATATGTTTAGTTCAGAAATTAAAGGCATGAGTTCATTTAATGGAAAAGTTATTGAATTTCAACCTGGAACTATTTTAATGGTTGAAAAGAATCTTTCATATTATAGTGCTCATCGTTTTGATATGAAGAATGAATTATATAAATTACGTTATGAAAATAAAGATAATTATTATAAAAAGCATGGAATGTTAGCAAAATATGATGATAATATAGATACTATATTACCTAAAATTAGAAATGCTGTAGTTAATAGCATTAAAAGACGTTTACATGCTGATCGTCCAATTGCATTTTTATTATCTGGTGGTGTAGATAGTAGTTTAGTTGCTGCAATTAGTTCTAAATTATTAGGAGATACATATGGTCATATTAGAACATTTTGTTGTGGCATTAAAGGTTCAACTGATATGAAATATGCTAAAATGGTTGCTGACTATATTGGTAGTAATCACACAGAAGTTTATTTTACAGAAGAGGAAGGATTAAATGCAATTAAAGATGTTATTAGAACTACAGAAACATGGGATATTACAACTATTCGTGCTTCAGTTGGTCAATATTTAGTATCAAAATATATTAGTGAACATACTGATTGTAAAGTAGTATTAGTTGGAGAAGGACCAGATGAAGTTTGTTCGTCATATTTATTTAATTTTAATGCACCCAATGGTAGTGAATTAGATAAAGCATCAAAAGAATATGTTAAAAATATTCATATGTATGATGGTCGTCGTGCTGATCGTTGTGTATCACGTTGGGGATTAGAGGCACGTGTTCCATTACTTGATCCTGAATTTATTGAGGCTTATTGGAGTATTGAACCAACTATGAGAATGCCGACTCATTATAATATGGAAAAATATTTATTTAGAAAAGCATTTGAAGGTTTGAATTTATTACCAATTGATGTGTTATGGAGAAAGAAAGAAGCATTTTCTGATGGTGTATCTAGTAAAGAAAAATCATGGTTTCATATGATTCAAGATCATATTAATAAGAAGTTTGAAAATAAAAAATATGATTTACCAAAAGAATGTATTGAACCTCCTACAAAAGAAGCTCATTATTATTTATATAAATTTATTGAATATTTTGGCGTTAATCGTATTAATATTTTACCTCATTATTGGCAACCTAAATGGTCATCAGATGGTGCTTTTATTGATCCATCTGCCCGTGTATTAAAAGTATATCATTAACTCTAGTTCACTATAAAATAACCATAGGTTGAATTCATTTCAATCGTGTTTATTAAATATATTGCTTTGCAATATATTTAATAAAAATTGATATTTTTAAAGTATATACTTTATTAATAAAATTTTAAGTATGAGTCGAGTAATCCCTCTTACGTTTATAACACTACCTCAAGAAGTTTTAATACATCATATATTACCATTTTTAACAATTCAAGAAGTTTTTGATTTGTGTTCAATTCCAAATAGTTATTTAGAAGAAGTATTTAATGCTTATATGGATATGTATATGACTCAACAAAAATATAGCAAAAATATAGCAGATGCGTTGTGTTTATTAGAATATGAATATTACAATACACTTGTTATGCAATATTTTACTGAATATATGACTAATTTAGCAACAAGATTTGTTTCATTAGTTAATGAGGCAGGTGGTCCTATTCATTATAAGACGCTAGAAGAAAATCCACGAACTATTTATACTATTCGGGTTATTATGCGTCGGAATCATACTGAGTTAGAATATAAATTTACAAGTGCAACATTCATGACAACTACAGTTAATTCATGTGCTACTACATTTGCTATTAATGGTATGGTTCAATCAAATCAATATATTACAATGAATGCAAATGAAATTAATTCAGAACTTGTTGATATATTCAATATGATGAGTATGGATAGAGAACGTAGAATTACGAAAATTGAATTAAATAAAGAAATCTATCCACGTTTTTATTTGATGAATAATCAATTACCTGAAATTATTAATATATCCAAGTATGAATAAAATTAGAATATAGATTATAAATTTCTTTTCTTTATTTAATATATGTTTCATCAATTGTGTTATTATTAATGTTAATAATAATATGCCCCATAAATTATAATTTTCATCTAATTTTGAAATAATATTAGCTGGTATTTTTAATATACTATTTGTTGTATTTTTTGCTGGACGTATTAATAAAAATATAGCAAAGAATAATATAATAAAACTTACTACTCTTCCTGCATTAATTTGAATACTACTATCTGCTTCTTTTCTTTTAATTAATCTAGATTTAATATTATTTTCTGGTCCATTCTCAAATTCATATATTTTAACATCTATTTCTTTTTCATATTTTTGTAATCCTGATATTTTATAAATATCAGCATTTTTATCAATTGCATATAAATAATAATTATAAACAGTTGTTCCATATGACATACTATTTGTTAATAATAAATTTCTTTGAGCTAAATATTTATATGTATCATTATCCATTTTAATATCATTTTCATCACGAATATCTTGTAATACATATTCTGGTCCATTTTTTATTTTTGATGTGGTAGTTGTTAATAAAGATCTTGTATTAACTAAGCCATATGTTTGAATAGTTGTTTTAACATAAATATTTTTATTTTTCATTATTAAATCTTTATTTACAACATAATCGCCCATTGTTACATTATGACTTAAATTTACATCATTAAATTTTAATGATGCTTTTTTAATAACTAAATCTGAACATATTTTTTCATTTAATAATTTAAATTGTTTTTTATTATTATTATTATTTTTTTCTAAAAATATAATTAATCTCAACCATAAATATATAATAATTATACTACTTATTATATTTATTATCATAATTATAATTATATAGATTATATTTATAGAATGGAGGAAATTATAGATTTAATAAATAATAGTAATTTAAATATTTCTGAATATGAAAAAATAAAGTATTTAATAAATACAAAAATAAATAATACAATTGAAAATATTAATAAAAATGATTATTCTAGCAATTTATTTACAAGTATTAAAAATTATAAAACTAATAATTTATTATTATTAGATTTAATTAATAAAATAAATAATATAAAAGTTTCATATGATAATGCATTATATATATATTTTGAATATATTGATTTTAATATAGAATTAACTATTTATTATGATGATGATAATGAAAAAATTAAAATATTAGATATATATAAAAAAAATAATATGAATCAAGTATGTTTTTATGTGGATCATGAACAAAATTTTATTAAAACATTAGGATGGCATATTTTTGTAAATAAAAATGAAATTTATGATTTTTTTGAATTTATGTTTAATTCTTTACCAAATTATTTATATAAATGGTAAAAATAAAAGAAATTATTTTTATTTGTAAGTTCTATTAATAATGGCTGATTTTAATCCTGCTACTATGCATCCTGCTGCTATAATACCAGTTATAAATAATAATAATAATACTAATTATATTTGGTTAATAATAATTATAATTATTATTATAATTATTTTAATTAAAAAATATAAAACCCGTGATTAAATAATTTTAATCCATAAATATCATTAATATTATTTAATAAATATTTAATATTAATTAAATCTTCTTTAGTTGGTTCAATATAATTAAGTTTACACCCTTCTATTACTTTTACTTTTGTTGAATTAAGAATTATATAAATTTTATTATGTTTATTATAAATATTAATATATTGTGAATTATAATAATCTATAAATGAAGTTAGATCTACTTTATCTATTTCATTAATAACTGTTCCATACCCTAATAATAAAGACATTAAATTATAATAATCATTATTGTTTAAAATAAATTCACTTTTTATTTTTTAGTTCGCTTAATATGTTAATTATATTTATTGTTTGTTTATCGGTTCTGTTAAATGTGGATAATGTTGATGTGTTATAAATAGTATCACCTGTTATATTAATTCCATCTAAATTTGAAGTAAAATTAATATTATTTTCTTTTAATATATCAATTAAATCATTTGTGTTATATCTAGTAGGATAATAACCATCGCCATCATTATTAAATATATCTTTATTCTCACAATTATCATATCTAGTTGTTTTACAATAAAAATCTGTTTCAATATTTTTTATACTAATTGGTTTATACTTTAATATAAAAAAATAATATAATAGAAAAGAAATAATTAATAAACTAGTAATTATAATTAATAAAATAGATAATATTAAATTTGTTGAATATTTTGATTGTTTATCTTTAGGAACTTCATCTTTTTTAATTTTAGAATATTCTACTATTACAGCAATACACATTGAAAAACATAAAATTGGAATTGAAAACATAAAAGCTCCCAAAATATCTATATTTTTAAAAGAAATATAGGGCCATATAAAAAGTATTATTATAAATATAATTGTTATAATAGCAGATGGGTATAATATATAACTACATATAAAAGCACTTTTTAATTTTTTATTTATATCTTCATCTTGTGACATTAATTAAGATTAGATTTATAATTAATTTATAATTGCTTTATTATATTTTCTAAATTAAAATTATTATTATTATTAGTTATTATATTAATACCTTCTAATGTAGATTCATAATTTATACCTAAGTTTTCTAAGCTTTCTAATTTTTCTAAAAGCATATTTATTGTTTTATCATAAGAATTTGTATAACCACCTGCATAAGTAATTTCACCTACAAGATAATCAATACCTCTATTGTCATGTATAGCTATTTTTGCATTTCTACAATCATCTATTCTTCTTGTTTCACATGTATATTTTGTATATTCTCCATCTATTAAAATTGGTTTATATATTATTCTATTACAATAATTCATATAATATAAAAATACTATAAGTGTTATTATAATTAATATAATAGAAAATGCTAAATTTAATGAATAAGCTGATTTTTTATTCTTTGGAATTTTATTTTTTTCAATATTTCCATAAGATACAGAGAAAATCATCATCATTATAAAGCATATTCCTCCAATTATAAATATTAAAGTTCTAATTAATAAATTATAAGGATTTAAAATACCTATAATTATAAATATAATTAATAGTATATATAAACCATATAAAATATAACTCATTACTAAAGCGGTATTTATATCTCTAATTGTATCTTTATCTGTATCTATATTTATATTTCTATTTATATTTTATGACATTAATAAATATTAGATTATATATTTGAATTATAATAAGTTTTGGGTTTTAGACACTACCCAAATGTATTATTACTTTTATTATAAAAAACAATAATACCTATTAAAAATGCAATACTAGTAAAACTTAATATTATAATATTAAATATATTCATAGTTTTATTTGATTTATTATCTTTATCATCTTTATTCATGTCATTATATGATTTAATAGATAAAGCACTCATTATAATATTAGGTATAGCTAATACTAATATCATGATCATTATTTCATCTAAATAATCATTTGATTTTTCATTAATTTTATTAAATAGTCTTATAATATGAAATAAACAATATAATATTATTCTTATAGTAAATATAACATAAACAGTTATACTATAAAATTTAAATGTATCTACTTTATTTATTTTATAGATATCATTTTTTTTACATATTTTTTTTTTTTCAGACATATAATATAATTTATAAAAATTGATTGAAAGAAAGAAAAATCTATGATTTTTCATTTCTATTTCAATCAAAACTTATTTGTGTAAGATTCATTTTCCTTTGGAAAATGAATCTCACAAATAAAAATTGATTACGAGATTTAATTTTCAAAGAAAATTAAATATTTCGTAATCGTGTTTATGGAAATATTCAAAATGTTCAAAGAACATTTTGAATAGCCATAAAAATTGATAGGGAGCAATTGTTTTCTTTTAGAAAACAATGGCAACCCCTATTAACTTTACTAAATATATAGCTTTGCTATATATTTAGTAAAAATTGATATATTTTTAATATATAAATTTATATTAATATATTAATGGATTCTAATAATGAAACCAATCATAAGTTAATTAAAATTAGTGGGCATGTACAGATTGATCCAGATACTAATGATATTAAAATAATTGAAGATGATCCAAATAAATATAAATGTCATATTTGTTATAAATCATTTGTTAAAAAATCATATTGGAAACAACATGTTAAATCTCATATTTCAAAATTTGAATGCAATATATGTCATAGTAAATTTACTCATAATCATCATTTGAATCAACATATGAAAACTCATGATAATAATATTATTCATGAATGTCATGTATGTGGAATGAAAATGAAATATAAATTTAATCTAGTTAAACATATAAAAACACATATTCGTTATTTTGACAAAGAAACGGGAGAAATTAAATATAGTGTAAAACAACCATTTCTATAAAAATTGATTTATTTATTTAATAAATAGTTATTATAACTATTATTATGGAGAACTTGTATGTTGATCCTGATAATCAAAACAAATGTTATTTGTGTGATAAGGTTACTATTTGCACATACTCAGCTGAATCTAATAAAAAGAGTCTTCGTTATGGAACTATAAATCTTATTCGCATTCGATTATTTTGTTGTGAAGAATGTGTTATTGAATTTAATAAAAATCATAAATGTCATTCTTGTAATTGTGAGATAGATCCAAATTGTGAATATAACTGTATAGATTGTGAATATAGTCGTAAAGCTAATTGTAAATTATAAAAATTGATTATGAGATTTAATTTTCAAAGAAAATTAAATCTTTCGTAATCGTGTTTATGGAAATATTCAAAATGTTCAAAGAACATTTTGAATAGCCATAAAAATTGATTTATTATTTTATTATTTAATTATTTTATTAATATAATAATTAAATGCTAATTGAAATATATTTACAATCAATTGATAAATTTAAAAAATATGGATCATTAAAAGATATTCCAAATGAATATAATTTAGATGTGACTTTTATATCAATAATAAATATGAATATATATGGTGTAACTAGAATTGGACAAAGATTTCCTAATTTAGAAATTTTACAAGTCGGGTGTAATAAAATAAAAAAAATAGATTTGACTTATTTTCCAAATTTAATATCATTATATGCAAATAAAAATAAAATAACTGAAATTATTGGAATAAATAAATGTTTAAAATTAACAACTCTTGAAGCACAATCTAATAATATAGAATATTTAGAACCAAGTAATTCAATTACAAGATTATGTATACCTAATAATAAATTAAAAATTTTATTTGATTATCCTAATCTTCAAATACTTAGTGTTGCACATAATTTTAATTTTGAACAGATTATTAATTGTCCAAAATTAACATATATTAATGCAGATAGGACTCTTTTAACTAAAGAACAATTTGATGAGTCTGTTGAATTTGATAAAGATAACTGATTTGTTTAATGATCTTCGTTATAATTACCAAAGGCAATATAGTTATAAGTTTGCAATGAACCTACGGTTCTATTGTATATTATCCATTTGTTTATTCACATTCATATAATTCAACATATTTTAATTCACCTTTTGATCCAGCTTTTTCTTTTAAACTTTGAATTGTTTCGTCTAAATTTTTAAAATTTTCTTTTATAACATCTGCCAAATATGTAGCTGACCCACCATCAGAAAAATATGCTGTTAATCCATGTAATCCTAATTTAAATTCATTTTTATAATCTTTTGGTATAAATGGTTTTTTTAAAAATGTTATATAAAATGATAATTGTGATATTTCTCTATCAGTAATTGGATTTAATGTAAATCTTGGATCTTGTAATGATTGTTCAGTGCAATAATATATTGTTTTTAAAATATCATCATGCAAAGTAAAACTACCAATACATCCTCTTAATCTATTTCCATTTAATATTGTAACAAATAATCCAGTTATATCTCTTAAATATAATTGGTAATTTAATTTTAATTTTGTTTTAGCATATTGTTCCGCAATTGATTGTAAAAAAGAACTATCTTTAATATTAGGAATTCCAGTTTCATTAAATAAAATTGCTGAATAACCTACATGATTTGGTGAAGGGCTTTTTGAATAAGTATATTCACTATATTGTAATTTTAATTGTTTTATAATTGTATTAAATACTCTAATACAACTTAAACCGCAAATATCAATTTCATTTTTATTATTAAACCTTGTTCACAATTTTACCCTACCGGTAGGGTAACTTTAAAAATATATTGTTAAGTATTAACAATATATTTTTAAGATTATTATCAGCTTGTGAACTATGGTTAATTATATCTAATATTATTTGTTTATTAGTTTCATCAACATTTGAACATGTATTATTATACTGAGGACCACAATGATTTAAATCTGTATTAGCAATTAATAATGTATTATCATCTATTAATCCTAATAATGTTTTAACTAATTCATCAGAAAATGATCCAATTGCAACTAATGTTGGTGTTATATTAAATCTTTCAATATATGGTTGAACTGATAAATGAGAATGTTCTGTATTAAAAAATTCTGAATTTTGTATAGTTCCATTTATATCTGTTAATGAATAATTATGTTTATCATTGTGATTTGTTGTTAATAATAATATTTTAGAAAATCTTTTTATATCTGAAAATGCATAAGATAATACACTATTAACATACTCACTACCTGCATGAGGTAATACTAATGCTCTAGTATTTTTATTACCAAAATTAAAATCATGAGGTATAGATTGATTTAAAAAATATGATTTTGTATAAGGAGCCCCGCCATTTTGTTTTAAATTTTTATATTTAAAATAATATTTAAGATATTTTTTATAATATTTGTCATTCATTATATAAAAATTGATAATTAAATAAAATAAAATACAAATTTATAATAGATTTTAATATTAATGGTTTATATTGTTAAATTTCTATCATTTATAGATATTTTACAAAAATTTCATGAAATTGAAGATATTCCTGAAGATATGTATGAAGAAGTATATTATTTAAATTGTAGTAAAAATAATTTAACAAATATTGATTTTATTATATGTTTTCCTAATTTAAAATATTTAGATGTATCATATAATAATCTTAAATTATGTCCATTTCATCCTAATATAGAAGTTTTAGATATATATAATAATTCATTAATATCTTTACCTATTTTCCCTAAACTTAAAAAATTATTTGCATTTAATAATAAATTGTTATTTTTATCTTATAATGATGATTTAGAAGTTCTTGATATTAGTCATAATATGATTAAATTAATTGAAATAGGACCAAATTTAAAGAATTGTTATTGTGGTTTTAATACAATTGGTAGAATTAATGTTAAAGGTCATAAATTAACTTTATTAGAATGTAATAATAATTATTTATTATCTTTATCTTTCATTTTAAGTTTACCTAATTTACAAAAAATTTATTACAATGATAATAAATTTTTAAAAAATATAGAAAAAGAAGTTCAAAATAAATTAAATAAAATCTCTTAATATTAAAAAATTATTTTATAAATTATTCTAATGGAAATTACAAAAGAACATATTAGAGATTTATTTACTACAATGCATTTAAGTAAAGTAACAATTGGACAAGAATTAAGAAAATCAGAAAGATTAGCTGCTAAAGCAGCTTCTAAAGCAGCTGCTGTTGCCGGTCCATCTATACCTACAATTAAGGATGAATTTCATATAGAAGAGAAAATATATAAAGAGGAACAAAAACCATATACACCTCCAATAACTTCTACAAGTGATTTAGATTTATTAAAAACACCAGCTAGATCATCTACAAAAGAAACATATCCATTTACTACTTTATCAAGAGAATTATATAATGCTATTTCACCAGATAATCAAGATCATTTTTTAGAAGTATTAAGACAAGATGATATAATTATTAGAAGTAAATTTAATATAGAAGATAAACCATTTAATGAAATAGATGGTAGTGAAATGGGTGTATATATTGAATCATGGTTATGTGCAAATTTATTTTGTCCAGGTTGTGGGGACAAAACATTATATAAATATTCACATCCAAATATGCCAGTTATTGATGTTGCATGTGTTAATAAAGCACATGTTTTAGAACATGGGCCAAGATATTATCAAATTAAAGCTACACAAAATATAGGAGATTATAAATATTTTACAAGACAACCAATCCCACTTTCACCAACTGGTTATATAAAAGTAGGATCAAAAAGATATGGAAAATTTAGTCATCAAGCATTAGTAACTAATGATGATGATAAAGATTTAGTTATTGGTTATATATGTATTATTTTTAAACAAGAGGGTAATATGAAAATTACTATTAATCCAGATGAATCATTTATTTTAATTCCTGATTTAACTTTATCTACTAAAGTTGATGAATCAGGTGCTTATTATAAATATTTATATACAAATAAATCAGTTGTAGTTTGTTATAATCCTAATTATGTTAATTTATATCCATTAAATATATGTCTTAAAAAGTCTGAATTAAAAAATATTGAAATAAATTATTTATTTCAATATAGCGATGATACTACTATTCATGATGTATTACATCCTAAAAAAACACCAGTAGAAGATGAAGCACCATCACCACCTGTTCCGCCTACACCATTAGGAAAAAGACTAGCAAATGGACCAGTAAATGGACCAGCAAAAAAACCAGCAAATGGACCAGCAAATAGACCTGATAATACATTTTATAAAAAATATTTAATGTATAAAACTAAATATATTAATCTAAAATTATCTAATTTAAAAATAGATTAATAAAAATTGATCGGGTGATATGTTTTTACTTTGTAAAAACACATCTTTTCCGATTAAAACTTATTTGTGTAAGATTCATTTTTCTTTGGAAAATGAATCTCACAAATAAAAATTGATAGGGAGCAATTGTTTTCTTTTAGAAAACAATGGCAACCCCTATTAACTTTACTAAATATATAGCAAAGCTATATATTTAGTAAAAATTGATATTTTTTTTTCTAATACGTCTCTTAACTAATTAATATATAGGGTTCATGTCCAAGTCGGTATCTACTCTGAATAAAAAACGCACACCTAAAATTTCAGTTTCTCTTAGCAAATTGTCTCCTCGTAGTCTTGCATTTGATGAACTAGCATTAAAACCTTTCCCATCAGAATTATCCGAGGCAGTTAAGGAATATTCAACTGATATTTTATCAAATGATGAATTTATTACAACTTATACAGAGTTGATTAAAATGATTATTCACACTGAGATTAAAAAAAGACCAAATATTACTATTTTACAGACAGTTCTTATTAAGGAACAAATTTGGACAACTGCTACTAAAAACTTAAATACACTTGTAGTAAATACTGCTGCAAAATTAGTAATGCATCAAGTCGTCGATATTCTTTAATTTATTTTATTGTAAAAATATTTTTATATTAAAATAAATTTCTTTTAGAAATTTTCTTTAGTGTTATAATGTATAAATATATTACTATAGCTCGTAATGAAGATAAACAATGGACAACATCTATGTATATTTATAAAAAAGGGGATAAATATTATATATCAAGAACATATCCTAAATATGCTAAATTCCAAGGTGATAGTTTAGATGATCCTACAGAATATTATATTATAGATTATCCACAAGAATTAAAAGAAGATGAAATTAAAAATGGTAAAGTTAAATATTGGTCACTAGTATGGGAATTTTCTTTATAAATTATAATAAAATAATTCATCATTTTCTATTGTTAAATTTAACTTTTGGGTATTATTATTTATAAAATATTTAGTATCTCTTACAGATATTAAACATTCATTATCTTTAATTATCGAATAATTAACAATTACTCGATAATTTAAATATGGTGGTATTTTATTTATTATTGTTTGTAATTCTTCAAAAGATTTATTCATTAAAATATTATTTTATTTATTTTATTTATTTTATTTAATTAATAAATCAATTTTTATTTTGGATATCTATTTTAACCTTGGTTAAAATAGATATAAGAAAACAACCGAAGGTTGATTTGATAAGCGTTGACGTCTATTATAAAATTAATTCTGAAAGAATTAATTTTATAGACGTTCAACGAAATCAATTTTTATTATTTACCATTTAATTGGTGTAATATTATGTTCAATTAGATAGTCATTAATGTTTTTAAAAACATTACATCCAAAAAATCCATTATAAGCACTTAATGGGGATGGGTGGACTGTAAAAAAGATTTTATTTGTAATATATTTAGATTTGTTTTTTGCATAATTACCCATTAATAAAAATATACAATCTTTATTTTTTTCATTTAACCATTTAATTAATTTATCTGTAAAATTATTCCATAAATGTGAATGTGAGTTAGAATTACCTTTAAAAACAGTTAATGATGAATTTAATAAAAGGATTTTTTCTTCTTTAGCCCATCTTTCAAGTGATCCATTTTTAAATGTAAAATCTGGATAACTATTTTTAATTTCTTTGAAAATATTTTTTAATGATGGAGGGATTTTATGAGTATCTGGAACTGAAAAAGATAATCCAGTTGCTTGTGGTTTATTATGTTCTTCATTAATATAAGGATCTTGTCCTAATAATAATAATTTAATATCTGTTGGTCCATGATAATATAAAGCTCTAAATATATCTTCTTCATTTGGATATATTTTATTTTCCATTTTATTTAATATTTCAATAATACTCATTAAATTATTATTATTTTCTTCAAAAAATGGTAACCAACCAGCATGAATATTTTCTGTTAGTTTTTCGTATGTATACATTATATTTTAATATCAATATATTTTTTAATAATATATATCAATTTTTATGGCTATTTAATTTTTATGCAAGTTATAATAAATTATTTATAAAAAATACCCCCTCCCCCCGAGATTTATTAAAAAATGTATATACATATTTATGTAATAAAATGGATATTAAAATGGATTTAAAAAAATAATATATATTGTATTTTAATGGATATAAATAAGTTTCACTGCACATTATGCAATAAAAATTATGCATCATATAAAAGTTTATGGAATCACAACAAGACGTTTCACATACATAAAGCGTCATCCATATGTAATCCAGATGTAAGTAATTTGTCATCCAAAAATGGACAAATTAATAATCATCGTAATCCAAGTGTAATCAATGAAACACTTGCCTATAATTGTAAATTTTGTGGAAAAATATTTAGTTATAGACAAACAAAATGGAAGCATGAACAAAAATGTAAATTATGTAATAATAAAATAAATAAATTAGAAAAAGAAAATGAAGATATGAAAAAAGAATTAGAAGAAGTTAAAAAAACATTACTTGAAATTATGAATAAAAATTGTAAAATTCATCCAAAAACTTTAAAAAAAATGATTAATAATGGAACTATTAATCAAGCAACTAATCAAACAATAAATAATATAAATAATATAATTAATATTATTCCATTAGGTAAAGAAGAATTAGATAAATTTTTATCAAAAGAACAAAAATTATCTATTTTAAATAGAAAATATCAATCATTACAATATATAATTGAATATGTGCATTTTAATAAAAAATATCCTCAATTTCAAAATGTAATGATAACTAATAATAGAAATAATGAAGCACATTTATATGATCCTTATACTAAATCATTTAAAATAGTTAATAAAGATGAATTAATTGCTGATTTAATTGAATATAGAATTTGTGATATTGAAGATTTCTTTGGAGAATTAGGTGATAATTTAGATAATAAAACAAAAAATATTATTAATAAAATTATAGAAGATAGAGGGGATAATGATAATATTATAAATGATGTAAAATTATTATTGTTTAATAATAGAAAAATAGTATTAAATAATAAATTATTAGAACAATAAAAAAATTGATAGGGCGCAATGTTTTCAACCATAGGTTGAAAACACGGCATCCCCTATTAACTTTATATTATGGATAGCTTAAAGTTATCCATAATATAAAAATTGATTATATAAAAGATTCTTAATAATATAAATTATAATAATGAAAAATATAATATACTCTTTATATCATCCTATATTAACAAAAGATCATGATTTAAATATTAATGGGCGAAAAATTGGTTCAACTAAATATATTAAATCTCGTATGAAAGTATATCAAACTGGTTATCCGATAGAAGTCCCATTAGAATATTATTATAAAATTGATCAAGATTGCTATGAAATAGATAAATTAATAAATACATATTTTAATGAATATAGATTAAATTCTAAAGGTTCAAAAGCTGGAACAGAATTTTATGATGCAGATAAATTAACTATTTCAGTATTGGAAAACTTTTTCAAAGATAATAATATTACATTTGAAAAATTTACAAAAGATTCTATTAAATATGAATTAAATAAAACAGTAACAAAAAAAGATACAAAATTAATCTGCAAAGAAGATATTTATAAAAACAAGCATAAAAATAAGAAACCACATGATTATCAAAATGAAATAATTAATAAAACTATTAAATATTTTGAATATAATGATAAAGGTATATTAGTTGAACCATGTGGTGTTGGAAAAACATTAATTGCAAGTTGGATTGGCGAAAAAATTAATGCACAAAGTATATTATTGGGTATACCTTCTTTATCATTAATTAAACAATGGGTAATTATATTAAATGAAATATTTCCAATTCCAGATTATAATTATAAAATTATATCTTGTGAAGAAGATGATACAACTATAAATGATATACAAATATTTTTAAAAAAAAATCCTAAATGTATTTTACTAACTACTTATATGTCTTCTCATAAAGTATTAAAAGCATGTTCTAATTTTATATTTGATTATGTAGTTTTAGATGAATGTCATCATTTAACTAGTTCTAATATAGAAAAATTTAATACAGATAATAAAATGTTTATTCAAATATTAAAAATTAAATCTAAAAAACAATTAGCATTAACTGCTACATTAAAAGATATTGAAGATAATAATATAATTTCAAATACTAATAATGAATATTTTGGAGAAATTATTGATAGACGTTGTTTATATTGGGCAATTAAAGAAAATATTTTATGTGATTATAATATTCAAACAGTAATTGTAAATGAATTAGTATCCTTTGAAAATTTCAATATAACTAGTGAAATAGATAAAAGATTATTTATTGCAGCATATTGTGCATTAAAAAATATAAATGATGGATTTTCAAAACATTTATTAATATATACAAATACAACTGATAATGCAAATAGAACTATTCAATATGTATATGAATTAATTGATAATCATTATTTTGATATTAAAGTATTTGCATCAAAATATGATAGCACTATGACTATTAAAGAACAAAAATCAGTAATGGATAATTTTTTAGAATCAGAATATGCTATATTATCATCAGTTTATTGTTTAGGTGAAGGATGGGATTGTCCTAAATTATATGGTGAGGTATTTGCAGAGAATATGACCTCAAATATTAGAATTGTTCAATCTGCATTAAGAGCTGGAAGAAAATATAAAGAAGATCCAAATAAAAAATTTAATATTATTATTCCAGTATTGAATAATATTGATTTTATAAATGAAAATGATGATTTTAAAAAAATAAAAGAAATTATTTATCAAATGGGTTTAGAAGATGAAACTGTTACTCAAAAAATAATTGTATCTAAAATTAATTGTGATAAAAATTCAAATAAATTACAATTAACTAATATTAAAGATTTTGGTAAATATGATTTAGAATTAACTGAAAAAATTAAATTAAAAACAATACCACAAATTAAAATAGGAATAACTTATGAAAAAGCTAAAAAAATTATACAAAGTAATAAAATCAAAGATTCTATTTATAACAAAGATAGTTATTATAAATTATGTGAAATAGATAATCGTTTACCATTAAAACCAGATGAAATTTTTAAAAGCACTTTTAAAAATTGGATTGATTATTTAAGTATTAGTAAAATTTATTATGATTTAGACCAATGTAAAATTAAAGTCAATGAATATTTGAAAAAATATCCAGATATTAAACAAACATATCTTGATCTTGTTACAATATGTAATGAATTATGTAAATTAGATTCATCATTTCCACCTTCTGATTTATGGGTAGACTATTATAATATTAAAGATCTTACTCATATTATTAATATTACTAATAAAAAAAAGAAATCAGGTGTTATATTAAGTTAAAAATACTTTATTTATAAATAAATTTAAAAATTGATATATTTATAGTATAAAGAAATAATTTCTTAAATTAATATATAAATGCCAAAAGAATATATTTGTGATCTTTGTAAAAAAGTATTTACTCAAAAGGGTGATTTTACTAAACATACTAATAAAAAACAATCATGTGTTTCATTAGAACAATTAAAAGAAATTAGTAAAACTGATAATAAAAATAATGATAATAAAACACAATTGATTAATGTATTTAAAAGTTGTTTAAATATTTTAAGAGATAATGAAGGTTTAACTGGAGAAAAAGCATTAAGAACATTATCATATTTATTAATATTAAAACTACTCGAACCTCATTTTAGTGGTGAAATTGATATTGATAATTATGAATATGATTTTAGTGAAATTGATGATCAAAATATTGAAGGTCATAAAAAAAAATTATTATCAATTGTTCGTTTTAGTAAATTAGCAGAAGAAAAAGAAGATAATATTATTATTAATATGAAATATTTATGGAATGATATTTTAGCAGTTCATCCAATTACAAAAAATATATTTTTAAAAGATAAAGGTTTTGATATTAAACATAAAACTACTTATAAAAAATTAATTGATAAATTAAATTCTTTAAATTTATCTAATACTGATTATGATATTTTAGGTAATGCATATGAAGAAGTTATTCAAGATATTATGACTGGCAAAGTTCTTGGGCAATTTTTTACACAACCATTAGTAAAAAAAATGATGGTTAAATTAATTAATCCTCAAATTCATTCTGATGGTAAAATTGAAACATGTTGTGATCCAACTATGGGAACAGGTGGATTTTTAATTACATATTTAAAATATATTTTACATCAAGCAAACACTAAAAATATTAAACCTAATTGGGAATTTATTAAAACACATGGATTATATGGAAAAGAATTAGAACCCGATACTTATCAATTAGCGGTTTCAAATATGTTAATTTCATCTGGTCATATGTTTGATAAATTAGAATGTGGAGATAGTATTCGTGGGCCTATTAATCATAAATTTGATAATATTTTAGCTAATCCGCCATATGGAATTAAAGGATTAAAATATGATGATTTTAATAGTTCAATTAAAGATGAATATATTCCTATTAAATCAGATAATGCAGTTTCATTATTTATTCAAGCAATTATTTATATGTTGAAAATTAATGGTAAATGTGCAGTTGTATTACCAGATGGTCAAGATTTATTTTCAAAAACAAATAGCACATTAGTAGCTATTCGCGAATATTTAATGAAAACATGTGATCTTAAAGAAATTATTTATCTACCATCTGGTATTTTTACATATACCTCAATTAAAACATGTGTATTCTATTTTATTAAAAAGAAGGAATGTAAGGATGTTTTAGACACAACTATTAAAATCTCAAAAACTAATAAAGAAACTGGCCGTGAATATAAATTTTCTAAAACACTCCAAACTACTAAAATTAAGTTTTATGATTATAATCCTTATGAAGATGTTAAAAATTTATTAGTAGAAGTTCCAATTGAAAAAATTGTTAATAATTCATATTCATTAAATTATGCTGAATATATGAAAGATGAAACAGAAGAAGAACAATATGAAGAAGGTGTAATCGTTAAAACACTTGGTGAAGTTTGTGAGTTTCAAAATGGGTATTCATTCAAATCAACTGATTATGAAAAACAAAATGATACTAATATTGGTATTCTACAAATTAAATCAATTCAAAATGGTTTTATTGATGAAAATAAAATAACAGAATATATTCAAGAAAATAAAAAATATAAATTATTTGAAATACAAAATGGAGATATACTAATTGCATTAAGTGGTGCAACAACTGGAAAAATTGGTATGTATAATTTAAAACAAAAATCTTATTTGAATCAACGTGTTGGTAAAATGAATGCTAAACCAGGTATTTTACAAAAATATATTTATTACTGGTATGTAGGTTCTAATATAGATGAAAAAATATTAAATTTAGCACAAGGAACAGCACAACCAAATATATCTACATCTGATATATCAAATATTAAAATCCCTATTCCCCCACTTGATCTTCAGAAAGAAGTCGTTGAATATTTAGATTTTATATATGAGAAATCAATTAAAACAAGTAATGATAAAATTTTAGAATTAAAAAAATTAAATGAATTTTGTTTGAAGAATCAAAAAATATTTGGTAAAAATGAAGTTAAAACACTTGGTGAAGTTTGTGAAGTTAATTATGGAACTAGAATTGTAAAAAAAGATAATACTATTGGTGAATATCCTGTATATGGTTCTGGTAGAGCAACATTCACAACAGATACATGTAATCGCGAAGGATATAATATTTTAATTGGTAGATTTGCATTATCAGAAGAATGTGTTAGATTGATTAATGAAAAAATATTCTTAAATGATAGTGGATTATCTGTAAAACCCAAATATAATAATTTATTACACAAATATATTGGACATTATCTATTTCATAATCAACATATAATATATAATTGTGCTAGAGGAACTGCGCAAAAAAATTTAGAAATTGATGTTTTTAAATCAATCAAAATCCCAATCCCCCCACTTGAACGACAGAAAGAAATTATAGAATATTGTGAATATAATGATAATTTAATTAAACAATTAGAAACTGAAATTGAAAAGAATAAATTAATGGCAACTAATTTTTTATTAAATATTATTAATAAATAATTTTTACTTTATTATTATAATGAATAAATATGTATATACTAAAAATTGGTTTTTAGAAAGTGAAATTAAAAAGGTATTAAATTCATCATATAGTTATTTTATAAATAAAAATAGTAAAAATAATATATTAGAAATTGGATGTTTTGAAGGTTTATCTAGTGTATTTTTTGCTGATAATTTATTAAATCATCATAATTCTACATTAACATGTGTTGATCCATTTTTACATATTGATAATAATGATCATAATCAATTATTAAATAATGTTGAGAATAATTTTGATAATAATATTAGAATCTGTAATAATTCTAATAAAATAACTATTCATAAAATAACTTCTGATGAGTTTTTTAAAACTAATAATAAAAAATTTAATTTTATTTATATTGATGGATGTCATGAACCAGATTTTATTATGAGAGATATGGAAAATTCATTTGCATGTTTAGAAAATAATGGGATTATGTGGATGGATGATTATTGTGGTGGAGATGGTATTCAAATTAAAAATACTATGAATAATTTTCTTAAAAAATATAATAATAAGTATAAAATTATCCATATTGGTTATCAATTAGCTATTAAAAAATTATAATGGCGTAAGAATTTACACAATGAATATGACGATGACTCTTCGACCATTAGAAAAATTGATCGGGAGCAATTGTTTTATAAAAGAAAACAATTGCAACCCCGATTAAAAATTGATATTTTATTACCATATATCATTATAATAATAAATTATGGAGTATACTATTACCGCTATCACGCGGGAACAGATCCCTGATAATATTTGTTTGTTTCACAAAAATAGTGTTAAAAATGGGAATATATTTTTATTCCAATTTATAAATGGATTAATACTTGCATATGAAACAGATGTAATTATTACCAATATAGAAGACATTGTTGATAGTTTAAAACATTATTTAGATTTTTGGTATGATATTAGTGAGAATTGTCAATCTCTAGATGAATTTCAAAGTTATTATTGGGATCTTTACAAAAAATATATCTCAAACTTAGAGTGCGAAAAGATCTGGAATTATCATAGTATGAATCAACAAAGACTCGCTGATATTATATATTATTATGAAGGCGAAACTACATCATATGATGAATTTACAGAGGATGAAGGTTTTAATGAAGATTAATTTAATTTATATTTGATTTGTTTTATGTTTATTATTAAAAATAAGTAATTTTACTTGTTTTTTAGTATGATTATTATCACCTCTTTTATCTATTATTTTTTCAATATGTGTTATGTGATATTCAAAATTGCAGTATGCAATTTTGAATATTCGCTAACATCTTTGGGTTTGCAATTCAAATACGCAGTATTTGAATTGCAAGTTACCCATATGTTCTTTTTCTGATGCACTTAAATTATGTTCAAAACATCCATAAAAATCTTCGATATCACAAACATAATATTCAATTACATCATCTATTAATTCATTTTTATCTAATATTATAAAAATTGTAATCAGTGCTAAATTTATAAGCTTCATTTGATTTATTATTAGTTATTGCAAAACTTTTATACTGAGGATATTTATCATTAAAATGTAAAGTTTCAATGCATTTATAAAGAGCTTGTGATTTGTGTTTTAATATCTTTATTTTATCTTCATTTGAAACAGCTATTAAAAAATAAATTACATTTATTTTTTAATAAGATATAATTGAAACATCTGGATAATCTCTTTCTTTATCTAATTCTATAATATTTATATTATTAATTGTATTGTTGCTATTAATATTATTGTTTTTTATTTGAATATTATTTGAAAATTGTTTTTTAATATTTAGTAATTCATTAGACAATTCAGTATTCTGATCTGTTAATTTTTTAATTACTTTTTTTATATCATTATCTTCTTGTTTTATTTTACAAATTTTCAAATGTCTATATAAACTATAATAACATGATAATTGTTTATTACAATATATGCAAATATTATCAGGGTCCTTTTTTGACTCCTGATTTTCATTTTTGTATATTTTTTGTATAGATTTTGTATATGTTTCAGATGGATATTGTATATTTTCTGTATAGTTTTTGTATATATCAGAATGAAATTTTTTATTATGATTCCATAAACTTTTATATGATTTGTAATTTTTATTACATTTATTACATGTAAAAGATTTTTCAGACATTAATATTAAATATAAATATTTATTTATATACATTTTCTATACATTTTTTATACATTTTTTATCCACTTTTAAAAATACCCAGGGAGGGAGGACATGTTTAAAAATTATATAATATTATCTATATTTTTTAATATGAATAATATTATATTTGAAAATCTAAGTTTACATCCTGAATTTAAAAATGAACTTAAAACAAGATTTTGGGACGAATGGTCAGAATCATTAAAAAAAGAGTTTAATATATCTAAAGAATCAGAATATGAATTAGATCCAGCGATAGTTTATTATATTGGATTTATATATAATAATAATACTAAAATATTAGTATCTTCTATTGCTACTACACCTAATGATTTAGGAGAACCAACATCATTTACACCTTGGTTATCTTATGTATATGTAATTCCTGAATTTAGAAATAAAGGTGTGGCTCATAAAATGATTAATTGGTATTTAGATTATGTTACTATTCGACCATTATATTTATGGTGTAAACATCCATTAGAAACATTTTATAATAAATTTGGTTTTGAAATTATTGAATATAGAGAAGATATTTCTATTATGAAAAAATAATTATTATAAACTAGTATCAATATATATATTTATTACAAGTTCATTTGATAAAAATATGTTTGTATAATATTGATTTGATAAATTTATTCCTAATGTGAAAATAACTATATCTGTTGGTTCTACTATAATACTATCATTTATTGAAAATGTAAATATACCACTTGTAATTGGATCTATTACAATACCATCTGTTATAGTAAATATTGTGGAAAATTTTTCATTTGTTTCATTTTGATTTGTAATTGAAATTTGATTAGACGCAAATTTATTTATATCATTTTTTCCTATTTGAGTATCATATTCTAATCTTATAATTTTACCTTTAATATTTATATTTCCTAATATATATTTTTTTGGACCATACATTGTAATAGCATCTCGTAATATAAAAGTTTTCTTTTGTATTGGATTTGAAGTTGTTAATATAGGAATTGGAGTTGTTACTATTATTTGTTTAGTATCCATGGTAGTTGGTTTAATTAATTCATTTGTTCTATTTTGTTGAACATTCGCCATGGCAGTTGGTTTAATTAATTCACTTGTTGTATTTTGTTGAACATTCGCCATGGTAGTTGGTTTAATTAATTCATTTGTTCTATTTTGTTGAACATTCGCCATGGTAGTTGGTTTAATTAATTCACTTGTTGTATTTTGTTGAACATTTTGTGTATTATTTGATTTTTTTAAACCGAATACAAGTCCTAATATTATAGCTATAATTATTAATATTACAATAAAACCTATTAGTATTTTAGATTTTAATCCCATTATAATAATTTATAAATTAAAATTTGTATTATATGATCGGGTGCAATTATTTTCCAAAGGAAAATAATTGCAATCCCGATGAATCGAAGATTCTAATTATAAAACCAATCTTTGATTGGTTTTATAAAAATTGAGATAGAAAATATCTTTAATATTTTCTATCTTCGCTTGAATCTACGATCTGTTTTGGGTTTTGCAATTTAAATTTACAAATTTAAATTGCAAACTACACATTTGTTAATAACACTATTATTAAAATAATAATTAATACTATTATAAGAGCTGTTTTATTATTATTTTGATTATTAGAAAATGTTTCTATTTGTTTACGAGTATATATTTGATCTATAGTTGTTGTATAAAAATTTTTATAACATAATGTAGGTTTTCCATTTCCTAATATATCAAGATAATTGTAAGGATTTTTTTTTAAATATTCATCATCTTTACTAGCTGTTCCACATAAATATAATACATCATATCCATGAAAATTAGGTGCTAAAGAAATTGCAATTACATCATGATTTCTTTCATCTGCTAATGATTGACATTGTTCTAAACTAGATACAAAATCTCTTTCAGGAGATACTAAATACTTATCTTTTATACCTAATGTTAAATAATTCCACCAACAACCATTATAATCCCATTTTGTATTTTGAGGCATTGGTGTAGTTGAATTTGTTTCATTTTGAGCCATTGGTGTAGTTGAATTTGTTTCATTTTGAGGCATTGTCATAGTTGAATTTGTTTCATTTTGAGCCATTGGTGTAGTTGAATTTGTTTCATTTTGAGCTATTGGTGTATTTGAATTTGTTTCATTTTGAGCTATTGGTGTATTTGAATTTGTTTCATTTTGAGCCATTGTATTATAATTTTGATATTCGTTACATGAACAATTTAAATCATTTTGATTATTATTAATTTCGCTACATCTACAATTAATATTACGTATGTAATTAGACATATATAAAATAAATTATAAAATAAAAATTGATTTATAAAATTATTATTAAATCAATTTAATTATATAAATATGCCAAATAAGATTACAAATTATTTAACAATTAAAGGAGATATGGAAAAAATTAATACCATTATTGGATCTGATTTTTTATTAAAAAATACAATTATTGATCCATCAGAAGAATATAAAGAAGAATGGTGTATTGATAATTGGGGAACTTTAACAGATGTTATAGATGTTTCTATTAATCAAGAAGAAATTGATTCAGATCAAGATGAAAATGATCCAGAAATTATTATTATTTTTGATACATTAGTATCTCCTCCTAATAAATGGCTTGAATCAATTTGTAAAATTTATAAACAATTAATTTTTATTAATAATTGGGTAACAGAAGATCTACCAATTTGTGGTCAAACTATTTGTAATGATGGTGAATATATAGAAGAGATTTATGAAGATGAAATAGAAGCATTATATTTTCTACAAGAAAATATGCCTGAATATTATTCAATGTTTAAAAAAATGTTAAATGAAGATACAGAATCAATTGATTTGAAATCAGAATCAATTGATTTTGAAACAGAATCAGATGAGTTATCTGATTTTGATTAATTTAATTTTATAATAATTATAATTATAATTATTATTAATATTATCCAATAAAAATTACAATTATTACTATTAGTAAATGGTTCAATTGTTTTTTGATTAATATTAATTGGTATATTATTTAAATTATTATATAATAGATCACCAATATTATATTTTAATAAATATTTATTAGATGGAAATGTTTCTAATAAATATAATATATCAATATCTGTTAAATTAATTGAATTAAATAAATTTAATGATATTATTATATTATATGGGTTTGAAATACATGTTTTAAGAATATTAATATCATTTTTATTTAATAATAATTGTGGATTATTTATAAAATTTATTTTAGTTAATTTTGAACTAAAATTAATAGGATTATTTATAAAATATCCAAATAATTTATATAACTTTGATGAATCTAAATTACTATTAATTATATCTAAAGATGTTATAGAATCTCTTCCTCTATATAATATATTTTTAATATTATATATATCATTTTCAGTTAATTCTATACTATCAATAGTTAAACTAAATGATTCATTTATAAATGACACATAATATAATATTAATATCTCAATTATTAAATTATTATTTTCATTTTTAAATTTATTTATATTATCACTAATTATAAAATTTGGATTATTTGGATATGTAATTGTTATTAATAAATTATAATTAAATTCTATCTTTTTATTATTAATTATAATATTATTCATATTTAATATATTACTATCAAAATTTATATATAATTTAGAATTAGAATCTCTTTCTAGTTCTGCAGAAATATTATTAAAAATATCTATACAAGTATACATATCTGTTATATTTACTATATTTATAATTAATTTTGATGTGTATTTATATATATCTTTATTAATTATTATTATTGTTTTATCATTAATTAAGTATAATAATATATTTAAATATAAAGAGTTTATATCAAGTGTATTTGATAAATATATTTCTTTACATGATAAAAATGAATTTATTATTTGAATTAATATTAATATATCTTTTATACTGTTGATTATTTTTGTATTAGAAAGATCAATATTAATATTTAAATTTGATACATCATCTGAAAATATATTAATTAAATTTTCAATTGTTAAAGAAGCTGATGATAAATTTAAATGTATATTAATTGTATCTGAAATATTATTTACTGTTTTAATAAATGTTCTTAAATTATTATAATTAGTATTGTCATAATTAATTATATAGGAATTACCTGCTTTTATATTATTATTTAATATTTCTTGATTTATATTATCTGCATTTAATATAATATCGGACATATATATTATTATTTAGACTTTTTATTTTTTACATTTATTTAATAATATTATAATCATTATCATTATAAATAATACTATTAATAACCATATTTTTTGTTCTTTTTTTAGGATATTATTTTTTTTATTATAATGATTTGTAAATTGTTCAGATTGTTTTAAATATAATTTAATTGTAATATCAGATATTTCTGTTTTACAATTCTCAATTGTAATTAATTCAATTATTACTTTATCTGATTCTTCTAACATAATAGTTTCTGATGAAGTTATTGTAAAATTTATGTTTGATTTATCTTGTGCTATATTAAGTGCTTGTTTTATTAACCAAGTATCATTTCTCATTATACCTATAACTAAAGAAGAACAAAAATTATATTGATTTTGATTTTGATTCATAGACATTCCTGATATTTCTAATTGTGAAAACACTCCTTTTTTATTTATAGTGCCTAATATTTCTTTCGTCATTGAATTATCTGCATTTAAATTATTTAAATTAAATATAATTGTATTAATTTCTTCAGTTGGCATTGTCATTGGCATATTTTGTGTTGGCATTGTCATTGGCATATTTTGTGTTGGCATTGTCATTGGCATATTTTGTGTTGTCATTGTCATTGGCATATTTTGTGTTGGCATTGGTTGTGTTTTATATAAAATTGGATATTCAGATACATTATTATTTAAAAACATACTTGAAGTTTTTATTGGAGATGGTTTTAATGCATTCTTTTGATCTGCTAATATTATTGAAACATTAGAAACAGTATCAATGGCTGTGTTAACTGCATCATTTAATTTAATATCTGCATCTTTTTTTTCTTTTGTAGCATTATCCATATTCATATCAGCGTGATTTGATTCATTTATCGCATCAATTGCCATATTTGTTTTATCTCTAACATTAAGAAATATAGATAATAAATTATCAGTATTCTTTTTATTTGTATACATTTATATAAATAAAATAGAAATTAAATTATTTATTTTAAATTGCATATAATGATCTTTACATAATGTAATTTTATAATTATCTTTTATTTTATGTGGATTATTTTGCAAATATGTTATTTTATTTATTACTTCTTTCATTGTTTTTTGTGTTATATATATATTGTGTTTTTTTAATAAAACTTCCCAATATATATTATCTAAGGGAATATCATTGATTGAATCAAAACTTATATTAACTGTAATTATTTTATTTATTAATTTATTTAATTGTGTCATTCTTTCAGACATATTAATTAATCCATCCAATATTAATGGATTCCATGATTCTAATGCAGGACGAACAACATCACGGATTTTACCACGTTGGCTCCATTTAGGTGTTGAATCAACTAAAAATGGAATATTATATTCTAATGCAAAATCATAAATTGTTTTTTTCATTGTATTTAATAATGGTCTAATAAATTGAATCTTTAATTCTGTTGATTCTATTTTATGTGTTTGAATTGAATATTCTGTCATTCCTAATAAATTTTCATAATGACTATTTGAAGCCATATTTGTAAAAATATTTTCAATTGTATCATCTTTATTATGTCCTAACATTACTATTGGATTTTCTGATGTTGTTATATAAGAATTAAATCTTATTTTTTTTGTATAACTTTCATATAAATCACGCAATTCATATTCCATACATTTTGGTCTATTTATTTCATCAATTCTTCTAATATATAATGGAACTTCTAATATAGTATTACACCACCATTTTAATAATTCTTCTTCTTGTGCACATTCTGATCTATTATAATAATCAATATGAACACAAATAAAATTAATATTAAGTTGTTTTAAAATATAACTACATACCATTGAATCTACACCTCCGCTAATAGAAACTGTTATTATTTTATTAACTAATTTATATTTTTCTAAAAAATCTTTAAAAATAGTAATTAAAGTGTGAGTATTATTAAAAATAATATCAGTTGATTTACTCATAACACATTTATTATCTAAAATTTCATTATTCATAAATATAGTTCCGGTATTTTCATATTTTATTATATTGTCTACATCAGAACTACATTTAATATAACGTTCATATGTTGCAATTAAATATTTTTTTAGTATAGGATAAATAGACATTTTTTCCCATGTTTCATTCAAAACAAATTTTACATGATTTAATTTATGTGTATGTCTAATAGGCATAAGCATAAACATAAATTCAAATTCATTAATATCATCTTTAAATTCATTATATTTAGTATAACAATTTTCAATAAAATTATCAGGTTGGATTATATTATTATTACACCGATTAACATGTTTTATAATTTGATCATATAATATAATATAACTGGTCCATTCTTTTTTTGTCATATTTATATTATATTCATTATCAAATAGATGTATATATTTATTAGTTAAGAACATATCATCTTCATAGGTGGAATTAAACCATAAATTACTATTACTTTTCCAAAAATCATAAAGTTCTTCCATTTTTAAAATAAATAATTATATTAGTAATATAAAATAAAATCAATATTTATTTATATATATATATAATATGGCTAATATTATAAATGTAATTAATTGTGTTGGGCCAATTTTGTCAGTAGGTAATTTAATACCACAATTATATAAAACATATAAAACTAAAGACGTGCATGGTATTTCAATTCATTCTTTATATATTTCAGTAATAGCATATACTATTTGGTTATATTACGCATATTATTATGGATTAGTGCCTTTAATGTTAACTGAAATATTTTGTATTTGTATTCAATTAATTAGAATTGTATTACATAAAAAATATAAGAAAAAAGATGATACATTATTTTAAATATTAAGGATTTTCTACTATTACAAATTCAGTATCAGATTCTTCTTTTAATTCAGTAATTATTTTATTTAATTCAATTATTTCTATATGTAAAGTATTCAGTTGTTTTTCTTGATTTTTATAATATCTATTATTATATAAAAAAGAACCGCCATAATAAATTATATAACCGGTTGCTTTAATTACATGCCATGTTAATGAAAAAGTATTATTTATAAATAAATTTGTAATTAATAACATTATAAATATTTAAGAAAACATTTTATATTTTAATAATGATATTAAAATATAAAGGTGTAATATTTGATTTATCTGGTGTATTAATTGATTTTGGTGTTAAAGTTCCAATGTTAGCTATGGCACAAGCATTTCATTTAAATAATATTTATGTATCAGATAATTTACTTCGTTTTGGTATTGGTAAACCATTATCTCAATATATTAAATCATTATGTTATATTCATAATACTCAACATAATTATAAAAAAATAGAAAATGATTTTAAAAAGAGTTTAATTACATTAACTAAAAATAAATATAATTCTCCAATTAATGGCTCAGTTGAATTACTTCATAAATTAAAACATAATAATATTAAAATTGGATTAATGACCGTATATGATAGAAAATATTTAGATTTATTTAAAACTAATTTACATAATGATGGTATTATTTATGATTCAATTATGTGTCCTGATGATCATATTAAACCAAGACCTGAACCATGGCAATTACTACATTTAACTGAAAGATTAAATGTTCATCCAAATGAATGTATTAAAATAGGAGAATCTTATTTAAATATTTGTGAAACTAGAAATGCAAATATGAATAGTATTCAAGTTATTGATTCATCTAGAGATATGAATATAGATGAACAAGAATTAGATGATATGACAGAAGAAATGAAAATAATTAGAAGAGATTCTATTATTTTAAAATTAGGATTATATAATCCTCCTAAGATTTTAATTAAAACAATTCAGGATATAAATATGTTAGTTGAGATTCGCTAGGATCATAGATAAAACCGAAAGTTAATTTGGGTTCATTAAACCTAAATAATATAATCTAAATTATTTTAATGAGTATTCTTAATTATGAACAGACAACTTCATTTGAAGAAAGAATAACTAAATCAACAAATATATTAAAAAAATATACTAATATGGTTCCAATATTATTAGAAAAAAATAAAACTGATAAAATATTAAAAGGCAATATTCATAAATCAAAATATATAATACCTAGAGATATGACTATTACTCAAGTATTAGTTATTTTAAGGAAACAATTAGAAGTAAATTCCAGCTATTCTATTTATATATCATGTAATAAAAATATTCTACCTGGATCTTTTTCATTAGGTGAATTATATGATAAACATAAGAAAACTGATGGATTTTTATATTTAGAATATTGTAGTGAAAATGTTTTTGGATAAACTTTATAAAAATTGATCTTCTCAGCTAAAGCTTCGTCGATTAATTTTATGTTATTGGATGGCTTAAAGCCATCCAATAACATAAAAATTGAAATTACGTGGTGCGTTTTAAAAAGATGCAATGCATCTTTTTAAATAAACGCCCACGCTCTTTGAACATTTATAAAACCAATCTTTGATTGGTTTTATAAAAATTGATTCGTGTAAAGAAAAATCAAAGATTTTTCTTTTCTACGGATTAACTTTATGTTATTGGATGGCTTAAAGCCATCCAATAACATAAAAATTGAAATTAAATTAATATATTATCGTTATAATAAATATTATCCCATGGCTTCTGCTGGTAACTATGGATATAACATTAATGATATCATAAGTGGTTTTGAACAGGCAAAGAAAATTTTAAATGAATGTGTTTTTAGTGGATCAACTGCTATTGCATTTTTATGCAATTCCTTAGACATTCAGTATGATGAAAACCAACTACTTCATGCAGAGAGCGACATTGACGCTTATTACTGTTCTGAGAAAATGGTGTATACCAGTTCATTTGGTGATTGGAAGCGCAAAGATTCTATGCCTGGCAAACATGTTACATTTTTGAATGGTAATAACATGCCACTGAACTTTCACTGGGAAAAAGTGTCTTCTATTTCTTACATTGAAGTTGAAGGCTTTCGATTCAAGACTATTTCAACAATGTTGGATGATTACGACGATGTTCTTGAAGATGAAGATGATAAGCTTGAATACAAGAAAAGTCTGTTGCTACTGATTCAGGAATGCCTTGAAGATGTCGCAATGCCTACAAAGAAAATGTATAGAGCTTAAACAAATATTTATTTATTATTATAATGGAAATCATTATAATCAATGATAAAGAATATATTAGTGCTGATTATATTTTTGAAAATGCTCCTATTTATTCAAAAGGATTACGCACTAGCCGCACAATGATTAGTAAAAAACAAATAGATGCAAAATATTATATTTATGCTCGTAAAAATGGAGATAAATGGAGTGCAACTGATGGTAAAAGTGTTAAATTTGATAAAGTTTTTTTTATTAAGAATTTCATTGAAAAGATTCCTGAATTAAAAGATTCTTCAGAAATTATATGCGATAATAAAGGTATAGTTAAGGCACCTGAAATTATTTTATTAGAAGATCATGAAAAATTTACAGATAATGAAGGTAGTGTAATTGAAATTGAAACTCGTGGTGAAAGAATGGTGGATAAAATTTATTTTAAAGTTAAAGATATTGCAACTGGTTTTCATTTAAATAGTTTACAAGATATTATCATTGATAGTAGAAATAATTATCAAATTAATGACCATTATATTTTTTTTAATTGTATAATTCCTGTTTTAAACGGGAAAAAAACAAGTAAACAAATTAATACTAAAAAAGAACTATTTTTAACTTATGAAGGTATATTACGTTTATTATTTGTATCTAAAAATGATAGAACAAAAAACTTTATTAAATGGGCGACTGAAAAACTATTTACCATTCAAATGGGAACATTAGACCAAAAACAAAAATTACGCGATAGTTTAGGTGTTATTCCAAATGCTGTTAAAGAAGTATGTAAAAAAAGCACATCGCCTTTATCATGTGTATACTTATTTAGTTTAGGAAATGTATCTCAATTAAAAGATACATTTAATATTCCAAATAATTTTAATGATAGTGATATAGTTGTTAAATATGGTAGAACAGATGATTTAGAACGTAGAACTAGTGAACATAATAATGATTATGGTAAAATGAAAAATGTTGATTTACGTTTAATGATGTATTCTTTTATTGATGCTTCATATATTTCTATGGCAGAAAGTGATCTTAGTGATTATTTCAATTACAAATTTAAATTTGAATTTGAAAATAGAACTGAATTAGCCATTATTCCAAAAGATAAAATAGAAAATGTTAAAAAAGAATATGAAAAGATTCGTGGGGTATATGGAGGTAAAATGATAGAAATTATAAATAAAATTGAATTAATTAAACTTCAACATACTGTTGAAATTCAAAAATTACAACATACAATTGAATTACAAAAAGAAAAATATGATCATGAAATATTAAAACGTGATTTTGAGATATTTAAATTAAAAAAATAATATTTTATTTATTAAGATTACATTTGGGTAGCGAAGTTTCATTTATATAACACATTTTTTCTTATATTCAGCAACCAAATTTAATATTAATAATGGACATTTATTATGCTCATTATCAATTATTTCATTAAAATATTCATAATTATTCTCATCTTTTGTAGTATAATTTTTTTTAAAATATTCTAAACATTCATTACTACAAAATAAATACATTTTAGTATATTCGCAACCAAATGTATCTTTGTGTAAAATTGTATAACATATATAAATAGAGTTATTATCCTGGCATTTACGAAAACAAGCCATATTAATAATTAATAATGATTATTATTAATTATTAATTTCAATTTTTATGTTATTGGATGACTTTAAGTCATCCAATAACATAAAGTTAATCCGTAGAAAAGAAAAATCAAAGATTTTTCTTTACACGAATCAATTTTTATAAACTATATAGCCTAAAGGCTATATAGTTTATAAGTTTTAATTGGGAATGATATGTTTTTCTTTGAAAAACATATCGCCCAATCAATTTTTCTTTAACAAAACTAAAAATTAGTTGGAGTTATTTCATTATCTGATACTTTCTTTGTATCTAATGTTATTTTACGATTATTAAATAATATTAGTTTAACTTTATCTTGAACATTTTTTTCAGTATCCCATTTATCTATTAATTTATTTATTATTTCAACTGTTCCCGGTGGTAGATCATCTATTAATAATTCTTTGAATTCATCAATATCTGTTAATCTATTATCTATTAAATTTCCAATAACATCATCTTTATTTGCAAGTATAAATGATTGTGTATTTTCATTATAAATATGAGCTTCATTTGTTTTCATATTAGTTATCATAATATTATTGAATTGCGGATAGTCTTTATTGAAATGAACTTTTTCTATACATGCATAAAGAGCTTGATGTTTTCTATTTAATATTTCTTTTTTTGTTTTATTAGATAATATATTCATAGTGTCTTCTTTACCAAATGGGACAATGTTTATATTTATGTTATTAATTGTTCCATTATTTATTGTATTATTATTGTTACTATTATTATTTGTTAATATATTTTGTATTTTTTGTAATGTTTTTGGATGGACTTTACAATTTTTATTCATTATAGTAGTTACATTTTTTCTAATTTCTTTAAATTGTTCTTCATATTCTGTTAGTTTTTTTTTCAAATCATTTATAATTGTTACTGGATCTTCTATTTTTTTACATATTTTTATATGTCTATTAAGATTATCTAATCTTGAAAATTGTTTATTACAATATTTACAATCTAATAAAAGTGCCTCTTTTTTAGAGTTATTTTGAGGTAAAATTTGTTTATTTTTTTGATATTTAGAGTTATTTTGAGGTAAAATTTGTTTATTTTTGAGGTTTTTTGAGGTAATTTCTTTGTGATATAAATGACCATGATTCCACAAAGATTGGTAACTCTTATATTTTCTATTACATATATTACATATAAATTCTGACTCCATATTATAATTATTTAGATTATTAATCTTTAATTATATTTTATTAAACAAAATATTAAACATTTGTTTAAACATTTGCACGCGAGGGGGGGAAACTGTTTTATAAACTTGATGAAATAATTTTTATAAAAATTTTACTTAAATTATAAATATAATATATTATTTTAAATTGACCATAAAATGAAAAAATTTGATAAAATATTAATTAAATAATGAATGTTATTATTTAATTAATGATCATATTAAATGAAAACTCTTCTATAAAAAAATTATATCACATTAGTGATATTCATATTAGGCGTTATGATAAGCATATTGAATATAATCATGTATTTAATAATTTATATTCATATTTGAAATCAGTTGTTACAGAACATGATATGATTGTAATAACTGGAGATGTATTACATGCTAAAGATAATTTAACACCTGATTGTGTTATTAAAACTCATACATTTTTAAAAACTCTTGCAAATATTAGACCTGTTATATTAATTGCTGGAAATCATGATTGTGTTGAATCAAACCTAACTATTAAAGATTCATTAGAAGCAATTTTAAATGAATCAAACATTGAGAATTTATATTATCTCAAGAAAACGGATTCTTACAAATATGGAAATATTATATTTGGCGTATCTTCATTATTAGACAAAGGATTTATTAAAGCTGAAAGTATTAATAAAACAAATGAAAAATTAATTGGGTTATATCATGGTCCAGTTGGTAAATGTGCAACAGCAGTTGGTGTTATATTACATGGTGATAAACAGATCAGTAATTTTGATGGTTATGATTATGTATTATTAGGAGATATTCATAAATATCAATTTGTTGCACCAAATATTGCTTATAGTTCTTCTTTAATTTCACAAAACTTTGCTGAATTAGATAAATATCATGGTGTATTAATTTGGAATTTAGAAAATAAAACAACTGAATATAATATAATTGACAATCCTTATAGACATATGGGGGCTACTTTAATAGATAATAAAGTTATTATTGATGAGGAAGAAGTTAATATAAATGATTATATATTTCCATCGCATGCAAAATTAAGATTAAATATTCATGATAATAATTGTAATTCTGTAAAAAAAATAATTAAGAAAAGATATCCAAATATTACATTTTATGAAAATTATCATACAGAAAAAAAAGAAGAAGAACATATTGAAAATGAAAAATTAGATATAGTTGAATTATTAGATTCATATATAAATAAATTAAATGAAGCTGATCAAAACGAATGTATACAATTATTTTCAAATCAATTAAATGAAACAAACTTATCAGAAGATAAAATGTATTTACAATGGGAATTATTAGATTTAGAATTTAGTAATATGTTTGCTTATGGTGAGAATAATAAATTAGATTTTACTAAATTACCTATTAATGAAATTATTGGATTATTTGCCCCAAACTCGCATGGTAAATCATCATTAATTGATATTATATTATTTAGTTTGTATGAAAATTTTAGTAGAAATGTTTATTCTGTGCATAGAACAATTCCATCTTATATTGTTAATAATAATAAGAAATGGTTTGAAACAAAAATGCGTTTTAAATTAGGAAATGATATTTATACAATTCATAAGAAAGGCAATGTAGTTGGAAAGTTTAAAAGTAAAACTGGTAAAAGTATATCATTTGTTATAAATGAATTTACAAAAGAATCAAATGGTAGTATTATAAATTTAACGAGAAAAGATAGATTTGAGACACAAAAAGAAGTGAATAATATAATTGGATCATATGATGATTTTTGTCTAACTACATTATTTTTACAGAATAAAGAAAGGAATTTTTATGAAATGAAATCAACAGATCGTAAAGAATATTTATATAATTTATTAGGATTAGATCAATTTGAAAAGATGTTTAATCATTTTAAAAATGAGGAAAAGATAAGTAAAATAAAATATGATGATTTGAAAGAAAAATTAGAAAATATTGATAGCGATGTTTTAATAAATAAAATAGAAGAATTAAATTTATTAAATAAAAAATATGAAAAGAAAAAGAATAAAATTATTCAAAAGAAAATTAAATATAATAGAAAGAAACATAGGATAGTCGAAGAATTAACAAAGAATAATTATAATTATGATTCTAAATTAATTAAAGATTTTAAAAATATAAATGAGTTGAAGAAAGTATTAGAATGTTTTTTAACTATTAAAAATATTGATTATGTTATTGATGAACGTTTAATAAAATTACAATATCAATATCCAGATAATAATAGTGAATTAGTTTTTAATATTGGATATATTTTAAATAAACAGAAAGAGTATGAATTATTTATTAAGAATGAAAAAATAATTAAATTATATGAAAATTATAAAATAGATACAAGTGATTTTAATGAAAAATGTTTACAATGTATTAAAAGAAAAAGTTTATTTGAAAATACTTTATTAGAAAAAACTAAATTAGAAATAGAATTAAATAAAATTGGATATGATTGGGGAAAATATAAATATATTGATATTATTAATGAATACGAAAAAAATAAATTAATAATTAATAAATATATTAATAATTTTATTAATCAATTAAGTAAAATTAATAATTATAAATTGAATGTAGATGAATATATTTTAATTTTAAAAAATAATATAAATTATATTGAAAGTAATAAATTATTGAATAAATTGAAACAATATGATGATAAATTAATTAAATTAGATATATTATTAAATAAATATAATATGGATCACAATAAAATATTATATGATTTAGCTATTTATAACGAAAAATTTATAAATTTGGAAATAATGCAAAAGGAATATAATGAAAATGAACATAAATATAATATTAATTCTGTATTAAAAAAAGCAACTCATATTAATGGTATTCCATCAAAAATAATTAATACAAAATTAAGTAGTATAGAGGAAAACGTAAATGGATTAATTTCACCATTTATTAATAAGACTATTAAAATTATATTAGATTCAACAAATATATTAATTCATATTTTAGATAGTGAAGAAAATATTATAAATATATTGGGTGGCATGGAAATGTTTATGATTAATATATCATTTAAGATTGCATTAGCAAATGTATCAATTTTACCAAAAAATAAATTACTTATTATTGACGAGGGTGTTTCTGTTTTAGACAAAGAACATATTGAAAGATTTGATAATATTGCTCAATTTTTAACATCAAATTATAATAATATTATATTGATTTCTCACATAGATTCATTAAAGGATTTTATAACTCAATATATTAATATTAATAAAATTAATGGATTAAGTCATATTTTTTTATAAATTAAATAAAATATTAGTTATTATAATGAATAAATGGGTTATTTTTGGAATAGTTTTTTTTATAATATGTGTTATTGTTGGAATTATTTTAGGTATAATATATGGTCTTAAAAATAATAATAACAATAGTATTTTAACAAATAAAGCTACAATAGATACACAAGATATTACTATTGGACTTGAAAATAATGAATCAATAAATAAAAGAATAGATACAACTATAGCAAAATCAATTACAGAACCAATATATACAACTAGTATTAAAGAGATAACAGAACCAATATACACAAATATAGAAAAACAACCAATACAGCAAACAACAATTCCAAGATCACCAACAACAACCATAAGAATACCGACAACAATTGCAATATCACCAACAACAACCTCAAGAACACCAACAACAATTGAAAGATCACTAACAACAACCTCAAGAATACCGACAACAATTGCGATATCACCAATAACAACCTCAAGAACACCAACAACAATTGCAAGATTACCTACAACAACCTCAAGAACACCAACAACAACCTCAAGAACACCGACAACAATTGCAATATCACCAACAACAATTGCAAGAATAATTAAAATATCTGAATATAAATTTGATGGTTTAAGAGCATTTAATTATTTTATAAAAGAGTCAACAGCTAATTATAGTTTTCTAGTTTTTGCTAATGCAATGTTACCAAATACTCCAATTAATAGAAAAAATATTGGAAACATTAAATATACAGGTAAATTAAAGAAAATTACTGCTACAGGAGTAGTATATGATCAACAAATTCAAAATATTAATTCATTTTTTTATATAGGTATTACTAAAAACGATAACTGGATAATTAAAAGAACTGGTTATATTAGTTCTGCTAGAAAGGATAACTTTACATTAGAAATTATACCATCAACTACAATAATTTTAGATTCTACATATCAAGTTACAATTGAATTGCATGCTCCTTCTACATATAATAGTATTAATGTAGATAATTTAATTGTTAATATTGAAATGGAATTAGACAATGATCAAGTAGAACCAATTATTTCAACTATACCGTCATTAAAATCTAATACTATAATGAAACGATTTACCAGAACATCGTTAACATTTACTAACACACATGATACACCTATAAAGTATGTAAGTGCATTTGATTTAATTAAATTTGATAATATTAATCAAATAGGTAAATTATTATATATGAATATATCCATAACTGCATATGATGGTAGAATATTAAATCAATATTTATATGGTTTATGTGATTATCAAATTGGAATTATTAGAAATAACACTGTTATATTTTCTGACACAAGAAATACTTGGAGAAATAAAATAAATAGAATTTATGATATAATACCATCTGCAAAAATTATATTAAATGAAACAGATAGAGTTTTCATTCAGTTAATTGCTCATTGGATGAATACTAATATTAATGTAAAAGATTTAATAATTAAAGTATATATAGATCCAGATATTACATCATAATTAATATCATAACATTTAATTTAATAAGAGCCGCGACAAATACATCGTCTAATAATAGAATAAATATAGGAACAATAACTTATAATGGTAAATTGATTAAAATTAATGCTACTGGGAAGGTTTATGACAATGGCGA
>JACCDO010975807.1_pt1 | contig 54759 bp, 37 predicted proteins | sample 7446101 | NCBI WGS metagenome assembly JACCDO01 (sample SAMN15323440, study PRJNA562643) | freshwater metagenome | isolation source: river surface water | place: USA:Blue River Watershed | collected 2017-08-16 | reverse complement strand
GTATCAATCTTATAAATCAAATTACTATTACTAGTATTCAAATAATAATTAATATTCGAATCATTGGTATCAATCTTATAAGTCAAATTATTATTACTAGTATTCAAATAATAATTAATATTCGAATCATTGGTATCAATCTTATAAGTCAAATTACTATTGCTAGTATTCAAATAATAATTAATATTCGAATCATTGATATCAATCTTATAAATCAAATTACTATTACTAGTATTCAAATAATAATTAATATTCGAATCATTAATATCAATCTTATAAATCAAATTACTATTGCTAGTATTCAAATAATAATTAATATTCGAATCATTGGTATCAATCTTATAGATCAAATTACTATTGCTAGTATTCAAATAATAATTAATATTCGAATCATTGATATCAATCTTATAAGTCAAATTACTTGATGTTGCTGTTAAATTTATATTTAAATTATTTGAATTTATATCAATTACATTTGAAAAATTGGCATTAGTAATATTTATAAAATTTTTAAGAACAGATGCAGTATTATAATTTAGATTTGAATTTATTTCAATAGTACTTATAAAATTATTATTTGTTATATTTATAAAATTTTTAAGAACAGTTGATGTATTATTTAATGAATCATATAAATTGACATTGCTAACATAAATATTTGAACAATTAATATCACCTAATATATCTAATTTAAATTTTGGTATAGAAATTCCAATACCAACATTTCCGTTTGCAGTAACTATAAATAAATTTGAATTATTACTATTTGTGATTATTAAAGGATTACTATTTGAGGTATTAATAATTAAATTAGAAATAGATAATTCATTTCCTACTTTAAAATTAGGAACATTATAAATATAATTAAAATCAATTAAATTTGAAATATTTGAATTATTATTAATTAAAAAATTAAGTTTATTGTTTCCAAATCTTATTTTTAAATTACTATTTTCATTTACAAATGTTGATCCAATTGATACTTGTTTTGAAGATAAATTATTAAAATAAGTATTATCATCACCAATTGAATAAATATTATCATCTGCTGGAATAATATTTCCACGAACTATTGAATTATTATAAATAAGATTACCAGCAATTGTAAGATTATTATTATAAATATTATTTACTATAAATTTATTTGAACTTCCTATAGGAATTACATCAGTAGAAAAATTAGTTATATTATTCAAATTTAAATTAGTTATATTATAACCATCTCCATAATAATAATTAGCATATGCATATCCATTCACATGAAGATTATATGCTGGATTTAAAATATTTATTCCAACATTACAACCAACTATTATAAATGGACATGCACCATTTGCCAATGATAATGTTTGATTAGATTGAATATTCAAATTTAAACGAAAAGGTTGATTACATGAATTAATTATATTTACATTATTAGCAGTAGTATAATTAATATAAGTTTTTGCATAATTTGATTGTAAATTAGTCACACTTTCATTATAAATATCAAGAATATTTCTATCTTGAATAATTACATTAGAAGCTCTAATTGTAGCATTAACAGTTAAATTTGAATTATAAGTATTATTGGTTATATATTTATTACTGGTTCCTTCTTTTATTAAATCTGCATTAAGTAAATTTAAACTTTTTAATAAATATGAATTTGCTAAATTTTCAGTATAATAAAGATTTAATCTACCTTGAGGAATGAAATCAGTATTAATATTACTTAATACTGATAAAACTCTTGAATTAGTTAAATAAAGATTTTTAGTTCCTTCTTTTATATCATCTGAAGTTTTTTGTTGAAGATAAGAATTAAATCGTGATTGTGTTAAATAAAAATTACTTGACCCTTCCCTAATATTATCAGTTGTAGTATTATTTTCAATTATACTAAGAACAATCCCTCTTGCATTATTTGATGTTAAATAAAGGTTTTTTGTTCCTTCTCTGAGATCATTAGTTGTTTTATTTTCAAATAATAATTGAATGTTACTATTAATTCTTGTATTATTATAAAATAAATTACTGGTTCCTTCTTTTAAATTATCAGTATTTGTATTTGCAAAGTAATTATTAATATTTGTAATTGCTCGATTTACAGTAAAAAAAATATTTATAGATCCTTCTTTAAAATCGTCACTGCTTTTAAAACTTAATAATTGATTTAAATTTTTATTATTTAAATATAAATTATTGCTTCCTTCTTTTAAATTATCAGTTGTAAATTTTTGATTAAGATTAAGTAATATTGCATTTGATAAATAATTTGCATTATAATAAAGATTATTTTTACCCTCCTTTAAATCATCTGTAGTTATAGTTGAAAAATTTTGAATAAATGCATTACTATCTCTTTCACGAGTATAATATAAATTAATATCACCTTCCCTAATGAAATCAGTTGTTATTTCACTAATAAGTTTTTTTATGACATTTGATGTTCTTTGATTTGTAAAATATAGGTTTTTAGTTCCTTCAATTAAATCATCTGTTGTTCTATCATTAATATTAATATTACTTATACGACTTCCATCACCATATATATATCCAGTTGCGGTAATATTATTTGTTCTAATATCTGCTACATTAATATTACTATCAGTATTAAAAACATTAGTTTCAATCCATTTTAAATTACCATCTTTATCAGTTGTCATCATAAGTCGAGAAATAATTGTAGGAATTTCAGGAAATGTATAACTAATATTACTAGTAAGAGATTCTGGTGCTTTAAAAGTTAAAGTTTTATTATTATTATTTTTTATAATTACATTACTAGTTGAAATACCATTTTTAATATAAACTGAACTGTTATCACTTATATCAATTGTATCATTTATATCATATCCTATTACTACTGGTTGTGATGATAAACCTAAATAAATACCTTTATCATCTCTACATAAAATATTTGCAATATTCAATAAAAATTTATTGTGAATATCATTTCCAATTATAATTTGATTATTATTAATTAATTCTGAACTGTTATTATTACCAATAATTATAGATTTTTGAATATTTTCATTATTATTAAAATTATTTTTACCAATAACAATTGATTCATAAATGGGGCTTTTGCTATTATCTGCACCTATAACAATAGAATCATTACCTATTATTGTAAAATTAGAACCTATACCAATATTATTAATACCTTGAATACTTATATTTTTTCCTTGAGTTATGTTAAAATTATTAAGATCATAATTATTTTTGCTTATTGTAAAATCTTTAAAGTAAATTTCTGCAATATTATTTATAATAAAATTTTTATCATTTTGAATAGGACTAATTGTTTTTATATTTGAAGATAAATAATATTCTAAACGAACATTATTAGTTTCTATTAAAGTATCATCTGAAATAATATTGAGTATTTTATTATAAGTATTAAGATCTAAATTTGATGTTTCATTATAATAATATTCGCCAATTTTATTATCATTATTATAAAAACTCAAACTAAAATTATAATCATTATTAATATACGGATATGGAAATTGAAAAGTTGGAGATACAAAAAAACTAATACTAGTATCTTTACTTATCATTCCTTCATTGATATCATAACGCAAATATTGATAATCATTAATATTATTAATATCAATAACGGTTTGATTAGAACTCAAAATAGTATTTTTATAAATATCAAATGAAATTGTACCAAAATAATTATAAAAATTAGGATTATCAAAAAGAAGTTTAGAATTATTCATTATTGCTAATCGAAAAATCAAAGATTTATAGTTAGTTCCCTCCAATTTAGCCAAATGATAATTATAATAATCATTAATTGGAGTTATATTGGAACTACTTGAATAATTAATTATATATGTTGATAGATCATTGCTTACAATATTATTTTTAATATTAAAATTGTCATATATAAATTGATCTTTAAGTCTTATTGTAGAAGAAGTAATAATATTAATATTTACAGTTATTAGATTTTTGTTCGCAAAATAATATCCATAAGAATAATTAATTTTAAAAGAATCATTATCATTTGTATTGTCAAAATTTTGATATATGATTTGATCTAATTCATTTAAATTAACTGAACTTATGGGATTTTTATTAATATCAGATATGAAACCATAATTAGGTTTTTCAATAAAACCAATAATAATTTTTGATAAATCTAAATTACTAATTTCTTCTAAATTATTAATTATTTTAGCTTTCAAATATACAAAATCAAATGAAATAACATCTAAATTAATAACAGTAGATTTAATAATTAGTTCTTTTGAATAATTAATTATAATTGGATTATCAGGAGTTAAATTTATATTTTCATAATTTCTATTAAATGTAAATTGTACCTCATTTCCTGCAATTATTTCATTATTTACATATAATAGTGGTGTAACTCCACAAGTGTCAGTAATTATATTAAAAACATTATCAGCAATATATATAAGATTATTTCTATCAAAATTCAAATTATTTACAAGCAAAGATTTAAATTTGCCATAAGTAGGTTGAGTAGTAATCAAATATTTAATAAAATATTCATTTATATTTAAAATAATACCATCAAATGGATTAAATGAAATTGTTTTTGTTATTATATTTAATTGTGGAGGCGCAACTCTTCTGATAATTGAATTAGGTATAGTTATTGATGAACCATTACCATTATAAATAAGATTATATGATTCTGTTGCTTTTATATTTGAAGAAATGTTAAATGAAATTTGTAAATTATCATATTTATTTTTATTAACATCTATATCACTTAATATTGGTATAGTTGATCCTTGAATAATATATGAATTATCTTTATGAAGAAATGGAATAATAAAATCAGATATTAAATTTTTTCGTTGAATTGTAATATTTGATGTACGAATAAAACTATTATCATTATTAATGGGATTATAAACATTTGAGTAAATATTTGAATAATTATTAATTGAATAAGTTAAATTTTTTAAATTTGAGTCATAAAGACCGTTATGATAAAAAATAGAAGATGATTTAACTATTAAATTGTTACCAATTGTATATAAATTAGTACCTAAATTACTACTATAATAACCAATAATTATATTACTTAATCCAATATTTTCATTATAATAACCAATTGTAGTTGATGTAGATGATGTGAAATTCTCTCCAATATTAATTAAATTGCTTGTGTTTTCACCACAATAATTATAACCTATAATAATATTTTTATTACCATTTACTAAATTAGATCCTGCATTATAACCTAAAAGAATAGAATTTTCTACTGCAACTGAATTATAACCAGATTCCTTACCAATAAAAATATTATTTATTGCATTAAGATTTTTTGCACAATAAGTTCCAATGCGGATAGAATCAAATGCTCTAGTTTTAATATCATCGTAAGTAAGGATATTAGTATTTCCTGAGGGAATAATCCTATTAAAACTATCAGCACTCATAATAATATTCAATATTTACTATTAAATAAAATAAAAATTATTTAATTATATATGGTTTACTATTAATAATAATACTTCCACTTGGAATATTTGTTTCATATAACCCATTTATTTTTAATAATTCTGTGAAAAAAAGATTATCAGAATTTCCAAATATTTCCTTATAATTATGTTTATATTTAACTATTTCTTTTAAAATAAGCAATAATTCTCTATATTCATAGGACATTTTATAAAGCTCTTGAAATATTATTCGTGAAATCCTAATATAATCATCAAGTCTTTTTTCCATATCGGCATGATATTTTTTCACTAATCCAAAATCCCATATCATCCATATAAAACCTAAATTTTTAACATAAACATCTTGATTAAATATAGTATAATGAAAATATCCTCCATCATCAATATGATGAAATAAGAAGTTTTTATAATGGCAATCATTATGATATAATCCATTTGTAAAATAATGAAATGATAAAATTGATATTAATACTTGTTGAATAGCATTTAATAATAATTCAGGGGTAGCAATTTTATTTAAAATGAAATCTTTCAAATTACCACTCACTAATTCATTAACAATTATATTATAAATTGGTGCTTCTTTAATTAATTTTGGTATTGGTGAAGTATATAAAACACTATTTAAATTATTACAAATAAATGATTTATATGATAATAAAAAGTGAGGGTTTTTATCTTTTAAAGTTACTTTCGAAAAAAATTCAATTAATTTAATTTCAAAATTATTATAATGATCTTCTGGTGTAAGTTTTGTTGCAAATTTAAATAAAAATTTATTATCAATTGTTAAAAAAATAAGACCATATTTACTTTTACTACCAATTTGTTTAATAAGAATTAAACGATCATTATTAATTGAATATTCAGTCAATTCTTCATTTTTAACAATAGGAGTTAAACATTGTTGTTTATTAATTTTTTTAAAAATTTTATTTGCTTTATTATAAAATTTTATTCTATTATAATAATTTCCAATATTAAATATATTTTCTAATTCTTGTGATTTATTTCTTTTTGAAGATTTAGAATTATTTAAAAGCATTCCTATTTATTTATGATTTTTTTAATTTCTGATGTTTTTGATATTTATTAACAACTTTAAAATATTTGCCTATTTTTGCATTATAATTTTTTTTAGCAATATTATCATCTTTAAAATATTTTTGATCTATAATCGATGTACCAAAAGCTTCTTTTAAATTTCTAGGCTTCCATCGATCTGTTCCATATCTATTAGTTTCAGCACTAGCATATCGTCTATTACTTCCATCATCAGAATAATTTCGAACTCTTCTCAATCTATCTGAATCAGCACTCATAAATCGTCTATCACTACCATCTGAACTATCTTCACGAGATGGAGCACTCATAAATCGTCGATCAGTTCTTTGTTGCAGTCTTCTCAATCTATCTGATTCAGCACTCATAAATCGTCTATCACTACCATCTGAAGAAGATTTATCCGATGGAGCACTCATAAATCGTCGATCAGTTCTTTGTTGCAGTCTTCGTAATCTATCTGATTCAGCACTCATAAATCGTCTATCACTACCATCTGAAGAAGATTTATCCGATGGAGCACTCATAAATCGTCTATCAGTTCTATGCTGTTGTCTTCTTAATCTATCTGATTCGGCACTTTTAAATCGTCTATCAGTTCCATCTGAAGAAGATTTATCCGATGGAGCACTCATAAATCGTCTATCATCAGAATCCTCACTTCTCATACGACGCATTGCACTAGCAAACTCATCATCAGTTGCTCTTTTTCTGAGCTGTCGTTCAGATGCACTTGTAAATCTTTCATTTGAATCAGTACCTTCAGTACCTTCATTACTTCTTAAACGGCGAAGAACACTTGCAAATGTTTCATGTGTTCTATTAGTACTACTTGAAGAAGTATCAGATTTTGAAGCTATTTCTCTAATTTTATCAATATTTTCAATAAGTTCTTTTAATAGTCTTCTTTTTTCTCTCCGTTCAACAGGAGTTAACATTTGATAAGGTCTTCTTTCTTTTTCTATGATTACTTCAAGTTTAGTTGCTAATTCTTTTTGTTTTTTACGCAGTTTTTTTTCAAGTTTTTTTGCTGGTTTTTCTTGAGTTTTCTTTGCAGGTTTCTTACTTTCTTTTAATTTTTGTTCTAAAAGTTCTTTCTTAGTGGGTTTTTTTGCTGTCTTTTTAGTTTCTTTTAATTTTTGTTCTAAAAGTTCTTTCTTAGTGGGTTTTTTCGCTGATTTTTTAGTTTGTTCTAAAAGTTCTTTTTTAGTGGGTTTTTTTAGTGTTTTTACTGTTTTTATAGTTTCAGTTTGTTTAATCTTATTTTTATTTAAGTCTTTATAACAACATTCAACATTATGTTTATTATATTTTAATATAGGTGAATCATCAGGACATTCACCATCAATAGGTCTTCTTGGTTTAGGGCAAGTTTGAATATTTCCTTGAACAGGTCCTTTTTTAGCAGGTGCTGTTCTAGCAGGTGTTTTTTTTACTGGTGCTTTAATAATAGCCTTCTTTTTATTTTTATTATTTTCAGCAAAATAATCACAGGCATTATTTTTAATATAATCGGTTTTTTTATTGTATTCATTTTTGCAAACAGTTAGATCTCTTCCTAATCTAGTACAATATGATATAAATTGAATATAAGGATTTGGTTTAATACATTTATCTTTTATTTCTGAATATGCACATGTTGGTTTTTTACAATTTTTCATTACTATTCTAATTATTAATATATAAATAATAATTATTCGCCATTATTGGAACTAAAATAGATTGCTATTATAGTTCCAATAAATACCATTATTATTCCAATAATTGATTTATAATTTAGTTGTTTTTTAAAATAAAAATACACTAAAAATAGTGAAAAAATAGGTGCTAAATGAATTAATGCTATTGCAATTGGTAAATTAACTTCACTTGATTTACCGATTGTATAAAACATAAGATAATCGCCCAAAATAGTACCAATAATAACAGCAATTATCGCATATTTTAAATAATAAAAATTCTTATTATTATTAAAATAAGTAACTAATTCATTTCTATGAATAATTGCTAAAGTTATACCAACTATCATATAGATAAATGAAACAATAATAAAGTAAATATTTAAAGGCATACCTTCCAATGCTATTTTACCAAAAATACTATCAGAACTATATGCGAGTGCTGAAAGGATTCCAGAAAAGATATAAATCATCGTATAATCTACTTATATAAGTTCTATATTTATTATCATCATTTATATATGTATTCAACATTTTTTGATAAGCAATAATAGGATTAATATTGAAAATAATCATTGTAATTAAATAAATAAATACTAAAATAAACGCAATTATAAGATCATTAATATTAAATGGTACCTTAAATTTCATTATAATTAGAATTATTAAAATTGGAATAAATTTAAGAATAATATTTATAATCATAAATTTTGTTAAATTATAAAAATTAGCACCCTTATGTTTTAAATAAGCATATTCCATAATAGTAATAATATATGAAATAACTAATATCCAAAATGGATTCGATTTAATTATTCCTATTATAAATAATAAAAACCATGCAAAAAACCAATAACTAATTATTTCTATCATTAACAATTAAACATCTATATTTAATTGTTTTTTTAAATCAGATACTTCTTTTTTAAGATCTTTTAAACCTTGAATTAAAAGAGGAACTAATCTTTCATAAGAAACTGTTAAATAACAATTACCACTTTTAGATTCAAAATTTTCATTTAAATCAAATGGTGCAATTGATACTACTTCAGGTAAATATTCTTTAACTTCTTGAGCATTTAAACCAATTTCTATTTTATCATTTATAAAACCTAATGATTTAGCAAGATTATTTGGTTTATAATAAAATGGTTCAATATTATTAATTATTTCAAATGGTTTACTAATAACTCCTATTTTAGATTTTAATCTCATATCAGAAAATCCTTGAGTAATCGTTCCTGTTGCAATAATATTACCACTTACATGTAATTTTTCAACAGGTGTACTAATTCCAATGCCTAAATTACCCTTATTAATAATTAAATTAGAACAATTAACAGTACCATTTACATCTAAATTATATTTTGGATTTGTTGTATTAATTCCCACATTATCATTAATAATTATAAAAGGAACAGTTGGATTAGCAATATTAGGATTAGCATTTGAATAATAAATTTCAATATTACTTAAACGACTATTTACAAATAAACGATCATAATCATAAATATTAAAAACTTCTGTATTTGGTCCAATTGTAGGGATTAAATTGGATGGTGCAATACCTATAAGAAAATTAATGGGATTATCAATAATATTTAAACTATTTGTTTTTAAAAATCCATTAATTTCAAGATTATTATTATAAAAATTATTTTGAATAAATTTATTTGAACTACCTTCAATTACATTATCAGTTGTAGCTATTCTTGGTATATTTGATGCAAAATTACTGACACCTCTATTTTCAAAATAATAAAGATTTTGCTGTCCTTCTTTAAATGTATCAGTTGTTGAAATACTTGAAATTAAATTTACTAAATCTCTTGCATTTTTATAATAGATATTACTTGAACCTTCTATAATATTATCAGATACTAATGGATATTTATTGGAATTATTAATATTACTAAAATAATCATTTATATTTCCTTGTTTTATTCCATCAGTTGTTGGATAATTACTTGATAAATAATTAAATAAACTTAAATTATTAACAAATAAATTACTACCTTCAGCTAAATCATCTGTAGTTAAATTATTAAAAGTAAAATTAATTCTTGAAGTTATAACTTGATTATTATAATAAAAATTTAAAGATCCTTCTCGAAAATTATCACTTGTTTTTATATTAAAATTAGAATTAATAAGATAATCATAATTTGAACTATTTGAACTATTAAAATAAAGATTTGATGTTCCCTCTTTAATTGAATCAAAATTGAATGTGATTTTATTTGGATTATAATATAAATTAGTTTGACCCTCTTTTAGTTTATCAATTGTAAATGAAGGTGATATTAAATAATTTGATGAAGCTTTTTCATATTCATCAAATGTATAAAACCTTTTGGTATTGCCTGATGTTTCAATTACTTGAATATTATCTGTAGTAAATTCTTTTAAATTCAATTGAAAATTACTTGAATAAGTTGCAAAGGTATAATAAATATTTTTATTCCCTTCATTTAAATCTTTGGAAGTAATACCCTGTAAATAATTATAAAAAACATTAGATATTAAGGAAATACTACTATAAAGATTTTTCAATCCTTGTTTTAAATCATCTGTTGTATTTTTACTGAAATTCATTGTTACATTTGTTATAAATCTTCCATCTCCACCAATATTAATTGAATATAAATCATTACAGAAAATATCTGCTGAAGAATAAATAAATTTAATCATATCATCATCAATTGGTAACCAAAAAAGATTACCAATATTATCAGTTGATAAATATGCATATTCATAATTAGTAGGAAGATCAGGAAAATTATAAATAAGATTAATATTTGCAGTTGTTTTGAATGAAATTGAATTATTACTTGAATTTTTAACTTTGAAAACAGAAGTCATAAAATTACCACCAAGACTCAAATTTGTTAGTGATGAATCAGATGCAAAATTATTGGAAGATCCTAAAATAATAGGGAAATCTTTATAAGCACCACATGCAAAATAAATAACTTCTTTATTATTTATATTATCATTTGCAAGTAATAAATTATCTATATTAAGTTTAAATCTATTATTATTAATATTATTACCTATAACAATTGAATCATTTATAGTTGAAATATTTGATGTTCCAATATTAATTAAACTATTAGTATTTGAATTATTATTACCAATTATGATTTCGGATAATCCTTTATTATTAAATCCAATTTTATCTGGAGTTAATAAAGATCTATCATTGGTAATTTTAATAATATTTGAATTTTCATCAATTTGATTATGACCTATATTGATAACTTTATTAAAAGTTCTAAAACTAGAATTATCATTTCCTATAGAAATAACTTGATTAGCCGTTAATAATTTACTACCAGCATCATTACCTAAAAATATTGAATTATTAATATCAACGCCAATACGACATGCATTATTACCAATAATTAAATTATTATTACCTTTAATAACTTTTCCAGCATATTGTCCAATAACTGAATTATTAAGAGAAAAGACAGAAAAGTCATTTAATATATCAGTATTTACAAATCCATCTGGTAAAATCTTACTCATTTATAACTTAATTTAAATTAATTATAAAAAAAAAGTTTATATTTAAATAGAAGAATGGATTCTATGCAGTCATTTCTAAATATGAAAGTCGATATGAAAGAATTTGGCGATATTTATAATAAATATACCACAAACAAATTGAATTTTGGTGGAGGTTCAATGACTGTCAAAGATTTATTATTAAAAGCAAGATTTGCGGATAATCAAAAAGTAATCAAAGGAGGCGCTGAAATTCCTCAAGGCGTTGAATTAACAAGTGCTCGTGAAAATTTCTTCTATGTAACAAGACCAAATCAAAATTTTACTGATGTTAGTGTTATGAATGATATGAGTAAACCTTCATCATCATATCCTTCTTATCCTCAAGTTATGGAACGATCAATTACCTAAAAGACATCAACAGAGAAATTATTTGGTGTTTTATTATAATTGATGAGATAATTTGAAGGTCTATATTTAGTATCATCTAAATATTTAATATCTTTATTTTCATATGCATATTTTTCAATTATCATTATCATTTTTCGTGTATGTTTTATAAAATCATTAATTGTTTTTTTTAATTCTTCATAAGGATTTAAGTTATATATAAACTTTAATTTTGAAGGAATTATTATATATGATGAATATAAATCATTTATTATATCATTACGAATATTTGTAAATGTTGAAAAATGTTGTTTTATATCATATCTGTCACCTAACATAAATATATAATATTTCATTAATTTTTCTGTTTTTGTTATAATAGATGAATATCTAGCATTATCAAAAACTTTTATAAATCGTATATTTAATAATAATGATACTAAAGTTTTACTATTATTCAAATAGTTTATTTTTTCATTATTACCATCAGTTTCAAGTGTAATAATTTGATTTTTATAATTTGATTTTAAATCTTCATTATAATTATTAATTAAACTAAAATAATTATAACCGATTATAATTATTATAATTATTGCTATTAATATAGAAGGGCTTTTATTAGAAATAAAGAAAAAGATAATTGCTAAAATAAGAATAGCAAAATAATAATTATAAATAATCATTTCTAAATTGTTGCTCCGTCTATAAAATATATAACAAAAGATAAAATAATTAAAATGATACCAACATAAAACATTCTTGATTCATTAAAAAATACCATTAATATTGCTTTCAAATAATTATTGATATCTCCATTACTATTATCTAAAATTCTTATGATATCATTAATTATATCAATTATTGTTTGAAGAGTATTATGATATATATCAACAATGGAAAAATTAAAAAAATCAGTTTCATCTTTTTTAAAATCAGATTTAATGATATTTGGTAAATTTGTTAACAATTGATTAAATTTATTTTCAATTTCACCCTCAATAAACTTCTTATTATCAATAATATCATCTTCTTTATTGGTATCTTTAGTATTCTCTTTAGTGCTATTACTCATTATTATAAATAAATACTACTATTATAATAATTATAATAAATTATATAATATCCATCATATCACTCGTTGATAATAACATTCGTCTGCAACAATATCGTGTTAAACCTAAATTATCTAAAATTTCTTTAGTATGAATTTTACTGAAATATTTGTAATCAGGATCATCATTATTTTTGCCTTCTTTTTCTAATTTTGCTACCTCAGTAATATAATAATCATATTTATCCGCAATTATTTTTGCACAAGTAAAACAGCGTATGGGAACTATCATTTATAATTATACTTATATAATAAAAATATCAATTTTTTTTTATTGTGTAAATATTAGATAATGGAAAATAACCCCTTGTATCGCTTATATTTACAATTAAATGATCGCGTGGATCAATTAGCAAGATCAGGTAATGTTGGTTCAGGTGGTTCAGCTGATCTAAGTGATGTAATTGTTCGTATAAGAGATCTTGAAAATCGTCCATCTGTTGATGGTGTACTTCATGAATTATCAAAAACAATTGAAGTTTTAAAAAATGAAAATCAAGAACTTAAATCTAAATTAGAATCATTAAATAAATTTGAAAATATTGAATCACGACTTTATCATCTTGAATGTGAACCTAAAGTTTCAGTTGAACCTTTAACAACTCGACTTGGTGCTCTTGAATCAAATGATTTTGATTCTCGTATTTCTCAATTAGAATCTCGTGTACCTGTAATAGAAGAACTCAATAATCAAATACCTGATTTAACCTATCGTATTTCTGATTTAGAAAGACGACCTGATTTAAATCAACGATTAAATGCACTTGAAATCACTGTTTCTAATTTAAACTTGAAAGGAGAAACCCCTCAATAAATGAGATACTTTTATTAATGTCTTTATATAAATTTAAGGAGAAGACAATGATATATAATTATAATTCAAAATATGAAGACAGATATTAATATTTATATAATTACAAGTGAAGATTTAAAACTAAGATTTAATCATCTTAATCATCAAATTGTTAAATTAAAGGGTTTATTGGATAAATTAGATTATAATTATAATTTCATTCAAATTAATAATCCTTCACATAAAGATATTGAAAAAAATTTGGAACAATTTAAAGACAGAGTTGTATTAAAAAAAGAAGAAATTGAAGATAATGATTTTAAAAATCTCACAAGTCCTTTAAATACAAGTCAATTATCTAATTTTTCAAAACAATATAAAGCCTTAGAAATGATTAAAAATGGTAATTGTAATTTAAATTACATTATTGAGGATGATATAATGATAATTGATGACTTTATAAATAATTTTTATAACTTATTGGAAAAAGTAAAAACTCTTGAGTTTGATCTTTTATTTACATCAATTGCAGTTAATGATAATGCAAATGAAGATAAATTTTTAAATTCATATGATTGTTTTAAGGTTTTAATTGCAAAAAGTTCTTATTTTATTTCTAAAGAATGTGCTTCAAAATTATTTGATTATTTAATTAAAATACGATATAATTATAAAATAAATATTTCATATTTCATATGGGAACATAAAGACACAATTAAAAGTTATGTTTATAATAAGAATCTTTTATTTGAAGGATCAAAAATAGGAATATTTACAACAAGTGTTAATAATAATAATTTCCTTTATCAAAATGGAGAATATATTAAATTAACTCAATTAGTTGGTAATAATGATTATGTTGATGATTCAATTGTTAAAAAAGCAGAAGAAATTTATAATTCAAGTGGTAAGAATAATCCTGATTTTCAACATACATTAGGTCTTATTTATTATAAAAATAAGGATTATAAAAAAGCAAAAAATATTCTTATTGATGCAATTATGAATTTAAAGAAGAATGAAGGGTATTTATCGCAAAACAGTGAAACATTAAATAATTGTATAAATATGCATCAATTTGAACAATCAGATATTGAAAATGTTTTAAAATTAGATGGAATTTATTCATAAATGATTAAATATCTATTATTTTTATTAGAATTATGGTAAAATTACCATTCATAATTATATTAGATTTAGATTTAACCTTAATAGGCAATGGAAAACCAATATCAACTTTTATGAATATAATGAATTTTATTAAAAACTATTGTAAACATAAGAAATTTGCAGGTGATATATGTAAAATTCCTAATAAAAATATTGATTCTTTAATATCATCACAATATTTACGCCCTAACCTTAAAGAAGGTTTATCAGAAATCAAAAAATTATTTCCAGAAGTAGAATTTTTTATTTTTTCAAATGGAACATATAATTATGTAAATAAAAATTTAAAATATATTGAAAAACAAACTGGAATTAAATTTAATAAACTAATTTTAACTCGCGAATTAAATGTTTTAAATTCTAATCTTCAATATGAAAAAGATATAAATGATTATATTAAAGATCGTATTATAAATGCATTAACATCTAAATATAAAAAAGAATTGTTAAATAAAAATAAAGATTTTATTTTTGCAAATAGATTATTAATTATTGATGATGTGGCTAATTATTGGAATAATCATCCCAATTTAATTGTATGTAAACCATATGAATATTATCCAATTATAGAATTAGATACAGAAATATTAAATATTATTTATAGTAATCCTGAATTATTAAATTATATATCTAATATGGAATTTGGTGATACATTACCTAATATAAAAATTAAAAATAAAAGTTTTGATGAAATTAAAATTAATTATCATTTAGATATGGCAAATATTTATAGACAGCATTTAGAATCTAATAAAGATACAATAACTAAAGAAGGAAATTTATTTATGAAAATAGCAAATGCTCTTAAATTGCAAAAAGGAAAAAATGCAATTATTACTCCAAAGTTTTGTGAAAAATTAACTGAAAGTTTATTAAGTAAATAAATTAAGTTTAGTTTCTATTTTGTTTATTTTTTCATTTAATTCTTTTATTGCATTTATTAATAATGGTGTTAAATTAGCATATGCTACCGATTTAAGATCTGTTTCTTTATTATAATAAACAACTTGAGGAATTACTTTTTCTACTTCTTGTGCTATTAATCCTATATGATTATTATTATTATTATTATCATTATTATCATTATTATCATTAATCAATGAATATTCAACACCATTTAGATTTGTAACTTTATTTAGGGCATTATCAATACTTCTAACATTAGTTTTAAGTTTGATATCACTTGCTTGATATAAACGACCATATAAATTAGCATCTCCGTTTTCATATATAAGAAATGAATGACTTGGACAATTCCAATGAATTCTTACCTGTTGTTTCCATAAACTTGGTGTATTATTATTACCAAAATCACCAATAGTCATAAAATAATTATCACCATAACCAATTTTAAATTGGCGATTATCAATAACTGAATTTTTACCAATAATTAAAAATCCTGAACTATTTAACAAAGAACTATTACCAATACATAAATTTGTATCTGTTCCTGTTGTAATTGGATTATTATTACCAATACCAACATTACCATTTGATTTTATTCTCATAGTTTCAGTAAAATTAGGGTTTCCATAATTAGCAATTGATTTATTAATTCTAAATACAATTCCATTTTCACTACTACCTGCATCAATAAATGCAGTCGAATTTTGATTAAAAATCCTTATAAAATTACTTGTATCTTTATTTATACTTGCAATAATCCCTTCGACATGTAATTTTTCAATAGGACTAGTACCAATGCCAAGATTTGAATCAATAATTATATTTGCTTTACCCCAACCAATATCTCTTCCCAAATTAATAACAGGATTTTGATTATTAGTTAAATTATAATATAATAATGATCCTTTATGATTATTATTTATATTTATTGTTATTTCAGAATTACTATATGAATCAAAATTGAGATTATTATTTAAATTTAAATTATTTGAATTATCTATTCTAATTCCCAGATTTCTATTTAAATTATTGTGATTATAATTATTATAATAATCATTTGATACACCTATTGAAATATTGGTATTTTCATTATTGATTAAATATGAATTATTATTTGAACTTTTTATTAAAGATAAACCTTTTAAATTATTACCATCACTAATATTGATGCTAACAGTTTGATTTAAATTTGAATTATTTATATGAAGATTAGCAATTGGATTTTTAATACCAATTCCAATATTACCATTATTTTTAATTCTTAATTTTTCATCTTCATGACTATTAACATTGATATCATCTAATGAATTTCTATTTATAAAGATTATATCTCCTGTATCATAATCTCCTGTTTTTATGTGACCAATGCCAGATTTACAATAATTTACATCACTTGAATTTAATGCAATAAATGTTCCATCATTATTATTTGAAGTTGATGAAATTTTTAATGGAAATTGATTTAAAGCTAATGATCCAACATGAAGAATAGTTTTAGGATTTGAAATACCAATTCCAATAAAGCCATTATTAGATAAATATAAAAGTTCTTTATTTTCATTATTATTCCATTTGAAACCATTAGAACTTTTAAAAATAGTTGTTGAATTGCTTGAGAAATAAAATCGTTCATTATTATCAATAGTTCTATGCCATTTATCAATTTCAGGTCTCATTTCATTTAAAAGTAATTCACCATTTACCGAATATCCTTTTAAATTATTAGATGTAAATAAATCAAGATAATTAGGATAATTATTATTAATTCCTATTAAACCTATTATTTCATTATTGGAATTTAAAAAATTTAAATTATTATTATTGAATAAAACAGAAGACTTTATATTACTATCTGAACTTATTTTTAATTGACCATTTTTAAGTTCAAATCTTTCATTTGGAGTTTCAGTTCCAATGCCAATATAACCATTTGAATTATAATTGATTAAATTAATTATTTCATTGTTATTATTTATAATAATTGATTTATATGAATCAATATTTGGTATTATTTTAAATTTTGAATTTAATGAACCTTTTAAAACTAATGCCATTTTCTTATTCTTATAATAAAAATTGATATTTATTATAAATTATTTATTATCAATAATGAGTGATCGTTTATATTCACAAGTAGTAGATATATTTATATACGATCTTAATAATAAATATCAATCTCTTAAAATTAAAGGAATTGACAAAAATAAAGTAAATGATTTTATGTATGATTATGAAAAAAATAGAATCAAAGATTTCATTAATGATATCACTAGAATTAAAGATATATCCAATTATAAAAAATGATTCATTAATAATCATTAATAATCATTAATAATCATTAATCATCAATGATTGATATAGAATTATTTTTACTGGTAATTTTGATTTTACTTGTAATGTTAATTACATTTCCTATTTCATTATTATTTATGTTATTATACATTCTTATATTTAGTCATTAAACTTTTAATATAATTATCTGCAATTTCATATGCCATTTTTTCAAATGGATGTTCTTCAGATACTACTGATAATTGAATATCAGTAATGCTTTTTGGATATTCAGATTTATAATAGGCAATTAATTCATTACCGTTTTTATCTTTATAGATAAATTCATCAAGATCAGGATTTGATCTCATAAGTGAATTTTTATCGCGTTTTCTTGATATTGAATAGCCATGATAATTGAGATAATTACTTATTTCTGTTTTATTATATCTTTGATAAATATGAATACTTTCATGAATTAAGGTTTTTGTTAGTTCATTATTATTAAAATTAATAATCATTGGAGATATAAAAATTACAGTACCTCGCGTATGTGGATAACCTTCTTCATAAGTATTATTGGTTAATGCAAAAGTCCAATTATAATTATTATTAAAAAATTTAACTGCTTCTTTACAGCAAATTTTTAATTTTTCTTTTTGTATTTCATTAAAATCTAAACAACTATTAATTGCAATCATTAAATATTCTTCATTTGTTTTGACTTTTCTTGCACGAAGATCATATATACTTAAATTGCGAATATAATTATCTTCATCATTTTTCATTAAAACCTTACTTTCCTCTTTTGAAAGAAATAATATTTGATTATCACCAAATCCTTCATTTGTTCCTTTATAGATGAAAATAAATAATATTATAACAGTAAGTGCTATACCAAATGCAATTATAAAAAAAAGATTATTATTTTTAGTTATTTTCATCATTAAACTAATAATAGAGATTATTTTTGTTCATTAGTAAACGCCGATTTATAATAATCTATTGTTTTCAATAAACCTTCATTAAAATCAATTTCTTCTTTCCATCCCAAACTAATTAGTTTATTAGTATTAATTGAATATCTAAAATCATTATAATTTCTATCGGCAACAAACTCAATCCAATCATTGATATTTGAATTTGGTTTTAAGTTATCAATTAGCATCTTAGCAATATCCATTACTGAAAATTCATTACTACATCCAATATTATAAACATTATTTAATTCACCTTTTGCAAGAACAGTAATAATTGCATTACATACATCATCAACATGAATAAAATTTCTTCTGGTAATTCCTTCTCCATGAATACTACATTTCTTATTTTCCAATAAGAGATTAATGAATTTTGGAATTAATTTTTCCTTATATTGTCTATTTCCATAGACATTATTACATCTAATTATCAAAATAGGAAGTTTATATGAATAATAATAAGATCTAATTATATGTTCTGCACCTGCTTTTGTTGCCGAATAAGGATTAGTTGGATTTAAAATATCATTTTCACAACAACCTAAATGCTCCATATTTACATCACCATAAACTTCATCAGTTGAAATATGAATAAATTTTTTTATTTTTCCATATGATCTAACAGCTTCAATTAATACATGTGTTCCTAAAATATTATCTTTAGTAAATTCTAATGGATTTATAAATGAATTATCAATATGAGTTTGCGCAGCAAAATTAATAACAGTATCAATTTCATAATTATTTAAAATTGAAGTTATAAGAACTTTATCTGTAGTACTTCCAATTATTAATACATCATGATTAATTCCTTCATTATTGGAACAATAATCTATTTTATCAATATTTACTATAAATATTTCTGGAATCTTGGTTTTCAGATAGTTAATAAAATTTGAACCTATAAATCCACAACCACCTGTAACTAAAATCCTTTTATATTCATTCATTTTTCATAATAATAAATTATAATAAGTATTTTTTATATTGATTATCATTATAAATACATAGATAAAACAGAATTATCTTCTTTTTTCTTAAGAATCATATATTTATCAATGAATTCTTTATTTATAGTAAAGGGAAATTTAATAAGATTTATTTTTTTATCATCTGAATCAATTGTCATATATCTATTCATATTAATATAACTGTAAATATTATTAATATTTCTTTGTAAATTTCTAACACCATCTTCTTGAACAGTATTATCAATAATATGATAAATCATATCATCGCTAATAATTATATCTTTTTCATTAAAATTATAAGATTTATAAATTACTTCCAAAAGACTATGTTTTACTAATTTAAGCTTATCTTCTCTGCTATATTTATCAATATTAATAATAATCATGCGATCTCGCAAAATAGGATTAATATTATCAATATTATTAAAGGTAAAAAATATAATTGATTTAGATAAATCTAATTCAAGTTCCTCAATATATTTATCAGCAAATTTATCATTTTGTGTCGAATCAGTTATATGAATAAGTGTATTTATTATTTCCTCTCCATATCTACTATGAGAAACCTTATCTAATTCATCAAAGAAAAAAATAGGATTCATAACTTTAGTTTTAATTAATTGTTCAACTATTTTACCATATGTAGAACCTTCATATGTATATGAATGACCTTTCAAATAACTTGAATCAGATATTCCACCAAGAGGAATAAATGCAATTGGATATCCAATTACTTTTGCAATTCCATCTTTAATAAATTTAGTTTTACCTACACCCATAGATCCTTGAATACCGATAACATAACCATTTGCATTTGGATTTGATATATATTGTGCCAGAATTCTAATTAATTGATCTTTAGTATCATTATGACCATAAATATTTCTATCTAAACCTTTTTTGATATCTATTAAAAAATCACCAATTCCTTTTTTATTATAATTAAGTTCTTTATAAATTCCTAAAGGTAATTGAGAAACAGTAGAAATCCATTTACTCAATTTTGAATATTCTGATGAAAATGGGCTTAATTTACAAAAATCTTCATATTTTCTTAAAATTGCAATTTTATTTGCTGTTATAGTATTCATAGTTAAAAATTTAAATCTTAAAGGTTCTTTAAAAATTTTAAAATCACTAATATCTTTTTCAATATTAAAGATTTCTTCTTTTTTATCATTACTTAAACTTTTAAAATACGCAGATTCCTCGCGCGTATATTTGACTAATAAATCATTATATTTATTAAAATCGCGTCGTCTATAATTACTCATCCTATTATAGATAATAAAAAAAGAGAAATTATCCTTATACACAACATCTGTAATAATAATATTTACCACTATTTTCATTATATCTAATGATTTCAACTAATTCTCCCTGTTTTAATCCAATCCATTTTGCAATTACATCAGTATGTAAAATTAAAGGCATTTGACCTTTGCTTTTAATCATATATTTATCCATAACTTCTTTTGCTTCATCTACTGAAAGGCGTCTGTGTGGCGGAACTAATTGATGTTTAGTTGGATTAAATAGTAATTCATTTATATGAAAATATTGAAGCATTCCACCTCTTTTTTGAAGAATTTTATCAATTATACTTAATGATGAAATTGAAGGAGTTGTTAAAATATCATTATTAAATACAAGAATTATATTATATTTACCATTATATTTCTTAACATATGAATCCATATTATTACTATTTTTCTTTAATTCATCAATAATAATGCCTCTTAAGTTTTTGGTTAATGCGAAAATAATTGCTGTATTTGAGGTATGAAAATTAACAGGATAGTTTTCATTTAAGAAAACTTCACGATCTAATTCTGCTTCATGTTCTTCAAATTCATCAATATTATCTCCTCTTGAAATTAACATATCTTTAAGATTCTGAATAACATAATCAATCAAATCAATTTCCATTTATTTTATATATTTATCTTTATCTTATATATATCATTTTTTCTTTTTTTTATTTATGACTAATATGAATTAAAATGTATTGAAATAAAGCCATTTATTAAAAAAATGAATCCTTTGTTTCACAAGCTTAATTGTAGATTAGTTAAAATGACTACCGCTACCACTACTGATACTGAGTATTTTCATGTTTGCGAGAATGAGTTTGGTGTTGACCGATTTGATATTGGTGAGTTTATCGATGGTTTGTGCAATTATTTTCACGACCTTGGTATCGTCAACTTTGGCAAGTTTCGTATTCCTGTTGCGATGGTTTCGTCTGTTGCTGAGTTTCTTCAGCGGACTATTCCGTCTCTTGAGGAGTTTGAGTGTGTTGTGCTTAGTGAGGCGTTCTTTCTGTTTAAGGCGCGACAGTTGTATTTTCATATCACCTGGTCAATTGTTGATGGGTGTCTCGAGTTTGCGATTATTCATGGTTCTGACTACTACCTGCAGGATGATGAGGCCTATGTGTTTCATGATGACGATGATTCTGACACCGTTGTTGCTTGATCCTGTTGTTAGTTATTTGGTGAATATGCTACATTGACCCTCTGGGGTTTTTGTAGCTTATTTATGCTGATTTTGTTTGCCGTATTGAATAGCTCTTTAGTGTTTTTTTATTATTTCTTAGAGACAATGGTAAAGATCTATCTTTTTTTTCTATTGCCAGATTTCTAAATTCTTTTATAAATCCTTCATAAGTTCTTTTATATGGAGGATTGGGGCATTGTGGAGATAATAAATCAAACTTTGTTTTTAGTTTATCGAACTTATGGCAATGATTTATTAATGGTATTATTGTTAATTTTCTTTTAATATCGATATTATTCAAATCGCTTTCATCTTCCAATCGATTTAATATTCTACTATTATTTGTATTCGGAACTAATCCCAAATAAAAGATAGTTGGTACTGAATACATATCTGCTAATTTATGATCAAAATATACTAAATATGTTGTTTTAGCATTTATGAAAGGTTCATGCTCTTCTCCTTCATTATAATATGATTCTAATAATTTAGATTCTTTATTAGTTAGAATTGTATTTATACATGGTATTTCAATGCTATTTTTAGAAAATATAATTCTTTCTTGTTCTCTTTCTCTTTTACTTCCAATTTCATCAGTTGTATCTGTATTAAATGTTTCAAGTATTCTTGTTTTTCCAGCCAGTGATATATAAGGAACTAAAAGATAAAATTTATATATTTCATGATATCTCTTTAATTCTTCAAATGTTGTACTCATCTGTGCCCCTAAATAAATACAATCATCAACAAATAAAATTATATCATTTTGCTTTAATTTTGGTTCATTTAATGAACTGTTAACTAATATTATTTCAATTTCAGATTTAGTTTTAATTTTAATATATTTAATAACATAAGATAAAATCCAATAATTAGACTTATTTTTCTCAGTATTATAGCTATATATAAAAATTGGTCTTTGATTTTGTTTTTTTTTATTATCAATATAAAATTCTAAATATTCATTTATCAATGTATTTAAATTTATCAAAAAAGTTATGAAATCAACATGTAATGTATTATCAATTATTTTTTTGCAAATTTCCTGAACTTCAGGATCTGCTTCTTTAATAAATTTTTGACATTCTTCACTATTTAATTCAAATGATGCTGGTATTATATCCATTTCTATTTAATTAAATTATAAAAAAAATGATTTTAGGTATTATTAATAATGAATAATAATTATAAATGAGTTTAAATAAACCTATTTGGAAATTAAAAGATTGGATTGATCCTAATAAATTAGATTGGTATTTTTTATGTAGTAATTCAAATACTAATGTAATAGAATTATTAAAGAAAAACCAAGATAAAATTTATTGGGAACGCTTATCCCAAAATCCTAATGCAATTGATTTATTGGAGAAAAACTTACATGAAATTCATTGGGATAAATTATCAAAAAATCCAAATCCTAAAGCAATTGAGTTGCTTCAAAAGCAACGAGATAAAATTAATTGGGCTAATTTATCATATAATTCTGGTGCAATTGAATTGCTTAAAAATAATACAGATAAAATTTATTGGAGTTTATTATCTTCTAATCCGAATGGTATTGAGTTGCTTGAAGAGAATCGCGATAAAATTAATTGGAATCTTTTATCTGAAAATCCTAATGGTATTGAGTTGCTTGAAAAACAACGCGATAAAATAAATTGGTATTTATTATCTAGAAATCCTAATGCTATTGAGTTGCTTGAGAAAAATTTAAATAAAATAAATTGGAATAATTTATCTGAAAATCCAAATGCAATTAAAATTCTTGAAAATCAACGCGATAAAATTGATTGGTATTTTCTTTCAAAAAATCCAAATGCCATTAAATTACTTGAAGAAAATCCAGATAAAATTAATTGGGACAACTTATCTTTAAATCCAAATGCCATTAAATTACTTGAAGATAATCGCGATAAAATTAATTGGAAATATTTATCTTTAAATTCCTCTATATTTGAATTAGATTATAAAGAAATGAGGAAAAATAATCAAGATATGTATGAAGAACTAATAAAAGAAGTTATGAAACCATCAAGAGTATTTAAAGATCCTAATGTTGATTATATTGAAATATTATTTGGTGATACTTAATATTTTTTCAATATTCTTTTTGATATTCCACCACCTTTTGATCTTGTTGATGATAATGATTTTGATTCTGATTCTGATGCGTCAAAATAATATTTTGAACTATGTTCATCAGAAAAATTATTAATAAATTCATGAATATCCTCTGTATTTCTTATGAAAAAACCTGGATATAATTCTAAAACTAATCTTTTTTTATAAATGTTATAAAATAAATCAAAAACTTTTCTATATATATCATAATTTATATAGTAATAATTATTATTTTCATCTTTAAATAAGAAATGTTTAAATTGAATATCATTTGATATTATATCGTCTTGTTTTAAATCAGGATTATTTGAACTATCAACAATATTACCTAAAATATTTGCACTTATTAACTCTTCTTCAGGTAAATGTGATTCAAATAAATGTTGATCATTGTAATTACTCACATCATATTGAATATTAAAATATTGTTTAAATACTAATAAATTATTATGGATATATATTTCGTATATAGGTTTATTTATTTTATTTAATTTTTCAACTAATTTATAAATACTACTATTACAACAAAAATATCTTTTTAATTTAAATTGATTTCCAGTAAATTGAAAATCAATGGTACTTAAATTTCGTTGCGTGCCATCATTATTTATCAATATAGGATTACCTGGACGACTTGAATATAATTGTCTACCATGAGTTTGTCTTTTAGTTAGTTGATGATATATATTTGAAGGTGTTCCTTTAAATTTATCTTCTTCATGAATACTTGTTGCATTATATATATATTCTTGTTTTTTTTCTGATGAAGTTCTTAATCTTTTTGTCATGATTCTATACATATGTATTAAAAAAATATAAATTTAAATAAAAATGAATTTAAACAATTATTAGGAATTGTGCATGCATCAAAATGAAGAGATTTTCAAAGAGAATTATCTATTGCAGATGTGTTAGGAAAAATTGTCCAATGAAGTTTCATGTGGTAGTTGATCCTGAACTGCGTGAAATTTTGCGAGAAGAAATTTCTAGAGGTATCTTTATGCATGTTCAGAGCAAGTCTGTTGTGTTTATCGAGTCGGTTTAGTGGATCTTTCTTATATAGGGCCTTTCTTTTTGGCCTTATGTTTGTTTTTTTATTTGATTTTTAAATCTAAATGATTGAAAAAATGATTATTTGATTTGTACTTGTTATTTTACAATTAGACAAAAAGATGAGTCTTACTGTTGATTATTTGCAGAACTTTTATGGAAGCAAACCTTTGTTTTCGCGCGATCTTGTTATGGCTCTGATGCGTAAGCTAGATCGAAAGATTGATTTGATTAAACTTATTTATCTCTATGCGAGTGAAAAGAAAAAGAAATATTTCTTTGATGATCTTAGTAAATTTTCAAATATTATTGTCAATCTTGGAAATGCAATTATTAATGATACAGTCGAATATGAGTATTGCGAGAGTCTTGTCAATTTCAATAATGATAATCTTGCTATCATCGGAGATTCTATTCTTGAAGTTTTGCCCCAGTTTAAGGAGGATTATTCATATATCCACTGCAATGGGAGTGACAATCAAAAGTCATCTTTCATTATCAGATGTAAGATTATGTTATGTGTTAGATATTATGTCATCACATTTTATAGTGGAAGATTGTCTAGGAGATCATCTGGTACTAGCCAGAGAACTTCTAGCAGAAGCGTTGTTACTACTTTCAAGATGTCAAAGGTTAGAAATGTTTAATTATAATTTGTCATTATTATTTTTTTATTGCTAACTTTTAAATGTTATATCCCTTTTTAATTGCTTTGGTTTGGGGATCAATTCCAATTATTATTAAACTTTACTTATCATTTTTGCCTAATGTATTTATAATATGTCTTCAAAGTTTAGTTTTGTTATTCTCATCATTTATTTATGCATTTGTTTTCAAATATAAGGATTTTATGCATGGAATTAATAATGTTACCTATAGAACAGTATTTATATTGGCAATAGTATTTTTTATTGCATCATTTATATGTAATATTATGTATCTACATATATTAAAAAAAGATACTATTATATCTCCATTAATAATATTTATATTAACTCCAATTATTACTATTTTAATATCATCAATAGTATTGAATGAAATTTTAAATATAAAACAAATTTTTGGCTGTGTTTTAGTTTCATTTGGAATTTTCTTTTTAGTTTACTTTAAAACAGATAATAATCATTCAGTTAAGAAATTATTATGATAATTATAATTATCAATAAAATCTTTTATTATTTTAAAATTTTTATTAGAATTTGCAATTTGATTTCCAGTTTTAGTTTTAATAAACCTTTTAATTTTAGCAGTTCTATTAGTCATATTAGTAATCATATCATCAAATGATGGTTCCGTATTATTATTCAAGTTAAATGATATATATCGCATAATTCCAATTGCACCCAAACTATTAATTCTGTCAGCATCTTGAATTATAAATAATTTTAATTGTCTTTTAAAAATTTTAGGTTTAGGTTTATAATTATCATTACCATTACCATTAACTTCTTTTGATAAAGAGATATTACTAGCAAGTCTAATTATTTCTGATTTATCATATGATTTTAAATTTTTAAATCTCATTAAAAACTTCTTTATTAAAATTGCTTGATTTTCATTTGAATATTTACTATCGCCATAATCATGAAGTAATGATCCCATAATTATATGAAATAAATCTCTTTGCTTATATAATCCTTCTTTTTTTGCTATTTTAATTGCTAATGTAATAACTAAAATAATATGATTATAATCATGACTAATATCATTAAGACTTTCCATATAATTCTTAATAAAAATTTTAGTTTTATTAATTATAGATAAATAAGTCATAATAGTCATAAATAAATAAAAATAATCAATTTTTTATTCATCAGCTGATTTGAATCGGAATCCTTTCCAACCTTTACTATTATCATAATTACCATAATGTTTCTCAAAGTATGATTTAATTTGAGCGCGATCAGGTACCTTCTTGCCTTTAGCAACATTATTATAACTCCATTTCTTGAAATCATTAAATACATCCATAAGTCCAATCTTTTCTTTAGAAGCAGGATCGGTAATTATATTATCACCCATATATTGTCCAATGACATCATTATTTTGCTTATATTTTTGAGTAGCATTAATAACTTCCCTAGGTTCAGGAATTTTAACTGGATTAATAGTCTTATGTCTCTCAATTAACATTGAAAGAAATACATCAGCATATCTTTCTAATTTTTCATTTAATTGAAGATCCATAGGAAATTCATTTGGTTTCTCAGGATCAGGATTTTCACAGAATTTTGATGAGAATTCAATCACACGAATTCTTCTCCATGTTCCACCATCATCACTAGGAACTTCAGGTAATTCATTACAAGCAAGAATCATCTTAAATTGAGGCTTAAATTCATAAGGTTCCTTATATAAACCTCTAGTAAGAATTCTATCATTACCTGATAACTCTTTCATATAACCAATATTAATTTTATCATTTTCACTAGGCTCTTGTAGAACTGCAAATCGTCTGCCTTTGGTTCTCTCAACTTCACCTTGTGCAGAATTTGATGCAGCGCGTTTTTGAGTCAATAGGGCAATTGGTAATGTTGCATAATATTCTCCAATTGCTTTTTGGATTAAATCTAATAAACGACTTTTTCCGTTACTACCTTGACCTGTAAATATATAGAATCTTTCCTGTGCAATACTGCCATCAATAGCACATGCAAGAATATCTAATACATAATTACGCAGATTTTCATTTGTAAATAACTTTTCAAAGAAATTATTAATTTCAATAATCTCATATGATTCAGGATTATATGGAATATAAATTTTATTTGTTGATAATGATATATAATCATCCGGCATTCCTTCTCTAAATAAATGTAATTTCAGATCATAAACGCCATTTTCAAATCCCAATAAATAATTTTTATTATCCAATAATTCCTCAAATTTTTCATCAATAAATAGACATTTACATTCCTTCATAACACTTTCTTTAAAAGCTGTTTTCTTGAGATTTAATGCGATCTTAAATGCAGAAACCGCTCTTTTATTATAGAACTCCTTCTGACCTTCATCATTAGTTTCAATAACTTTCTGATTGAAATATTGAGCACGATCTGCAAATTTCTTGCAAACCTCTTCACTTAACTCCTTTCGCAATTTCAATCCTTCACGAGCCTTTACCCATCTATGACAATCTTTATCATATTTATACCATGTATCCTTATTAACTGCTTTATATTCTCCCTTATAAATCGACTGAACAACCTTTGCAACATCATAATGTGCACCATCGGTACTTAAAGCGATATCAATAAGAGGAATTATTGATTCATTTATAATTTCATTATATCTTTGATGGTTATCTTGCTTTGCCCACCATCTCAATGTTCCCATACTTAAATTTTCCTTTTTCATCTTATCCCATAGTTGCTGACATTCGCCCTCAACAAAGGAACTACTAATTTTAGAAAATTCAATCCAAGTATTCAACAAACGATAATCAATATTTCTAAGTGCCCATCCAAGATTGATCCAATCGTCATATCTATCAGCACGCTTATGACACAAGCATTCATTAACTAAATTTTTTGCTAATGTAAATTCATCATCATTGATATAATTCTTGATAATATTAGTGAGTTTATTTGAAAATATATTATTATCTAATTTTTCCTTTTGCTTTTTATCCATCATAGGTAAGACATGACGAATATATTCATTAATATCATTTTCTCTTTCAGGATTGATAGTAGTATGTTCTTTATCTGCCTTGCGCATTGAAAATAAATGAATATAATCAATTTCATCTTTAGCAGTTGGCGTATGATCAAGAAGTTTAGTAGATTTATCAGATAAATCATACTTATAAATCTTTGTAACACGATAAGCATCACAATCAGGCTTCTTACTTCCATACATTTGCCAACAATTAGCACTGATAATTGCTTTGTCGACAATATCATCAGGAATAGCACAAATATCAGTAATATTAAAGATTTCTTGTGCTTTTTCAAGAATTTTAGTTCTTATAAAGTATTGAATATTATTATTAACAATAATATGTGGAAAAATTATGTGTATTCCGTCTTTAATTTTATCCCTGTATTCACCAGGGGATGGTTTTTCCATTACATAAGCGATATTACATTCATCACTGACAATGAGATAAGTATTTATTATATTCAAATATGTTTCAACTATCTTATGTATGTGACTACTATTATATTTGCGCTGAATAACTTTTTCTTCATGCATAGTAATATCTTTAGAAAACTTAAAATCTAAATCAACACGAATTGGACTTGGATCTAAAGGTTTTTCTGTAAGAGAAAGAGATACCCCACTTGTTATTGCAAGTGCATATAAATTTAAGAAGGTATCATAATTGTCAGCAGGAATATTCACCGATATTTTAGGATTTGCAATACTCGTATTCGTAAATGCTTTGCCTTTTTCAGATTTATATTTACTTATGAAGCTTTGCAAATCGTTTTTAGCTACTGACATATTATATTTATTTTATATATTTTTATATTAAAAATATAATAATCAATTTTTATTTTTTTATATTACTCTAGATATTTGAACATTAATTTTACTTCCTTCATAATTTTAGATTTAAAATTGTGTTTTCTTAAATTTAAAGCTATTTTCAATGCAGATAATGCTTTTTTATGATATAAATCTTTTTCATTATCATCATTAGTTTCAATTATCATTTGATTATAATATACAGCTCGATCGGCAAATAACTTACTTATTTTCTCGGACAATTTAATATTCAATAAATATGTATCTTTTTTAGATAATTCTTTATATTTATCCTTATACATATAATATACAAATTTAGAAATTTCATATTCAATACCATTATATGATAAACATTTTTCAATTAAAGGAATTAAATTATCATTAATAATTTCTTTGTATTTCTGTCTATTATCAATCTTCGCAATTCTTTTAATACCTAAAATACCTATATCTTTCTTATCTATTGAATTCCAAATATCATTATAATTAATATCATTAACATTAGCATTAACATTAGCATTAACATTAGCATTAACATTAGCATTAACATTAGCATTAACATTAGCATTAACATTAGCATTAACATTAGCATTAACATTAGCATTACTATAAATAATCCAGTCAATCCAAAGATTTTTATAATTATCTCCTTTATTAATACCTTTAAGAATTTCTCCAATAGTTAAATATTCATCTTTCGAATATAATATACATTCATTTAACAATCTTTTAACTAATAAATAGTCAATTGTTTTAAATTCTTTCATATATATAATGATATCATTTATTAATTTTTAATTATTTTTAATGATGTTACATTTGGCCGAAAATATCTAAATCTTAATTTTTTCATTTTACTATCAGTATATTCAGATTGTTTAATAATTTTTTCAAAAGTAGTATTTTTATTTTTTTTGATTAAATTTAACCATAATATTTGAAAAGCTATTGAAAACATACCACATTCAGTATTACTTCTTTGATGTCTAATATTATTTATCAATATAGGAAAAGGTTTTTTAAATAGTTGTTGTGCTTGGCTCCTTATATCCAAAAATACTGGTTTAAGGTCCTTTGGAATAGATCCTGTAGTACTATCATAATAATAACCTCCAAATGAGGGTAATGATGGATCTAATACAAAAAAACTAGAGGTCCAATGAGTACCAGGTTCATTTGAACGCGAAAGATTGGTAATAAATCCAATATATTTAATTTTTCCGGATCCAATAATAGATTTAATATTTATATTACAAAAACTGGAAAATTGGCAAACACCATCTTTTTTTAAACCAAAATCAATTGAAAAAACGCCAAGAAATTTATATTGATTTTCAGGAATATTTTCATATTGTTTCATAACTTTAATTATATCAAAATTAGATAACCATTCAACTGGATTTTTAACCCATTCTTTCGGTTGAGATGGTCTCAAATCATTCTTTTCTATAGTAACAAGATCTGTTATTATTTCTTGTTTTTTCAAATTTCTTGCTTTTTGTTTTAATAAATCAGTCCATGCCCAATAAGTATTATCTTTTCCTGTATTTTTTTTAAATTTAAGATTAATTTTAGCAATAATATCATTTATACTGTCATTTGAATCTAATATAATTTTATCATTTGGTGTTAAAAAATTCCAAATTTTAATAATCTTAATTAATGACTCTTTACTATAACAATATTTACGCTTATTTGCAGAAGGACTACAAAACTCCACCATTATTATTTTTCTTCTATCAATAGAAAAATTTAAAAATAATTTAAAACTTTAAAATAAATTACTAGTAATAATAAATTATTATGGAATCTAACGCATTATATCAATCTTGTTTAAAAATGTTAAATGATAAATATAAAATTAATGAGTTTTCTAAAGATATCTTTATGTCTATTTATAATAATATATATCAAAAAGCAGGTGTTAATATACCTACAAATGATCTTAATAAACTTGTTCTTGTTGAAATTAAAAATATAATTGAAACAAAAATCTTTAATAATGATCAACAACCAATTATCAATGATAATCGAGATAACAATCGAGATAACAATCGAGATAATAATCGAGATAACAATCGAGATAACAATCGAGATAATAATCGAGATGAAGATTTAGAATTTAAAATAAGGGAGATGGAGGCATTAAGAGCATCTATATCAAAAATGAATGTTGTTATTCAGCCACCAACAATTGAAAATGATATACCACAAGCACCTATAATTAATAATCAGCAACCCATCCAAATAGCAACTTATCAGCAACCAATAATTTTAAATAAATTTAAAACTTTTATTGTAAATACCACTAAAAATAATTTTAGATTAACACCAAATATTGATGTTAAATTTCATTCAATTTATCCTTGTTGTATATGTATACCAAGTGATATTAAAAACAAAACACCTTATCTCATTCTTGTATTAAGCGATGGTATAAAACAAATTAGTTATACTTATATTCCTGTTAATACTCATAATACAACATGGGATATATGGCAACCAATTATAAATGATTATTTAGATATAACACTTGGAAATAATAATTGGATTATAACATTAGTTGATTATCTTAATAATCCTATTGATTTAAATGAATATCAAGCGATTGTTAATGATGTATTAATGGTAAATAATAATTATACATTAAATATAAATAAACCTCATTATTTTTCTATTAATGATAAAATTAAAATAATTAAAAATAATGGTTATATCAGTGATAATATAATTGCTAATGTAAATAATAATATAATTAGTATTAATAAAAATAATTTAAATTTAGAAGATTTTATTGACAGCAGAATAGTAAACTATAAACATAATATTTCAATTACTTTTAAATATCATCTTAAACAACAAGAATAAATATTATTAGTAATGTTATTATAGCAATTGTTAGTATCTCAATTCTCATTTTTAATTTAATTTTTTGATTTATAGATAATCTTGATGGTTTATTTTCAGGACTTAAATTAATTATAAGTAAATATACAATATATCCAATTATTATCGATAATAGTAAATGAACTAAAATACCACTTGAATTGATATGCATATTCATATAATTAAAAATTAATCGTAATCTGAATATGTCTATATTTATAATAACAAATAAGATTATAAATAATAATCCGTATATGATCATATAATAAATAATAGATTTTGACACTGTTTTTAGTGAATTATTATCAATGAAATAATTTACAATTAGCAATGAAAATGTTCGCAATACTATTATTACAAATATAAATATTAATTTATCATAAAAATTCAATTGTAATTCAATTTCAGGATCTAAATTATTATCAGTTACTGCATCATATAAACGACCTTTTGCTATTTCAGGTAAAGTTTCTTTAGAATCTTTATCATATTGATATAAAATTCTTTCAAAAATATTATCTCCTGTTTTATCATAGAAATTATTCAATACCTCGCTATTTTCACTATTATCACTTGTAGATGATTTTGATGCTTTAAGTTTTTTATAATCATTAGTTATTTTTTCAATCTTTTTAATTTTCTTTTCTGCATTATTATAATTATCTTCTATATTTTTAAATAATAACTCATCGTCTCCTCCTTTAAATCTCATTTTATATTTATAGCCACCATCTTTTCTTATTTTCGCTGGATTTTTAAGAATAGTTTCATATGTTTCTTCTAGTTTCTTAATATTTTGTATATGATCCTTATATTTATTATTTAAATCTTTTAATTTTTTCACATATTCATTTAGGATATCTTCATAAGATTTTAAATATTCTTTAATACCATCAAGAATTGTGGGAGTTTCTTCACTATCTTTGACTTTTAAATAATTTGCTAAATTAAGTCTTATTAATATATCTTCTGAATTTCTAAATGGTTCTAATGAAGGTAAAATTTTATCATTAATTTCTTTTAATTCTTCTTTTAATTCTTTTAATTTCTTTTGAATATCACTTGTTCCTCCTTCATTTTTACCATTTTTAATACCTCCATATAATTCATATTCTTCTTCAACATTACGAGAATAATCATTTATTTTACTTTTTATTTGACTTATAATTTGTGCAAAAATAGGATTTTCTTTTGGATCTGGAAATATTAAATCATTGATACCTTTATTTTCATATTTGAGTTTTTTAGTACTCTCGTCATAAACACTGAAATTTTTAATTTCTTTATTGTCGTTAATAAAGTCTTGATATTTTTTTAATATTCCTTGATTATTATAAGTTTTACCATCACTTGAAGGAGTAGTATCAATTACATATTTCTTTTTAAATTTTTTAAAGTTTTCAATGAATTTATAAATATCAGTTAATTTATCAAATATCATTTCATTATCTTTATTATCCTTTTCCTGTTTACTTAATTCAGGAGGTTGCTGTTGTTGTTGAGTAATTGTATCAGTAGCACCACCCATAACTTTTTTAGGCATTAATTTCTGTTTTATAAGTGATGTATTAAAATCTAATAAACGCATTTCTAATTCAGTTATATTAAACCCCTTATTATTCAAGCCTTTTAATACCGGAATAAAAAAATCTTGTTGTAATTGTTTATGTATATCACTAACAATCGTTGATTTATATACATCAAACATTAATTCAATGGTTTTATGATAATAACCATAAATATCAACATTTGGATCAGTAGTTATATCTTTATTTTTATATGGATTTCTAAAAAGTTCTTCAATTAATTCACTATCTAAAATGATTTTTTCAATTGCATTTAAAAATGGATTACTTCCTTTAAATTTAATAATTGTTGATTTAAAAGTATCTATATTTCCATACATTGGAATCTTTGCTTTCATATAAAATAAGACCTCTTTTAAGAATTTTAAAAGTTCTATTTCATTTATGAATTGTTTATAACGCATCATTGTTTGATCATCGCTATTTAAAGTAGATAATTCCAAATATTCATTAGGAGGAATACTTTTAATTAATATATATATGTAAATCAAACTAAAGAAGTTATATTGTGAAATTGTTGAAAATAGAGATGCAGATAAATAAATGGCATAATTAATATAAGTTATTAGTCTATTTTTATTTATGCGAAATAATGGTATTAAATCAATTTGATTTGAAGAAGAACCTGATGATTTATAATTATAATAATTATAATTAATTAAGGTTTTCTTGAAATTAATTGACGGTTCTAATAAATGCATAATTTCGCTATTGATATAAAATTTAAATTTATATTCAGTACTCATATCGAAATCAATAAAGTAAAAATCCCTTTTTAAAATTGCAAAAAATGCTTCAAATTTAGATGCTCTAAATATGTAATCATATAAAGAAAATTGATGTGAATTTAATACAACTTTAACATTTAAAGGTTTTTCATTATCAAATCTTATTTTATAAGGTTTATTTCTAATGTTTGGAATTTCATAATCATGATCATTTATATTAATTTTAATTGGTGTTTTACTATCATTACTCAATAATTCCATGATTATATATGCATTTAATTCACTAGAATTATTAATAGTTATTAATGTTCCTTCTGGTTTTAATGTAAATTCATATATAAATCTCAATAAAAATCTAACCTCTTCTTTAATATCTCGCTCATCTTTAGAAATTGGAATGAATTCTTTTAAGAATAAAAAGTCTTTTGCAAGAAGTCGTTGATCAACTTCTTGTATCATTTCCTCACTTAAAACTTGTTGTCCTTTTGATATTCGAATAATTTCTTTTATAAATAAGAAATCATTATTTGAAATCATATCATTTATTTCTTGTAAAATCACTTTATGAGTTTTATTAATTTCAGTTGAAACACCATCAATAGTTAATTTAAGATTTATATCAACTACCTCAATATTTTTATAAAATTTATAAATGAAATTTATAAAGAGATATCTTATTATCAAATTATAATCATTATAATAACTCTTAATAATATTATCATTAGAATCGTTAAAAGTTTTTATATAATTCATAAATATTTCAATAGTTGTCTTTTTAATTTTTGTTAAGCTTGTTTCAATCATTTCATTAATATCATGGTTATAAATGCCATTATCAATTATTTTTTTTAATCCAATAATTAATGTTTGATCATCATTATAATATCCATAAATATTTAAAATAAAATACAATTTATAAATTGTAATTGATGATTCATCTATTTCATGATTATTTAAATAATTATAAAATAATTTAAAAACATCTATTAAACTAACTGAATTACTCACAAAACCACCAGCGTATCCTACTAGAACAGGAGGTTCTAAATCTATAGGTTGGGGGAGAACTACACTATGTATACGAGCAGGAGGTGGTGCTGGAGGTTTTAATTTATCCATTATAAATGCTGTTAATTCACTTTTAAAGCGTTCATCATCATTATTATTATTAAAAAAAATTTTATCTAAATATTCAATTAATTTTTGTAATGTTAGTAAGTTTTCATCCTTATTTATTTCACTATCTTTAATAAGATTAATAAAATGAGTAATAATACATTCTTTTATATAGTCATTATCTGTAATATCATCATATATATAAAATGATTCTATTGAATTAATATCTGTATTAGATATTATAAAAGTTTTAATATAAGATGCAATTTCTGTAGAAGTTCTTTTCTTAATATCATCATATGTATTTAAAAATAAATATTTATTTTTATAACTAGCTGATGACAAAATTAAATTCAAAGTTGTAATTAATTTTTCATATGTTATACTATTAGAACTTAATATCATAATATTTTTAGTATTAAGTAGTATTACACTTGCCAAAATTGCTTTAATATAATAAATTTTATCTATCTTCTTTTTTGTTTTTTCTAAATTATCTATTTCTAAATATTTATCATCAAGTAATTTAAAATCACCTAGTTTTATAATACTTTTTATCATATAATACATATATTTTAATGTATCATTTGCTGAAATTGAATAATAACTAAACGCTTTATATTGGAATATCAAGTTTTGAAAGATTTGCTTAAAAAAAGTAATAGTAAAATTCAAATTACTATCAGCAAATTTAATATCATTTAAAATATTTTTTAAAAAATATAAACAATTATCAATATTATCATCAATAAAAGCTAATTCTAACATTTTTTTAATTGCATTTATTATCTTTACAAAATCGAATTTAATACTTAGTTCATTTAATTTTGAGATAGTATTTTTGTAATTTATATATTCATAAATAAATATATAAATTGCATAATATACAAATATTTTTTTGTTATTTTCGTTATCTATTGTAATATCAGAATCATTTTTTACATATATTTTTTCAAATAATTTATTATGATTTATCTTAAAATCAAGTTTTTCAAAACATAAATTTATTTGATCTTCACCAATTTCATTGCATTTTATATATTTTTTCATTATTTCAAATATTTTTTTTTTAATATTTCCATAAATTTGTAAATATTCTGTTTCAGTTGCATAATTTTTTATTTTAAATAAAATATTTAAACCAATAAATAATTTATATTTTTCTTTAAAAATATCATAATTATTTTCAAAATCAACTAAAGTAATATCAATTGATAATTTATCTAATAAATTTTTTAATTGTTCTTTTAAATTACCAGTTTCTTGAGTTGCATTTAAATAATCAGTAAAAAATTTTTTAAGTAATTCAAAAAAATCTTTTATTTGTTCAGGAGTAAAATTATCAGATATTAATTTACTATCTAATGATTCTTGTTTTTTCTTTCCTTGAGCTTTCTTTTCTTCTTTTTCTTTAAATTTCTTAAATTTTAGTTTAGTTGTAGGATTATTTGTCATTTCCTCAATATTAGTAATTATATTATCAGATTTAGTATCATTAATTAAGTTACGAAAATTATCAAACTTTTCAAAATCAATACCTTGTTTTAATAATGTTTCTAGTGTATAAAATAAATTAAATAGTTTTGAAAACTTTTCTTCTTTGAATTTTTCTTTTAATTGATTTATTAATTTTTTATTAGTAGTTTTATGAATAGGTTTAAAAATATTTATTAAGCATAGAAATATAACATATCTAACTATATTATCCTTTTCATAATTAAAAATATCTTCATAATATTCCATTAATATATCAGTCGCATTACCTAATTTCTTATCTATAAGTTCTACTGTAATTTCATCTTGTGTATTAAACAAAAATGTTGTTTTATCTTTTAATGTTTTTAAATCTTTATCTGTTAATAATTTTTTTATTTTATCAATAAGTTGTTGCAATTCATCATATTCAAAAATGTTATGATATATACAATAAAATAAGTATTTTAATATATAGTTATTTATAATATCAGGATTATTTAAACTAGTAAAACTACTAATTGTTTTTGAAAGAAAATTTGATTGTTTACTATAAATATCAATTTGTTTATCTAAATCAGTATAAAAAGTATAAAACAGTTTCAGAACACAATTTCCAATAAAATATAATTGTAATTCAGGTTTTGAAGATTTTAAAGATAAATTATCAAAATTTAAAATTAATCTAGATAATTCCTTTTTTTCAGCATCATCATCATCTTTATCTTTAAATAATTTTAAATATTCTTCTAATGTATCAAAAACATTTAATCCATTTTCTTGTGATTTTTGTTTATCTAATTCCTTATCATAAAAAACTAATTCTAAATAAAATTGTTTAAGTTTTTCCTTATCCTTTTTTTCATAAATCTGTACTAATGAAGAATATATTTTTTGTATTTTAGATTCCTCTTGAGATTCCTCTTGAGATTCCTCTTTAGATTCATCTTGAGATTCCTCTTGAGATTTCCGTTCTTCTTCTTCTAATAATTCATTAAGTTGATAGTAAAATTTAAGAGTTTTTCTAATAGTTTTCCAATCAGTTATAATATTTTTATCTTTATTTGTTGAATTTATGTATTTATTAATAAATTTTTGTATGAACTCTTTAGATTTTTCAATTCTAACTTCTAACTTGCTGAAATTATCATCAGTTTCAATGTTTTGTGTTTGAATAAAACTTTTAAATGAGTTTAAGTCTTTATCTTTAAGTTGCTTAAATTTATCTATTTTTCTACTTTTTCCAACTTGAAGTATACCTTTTTTAAAGAAACTTAAAAATTTTTCAAGTATTTCAATTTCTTTATTTTCAGATTGTATAATACTATCTTTAATAGTTCCTAATTGTGAAGATATTTCAGTTTTATTAATTTTAAATAGTAATTCAACATATTTTAAAAAATCTCTATAATTTGATATAAAACTAGGATTATTATAACTTTCTAATTTTTCAATTAGATCAATATCATTTTCTTGAAATTTTTGAAAATGACCAAGCTCTTTTAATATTTTTATGGTAGCAATTAATTTATGTAATAAGTTTTTAATTTCATTATCATAATTATCTTCTTTTTTAACTTTTGAATCAATATTATCTAATAAAAGTTTTAATTTGTATTCACTTAAAAATTTGATATATAATTTTTTAGTTTTTAAATCAATATCTTTATATTTAATCATTTCATCCTCTTTAAATTCATCTGATGATATTGAAGAATAATAATGATCTTTATCCTGAATAGTATATAATAATCGAATTAAAATTACTACTTCATTTTCTTTATCAAAATCTTTATCTTCATAAAAACTGTGTCTAGTTTTCTTTGCAGGTATTTTTTCAATAATTGATCTCATAAGTTTACTTTTGTCAGATTTTGAAAGGTCTTCAATTAAATTATCAAGTAATGATTGTAATGTTATTTCTAATAATTCTTTTAATAAACTTTTATTTTGTTTTATATCTTCAATTGTTGTAATTTTATTTATTGTTAAAGGTGGTAAATCAAAATCTTTTTTTATTAATTCAATAAGTTGATTAATTGGTCCAAAATCAGGAGTAGATTTATTTGATTCTTCTATTGAAACTGCCAATTGAAAATAATATTGAATTAAATAATAATGAAAACTAAAAAAATCACCTAAATTATTTATTTGTTCTAATAATAATAAATTAAATATTAATTTTTCAACATCTGCTTTTTTATCTAATTCTTTAATTATAGATCTCCATTCCTTAATTTCTTTTCTTGACTTCATTTGATCATCAATTTGTTTTTGAAATAATTCTCTTGTTTTGTCAGGTTCACTAGAATCTAATTTTTTATGAACAGTTCTTAAGATACCTGTAATAGAACTACGGCTATTTTCTTTTTCAATTTCTTTAAATATATCTTTAATACTTTTACCTCTTTTTTTTAATTCAACAAATTTTTCTAATTCCTTGCAATTGAAAAAATCATGTTCTTTTCTATATTCTAAAATTCCCTTAATATCATCATCAGTTAATTTACCATTACTTTTAAAATTTTCTAAATCTTTTTCGAAATTACAATCATTGCTTTTTGATTGTGATTTTTGTGATCTTGAAAATGACGAATCATCAGTGGTTGATGAATCTCTTGATTTATTAGCTTCATCGATCCCTTTTTTTAATCTTGCTTCTTTTTCTGCCTTTGCTTCTTTTTTTTGTCTTTCTCTTTCTTGCTTAATTGCTTCTAGTTCTTCCTTTTTTTTTTGAATTTCTCCATCTCTTTTTTCTTGAGCTTTTATTGCAAGATTACTTGTATTTTGTCTGTTTTCCTCAAATTTACTAACATCAACATAATTTAATGATTTATTTATACTATCTTTAGATGTTCCTACAGATGGTTTATATTGATGAAGAGTCATATTTACAAGATTTAAATAATCCATAATTTGCTTATCGGTTTTAGAATTAGAATAAACAACAGTACCTAATATTTCTTTTAATGATTCCAATAATTTTGATGAAATTTGGTCTTTAGTTGTTGCTAATTCCTCTATTTTACGATAAACATTTGCAAATTCTTCAAATACATTATTACCTCTACCAATTAAATTTTGACTTGAATCTTCAAAATTAAAATTTTCACCATAAAAATATTTATGAAGTTTATTTAATTTTTCTTTATCTTTAAATGAAATCGACAAATCTATTTTTTTATTTGCCTTATAATTATCAAGTAATTCTTGATAATCTTTAATATTATTATAAATATCTTCATCAGAATACCCTGCGGTATTATTTTGAGTGATATTTCTAACAAGTTCTAATAATAGACCTTGTCTTTGTATATTTAAACTCTCCATTTAATTAATCTATCTAAATTATTTTATTAAAATTTCAATGCCACAATACTTGTTAAAATCCAAATAATTAATGAAAATAATGAAATAGTATCATAAATTTTCTTTTTCTTTTCTTGATCTGTGCTAATATTTATATCTTCTTTATTTTTTTGTCTTAAATTAAATTTATCTACACTTATTACATATGGAATAAATAAAATAATTAATATAAATGCAATATGTAATAATAATCTAATAGAACCATTGGTATATATATAGAAATAATAGAATAAATTTGGTATATTAACAATACTTCTACTTGAAAATAAATCAACTATTGGATATGAAATAATAACATTAACAAACATTGTTATAAATGCAAATATGAGAAGATATATAAAACAATAATAATTGAATGCTTTATAAAATGAATTAATTAAATTTGTGTCTAATCCCCATTGAATAATTATTAAAGTAATTATTCGTATAACAAAGGTTGTTATTATGAAAACAACTCTATCTAATAACTTAATTTCCATTCTATTTGGACTAATTTCATCTCTGTAAGTATTATAAATTTTCTCTGCTTCTGTTATCATTCCAGTTCGTGATAATCCAGTTGAAGCCTCTTTATTTACATTTGGAGTTACTATTAAATCATTGACTGATTTAATGGTTTTAGGTGCAATTTCAGGTAAACGCTGATTAACTTCATTTATAAAATTTTGCATAGGTTGTTCGCCTTTATTTAAAAATTCAGCACCACCTGATACCAAATCTTTCAATTTATTTTCAACATCATCAGATAAATTATATCTATTTTTAACTACATTTATAATACTTTCTTTAATTTTATTTGCTTCATCTGGAGTTGCACTTGTATTTATTTTACGAATTAAATCTGCAAACTTAGCAAGTTTTTCATTTAATTCTTCTTTATATAATTTAGACTCTTTTGTTTTATAAAAGAATTTTTCGAGAACTACTGGATTTGCTAATCCATTAACAAATTTTACATAAAAATTATAACGCTTTGGATTAATAGATTTTAAACTTTTGTCATTTATTAATGTTGAACTTAAATCAAAAACTGATTTACCAGAGGGATAACTATTAACTAAATCCTTAAATCCAAAAAATAAACTTGCCATTTATGATTATTTACTATTATCTAATAGATGATTAGATAAAACTAAAGAAGTGAAGTATTTACATATAGGAACCATAGACTGGTAATTAATAATATGATTATTATGAATCCTATTAAAATATATGTGTAATATAATGGATAATTAAATTGAATTAATCTTAATAAACTTATTATTACTAATATAAGAAATATTATAAGTATTATTGTCATTGTATAAATATTATAATTATTGAAGTTATTTTCATTATTATTCATAAGATCATTTAATTTAACAAGAACATCAGTTACTAATGATTTTGAATTGATATCTAATAAATCTTTTAGTTTTACTAAATTTGAATTATTCATTGAATAATAGGCGATTGGTAAGTTTTTAATTGGTAGATAATTTATATCAAAATAATCAAAAACCTTTTTATTATTTAAATCATCTTTTTGACCTAAAAAATAATTATAATAATTCTTACTTAATTTGTCGCAAGAAGTCATTTTTAAATTACTGTAGGTTCTATTAAGATAATAGCAAAAATAATAATGAGAATTATAAACGACCAAGATACATTATCCGAACTAATTTTCATTTTCTTTATATCAATTGTATCAAAATTATCATATTTACTTTTCTTATAATTTGGATCTAAATTAAAGTCCTGTCTTTCTAATGTAGATGTAATATGGCGTTCAGAATCCAAATTATAAATATTATAATTTGAAATTATTTCTGTTATAATTTCCTCTTCTGGTGTTTTAGTTTTTGAACCAACTGAATCACTTAAAGTAATAGTTGTAAAAGATCTGATATGACATTTAATGAGATTCATATATTTATCCATTAAATCATTTAATTTTTTCATAGTATTTATAATAATTTGTTTATAAATATTAATGTTTTTATCTTCATTCTCAGTTTTGAATTTTATATCAGATTTTCTTTTTGGATTTCTTATAAGAAATAATTTATTTCTTAATTGATTTAATTTATTATCAATATCTATATAATCAATATAATCACATGCAATTCCACAATTATTAAAGAAAGTTACTATTAATTTTCTAAATTCAACTAAAAATTCAGAATAAATTCCAAATGCTTTATCAATTAAAATACGATTTGTTCTATAATTGCGAATAATATTATCTAAATTTGAATCTTTTGAACTTTTACTTGTATTATCTCTCATTATTTGAGATTCAAAATAATTTATATTAGAATCTATAAATTTTTTATTAGGATCGCTAATATTCATATAATTATTTAAAATAGTTATCTTAGAATCATCAGGATTACTATAAATATAATAGTCATAATTTAATTTTAATTGATTTATTTTTTTACTTATATTTGTTTCGCTGTCAATAAAATTTCTTTCAATTAAATTTAGAAAATAACTAACCTCTAAAAGTCCTTCATCATCTCCAATACTTACTGTAGTTAAATCTTTTTTTAGATAACTGCTATTTGTATTCTTTGCATCCTTATAATAATTAAACATTAGATAAGGATCTATTATTCTTGAACCAGGAACAGCAGGTCTATTTATTAAATAATTCATCTGAAATTTAGATTTTGCATCATTATTTAATAAAGATGAATAAATTGTTTTATAAAATTTAAGTTGAATATGAAAAGTATAATCATCTGGTTGAAAATTTACTCCTGAATCTGAAGTTAAATATTTAATTGGTATTGGTGTAGGACTATTTGAATTATAAAAATCATCTGAATTACTTGTTAATGTTGTTGGTTCCTTTTTAATTTTATCTGCAAATTCATCTAATGTAACTTTTTGATCTGGTTTAATTGTATAGTTAAGAGTTTTACTTAAACTATTAATATTTAATTTATCAATGAATTTATCTGTATTTAATTCATATAAAGTTCTTAAAGCTGGATCTCTATTAATAATAATATTTAAAATTATATTTTTATTATAAAGAGCATTTTTATAATTATGAAGTGGTTCATAAATTAAATATTTATTTACATAAGTATTATAAGTTAAAATGGCATTTACTAAAACACTAATTGATATTATTCCTAATAAATATAAATAGACAGTATAATATACATAATCCATATGATTATCATTGCTGATTTTAAGATAATAAGTTAAAATAATCACAATTATTATTAAAATGAATAGTAATTGAATTTCTTTTTTATCAATTGAAGTCATTTTTGGTAACATATGAAATAAGAAATAAACTATATCAGGAAATTCATTTCTATTATTTTTATAAATATTATATTTATAATTATAAATTTTCATATCTTCCTCGTATTTCTTTAATTTTTTATAATAATCTTCTATTATCATTTTATCAACAGAATAATGATCACCATTTGCTATATATTTATTTATTAATATTTTATTTTCAATATTTGCACTAATACATTTATAATAAGGGTCATCTTTATTATAATATGAATCAGGAGTGTTAATATTTCTTTTTGAATGTACATTATAACAATAATAATTTTTGGAATTTGTAAAATCATTTAAAGTACAATATTTAAAATCCTTAAGAATTATTGGTTCTTCTATTTTTAGAGGTTTTATAGGTGCTTCTTGTTTATATATATCAAAAAAGATGGTATCTGTATCATCATTTTCATTATTTATAGGTGAAGAATTTGATATTAATTGAAGTGTTGTATATTCATCAAATTTAGAATTGAAGAAATAATTATTTGCATAAAAAATTGCAATGAAAGTTATATAAATAATCATTTTAATATATTTTGGTTTAATCGAATTTTTAGATAATAAATCCTCTGGTTTTTCTTTTTCGATATATATATAATAAATATAAAATACAATCATTATAAAAAAGATTAAATGTAACATTTTTGTTAAATATCCACCATTATTCCATGTAAAATCTACCTTAAAAATAACTTTTGATATATATATCAAGGGATAAATAATTAAGATTGTTCCTAATAATAAATAATTTGTAAAACAATTAGGAATAAATTGATGACAAGAACCACAAAAACAACGCATTATTAATTTCAAAACAGACCATCCTTCATGATCACTATCACTATAGGGATTTGAAACTTCACAATCATTATTATTATCAATAAATAAATATTTAAAGAAATATCCAAATGCAAGACATAAAAGTATTGATAAAATTAGAATTGTAATAAAATATGCATAATTTAACCATGATTTACTGAAAAGATCTTTTGTAAATTTGTAATTAGCAATTTCATTATAAATTCGAAATCTTGCTGTTTCATATTCTAACTTAGAATCTTTACAAGTTGTTTCATTTGTTTTTCCAAAATTATATAGATATGTATAGCGATAACAAAATTTTGTTACATTATAAATTTCATCAATTATAATTATTAGACCAACTAAGAAAACAAGCATAATTATAATTGACCCAATATAAGAACCATATGAATTTAGGTCGTCTGACATTTCTATTTAATAATTATATTTATAATAATAACTATCATAATGACACTATGGCAACTTTTTGTTAAAAATTTTAAAAAGATTATTAATGATATTTCAGATTATAATGAAATTCTTAAATTTGCAGTAAATTATAATAATAATCTTCTTTTTTATTCTCAATCAGGATTTCCATTTGATTTATTCATAGATGAGGTTATAAAAGAAAAGTTTAACATTCCAGTGATTTATCGTAATGAAAATTGGTGGAATAAAACAATAGTTTATAATGAAAATCAATATTTTCTTGAAATTGATTTAAATAATCCACTTATGCCAAAGAAATTCAATTGTCTTAAAGATATGCTTCTTTTTATAATTAAAACACGAAATGTTAATAATGAAAAACATTTAATTATTATTAAAAATATTGATAAATTAGATGAATATTTCTTTGCATTTAGAATAATTTTAGAAAGATATTATAATAATTGTTATTTTATTTGTACAACTAATCATATAAGTAGAATTGAAAATCCTATTAAAAGTCGTTTTTCTTTATTTAGATTCCGTCTTTTTACAAATAATGAAATTAATCAAATATTTAATCATTATTTAGATATACCATTAAATAAACATTTGATTTCTCAAGATATGAGAGATATAATCTTTGCTATTTTTGTGGCTCAAACAGAAATTAATGATAAAAATTTAATAACTGATGATTTTTGCAATTTAAAATATCCACCTTTAAAGAAATTTCTCGAATCTAAATATGATTTAAATGATATTAGACAACTTGCTTATAAATACAGTCAATATGATTTAACTATTAAAGATCTAACTCTTGATTTACTCAAATTAAATAAAAAAAAAGGAAAAGAAATAACTATTATTACTAATGCAATAAAATTTGAAGAATTATTATTGCAATCAAATAAGGGACGAGAACCAATTTTTATTGAGGCATTATTAAATCAGTTGTTGATTTAAAAATTGATTATTTATATTAAATTATATTAAATAGAAAAAGAAATGGAATTTTGTGATATTTGCTTTAATATGATTTATATCAAGAGCAGTGATTGTGGAGAAAAAGAAGCAACTGCTATTGGTAATGAACCAACTTTAATTAAATTTTGCAAACATTGTAAATATGAAAAGGAAGAAAAAGGTACTGTTTCCATTAAGGTTTCTGAAACTATTTATACTGAAGATGATCTTCTTTATAATCAACAAATAAATCAATATTTGCGTTTTGATCCATCTTTAAAAAGAATCAAAGATCCTAATATTAAATGTACTAATTGTGATATTCCTGATGAAAAAAGACAAATTATACCAATCAAATATCATCCAGCACATATGAAATATTTCTATGTGTGTGATAATTGTGGTAATACATGGAGAGAAAATAAAAAATGATATCTATATAAGGAAGATTTATGGAAATAGGAATTATGAATTATACTAAACAACCTTTCGATGAATGCGGAAAGACTCTGGCTAGTCTTGATAAACCAAAGGTTAGTAAAGATATAATGACTAAATATGAATTTAATACAGTTATTAGTCTTAGAACTAATCAAATTGCATTAGGTGCTGTTCCATTTGTTGATTTTAATAGTGAAATTAAATCTAATATGGATTTGCGAAAAATTGCAATTGAAGAACTTCGACAAAATAAAATCCCTTATATCATCAAAAGACCTCTTCCTAATAATAAATATGAATTTGTGAGAGTTAGAGATTTAAATTTAAGCGCAGTTAAATATATGATGAATTTATAGATTCATAGATTTAAAACTTTATCGATATTTATAATAAATGATGTTTTTTTCTTTAATTCTTGCTTGTACACTTGATGGTGGTATAGGTAATGAAAATAGTATTCCTTGGAATATTAAGGAAGAAATGCTTCTATTTAAAAAAATAACAACTGATGTTAATTGTTATGTTAAAAAAAATGCAGTTATTATGGGTAGAAATACATGGAATTCACTTCCATCAAAACCATTAAAAAATCGCATAAATATAATCATTACATCAAATCCTAATTTAATTAATACAAATGATAATGATACTTTTGCATTTAAAACTCTTGATGAAGCATTAGATTTCTGTGAAAATACTATTCATATTAATAAAGTTTTTATTATTGGTGGCAAAAGTCTTTATGATCTATGTTTAAATGATAATAACTATTTAAATAAAATTAATGCTGTTCATTTATCAGTTGTTAAAAATAAATATAAATGTGATACTCATATTAATTTAAAAAAAATAATTACAACTTTCAAAAATTATAATATGAATGAAATTATTTTTAATTCTAAATTTCTTTATATTAAATATTTAAAATCTTGATCTTTAGATAATTTGTATTTTATATTACTTAACACTGATTCATTTTTTATATATGTATTGTGAAGTTCTTTTATTCCCTCCACTAATACCGGCACTAAACGATCATATGATAGTGTTAAATAATTGTTTCCTGATTTTGATTTTATTTTTCCTGATGAATCTATTTCCATATCAAATGGGGCTATATCTATTATTTCTGGTACTACTTTTTGAACATCTTGAGCACTCAATCCTATCTCTTTTTTCTTGCTCTTAAATCCAAATTCATATGCTAGACTATTTGCTGTATAATATATACCATTTAAATTATTTATTATCTCCAATGGATTTTTAATATTTGACATTACATCTTTTAATCGAATATCTGAATAATAATATATTATATTATCATTTGATATTATTTGACCTGCTACATTAAGTTTTTGAACTGGATTTAATGTTCCTATACCTATATTACCATTACTATCAATAATTACACGATCAAAACCAGCAGGACCTGTTTTAAAACTTAAATTTGTATCTGCTGATATTGAACCAGATATATTTAAATCAAATAATCTTGCTGTATCAAGCGGTACTCTGATTATAAGTATTCCATCTGTTCCTACTTGATTATTTCCTCCATCTCCTCCTGATGCTGGAGCTGTTTTTGTTATTGAAGTAGTTACTGTTGATCCTGCACCTATTCCTGGTTGTCCTATTTGAATATTTGTTGTTGTAATAGCTTCTGTATAATTCACACCACCACCTGAACCACCTATTATACCAGGTGTTCCTATAGTTGGAGGTGATGGCATTAATGCAAAATTAGAAGATGGGTTACCTGGATCTAAATTTAAAGAAAAATTGTTAAAATTAAAAACTCTTACTCTTCCTTGATATAATTCTTGAATTTGAGATGTTGTTAAAAGTTGATTATATACTCTAAAATCATTCATATTTCCATTAAATATAACATTTGCTGAATCTACATCTATATAACGATGACCTATTATATAACTATAACCGGCATTAGTTACAGCATTTAAACTTCCAGCTGATGTTGCTGTTTGAACTAATACACCATTTTTATAAATTTGTTTAATATTATTATTTATATTATAAGTAAAACACCAATGATTCCAATTATTAATATCATTTGAATTATTCTGAAAATATAACATATTATCACTACTAAAATCAAAAAATACTGATGTATTTGCCATATAACCAATATTTAATGATTGTCTTGTTCCAGTATCTCCACTATAACCCAATATTATTTTCAATGCTGAACTACTTGTATTATTTATTGAAATTAATCTTATCCAAGTTGCTATAGTAAAACTTGTTGCATTTAAATTAAAAGATAGACCTGATAAGAAACTGTTTGTTACACCTGTAAATAATGCACTTCCATTATTTTTAGTAAAATTATTTATATCATATTGAACTGTTGTTGTTGCTGAATTTGTAGCATTGAAATTATTTCCAGAACTATCAATTCCTAATGGGGTACTATCAAATTTATACCAAGCAATAGGGTTAATTATATTATTATTACTATTATATATAATTGGATAAGATCGATCAATATATGAATTAAATAATTCTGTAACTTGAGATTGATTTAATACAACTCCATTGAATAAGCGTACATCATCTAATAATCCAGAATAATAACTAATTGAACTACTACTTATTATTTTTGCACCCAAAGTCATTATATTACTTCCAGCTAATCTAACTGGATCACTTCCACTTGCAGTTCCTGTTTGTACTAATAAACCATTTCTATAAATACTTCTTAAAGGTATTGTATTATTAAAAGTAAATACGAGATGAGTCCAAATACCTGCATCATTGAATGAATTAGATGTAGTAAAAGCAGAATTAGTAAAATCAATGGTTAAATTATTTGAATTTGTATATCCAACATGAAGATTGCTTCCAGTAGAAGAAGGAAAGTTTCCATAAGAAAAGAAGAAATCTTCTCGACGATCAAAATTCTTTTTGCACCATAATGAAAGAGACCAATCACTATTTGCTAAATTAAAATTATTTACTCTTGATAAATAAGAATCAGTACCATTAAAGCTCATAGCATAATTTCCTTTAATTGCATCAGTACTAGTATTTAAATTACCATTAACAGTTAAATTAGAATTATTTCCTCCACTATCAACACCATAATTTATAGTATGAAAACTATCAAATCTATACCAAAGATAATTAGCACTTATTCCACTAACAGTAGGAAGATTATTAGAAGTTGCTATAATAGCACCATCATTTGTAAAAATGAAGTTTGAAGTTGAATTTGAACTTATTCCTTGACGAGTATTTATATAATTAAAATCAATTGTATTTGATGAATTACCAGTAAAATTATAATTAATAGTTGAATTAAAAATAGAATTACTGGTAATATTACTAGCATTACCATTATAATTGGAACCAGCAGGAACAATTCCAATTATTCTAACTCTTCCAGTATATAACTCAGATGCTTGAGCGTCAGTTAATGCTCTATTATAAATTCTAAAATCTTCAATATTACCAACTATAAAATCAGTACTATCATTTGTATTTAAACCTTTACCTAATCGTTTTACTGAATTAAAATCATCTGCAGAGGGTATAATTAATGTTACACCTGTAGTAATTTTAGTTCCATTAATATAAACAATCCAAACACCAGTAGTAGAAATAGACCAGACAATATGATGCCATGTATTATTAAAGAAATTAGTTCCACTTGTAGTATAAGTTGAAGCATTAATTGTAAAAATTAAATTTGTGTTACTAGATTGTCTTGAAATACTTATAAGTTTACTAGTTGCAGTTGTATTTGAAAATAAAAATATTCGACCTGTTGATCCTGATGAAGATGATAAATTTACCCAAATTGAAAATGTTATTCCAGCTGTTGTTTGAATACCATTAAAATTTATGGTATTTGGAATTGTTACAAATGTAGAGGCTGAAGTAAATTTAATTGAACTATTATTTTTAGAAAAAACAGAAATATCAAATATTGCATTATTATTAGTTAAATTTGAATTTGCAAAACCACTATCAATAAGCATTTGATTATTAGTATTATCAAATTTATACCAAATATAAGGGTTTATAACATTACTATTTGTATCAGTTATGATGACATAAGAACGATCAATATATGAATCAAAAAGTTCACTTATTTGAGATTGAGATAATTCTATACCTCTAAATAAGCGAAAATCGTTTATGAGACCTTGATAAAAATTAGTGTTAACTTTAGATCCAATGGTCATAAAATTACCTCCCCATAATTTTAAAGATGAAGGTCCAGAATCACCAATTAAAATTCCATTTCTATAAATTTTTCTATTACCAGTAGAATTTCTATAAGTAAAAGCTAAATGACTCCATGTATTTGCATCATTTGCATAAGAAAGTGGAGAAACATAATTATTTCCTGTACCAGTAAAATTAATTTGAAGTTTATTATCTGAGGTGTATCCAACATCTAAATTACTTCCATCAGTAGAAGGATTATTGCCATAGGAAAAGAAAGATTCAGCTTGATTATTTCTGGATCTTTTAGACCAAAAAGCAACAGACCAATCACTGTTGCTTAAACTAAAATTATTAGTAATAGATAAATAAGCATTAGTACCATTAAAATTAAGAGAATTACTTCCTTTAATTGAATCAGTATTAATACTTAAACTAGTATTTACATCAGTCATATTAGAATTACTGCCACTACTATCTAAACCAACATTTAGGGAATTATCAAATCTATACCAAAGAAAATTACTGGTAACACCAGTAACAGAAGGAAAATTATTAGAATTTGCAATAATAGCACCATCTTTAGTAAAAATTAAATTAGATGTTGAATTGGATGAAGCTCTTAATGAAACCTGATAATTAAAATCCATTAAATTGGATTGATAAATAAAAGGTTGTTTTGTAATAGAAGAAGTTAAAGTAGAAATATTAGAACTAAGTCCACCTCCACCAATCGTAGGCAATACTAAAGGGGTTCTAAAATCAAAATCATTATTATTAAATCTAATAATAACTACTCCTGACCCTCCAGTACCTCCTGTAGAACCACTACCATTATAAACAGATCCACCACCACCACCTCCACCTGTATTTGGTGTTCCATCTTGTCCATTATTAATTGATTGTGGTGTACCACCCGCACCTCCTCCACCTAATCCTCCAACACTTCCCATTGCAGATGTAGTAGGAAATGATCCATTATCGCTATTATGCGATCCACCACCTCCTCCGCCTGCATAATAAATAGGAGTTCCTGTTATATCTATTTGTAATCCTATTCCACCATCACCAGCTTTTGTATTAGCACCATTTACACCCGGACCACCTGCTCCTCCACCTCCTCCATGTTTATATGTGCTATTATTAGTTACAGAACCACCATTATTACCTTGACCTGAAACACCTGTACCACCAGCTGTATTATTATAAGAACCACCACCTCCACCTGAACCTCCATTTAAACCACCTCCAGAATCCCACGATCCTCCACCACCACCACCAAATGCAATATATGTTGAAAATGATGAATTTTGCCCATTTTGTTGAGCAGTTCCACCATTTCCAACTACTATTGAATAATTTCCAGTATTAATATTTAATTTTTGTAAATAAATTAAACCTCCTGCACCTCCACCACCTCCATGTCTAGTACCTCCACCACCGCCACCTGCAACAATAAGAACATCAACAGTACAATTAACAGGAATATTTAATGTTGAAGTACCGCTAGTAAACATAATATAAAAACTATTTAAACTACTTAATTCTACTCTACTTGATGTACCTCCTGATACAGTTACATTAAATTGTGAAATATTTAAATTAGTACTACCATTACCACCTCCTCTTGCAAAAATACTTGTATTTCCTATACTTATACGAGATGTTCTATTTTCCATTACTGTTGTATTACCTATTCCAATATTAATTGAATAAGTGCCTTTTTGAAATGGATATGATGGATATACAATTACTTCACCAGCTCCACCTCCTCCACTTAAAGCACCTTTTCCACCAGTTCCACCTGCACCAGCAATAATTATATCAGCGTTTATTGCATTATTAAATGTTAAAAATCCATTATTTCGAAATATATAATAACCATAAGATGCTTTTGATACTGATAAATTATTATTATATAAAATACTTGTATTAGATGTTATTACACTTGATTTAGTTAAATATGAATTTAAAAATACATTACTATTTAAATTAACACCCAAAGTATTAATATTAATTTTCTGATTATTACTATAATTAATAACAACATTTTGATTATTGATATTACTTTGAATTGAAACTAATTCTATGTTACCTCTAAATTTAGAAGTTCCTACTACTGTAAGTCTTGTATCTGGACTATTTGTTCCTATTCCAATATCACCTGAAATATGTATTAAATTACTTTCATTTCCAGGATCATTAATCCATAATGCAGATGATAAAAAAGATGAATCTCCATAAATAACATTATTTAAAGTCAATCTTCCATTTATATTTAAATCTCCTAAAATATATAATCCATCTGTTATATCATTATTGGCACCTATACCAATTCTACCATTATTATTGATTATGAATCTATCAATTCCATTTGTTCCTAAAATTAGAGATGCATTATTTTGATTTGTTATATAACATTGATTTGTTGCTGTTTTTTTTATTACTAATCCACTTGTACTAGTTAAACCACTATTAGTATCAGTTAATTGTAATCCAACTTCTCCTCCAATTACTGATTGATTATTTAAATGCAATGTTGATTGAGGATTAATTGTTCCTATACCTACAAATCCACTTGAATTAATAGTAACTCTATCAATATTATTTGTGCCCAAATTCAAAGATGAATTTTCTTGATTTGTGATATAACCTTGATTATCTATTGTTTTTCTTATTACTAATCCATCAGAACTACTAAACCCACTATTAGTATCTGTAAATTGTAATCTTACTTCTCCTCCACTTGATAATTGATTATTTAAATGTAATATTGATTGAGGATTATTAGTGCCAATTCCTACCAATCCACTTGCATTAATGGTTACTCGATCCGCATTATTGGTACCTAAATTTAAAGATGCATTTTCTTGATTCGTAATATAACCTTGATTATCTATAGTTTTTCTTATTACTAATCCATTAGAACTTGTGAAACCACTATTAGTATCTGTGAATTGTAATCTTACTTCTCCTCCACTTGAATTTTGATTATTTAAATGTAATATTGATTGGGGATTAATTGTTCCTATACCAACTAATCCACTTGCAT